>JAEEGJ010002755.1_pt1 | contig 79812 bp, 54 predicted proteins | sample 8958761 | NCBI WGS metagenome assembly JAEEGJ01 (sample SAMN16246546, study PRJNA631951) | gut metagenome | biome: gut microbiome; feature: rumen; material: RS-attached | host: Bos | place: Iran: Karaj | collected 2018-10 | reverse complement strand
AATTATTTATTGATGTATGATGAATACAAGTAGATATTTCAACGCAGTGCTTTCAGCCGTCTTCGTGATGGGACTTGGCATTGGCATCACTTCATGTAAGAGTGATGAAGGCACCGATGCTCCAACTGTCAAGGAGAGCACATTGCAGCTCGACGAGAAGATCGAGCGCTTCGGCATAGAGACCGATATGCAGAGTGCCATCGTCGATGTGAAAGTGGATTGCAAGGGTCGTTGGAGCGCCGTTGTGCCAAGCGATTGCGAATGGTGCGAGATAGACCAGAATGCCCTGATCTACGACGGTCCGCAGACACTGAGCCTGAACTTCACCGAGAATCGCTCAGGCCTCGACCGCCAGACCACGCTCACCATCATGGACGATGCCAAGAAGCGCACGGACATCAAGGTGGTGCAGACCATGCTCTATAACGGCGAGGCACCAACCAATGCCGACGGCGACTACAAGTCGACGGCTGTTGGTTTCTCGGTTAACTATGACTACTTCCTGAACACTGCCATCGAACAGCAGGGTGAGTTTTCGGTGAACAACTGCTACCGTGGCGACAACGTGTTCAACATGGCGCGGGTTCGGCAGCTGGATACTGAGAGGATTCTCGCTGCCTACCACGAGGAACAGCTGGCTGTGGCCCGCTTCCACGAGGTGATGTTCGACAGTATCACCAGGAAGAGCGACTCCATTTCTGTCACCATGAATGTTGAGGTGTCGTTCGGCTTCATCAACTTCAATGCCCGCGGCGCCTACCACGCCGCCGACTCGGTATCGATGACCAACGTCAACTATTTTATCCAGCGTAAGGCACCCGCCTACCGTCTGTTTGTATCACCCGACGCATTGGGCGACCGCATACGGACGCAGGGCCAGCGGGAGACTTTGCGGCTGCGCCGTGAGAATGCCGACTTCATCAAGGATATCGACAACTACGAGGCTGAGCTGAAAGCGGAGAACGGCGGCGAGCTGAGCGAAGGCGACAAGGCGTATGTCGCAGAAATGCGGGCCGAAGCCCTGAAGCCTGCCTACGACAATCTTCTGTCGCCGGGCATGCGCACCCTCTACTATAACATCACCACCGCCCTGCGCCAGAAGAACTATACCCTGGCCGACCAGTACCTGAATGTGCTCGATGCCAAGTACGGACCCTTCTTCATCGGATCGGCCGAATATGGCGGCACGCTGGTGATGAACTGCGAGTTGAAGAATTCGTATGTAGCTACCAATGGCGGCATCGGAGCCGAGCTCGATGCCAACGGTGAGGGACTGTTCTCCATAGGCGGTAAGCTGAAATGGAGTGAAGACGGCCTGCGCAGCATCCATGACAGCAAAATGACGCTGGAGGTGTATGGCGGCGATGCTGCACCCACCGCCACGGCTCTGCGCGAGCAGCTGAAAGGTGACGACCCGACGAACCAGACCAAACTGGAGGATATCCTGAAGGCATGGGCCGAATCGTTGAAGCCCAAGGGCGAAGGCCGCAACACCGATGCTGCACTGCTGAACATCTCGTTCACACCCATCTGGACTATCTTCGATGCCAGTTCGACACAGTATGTCGAGGAGTTCTTCCGTAAGAAGTATAGTGACCGGGGCATCGACAAATACATCAATTCCATGCAGGGCGTGACCATTACCAGTACGAAGGATCTGCTGGGAGCTGTGAAGGACGGCAATGGCAATCCTGCTAAATAAGGAATAATGTTTGCGCGTGCGCCGATAACGATCACAGCCATGCTGGCAGCCATCCTGATGATGGCGGCCGGCATGGCATCGTGTTCGGAGGACGACTTCGGTCTGCAGCCTGGTCAGGAGGCAGACCAGCCTTTCTCATGGACCCGCGGCACAGTCGGCGAGACGCGCTATGCCTGGCTGCGCAACTTCGGGGTGGGCTATGGCTACGACGGTGTCAGCGGCGACTACTGCAGCTACGACGACATCCGCGCCCAGGTCATCAACCGCGAGGCACTGCGCGAGGCCGAGGATATCTACGGTCCGCTGTCCATGCAGAATGCATCGACCTACAGCCGTGTACACCAGAAGGTTTACTATAGCGAGCACGACTACATCGCCTCGTTCGACTTCACGTCGAAGAGAGAAGTGTCGTGCCTGCTCTACAACGGCGAGGTGCGTAAGCGCCAGTATATCCTGGAAGACGGCATACAGCAGAGTTTCTACTATGTGATAGAGGAACAGCACGTCAAGGGCGAACAGCGTCTGTCGCCCTACAGCATCCAGACGGTGATCAAGGATGGGCACGAACGTATCCTGACGCTCTCGTTCCGGCAGGCCATCCGCCACCTCGGGTCGGTAGGCTGCACGGCAGCGGCCGTCGACTCGTTTATCAAGGTCTATGGCACCCACGTGGTGACTCAGGCCGTGATGGGCGGCTCGCTGCGCCTGGAGCTCAAGAACACCATGAAGCGCTATCACGACCAAGTGGCCGAGACGGCATACAGCAGCGAGGATCTGCTCTTTGCCTTTAACAACCGCGATGAATCCCGCCGGAAGTGGGGCGACAGCTATGCCTGGGTGGAGGAGTCGGGGTTGAACATCATGGTGCGTGGCGGCGACCAGTCGCTGCTGTCGGATATCATCGGCGAGCGCCGCTACGACGGCCAGCGTCATAGCAGTGTGGCCGGACTGGGCCAGTGGGCAACCAGCATTGTCTTCGACACCGACAGCGACAACCGTACTAATGCCGAGATGCTGACGATGGAATGTGAGCCCATCTGGGACTTTATTCCCGACCGCACCGTGAGCAATGCCGTCCGCGCCCATATTATAGCCAATGCTGCACTGGCCCGTCAGTTGCTGGGCGACAAGAACTTTGCCTCGTGTGCCTTCCCGCTGCGCCACGCTGATGCCTCGTGCCTCGTGGCCCGCGCCGACGGAACGTGGCAGACCGTGAGCCACCATGCCGGCAACCGCAGTGAGCGCCATGTGGTCTATGTCGTCAGCCAGGGGCGCTATGTGGCCATGCAGTGCTATGAGTACCTGTCGGCTCCTGGCATCAAGTCGCAATATTACTGGACTGTCTATCCCATATCCGACACCAGCGTGAACCTCAATGGCGGCTATGCCGTCGGTGAGAACGACGGACGGGTATATAGCCTCACCATGCGCAATGGCATTCTGCAGCCACAGCCACTGGCTGACAACGAACAGCCTGCCCAGACGAATACCGTCTATCTGAACGGCGGCCAGCTGGGCTTCAGAGCTCAGGACGGCTACATCTATGCTGATGCCAAGCCCATGCTCTACGTAGAACCCACACATGGGGTCAACACCGACGGCAGCGTCGATGTGACCTACGCCCTCGTTGACAAGTCTTCATCGACAGAACTGATGATCAGCATTCCAGCCGAGGGGCCGCAGGACATCGGAGAGCAATGGTATCTCGCCACTGCCGGTTACAACAGCAATAAGGTGTGGATGAACACTTATATGCGCAGTGCCGACTATGCCGATTACTATAATCCACGCGAAGTAAGATGCCCGAAATGAAGCAGCTGCCATTATATCTCATCCTTGGGTGGACACTTCTCTTATCCGCCTGCACTGGCCACGACGACACGCTGCCAGAGCCGCCACCCCTGCCTGCCGCTGACCCGACGGTGCTGACCGCTAAGGTGAACGACAGCCTCCTGACCCGCTTTGCATCCTACGAGAGCCTGACCGTCCGACTCACGGGCCGGCAGGCCGACGACGGTGCCATCACCGTCACGACCGGCACCGACTGGCTCAGCCTGCAGACTGACACCCTGCCTGCCGACGGCATCGTCAGTCTGACCACTACCGATAACAAGGGCATGACGCGCCGCGAGGCCCTGCTCACCTTCGCCACTGCCTCTGGGCGCAAGGCCACGCTGCGACTGCACCAGCTATCGATAGCCGACGACGACCAGAATGGTGATCCACAGGCCGATGGCTTCCTCGGTTATGGCTACGATATCTTCCAGAGTCTCGACGACCCCATGTCGGTGCGGAAGAAGCGCCCCGTCATCAGTATGACGCAACTGCGCCAGCGCGACTATGTCGACACCTATGAGACCATCCACAAGAGTCGTCTCTCGCGTACAGAGACCAAGATTTATGCCTCCCGATCGTTCTATGAGTTCAGCCACGAGCTGACCGCCTCGTCGAGCAACATCGTGGAGCCCCTGTTAGGATGTGCCCGCAACTGCCAGCGTGTGCGCCAGGCCACCACGACCAGCAACCTGGTTGAGAGTAATATCGGCTATGGCGCCATGGTCAAGACGGTATGGAGCATGGCTATCGACCGCGGTGCCATCCAGGAGATGCGGCATTCGGGCTATGTCTATCTCGACCCCGTTTTCGACCAGACACAGGCAGCCATCCGCCACAAGAGCGGTGCCGACCGCACGAATGCCTTGAACCAGTTGATCGACACCTACGGCACGCATATCGTGATGCAGGCCGATTTTGGCGGCAAACTGGAATATACCTTCACCATGCAAAAGATGGGTACCTGCAATTTGGAGCAGACCATGAGAGAGGAGGCTTGCTACACACTGGGACTGACCAGCAAAAGCGACCGCCATCAAACCACCTCCAAGCTGACGTCGAGTAAAAAGGCCGACGGCGCCATCCGCATTCTTGGCGGCTCTGCCGGTGCGAACAGCACACTTGAGAACGACATCAGGAGCCTGGGCAGTAATGACCAGATCGATCCGGCCCACCTGATGCAATGGCTGGGCAGCATCAACTTTAACGGCGACAGCGGCGACCCGGCCCTCGCTGTCATCCACTTCGACCTGCTGCCCATTTGGGAAGTGGTCAGCAGCGACATCCGAAACGAGGTGATGGCCGCCGTACTGGAACGGACCAGCCGAAGCGACGTGCAGATCAGCGACGAACAGTTGCAGACAGACCTTTACTGGATGAACCTCAGCAAGGCTTTACGTTTCGATGCGTCCGACGACAAGTCGCTCTCGCACATCGTCTATGTAAAAGGTACGCCCGTGCTGGATGTCTGTCAGGAGTATATACCGCAGATCCGCAGCGACCAGCGGGTGAATGTGGCCTATCCCATCTATAAGAACACGGTACGCATGAGCCAGGGGCTCTTCCTCGGCGACGGCTGCCACCAGCCGGCATACGTCATGTTTGGCGGTGGCGACTGCTATGTGGAACCCATCAATACGCTGGCGCCGGCCACCGTGCTGACGGAGGTGGCCTACGTGGGCGGGAACCTTTATCCCGACCGCCACGGCCTGCCGCTTCAGACGGTGAGCAGCGAGACCCATGACGACTATTTCATCTATCGTTACGATGGTGAGACACACGCCACGCCAGTGGTGAAAGTCGGATCCAACTTCTGGACGCGGCGCGACATCACCCACGGCATGGGATTTACGCCTGACCCTGACAGCGATGACGACGTGAGGGAGATCATGACCGACGGCACACTGTTCACCCGGTTCCAGTATGACGTGACGACACAGGCTGCACGTGCCAACAGTTGGAGCTACGGCTACGATGGAAAACGCTGGTATCTGCCGCAACCCTTGCAGATATACCAGTTGTTCACATACATGGGCAATACCCCCAAGGCACTGTTCCGCGGACAGGTAAGCGGCTTCAATGCACAGTTCAACGGGTACCAGGGGCAGGCTGATATTCTGAACCACAACGCCCTCGGCGACAATGCACACCGTGGTAAGGGCGAACTGAACATCGTGGCCTCGAAGGCCTCCAGCAGCGTAGCCGATGCCTGTCTGATGGTGCTTGACAGCCACTACCGGCTGCAACTGATAGACGACAAGACCTATCCGGGCGGGGATGCCCAGCAGTGGCGCACCAACTACTATCCCGTGCGACTCTGCCGAGGCATGGGCTACGAGTACCCATCGCTCCAAACAATACAAGATAAATATCCCGACTATTAATAAAATATGAAAGTATGAAAAAAGATAAGCATATAAGCATATTGATCCTGTTTTTGGTAACAGCTATGCTGGCACAGCTTACCATCGGTTGCAAGAGTGATGACGACACACCCGACAAGCCTGTGCCGACTAATGGCGAGACACTGACACAGGCAGACAGTCTCGTGATCCGCCAGCAGATGGCTGTGGTGAACATCCTCGGAACACTGACGGGACGTAACGACATAGGTGCCGACTTCGACACCCAGCGCTATACCCCCGACTACGGGACTGTGCGCGACGAAGCACTGCCATACGTCAGGGCTGTCGCCGTGGCGGATGCCGCACAGGCCGAGAATCAGTTCCTTGCATTGGGCGGTTCTGCATTCGCTGTAAAGACTGCCGACGGACTGAAGGTGACACTGGCCGACATGAATCTGCGCACTGACGGGCGCCGTCAGACCTTGGGCACATTAACCTTCCATCGGGCTGCCGACGGGGAGCGGTTGGCCTATGCCGACGTGGAGATCGCTTGCCTGCCCACCCTTCGCCGCATTGACTATATTGACGAGGCCAACTGGGGTACCAATGCCAACTCCGCCTATATGCTGGGTCAACTGGTGTATTACACGGGAAACTACTACACTACAGGACTTTACGTCTGTGTCAAGACATCAACCGACGGGGCCAACAACGGTAGGCTGATACACTTTGAGAAGGGGCCGGGCGCTTCTGACTGCTCCTACAACCTCGACGGTGACGACGAGGGCTGCTGGGTACCTCTCCATCCTGGGGCTGCTGCCGACATGGAATGCTACATGCAGCTGCTGATGCGCAACAAGCGGGGCTATCGCAATGCCATCATGAAATATCTCCAGCGAGGCGATACCGACGCAAAATTTAAAGACCGCATCGAGCAGGTGCTGCCTGACGGATTCCGTAAGGACGGCTACCTGTACTATGGCAACGGCATGGACTTCACCGCCATCCTGAATGCGGAATTCAGCAGCGAGTCGGAGTGGCTCTTCGGCCGCCGGCGCAAGGTGACTACCTGGCGCGTATCGAAGGATAGTGTCGGCGACTATGGTACCGAATGGATATACACCTACTGGTATGATGACGAATGGGGTAAGGGCTTTGAGCGTACATACACGATCCACACGATGAACATCATCAAGTTTGGCTCATCGGAAGTGGCGGGTGCAGCCAAGGTGTACGACCCCGCACCAGATGCGTTTTAAGCGACAATAATATAAATAAGGTATATGAACATGAAAAGAACGAAATGGTTGATGTCCGTGCTGGCAGTAATGCTGATGCTGACTGCCTGCAACAAGGACGATGACACACCCGACAAACCACAGGAGGCCAAGGGAGTGCCTATGCTGGTGACGATTGTGTTTGAACCAGGACAACTGGGGGCCATGTGTACCAACGACTATCTCCAATTGGATGTGCATACGTTTGCCAATGAACACCCGGACTCAGTGGTGGGCTCCTTTATCTGTCTGAGGACGTTTGAGAGAACCAGAGTGGCCATCCAAGAATGGGCTGAGGCTGGCAAAGACGCACCAGGCAGCGAGCATCGTCTGCTCATCCTTACTTCGCCAGAACTGATGCGCTGCATGAAAGGCGTGACACTGCGGGAAAACGACCAGGTACTGATGCTGAGAACCTGGCTGGACGATGCCAAAGCCGTGGGACCTGTAGGACGGACACACGTTCTGAACCTGTCGTATGCCAAGGCAGTGAGACAGGCTGTGGAGCGGTATAATGCCAACTATCAGGAAATTTATGCAGACACGCTGGACAGCTTTTCACAGAAGGAGTGCGGACCGTATAAGATCTACCGGACCTTCTGTTCCGTTCATGTGGCTGACAGCATCGTCGAGACACTGCACGAGTTGTTCCCAGAGAAGAAAATAGGCTACCCCTTCGATAATACGAATGAGGACACCGGACTCTATGATATTATGAACTGGGGCCTGGGCGAGATTGACGAGCAGCAGGATCAGTGCAATTGGAGCGAAATGGTCTTTATCATGTCTTGGGCCACCTGGGTGGATCCGATTAGTGAGGGTGTCTTCTGCCAACCCATACAGTTTGTGGATTACGGTGTGTTCACTCGCAGCTATGAGTGGTACTGGATCACTCATGGCTACAACGATGAGCAGCCGCAGTGCGTGATTATCGGTGAATATGGTAACATTGAGGAGAAACTGGACTACATCGTGCCCAAGTACAACCTGAAGTCGTGGCTCAGCCGGTGGCTGGCCAACCCGGACAACATGCCTGAGGAAGAATGGGGTGAAGCGCCTCGCCTCACTATTTGGGAGGAATTTGAATCGTATCAGGGTAAACAATAAAATGTGTATAGTTATGAATAAAAGAAATATGACAAGGCGGTTGATATGCATGTCGGTTATCACTTGTCAGATATTATTAAGCACAGTACTGACTGCTTGCAGCAGCGATAATGATTCTTCCACCCCGGCACCCGTTGAAACAGCCATTGTGGAAACGCTGAACGTGGATGTCATCATGCCTGTCAATGTCCGCTCCATGTGGCAGCCTTCCATCGATTTGGCTGTGGCCAACATTGAGGCAGCCCAGAAAAACCTGCCAAGACAAATAAAACTGAATCTGCGCTATCACGACGAGGAGGCTCCCGACTTAGAGCAGACTGTCTACTCGCTGTGCTATCCCAAAGAGGGTGACGACACCTGCCATCTGATACTCGGTCCTTACAGGTCGTCCATGGCAGAGATGATTCTGGCCAACGCAGCACAGAGACGTGTGCCGGTGATGATGCCTGATGTGACGAGCGACGAGGTACAGCGTATCATGGACAACAAGCCGTATGCATGGTTTATGACCGAGAGCGATGTGACGGCCTGCGAAGCCATCATGAACCTGGGTTCCTCATACAACCTGCGCAACGCAGCGCTCATCTACAGCAACGACCGCTACGGCAATTCGTTCAGAAACTGGTTCGGATACATGGCTACTGAGTTCGGTGTCAACGTGGACCCGAAATTCTTGCGTTCCTACAAATCAGGACAGGACTTGACCGACATCTTTGAACAAATAGAAATGGCTGCCGCCAACGAGGTGGGAACCTACATAGTACTTATTGCCGTAAGCAGTGACGACGAATACAAGCAGCTGATTAAGCAGGCTCTTGCCGCCCGCGACCGAATGGGCATCCTTGACCCTTGGGCATCGCCTGTTCTTTACTTCGTGAGCGATGTAGGTGACTCGCCTGCAGTATACAGTGCAGGGTTGCCGCTCTACGGCCTCAGTCCTGCTGCAGCCACAATGAGTGGATTCGACACCTATTACTATTCACTCTACAAAAAGGATACCCCAAACGGTTCGGCCCAGGTATACGATGCCCTGACGATAGCCGCCCTCGGTGCTGCCAAACGGGCAGGCAACCCGTCGGGACCAGACCAGCTGATACTTGACGGTGAGAAAGTGGAATACCGCGATGAACCTTACGGTCCGAACCTATCCGACTGGATGCGCGCACTGGTGGCAGACAAGAGTGGTACGGTCACCACCTGGACCGTCGATGGACTGAACAAGGCCTTCAGACTGCTGAGCCAAGGCCAGAACCCGAACCTGACGGGTGCAACGGGCAAACTGCTGTTTGATGCGAAGATGCACAATACCATCCTGCAGACTACCTACTGGCTCTGGATGACCTATGGTAAGGGCGATCGCTGGCCGCTCATCAACTTCTCGACCCATGGCGAGGACGGACAGGTGGCCACACTGCCTACCTGGGAATGGCAGAAGATGAACCGACAGGAGTTTGAGGATGTTCATGTCGACCATGACCTGCCCGATGTCAAGGATCACTGGGCACTGGTCGTCAGTCCTTCAACCACCTGGGCCAACTACCGTCATCAGGCTGATGTACTTGCCGTGTATCAGACACTGCGTCACCACGGATATGATGACGACCACATCGTGGTGATCTGCGAGGACAATCTGGCAAATGCACCTGAGAACAAGTATCCGGGAAAGGTCTATGTGGAAAATCCACCCACGCCCGGCAGCCCGTTCGGCGATGATGATAACGTGCGCAAGAATGCCATCATCGACTACCACTTCACCGATTTGCAGATGGACGACATACGCAAGATTATTCTCGGCGACACCGATGGAGGCCGTCTGCCACAGGTGCTGCGTACCACTGCAGAGAGCAATCTCTTCATCTTTTGGAGCGGACATGGTGCCGACGGTAGGGGCATGTGTTGGAGCGACGGTTCTGGCAGTCAGATATTCACCGGTGAACGAATGCGTGACATCCTCAAAGAGTTGAACGACCGCGATGGCTATCGCCGTTGTATGCTTGCCATCGAGACCTGCTTCAGCGGGCTCATCGGAGAGGCCATCGTGGGACTGCCCGACGTAGTGGCTATCACAGCCGCCAATACCGTGGAGCCTTCAAAGGCCGACGTACATAATCGTGAGCTCGGCGTGTTCCTCAGCAACGCTTTCTCGCGCGCCTTCCGCATCTCCATTAACAACGATCCCGCCGTGACCCTGCGCGACCTCTTCTATAACTTGGCCCGCACCACGACAGGAAGTCACGTGACCCTTTACAATGATATTAACTACGGCTCGGTTTATTCCCTCAATGCCGGTGACTATTTCCCAGAATAAAACATAACTACAATGAAAAAGATCAATCTATGGATTTTATCCGCCATCCTTATCTGCGGTTTAGCTGTGACTATGTTCACATCGTGTGTTGACAAAGTGGATAACCCGTCCGGTGGTGTTACGCCAGGGGTTGAGGAAGCCGATTATACGGTGATGCTCTACACCGCTGGTGGCGGTAATCTCGACTATAGTATTGAAGAGGATATCGCCAAAGCGGCGGCAGCCATCAAGACAGACAACAAGAAAGTGCGTTACATCGTTCAGTACAAGTACTCTTCAGAGAAGGGGTTGAACACGAATCCCATGTTTGTTCCCAGTGGTAAGGCCGGATATGTGTACCGCTATGAGGCTGTTCCCACCATCGTAAACACAGAAGAGTCTCCAAGGCTTTTGCTGAAGGACGATCAGATCTATGGTACGCAGAATGCCGCAGCAGAGCTGTTCCAGCCCGACTCCATAGCCAATTTCATGAAATACTGTAAGCAGGTGGCTCCCGCCAAGAACTACATTCTGGTCATCAGCGACCACGGCGGTGGCTATGCCCAGAACCAGGACTATGACAAGAGTCTTGTTGAGAGTGCTTCGACACGCGGTGTGGTGTTCGACGATAATCTCGACAGTGAGGGCATCACCTGTAAGGAACTTCGTGCCGGACTGGAGAAGAGCGGCATGCATCTGGCCATGCTCTATTTCGACTGCTGTCTGATGAACAATATGGAGACCCTCTCTGAACTGACAGCCCTGACAGACTATGTGCTGGCATCGGGACATTCCATCGCAGGTGGAAATCATACGGCTTTTGTGGAAGAACTGTATAAGGCGTCTGCAGGCGACTTGTTTACCGATGCCATGTCAAGATATGCCAAGAAATGCACCGAATACAATTACCAGGTTTGGCTGGCGCAACAAAGTGCCACGTGGGCACGTAACGTGGACTTTGTGCTGACTGATATGAAGAAATTTCCCGCTCTGCTGACGGCTCTAAAGACTTATGTAGACTTTATTATCGCCAACAAGAGCGATGACTACGCCGACGAATATCAGTATGCAGCTTCAGAATGTTATCAGTATTATCCAGGTGTTCCCCTCTACGATCTGAGGGAATATTGCGAGAAACTGAATGCTAACGTCTATGGTTCCGATCCTGACACATGGATGCTTTACGATAATCTGGAAAATGCCATCGAGGCAGCCCAGGTGTGTCACTACTACTCCATACAGTCAGAAGGCTATGATGAGGTTACCCCGTATTGGCTCAGCTATAATGTCAACCTCGGTGCGAAGGGATTTATTGGATGCACACATATCAATGGTGAGCCTACCAAGATTTACGGCTACAACAAGGACGGCTATGTAACGGCACTCGACATGAATACCCTTGAACAGACTACTTCGGGCGCAGAAAAAACAGCCTATTCTTGGAGTAATACTTATTATCTCCTGGAGTTTGACAAGCTGACAGGTTGGAGTCGCTGGTTGGAAACCAATACGGGCTTCCCCATGAACAATCCGCCTTATGACAACCAGGATGACCAGCTTCCTGGCGGGACGGCATCCGATGTTAAGGACTGGGACATGACTATCAGTGCCAAATTTGAAACAGATAAGGCCTCAATGAAGTTATTCAGGTTCCAGAACTACCTTGTCTGGCAGGGAGTTGATGTACTTGGCCCGGTAGGAATGATGAGTCCGACATATAATATGGGTTTCTCCAATAAGAACTTGCCCGCTAAGGCTCAGTTAATCCTTGAAATTGAGCCCAGGTCCGGCAAAGAGGGCGCATGGACTTTCGTCCGTAAACTTGCTAAGATTGAAGTCGAGAGGGTTATAAGTGGTAAGCCGCTGGAAGTGGTTAGATATACCCTCGATGATCTCGACTTAAGCGGAAACGATATACAGGCAGAAGGAACCGATGCTGCCAAGAAGGCTTATGTCAACATCGAGATTGATGTTGATGTAGATGGTAATGTCAAGTTCACCAAGCACGAAAAGAGTGAGGGCTATGTCGTAGAAAAAATATTTAGATAAGAGAGACTCATTCAATAATTGAACCTCATTGCTATGAATGCAGTGAGGTTTTTTTATAAGGCGTCGCTCGAGCTTTGCTCGCTTGCTACCGAAGGGACGCAAGAATGCATAATTATTTTGGGGAAATCGTGATAATATCGGAAAATTGTTGTATCTTTGCACGCGAAAGCGTAAAAAGGTACGATTATGGGCGTAAGATTCGACAGCGAGCAGCAGCAGGAACACGGTGTTCTCTGCCATGAAGGACTTTGGCAGCCTGGCCCATCCGAAGCCGTTGTTCATGTCGTCGAAGATGCGTTCCTTGCCACCTCTGAGGTTGTAGAACTCGACAATCTCCCGGCAGGTTGAGGTGTAGTCGTCAGGACGCAGCGGTATGTGTACTCGCCCTCCCACAAGTCCTGCTCACCGTCTGCTCGGCGCTGGCGCTGTATAACGAGGCTGACAGCGACCCCACAATCTCGCCGTACTGATAACCGAATGACGTACATCGAAGACCCAGTACTTTGTCGATAACCGGACCTACAAAACGGGAAAATAGTTCTCTCACGTGAAATATTCCTCCAAAAGGAGTGATTTTCTCAGATTTTATTTGTACCTTTGCCACGTCATTGATGATTTTGCTTGTCTTGAATTGCAGCACTAAGGTAAGTGAAAAATCTGACATGGCAAAATCCTGGGCAATATTTTGTTGCCCAGGAACTTATAAAAATAGTTAAACTAAAGTGCTGCTGAATTTAGGCAAAATACAATCTGCCAAGTGCCAGCAGCGTCAACAAGGCGCTGGGAACACTATTGGAGAAAGATATGGTGTACTATACTACCGAAGGATATATTGTTTACGACCGTTTTCTGAATATATGGCTGACACGAATCGTATGAAGAGAAAATGTTGTGTTCTCACCCTTTTGGCTTTATGGCTGACAACCAACCAACTGTCAGCACAACCATCATGTAAAGTTCACATGTACGACGAGACGGACGGTCTGCCGTCAGGTCACGTCACCCAGCTGCTGCAAGACGAGCAGGGGCTGATGTGGTTTGCTACGTGGAACGGCCTGTGTCGCTACGACGGGTACGACTTCCAGACCTTCAAGCCGCAGGCAGGCGACGGCTGCAACATGACGACGGACCGCATACGCATGTTTGCCATGAGGCCCGACGGCAACTTCGTATGCCGCATCGACGACGACTACTTCCTCTTCGACACGCGCACCTACCGCTTCAGCAATCTGCCGCAGACGACTGCCGAGGAGGACCTGAAGCACTACCGCACCAGCATGTCGCTGAAGGAGGACAGACCCATAGAGTGGAAAGACGCGTACGACACACGATGGACGCTGTACGTCAACGGACGCCTGACCTATCAGCGTGACGACGGACTGACAGGCGACTACCCGCTGGACATCGAGCTGAACAAGCTGTCGTTTGCCTGTCAGGACCGACAGGGCAACCTCTGGGTGCTGGGCAGGAGCAACGGCATCTATAAGTTTACTACCGACATGCAGCGCACACGCCGACTGCCCATAGAACCGCAGGCGCAGGTGAAGTGTATGTTCAAGGACAACAGCCAACGCCTCTGGGTGGCTACACGTGAAGACGGGGCCGTGCGCCTCTACGACGCCAAGAGCATGCAGCTGTCAGGCTACCTGGGAGCCGACGGCAGGCTGCACCAGCAGTACACCCGCTTTGGTGCCGTCGTCTACTGCATGTATCAGAGCAAGGACGGCACGCTGTGGCTGGGTACCAAGCCGCAAGGCATCTACAGACTGAAAGAGACGGCGGCTGGCACGTTCCACATTGACCACCTGACGCAGTTGCCCAACCTGAACGTCTATAACATACTGGAAGACCGGCAGGGACGCCTGTGGGTGGCAACACTGGGAGGCGGACTCTGTTACGCGCAGCAGCCGCAGGCTGCCAATCCGCAGTTCGTGGTGCCCAAGGGCTATCCGAAGGATACAGCGCAGCGCGTGCGTTACCTCATGGTGGAAGAGCAACAGCAGGTGCTGATGGCAGCAACGACCGAAGGACTCATCGTCAGCCGTCTGGAGCCACAGGCAGACCGCATGAGCTTCCGACTGCACCAGCGCGAGGCTGACAGGATACAAAGCCTGAGCAGCAGTGCCATGATGGATATCATAAAGGCACACAACGGACGACTGTACGTCAGTACGGAGAGCGGCGGCGTGAACCTCATAGAGGACGCTGACCTGCTGAAGGAGCAGCTGACCTTCCGTCACTATACGGTGCAAAACCACATGCTGCCCTCTGACGTCATCATGTCGATGACCCCCATGCCCAACGGGCGCTGCGCCATCGTAAGCTCGTATCTGGTAAGCATCGTAGACAGTACGACGCAATACCGCCAGCTGGACACACACTACTTCAATGCCGACTATCGCTTCAGCGAGGCACGACCGCAGATGGTGGACAACGACACCTGGATATTCGGACTCAACGACGGCGCCTTCCTGACGACGACACGCCAGATGGAGCGACAGACCTATCAGCCACAAATGGTGCTGACATGCCTGGAGGTAAGAGGCGAGAGGTCGGAGGTAAGAGGTGAGAAGCAGGTGAGCGAGTGGTGGAGCATAGAGCGCATGGACACGCTGACGCTGCAGCCCCACGAGCGCAACATCACGCTGCACTTTGCTGCCATCGACTATCAGGCACCTGAGCGCATCAGCTATGCCTTCAGACTGATGACTGACGGACAGCGCGACACCACACAATGGAACTATATTGGCACCAACCGCTCAGTGACGCTGCTCAACCTGGAACCTGGAACCTACCGGCTGGAGGTGCGCTCGACGAATGCCGACGGCGTGTGGATGGACAACCAGCGCGTGCTGACACTCATCGTGAAGCCCACGTTCTGGGAGGCGTGGTACGGCAAACTGCTGCTGGTGCTGCTGATTGCAGGATTTGTGGCTGCTGTTATATATACCTTATTATATATAAGGCGCATTAAGCGTCAGCACCGTGAGACGCTGGAGAAGTATCTGAGTCTGATAGAGGTGAGTGGCGAGAGGTCTCAGGTTTCAGGTGAGAGGTCTCAGGTTTCAGGTGAGAGGTCAGAGGTAAGTGGTGAGGAGTCTCAGGATTCAGGTGAGAGTTTGGACCCCATGCTGCAGCGCGTCATGCAGTTTGTCGAGGAGAACATTGCCAACAGCGACGTCAACGTGGGCGATATGGCTTCAGCGGCTGCCGTCAGTCGCAGTGGTCTGCAACGAAAAGTGAAGCAGGCCATGGGCATTACGCCACAAGACCTGCTTCGTGAGGCTCGCATCAAACGCGCCTGCCAACTGCTGCGCCAGACGGACAAGACCGTCGCAGAGGTGGCTTACGCCTGCGGATTCTCCGACCCTAAGTACTTCAGCCGCAGCTTCAAGCAAAGCACGGGGCTGTCGCCGACGGAGTATAAGACGCAGGCTTGACGGCAAGCGTTATTTCTGCACATATTTTTGACCGTTGATGATGACGATGCCCTTATAGGCGTTGTTCACTCGGCGTCCGTCCAAAGCGTAGCACACTGGGGCGGCTTGCTGTTGGACGGCTGTGCTTACGGTCTGGATGGCTGTCTCGCCACTCTGGTCGACGAGTTCTATCTCCTGACCTGCCGACGTTGCAATGTCGTAGACATAGGTGGTAGGCAGCTTGGTAGCAGGAATCTTCGAGGCATCAGCCACGATGGGGTCAGGCATCACGTAGGGTTGCATGAGCGCATTGCTGTTGTCGCCCTCGGCAGTTGTCAGCGCTGTGCCGTCAGCCAGCTTCAGCGGCGTGTTGCTGCGCAGACGCAGGTTGCCGCCGATGGTCGACTTCACCTTAACGGAAGCCACCTTGCCGTTCTGCCACTTCAACTCGGTCACCTCGAAGCCACCACGCGCACGCAAGCCCTTCACCTCGCCACTGGGCCAAGCTGTAGGCAGGGCGGGCAACAGGTGCAAGAAGCCTGCATGACTCTGCAGCAGCATCTCGGCAATGCCGGCACAGCAGCCGAAGTTGCCGTCAATCTGGAAGGGGGCATGTGCATCGAACATATTGGCATAGGTGCCACCGTCGGCATCGTTAATGGTAGCGTTGGGATCCATCAGGCGCAGCTGATTCTTGATGTTGTTCAGCGCATGGTCGCCGTCGAGCATACGTGCCCACTGACATACCTTCCAACCCATAGACCACCCGCGGGCGGCATCGCCCCGACCTACGAGCGACTTGTGAACACCCTGATAGACGGTGGCATTGACGTAGGGTGACACCTGGTTGCCAGGATAGGCACCCCAGAGGTGTGACAGGTGGCGGTGTGAGTTCTTCTCGCGATCCCAGTCTTCCTGCCACTCTTGTATCTGGCCGTACCTTCCAATCTTATAGGGTGTGAGCTGTGCCTTCAGGTCGTCAAGTTGCTGGGCGAAGTCACCATCGACACCCAGGGTGCGGGCAGCCTCAGCAGTATTCTTCAGCACGTCGTAAACCATCTGGTTATCCATAGCCACACCACCAAAGAGGGCACAGTTCTGGGTCTTGCCGGCATCGTCGGTATAAGAGGCCTGACCAGGATGGTTCTCAGGCGAGTTGGAGGGGCATACCACCATGTAACCTGTGTTGGGATCTTTCACCAGGAAGTCCTGGAAGAACTGGGCACAGCCCTTCAGCACGGGGTAGATGTCAGCCAGATAGGTCTTGTCGCCAGAGAAGAGGTACTTCTCCCAGAGGTGTGAGCAGAACCACGCATTGCACGTTGGCCAAACGCCCACGGAGTTGTTGTCGACAGCACCTGTGGTGCGCCAGATGTCTGTATTGTGGTGCAGGGCCCAGCCACGTGCGCCATACATCTTCTGTGCCGTTTCGGCACCTGTCACACTGACGTCTTTCACCATCTGGATGAAGGGGTCGTGACACTCCGACAGGTTGGCAACCTCAGCAGGCCAGTAGTTCATCTCGACATTGATGTTGGTGGTGTACTTGGAGTCCCAGGCAGGATACTGACGGGCATTGGGGTTCCACAAGCCTTGCAGGTTGGCAGGCTGGGTGCCAGGCTGTGACGACGAGATGAGCAGGTAACGACCAAACTGGAAGTAGTTGGCTATCAGACCTGGGTCATTGGCTGTAGAGCGGAACTCCTTGATGCGGGTCTCTGTGTCTTTCTTCTCCTGTTCGCTGTTGCTGCCCAGGTCGAGGCTGACACGTCCAAACTGCTGCTGATACTTGGCAGTGTGGTCGCTCAAGGTGGCATCATAGCTCTTCTGCTTATTCAGATAGGCTGTCATATAACCTAACGCTTTGGCTTCGGCATCAGCACTGATGTCGTTGTAGTTGACGAAATTGGTAGCTGACGAGACGATGATGGTGGCAGAGGTGGCATTGCTGACCTCAATGGTGGGAGCCTTGGGGTCACCGGCTACCAGACCGCCCTGCATGACATTCTGTGTTGTGGTGTTGGTCTGTGTGCCACCGTCGTTGATGACTTTGACAAATGTAAAGCAGTTCATCTTGTTAGCAACGTTCTCCGACTGCTCGCGCGCTGCCACGAGCGAGGCTTCTATCATGCCGTCGGCGGTTATCTTGTTGATGCCCAGTTTCTCCATATTGGTCTTGCTGGGAGCTGCATAGCAGACGTTGAAATTCAGCTTGCCTGCCTCTGAGGACTCCAAGCGGACTACGGTAACATTGTCGTCGAACGAGGTGAATGTTGTACGCGTATAGGTGACGCCATCAACGACATAGCTGGTCGTAGCTGTTGCCGTAGACAGGTCGAGCGAACGTACATAGCCCTGAGCATCGCGTGCGCCGTCAGTCTGACCTGCCTCCTCGTCGTCAAAACGCTGACCAGGGAAACCGATGAGCAGACAGCCGGCTGCCTGATACTGGGCACCGTGAGAACCCTGCGACATCCAGTTGGGGATAGCCAGCTTCTGAGCTGAGACGTAGTCTTTGTTGAAGATGTACTGACGTACCTGATTCAGCACCGTCTTGGCATTGGCGTTGTAGTTGCTGTTGGGCGACTGTCCCCAGAAGGTGTCCTCGTTAAGCTGCAGGGTATCGATAGCTACGCTGCCGCTGACCATTGCACCCAAACGACCATTGCCTAACGGCAGGGCTTCTTCCCAATAGGCAGCAGGCCGGTGGTACCACAGGCGGTTGTGGCTGTCGAGTACTGGGGGGTCGATAGGACGAACATCCGACGTGGTAAAGCTGGTGCTGATGGCAGAAGTCAGCACATTGCCGGCGAGGTCGGCAACGGCGTTGGCAGGCAGCGTCAGCGTGTAAGACGTCGTCAGGTCAAGGTCTGAATAGGCAAAAGACACCTTATTTATATTTATAACAGGCTGCAGCGACTGACTCTGAAGTGTCGTGTTGTTCGTCAGGGTGGCTGTCGTGCCGTCGCTGATGCTGACACCCTCGTTGAAAAGCATGACAACCTTGCCTTTGCTCAGAACGCCAGTGGCACCATTTGAAGGTGTGATGCTCAGCAGCTTTGGTGCCTGTGTGTCCTCAGCCAGAATGTTGAGGTACTTCAGGTTGTAGTTACTGGTCTTCGTTGCCGACTGAATGAGCATGCGCACAATGAGCTGCTGCTTGTTGTCGGCTTGCAGGTCGTAATTGGCGTCGACGTAGGTGTTCCAGTGTGAACCGCTGGTGTAGTCGTCGAGTACGGTCCAGGTGGTGCCACCGTCAACGGAGTATACTACGCCAAACTTAGTGCTGGAACTGGAACCATCGCCAATGGAGAAGTTCACCTTGATGTTGCTGAGCGACGTAGTGGGCAACGACACCTCAAAATACTGGTCGTGCTTGCTACCATCAGTATAGTCGGCTTTGGCGGTGAACTTGTCGATGCTGGCGGTGTTGAGGCGCAACAGGTAGTTGGGAGCCGAACCGCTGCTGGTCACCTGCCACTTGCCGTCGCTGGTGTGAACGGTCACCTTACAGTCTTCAGGCACCATTGCGCATTCGTTAGGCAGGAAGTAAGGCTGCGTCTGCGACCATTTGGTGTTGGCTATCTGTGCCCAACCTAAGGTGTTGGGCGTGTAGATAGCAGTTGTACCGCTTTTCTCTACATCATAGCCTGTAGAGAATTTCCACTTGGCGACAGCCGTCTGACTGGCTGAAGCTTTCACTGTACACAGGAGCAATAAAAGGAGTGCCCCCATGAGTCGTAGTGTTTGTTTTGTTCTTTTCATTTTTGTGGATAATTATAAATTAAGGTGTTTGATAATTACGCTGCAAATGTATTCATTTTTCGATGGCGGTAGGGGTGAAAAATAAATCAGTAGTTAGTAAAAATGCGTCAAAGACGATGTTTGACGCATTTGTTTTACCCGATTGACGCATTTTTCTCCCCTTTATTTTTATTAGTTATGTACTTTTGCAACCAGAATTTGCAACAAACACTCAATCTTAAAAAAAAACTACAAAACAATGAAAGTAAAACTGTTTGGACTGTTGACGCTGGCACTGATGCTCTGCACGGTAGCCATGAGTGCTAAAAAGGTGCACACGCTGGGCGACAGCACGATGGCACCTTACGACGAGTCGGCCACGGTGACACGTGGCTGGGGTATGTATTTCGGCAATTTCCTGACCAACGGCTGGACCTCCATCAACTATGCCAAGGGCGGGCGCGACTCGCGTGGCGGCTACAACGAGTTGTGGCAGACGGCCAAGAAGCAGGTGGAAGCCGGCGACTACGTCATCATCACCTTCGGACATAACGACGAGAAGATTGGCGGTATGGATCGCGACGAGGTGTATAACTATTATATAAGTAAAGGTATGACGGCTGAGGCCAATGCGCTGGATACTCGTGGTACCACACCTTCTAATACTTATAAGCAATGGCTGGGCAAGATTGTGGACGAGGTAAAAAAGAAGGGTGCTACACCCATCATCTGTTCGCCAGTATGCCGCAGCTACATCGACGGCAACGGCAAGGTGAAGCGTGCAGGCCGCCACGACCTGGGCGACTCGTTCTCGCTGCTGACTGCCGATGGCATCAAGGAGAAGCAGAGCGTGCCGGCAGACGATCATACGATGGACTATGCCTACCACTCGCAGAAGCTGGCAGAAGAGAAAGGGGTCAGCTTCATCGACCTGACTACTGCCACTAAGGAGCTGTATGAGAGCTATGGCTCAGAGAGTAAGTGCCAGGCTCAGCTGTTCGACGGCGAGGGTGCAACACACTTCAATACTACTGGCGCACTGCTGGTGGCTCGTGAGTGTGCCCGTCTGATGAAAGCACAGGGCATTCTGGCTGACGACATCGTGCTGCCTATCGACCTGAGCGTGTCACCCGACAACGGAAACTTCGGAGAGGCTTACAAAGGACAGACACTGACTAAAGAGTTTACCATCAACGGCTTTGGACTGTCACCAGAAGAGGGTACTGTGACTGTTACGGCTTCTGAAGGCATAGAGATTTCGTTCGACAAGCAAGAGTGGAAGCAGAGCTTGACAGCCGACTATGTATCGGCAACGCTGGTTAAGACCTTCTATGCTCAGATAACACTGACGGAGAATGGTACTTTCTCTGGCACGATTACCGTCAGTCAGGGCAGCAAGACGATAGAGATTCCTGTATCGGCAACTGCCGTCGTACTGGAAGGCGGTGCCGAGGTGAAAGCCTACTGGCGTCTGGAGAAAGACGACACCTACGAACTGACAGGACCAGCTAACATCATCGGCGAATCGTATAAGGGTATGATTCTTCAGAACTATGCCAATCCGAATAAGGCTACGGTATGGCCTGAGGGTACTGGTTTCGATGCTACTCGTAAGATGCAGCGCAACGTTATCGACAATCCTGTCACCGTTGACGGTAAGACTGTTTACCGCTGGCCTGCCGACGAGATTGACGACAACCCTGCTCGCTACATCGAGTTCGGCATCAAGCCCAACCAAGGCAATGACCTGAAGATTAACAACATCTCACTCTATATGTGTGGCGCTGGCGGTAGCGGCATGTGTGCACATGTGTACTATTCGACGGATAACTTTACTACACGTACCACCATCTTCGAGGGTAAGAAGATGGCTGCCAACAATCCTGTGTTCATCCAGAGCCAGCCCGTGTTGACCGTCAAGGATGGCGAACAGCTGTTGCTGCGCATCTATCCCTGGTACAATGGAACGGCTAACGGCAAGACGCTCTGCATCAGCGATGTCACCATCAGCGGTATGGCTGTCGAAGCCGGCACTAACGGCATCAGCCAGGTGAGTGCTGTAAGCGGAAAGGCTACTGCTTTTTTTACCGTTGACGGTCGGCAGCATGCCCAGATGCAGCGCGGCCTGAACATCGTCCGCATGAGCGACGGAAGCATCAAGAAAGTCATTTACTAATCAATAACTACTATGCAAAAGAAAAGCTTTTTTACAAAACTGCTGGTTGCACTCTTCGCCCTGCTGCCCATGACTGCAGCAGCTCAGGAGAGCGTGAAACTGGCTGAGTGGAACATGGAGACAAGCGACGACATCGCTGTCACATGGTTCGGACAAGGTGGGGCACCACAGGTGGCTCCCGACGAGTGTGTTGGCGACAAGGCCAATTATCTGTTGACCGGCTGGTCAGAGGGCCGCTACTGGCAGCTCTGCACCGGCTACCAGAACAAGGTGCTGCGCATTGAGAACAGCGAAGCAAACAACATCACCGACTATACCGACGGTACGAAGCACAATGTGTACTACGAAGTGCAGTTCCCCACCAGCGGCTACAAGAACATCAAGGTAGACTTTGCCTGTGCCTACGGTGCCAATGCCGAGGCTACGCTGGAGGCGGTGGTCTCTACCGACGGTGGACAGACATGGTTTGACGCAGGAGCCTACACCACTGCTGCAACGTGGTGGACCTATAACAAGAACTCCGTACAGCTCTCTGCCAACAACAAGGAGAAGGTCATCCTGCGACTCATTGCCGGCAACGGCTTCAAGTCGAACTGGAACATGGACTATGTGACCGTCTTTGGCGAGAAGATGGAGGATGCAAAGCCTGTCGACGAGAAGGATTTCACACTCTCCTGGCCCCTCGGCAAGGGTACGGACGATGCTACAGCTGCCGAAGTAAAGATCTCGGGCCTGTTCAGTGTGGCCGAGTTCGACTATGGCAAACTGACTGTCTCTACCCAGCGTGCTGCCGGCACATCGCAGCAGACGCTCTATAAGCCGTTGAACCATAATGCCGGCACGGCCAACGATGACGATGTGCTGACCTTTACCGTCAAGCCGAAGAAGGGCCTGACCTTTGCACCTAAGGCGTTCAGCTTTGAATCGTCCAAATGGGGTACTGGCGGCGGCAAGTTCGATGTCATAGCTATTGCCGGCGGACAGGAGACCACGCTCGAAAGCGGATTCAGTCCCGCTCGTAACAATGAGTTCTCGTCTGTTTCCTACGACCTGTCAAAACTGACACTGGATGCTAATGGTCTGGTGCTGAAGATTAAGGTCTATGCGCTGGCAAACAATAAGGAGTATGGCTTTGGCAGCGTAGTGCTGACGGGCGACGTGACGGGTACACCGGAGGCTGTGTCTGCCTATACGATGAGTGTGAAGCTGGGAACGGAGGGAGCCGGCTCTGTATCGTGCAATCCCGCCGGTGCAGAGTTTGACGAAGGCACGTCGCTGACAGTGACGGCTACCGAGAATTTCGGCTACCACTTTGCTGCCTGGACTGACGAGGCCGGCAACGAGGTCTCTAAGGAGAACCCCTATAGCTTTGACATCAAGCAGAACACCACACTGGTGGCCAACTACACCAAGAACAATGTCTATGCACTGAATATGAAGTGGACTGGCGGTGCCAACGAGAACCTGGTACAGTTCCTGCCTGTCGGCAACTACGTGGACGGCGTACACTATTATGAGGAAGGAACCGATGTCAAGGTGACTGCCGTCAACAACCGCATCCTGACATTCACCGGCTGGGAGGGCGACGCCCAAGGCACGAGTGCCGAATATGACATCAAGATGGATGCCGATAAGAATGTCACTGCCAATTTCTCGGCCACCGACTTCATCGTGGGGTGGGATCTCTACAACGATGCTCCTAAGAGCGAGCGTGCTGCCGACTATAAGGCCGACACAGAGAATGCCGGACTGCTCAGCCTGCGCAATGCATCCGGCGAGACCACCAGCTGGTTGGCCAACGGTGTGGCTGCCGGCATGATGAACGGCAAGTATGGTGCCCGCGTGTGGCGCCCGCTCTCCGGCAACTATTACTTTGAACTCTCGTTCTCGTCGAAGGGATACGAAAACCTGAAACTGTCGGCCAGCGTAGGCGACGACTACAATGCGCATAGCATCATCTTCGCACAGTACAGCATTGACGGAGGTCAGACGTTCAACACCTTCGGCACCTACAATCTGCCTAACCGAGGATGGGACTCGCAGGAGTTCGGCCTGCCTGCCGATGCTGCTGGAATAGACCGGCTTTTCATCCGCTTCATGCCCGACTACACATCGCCTCTGACGGGTGTGACCAGCGACAACGACGGTACTGCCATTGCCGACATCTACGTGCTGGCCGATGCCACAGGGGCAGCCAGCGAGGTGGCTACCCTCGTCTCAAGCACACCGGCCGACAAGGCTGCCGGCGCTTCACGCAACGGCTCTGTCATACTCAGCTTCGACAATAAGGTCAAGGCCGGCTCTGGTGCTGCCACGCTGAACGGTGAGCAGATAGCTCCCATCATCAGCGGCAAGAGTGCCATCTTCAAGTACAGCGGACTGAAGTATGCCACGCAGTACACCTTCTCCATGCCCGAGGGCGTGCTCGTCAGCCGTAGCGGACAGGCTGTGGCTGCTACGGAAATCACCTTCACCACCATGGAACGCCAGCAGCCTGAGGCCAAGGTCTATGATGCCGTGGTAGCCCAGGACGGCAGCGGCGACTACACCAAGCTGCAGGATGCCATCGACCATGCGCCGGCGGGACGTGCCAAGCCTTGGCTCATCTTCGTCAAAAACGGACGCTACAACGAGCATATCGACATTCCTGCTGCAAAGACTCATCTGCACATCATCGGACAGGATCGCGACAACACCGTCGTCTATGACAACCGTCTCAGCGGCGGCGACAACGCCTACCCCGTAGACCCGGGTGCCACGGTGGTGGTGAAGGGTACGGACACCTTCCTGGAGAACATCACCTTGGAGAACAGCTATGGCTATGAGAAGCTCGACGGTCCGCAGGCACTGGCGCTGAACACCGTAGCCGACCGCGTCTGCATGAACAACGTGGCACTGCTCTCCTATCAGGACACATGGATTACCAGCAGCAGCTCCACGGCCCGCCATTATATCAAAAACTCGGTCATCGAGGGTGCCGTAGACTTCATCTACAACAATGGCAATGTCTATCTGGACGGCGACACGCTGCAGATCAACCGTCCCAGCGGCGGCTACATCGTAGCACCACGCCACACCGCAGATACCAAGTGGGGCTATGTGTTCCAGAACAATATCATCCGTCCGCGTAAGGGCATCAACGTCACTGACGTATGGCTGGGGCGTCCCTGGCATGACCAGCCGAAGACGGTGTATATCAACACACAGACCTTCATCAACATCCCTGCCAAAGGATGGTACAACACTATGGGTGGTCTGCCTGCCCTCTGGGCTGAATACAATACCGTCGACAAGGACGGCAACCCCGTCGACCTGAGCCAGCGCGAGACATACTATTGGTATTGGATCGACAAGGAGGCTGGTACGAAGGCTGAGGTCTTCAACGTCAAGAACACGCTGACGGCCGAGGAGGCTGCACAGTACACGCTGAAGAACGTGATGGGCGGCGACGACAACTGGCAGCCCGACTTGCTGTGCGAGGCTTGCGACGCTCCCGTAGTGAAGGGGGCCGACGGCAAGCTCTCGTGGGAGGCTGTGCCCTATGCCATCTGCTATGTCGTGACCAAGAACGGCGAGGTAGCCGGATTCACCACCGAGACGTCGTTCGCTGGCTACACCACTGCCGACACCTGGCAGGTGCAGGCTGTCAACGAGTTTGGCGGATTGAGCCAGAAGGCAACTGCCAATGCTACTCCCACCGCCATCGAGACGGTAGCCGGCAACCATGCCGCACGGCCAGAGGCCATCTATGCCATCGACGGCAAGCGCATCGCACGGATGCAGCACGGCCTGAACATCGTCCGCATGAGCGACGGCACCGTCCGCAAGGTGTTGGTGAAGTAACCGCCCCGGCACGGACGGGTTGGACAAGTCGTTGACAGAAACAGTAACTGTTCTGCCTGAATTACACCCAAAGAGGGGTCTGTCACAGCGACAGGCCCCTCTTTGGGTCTTTACGACACGGGCTTATAGTCTTTGCTATACTTTCCTTCAAAATATTCTCCGAATCGCTTGGCGGTTCGTCCGCTTTTTTGTAACTTTGCAGCAAGGATGTGCCATTTTCTGCTACAATCACGCGCTTTTTGACAAAAATAACACAAAAATCGCGCATTTCTCTGCCTGAACGACAACATATTGCAGATTTTTCACTACCTTTGCCTATAGATTTTTCGCCGGACATAGCAGGAGCAGGCATAGCCTTGCATCGCTCTACCCATACTGTTGTCGGCAACTTGCAGGCATTCTTGCTCAGCAGATGTGCAGTATATGTCCAGTATATGTTCAGTCAATAACTGGACAAGTAGTGGACAAATAGCGGGCAGATACTGAGCAGATAGTGGACGACGACCGAGGGAGCTCCGATGCAACACCGAAGGTGTACCGAAGCAACAACGAACGAACGACAACGATAACGATAACGAAAACCATAACAATAACGAAAAAAAAGATATTAGGAGGCTGAGACGATGAAGAAAAAGACAACAGGACTGGGACTCGTGATTCCCGACAAGATGCGCATTGGCGGCGTGACGTTCTACAAGCGGCAGGGTCAGGTGATAGGCCGTGTGTCGGAAACGCACCAGAAGCGCAGCAACACGCTACGGCAGTTCATCCAGCGGCAACGGATGCGCCACACCATCGCACTGTGGCAGATGCTGAAGTTCTGCAATCCGATGTTTACCGAGCGGGGCAACGCCTATCAGGACTTCGCCTCAATAGCCAATCGGCTGCCGGCGGTGTTCATACCACAGCAGATGCGCTACATGTGTTTCCTGATGCCCGGCATACCAGTGAGCGACGGCACGCTGCCGCCGGTAGGCCAGCATCTGGGCGAGGTGAATGGTTCCTCAGCCCTGCTAACCGACCTCACAACGGCTGGCTGGCAACGCGGCGAGGAACTGTGGCTCTACACTGCCGAGCAGCATCTGGAGGAGGCAGACACACCGCGCGTCCGTTTCAGCAAGCGCCAGCTGACGCGCCAAGACATGACAACCACCGACGGCACCCTATCCCTCGTCAGCGATGACTTCGCCGACCCGATGAAGGGCTGGGCGCTGGTACGCATCGTGAAGGGCCGCTGCTCGCCGCAGACCATCCAGACCCGCTGCACCCTTTACCTGCAGTACACCACCGACGAAGCCCTGCAAGAAGCCGCCAAGACCTACGGCGGACTGACCAAGACGCCCTTCCTCTCACCAAGGTGAGCAATTCACAAAGACTATCCTTTATACATGCTTGATGAGGTCAGCGGGGTGCAGCCTAACTTCAACAAAAGTTAAAGTTACGGATTTCTCTCCGATATTTATCAGAAAATGACTAACTTTGCCGCTCGAAGAAAATTAGGATAGATGATGAAGACAAAGTTTTTTGGGATGCTTGCCGCCATCCTGATAAGCGGCATGACATGTAGCGCATGCTCTACCGTCAACAACGCTACGACAGCTCCTGCCGCTCTGACGGAATGGCAGGCAGGCCAGACGGTGACCGAGGCAGAAATCAAGGCTTACGGCGGGCTGGAGAAGTGCTTCGCTGCCGAGCCGATTCCTGACGGCGTGTGGCAGCGCATGCAGGGAAAGACCTATAAGGAGAATCCGTACATCGGGCGTGGCGACCTGCGCCATATCCGGGCATTGCACTGGGACTATGACAATAAGATTCACGTCGGCGAGATGATTGTCAACAAACGCATAGCCGATGTCGTAGCGCGCATTCTCCGCCAGCTTTACGATGCCAGGTATCCCATTCAGCGGATGCTGCTGCCCGATGTTTACGACGCTGACGACGAGAAGCAGATGCGCGACAACAACTCTTCGAGCTTCTGCTATCGTGCCATTGCGGGCAGCGCCAAGCTCTCGAAGCATGCCAGGGGATTGGCTATTGACATCAACACGCTCTACAACCCCTATTACAAGGACCGCAAGGACGGCACCCGTTTCGTCCAGCCCGCCACGGCCGTTGAATACTGCGACCGCACGAAGAGCTTCCCTTACAAGATAGACAAGCAGGATCTCTGCCTGCGTCTTTTCACCGAGGCCGGTTTCGAGTGGGGCGGCACGTGGACTTCCTGCAAGGACTATCAGCATTTTGAACTCATCGAGTAAGCGAGAGCAGAACGGAGCTTGCTCCAGTTTTGCCGAGCGCGAGATGAGTCGGGCACAGCCCAACTCATCGAGTAAGCGAGAGCAAAAACGGGGCTTGCTCCAGTTTTGCCAGATGCGCAATTGGCTGTGTTCCGCCGATGTCGTGAGAATTGCGGGGATTATTTCTGAGGAATATGTTGTTCTTTGGAAAAATTTTTGTATCTTTGCAAAGAAATCTTCCATTAAATTGTTAGCACGATGAGAACACAAAAGGTAAATGTCTATGAGGAGGCGAGCCGTTGTCTGCTCTGTCAGGATGCTCCGTGTACGAAGGCTTGCGCAACGGGAGATCCTGCACGCGCCATTCGCGCCATTCGTTTTGACAATCAAAAGCTGGCGCTGAGCTGGGTCCGTGCGTGTACGGATGCCGACTTGGAGCGCGCTGAGGAGGCGTGCATCCACTATAACTGGCCCATCCGCATCCGCAAGATGCTGCGCGCCATTCATGAGGACGAGGTGCTGCCGGTGAGCGGCCTCGACAGGCTGGAGGATGCCCCGTCGCTGGCTATCGACTTCTGCGGCATCAGGTGTGAGAACCCGTTCTTCCTGGCTTCGTCGGCCGTGTGTACCAACTACGAGATGGTGGCGCGAGCTTTTGATGCCGGCTGGGGCGGTGTGTTCTACAAGACCATTACAATGCAGGAGATTCGCGAGGTGTCGCCCCGATTCGATGCCATGCACGACAATGGCACCCACGGCGATTTCTACGGGTTCCGCAATATGGAACAACTGAGCGAGCTGCCTGTTGACGAAGATTTCGATATTCTGCACCGGCTGAAGCAGAACTATCCGACCAAGGTGGTCGTCGCCTCCATTATGGGGCAGACTGTCGAGGAGTGGATGCTGCTGGCCCGCAAGGCAGAGGCTGCCGGTTGCGATGCCGTGGAACTGAACTTCTCGTGCCCGCAGATGAAGTACGAGGGCATGGGCAGCGACGTCGGCCAGAGTGCCGCGCTGGTGAGCCAATACACGGCCTGTGTGAAGCGCTGCATCAGCATTCCCGTCATTGCGAAGATGACGCCTAACATCACACACATTACCGAACCCGCCTCTGCCAGTATCGAGGCTGGTGCCGACGGTCTGTCGGCCATCAACACCATCAAGTCGGTGACGATGGACCCTGATGCCGAGGTATCGGGTCACCTGACCGTTTCCGGCTACTCCGGTCGTGCCGTGCGCCCCATTGCCATGCGCTACGTGCTGGAGATGGCACAGATGCTGCACCTCGGTACTGCGGCCACAGAACAGAATGCTGAGGCTTCAAGCCGCGTCTGTCTGAGCGGTATCGGCGGTATCGAGACGTGGCGCGATGCACTGGAATTCATACAACTTGGCTGCAGCAATGTGCAGGTGTGTACCTCCGTGATGCAGTATGGCTATCGCATTGTAGAGGACATGATACTGGGTCTGCAGCGTTACATGATGAAGCGTGGCGTGACGGAACTTCGCCAGCTGGTTGGCGAGCGTATAGGGAAATTCTTGTCGCCCGACTCGCTGGATCGCGACACCATCATCTTCCCTCGATTCAACCGCGAACTGTGTGTGGGTTGCGGCCGCTGTGTGATGTCGTGTAGCGACGGTGGTCACCAGGCACTTGAGTTCGATGCCGAGACCCGCACGCCTCGTCTGGCGGGTAGCCGCTGTGCAGGTTGCCACTTGTGCCGTCTGGTGTGTCCAGCCGGTGCCATCAGTGTGACACGGCGCGTACCGAAGAGGAAATAAAATTGCTACTTTTGCAAGCGATATGACACCACAGTTGCACCATCTACACACCGCCACCCAGCCACCAGAGCGGTTCACCTATCCTTTTGCGTATGAGCCGCATCCGTTGTGCATTCTTGCAGCCAGACAAGTCCAAGAATACATCTCCACCCATCCCGTCCTCAAAGAAGATGCCGATCAGGGCAAGATGTTCGGAGTGCTCGTGGTGACCACCACCACACCCACAGCCCCCACAACACCCACCTCACCCACCAGCCCCATCCCCCAAGCAGACAGTCTGGCTTTTCTCGCAGCTTATAGCGGTCTGCTGGCTGGCCGCAACGACTGGCCTTATTTTGTTCCTCCCGTCTACGATGCACAGCAGCCCGACGGCTACTTCAAGACCAAGGAGCGCGAAATCTCCCTCACCTCCCGCCACTCACCACTCACCGCTAAAAAAATGTCCCAGGACCTCCAGCTATGGCTCTTCCACCAATATCAGCTGCTGAATGCCCGAGGCGAGACAAAAGATCTGGTAGACATCTGGCAAGAATACTATTCGCGGCCCAAACTACAACGGAAATATCCCCTACCGCCAGGAGGCACGGGCGACTGCTGTGCACCCAAGCTGTTACAGTATGCCTACCAGCAAGGACTGAAACCATTATGCATGGCAGAGTTCTGGTGGGGAGCTACCACCAAGACCGAACTCCGCCAGCACATGAACTTCTACCCTGCCTGTCGGGGGAAGTGCAAGCCCATCCTCACATGGATGATGCAGGGGTTGGAGGTCGATCCCGACCCCGAGTCACTGGGTTTCGCCCGCTTACAACTGCCTGTCATCTATGAGGACCAGTGGCTACTGGTAGTCGACAAGCCCAGCGGCATGCTCTCTGTACCTGGCCGCATCGAGCAGTATAGTGTCGAGACCATCATGCAAGAGCGCTATCCTGGTAGCATCATAGCACACCGCTTGGATATGGGCACCAGCGGACTGCTCATAGTGGCCAAGTCATTAGAAGTCTACCGCCCACTGCAGGAGCAGTTTGTCAAACATCAGGTGAAGAAGAAATATCTGGCTCTCCTAGAGCCAAAACCCACCCACAACACCCACAATACCCACAGCCCCCACTCCACTCTCCATCCAGAATCCGGCACCATTTCCCTGCCCCTCCGTCCCGACCCCATGAACCGCCCCAGGCAAGTAGTCGATATGGAGCACGGCAAGCGGGCTGTAACGGACTACGAAATCCTCTCGTCACCTCCCAACTCTCAACTCGTAGCCCTTTATCCGCAGACAGGTCGTACCCATCAGCTGCGCATACACTGTGCCCACCCCGACGGCCTCGGATGTCCCATCATAGGCGACGAGCTCTATGGCACCAAGGGCAAGCGGCTCATGCTCCATGCTGCAGAAATCTGGTTCCAGCATCCTGTCACTGGCCAGCAGATGCACCTCGTCTCTCCTCCACCATTCTGACATCATACATCAAACATCATACATCAACTATGGTTAAGCTCATGATTCTCTGAACACTCAATCCAGAACTCTCAGAAGAAAAGAAGGCTGCGCTCCGAACAGAAGCGCAGCCCCTTTTTATTGTCTTACTTTTAGACTTCTTTACTTCTTATTCAGTGCCAGGTCGATAGCAACGGCGATAGCAACGGTAGCACCAACCATCGGGTTGTTACCAATGCCCAGGAATCCCATCATCTCAACGTGAGCGGGCACTGAGCTTGAACCGGCAAACTGAGCGTCAGAGTGCATACGGCCCATCGTGTCGGTCATACCGTAAGAAGCGGGACCTGCAGCCATGTTGTCGGGATGCAGGGTACGGCCCGTACCACCACCAGAGGCTACTGAGAAGTAGGGCTTGCCAGCCAGCGTGCGCTCCTTCTTGTAGGTGCCTGCAACGGGGTGCTGGAAGCGGGTGGGATTGGTAGAGTTACCCGTGATGCTGACATCCACATTCTCATGCCACAGGATAGCCACACCCTCGCGGACATCATCGGCACCGTAGCACTTCACCTTCAGGCGGCTGGGGTTGTTGCCGTAGGGAACCTCACGGACAATCTTCAGCTCAGAAGTGAAATAGTCGAACTGAGTCTGCACGTAAGTGAAGCCGTTGATACGGCTGATAATCTGTGCAGCATCCTTGCCCAGACCGTTCAGGATGACGCGGAGGGGCTTCTGGCGAACCTTGTTGGCCATCTCGGCAATCTTGATGGCGCCCTCGGCAGCAGCGAACGACTCGTGACCGGCGAGGAAGGCAAAGCACTCGGTCTCCTCGCGGAGCAGACGGGCAGCCAAGTTACCGTGACCCAAACCTACCTTACGGTCGTCGGCCACACTGCCGGGAATGCAGAACGACTGCAGTCCAATACCAATAGCCTCAGCAGCATCGGCGGCGGTCTTCACACCCTTCTTGATAGCGATGGCGGCACCGCAAACGTATGCCCACTTGGCATTCTCGAAGCAGATGCGCTGCGTGTCCTCACACATCTGATAGGGATCAACACCTGCTTTGTCACAAATCTCGTTGGCCTCTTCAATACTATTGATGCCATTCTCTTTCAGAGCAGCAAGAACCTGGTTGATACGGCGTTCCTGACTCTCAAACTGTACTTTTCTTATCATCGTCGTGTCCTCCTTTATTCTTTACGTGGGTCAATAGCCTTTACTGCACCCTGCTCCTCGGTTGTACGACCGTAAGAACCGGTGAACTTCTTCACAGCCTCGTTGGCATCCATACCGTTCTTGATGGCTTCCATCATCTTGCCAAGGTGTACATACTCGTAACCGCACACCTCGTTGTTCTCGTCGAGGAACTGCTTTGTGATGTAACCCTCGGTGAGCTCCAGATAGCGCGTACCCTTGGCCATCGTGCCATAGAGCGTACCCGTCTGTGAGCGCAGGCCCTTGCCCAGGTCTTCCAGACCGGCACCGATAGCCAGACCACCCTCAGAGAAGGCACTCTGTGTACGTCCATAGACAATCTGCAGGAACAGCTCGCGCATAGCGGTGTTGATGGCGTCGCATACGAGGTCGGTGTTCAGAGCCTCCAGAATGGTCTTGCCAGGCAGAATCTCGCTGGCCATGGCGGCAGAGTGAGTCATACCCGTGCAACCGATTGTCTCAACCAGTGCCTCCTGGATGATGCCGTCCTTCACGTTCAGGCTCAGCTTGCAGGCACCCTGCTGAGGAGCGCACCAGCCAATACCGTGTGTGTAACCAGAAATGTCCTTAATCTCTTTTGCCTGAATCCATTTGCCCTCCTCGGGAATGGGTGCAGGTCCATGGTAAGCACCCTTGCAGACGCTACACATGTTCTTCACTTCAGTTGAATAAATCATATTTGTTTAATTTATAAAAATAAGTAATGTGCTTGTTGTAAAATGCAAAATTACCGCCTTATTCTGAATAAACCAAGCCACAAAACTATTATTTAAGAACAATTAACAACTAAGGTTGGAGGAGGGAGGAAGGTGGAGGGAGGAGGGAGAAGGGCGGACGAGGCATTTTGACCTACGTCAAGAAGAGAGCACAAAAGCGAGAAAAAAGCTTGAATCCTTTGGTGTGCTCGCGCACAATTCATACCTTTGCATCGTCTAAGAGAGACAACAGACATAAATAAAGTAGTTTTCAGGATTAACAATTTAAAATTTTTAGGATTATGATTATTTTTAATTATGTAGTAGTTTCGCTCGCCAAGAAAGGCCTACACCTGATGAAGCACTAAGCCCCATAACGAGGCGAGCTTCCCTCCAAGGAAAAATGAATAATTGAACATAAGAAATCCTGCAACAGATGTTTGTTGCAGGATTCTTTTTATAAAAGAAAAACGACTTTTTTCTTTGCCGTTTGCTCACTTATTCGTACCTTTGCACCCGCAAAAAGACATTTATATATAAAATAGTACTATTTTTATGATCAATTCACAAGACATCAAAAAGGGTACCGCCATTCGTATGGACGGTGCTATCTGGGTTTGCATCGACTTCCAGCATCGTAAGCCGGGCAAGGGAAACACTATCATGAACATCAAGATGAAGAACGTCACCGACGGCCGCGTGCTGGAGCGTCGTTACAACATCGGCGAGAAGTTGGAGGACGTGGTCATCGAGCACCGCGACTACCAGTACCTCTACGAGGACCAGGAAGGCCGCATCTTCATGAATCAGGAGACTTTCGAGCAGATTCCCATTCCCAACGACCTGGTGATCGGTCACGAATACATGAAGGAAGGCGACGTGGTATCGGTGGTAAGCGACACTACCGACGGCACCATCCTCTATGCTGAGATGCCCGTGAAGACCATTCTCCGCGTGACTCACTCTGAGCCCGGCATCAAGGGCGACACCGCAACGAACACGCTGAAGCCTGCTACCCTGGAAACTGGTGTGGAGGTACGCGTACCGCTGTTCATCAACGAGGGTGACCTGATTCAGGTTGACACTCGCGACGGTTCATATCTGGCCCGTGCAAAGGAGTAACCAGAGAATAGAGACACTAAAGCATTGAAAAATTGAAGTTTTCAATCGTCGTTCCCGTCTACAATCGCCCGGAGGAAGTGGACGAGCTGCTTGAGAGCCTCTGCTCCCAGACATGCAAGGACTTTGAGGTGTTGATAGTCGAGGACGGTTCACAGAAACCATGCAAGGATGTTTGCGCGAAATACGCAGACATCCTTGATTTGCATTACTATGCAAAGCCCAACAGCGGTCCCGGACAGAGCCGCAACTACGGTGTGGAGCGGGCACAAGGCGAATATGCACTGATATTGGACTCCGATGTGGTGCTGCCACAGGGCTTCATACAGGCAATAGTAGACGAACTGAGCCGCGAGGAGGCTGTAGCCTGGGGCGGGCCGGATGCCTCGCATCCCTCGTTCACACCCATCCAGAAGGCTATCAGCTACTCGATGACCTCGTTCTTCACCACTGGCGGCATTCGTGGCGGCAAGGCGAACAACAAGGCGGCCTTTCAGCTGAAGAAGCTGGACAAGTTCTATCCCCGCTCGTTCAACATGGGTATCCGCAGGGATGTCTACTTGCAGTTAGGCGGATTCTCAAAGATGCGCTTCGGCGAGGATATCGACTTCTCTTACCGTATTGTAGAGGCAGGCTACCAGCCCCGGCTGTTCCCCGAGGCATGGGTATGGCACAAGCGCCGTACCGACTTCCGCAAGTTCTTCCGTCAGGTGTATAACAGTGGTATTGCCCGCATCAACCTCGAGAAGCGTCACCCTGGCACCTTGAAGCTGGTACACCTGCTGCCTATGGTGTTTACCCTCGGAGTGATAGTACTGACCCTGCTAGCTCCGCTGACCTGCGGCTATTCGCTGCTACCGCTCTGCCTCTATGCCGCATTGCTCTGCACAGACTCGACACTGAAGAACAAGAGCCTGAAGGTGGGGCTGCTCAGCATCCCTGCTGCCTTTGTGCAGCTGATGGGCTATGGGCTGGGATTCCTGGAGTCGTGGTGGAAGCGCTGCGTCCGAAAGCAGGATGAGTTTACGGCCTTCGAAAAGAATTTCTATCAGTAAACATGGAGAAGCTGACCATCAACCAGTGGGCCGAGGAAGACCGCCCGCGCGAGAAACTCCTTCATCAGGGTGCCGAGGCGCTGAGCAATGCCGAGCTGCTGGCCATCCTGATAGGTTCGGGTTCGCCGAAGGAGAGTGCGGTAGACCTGATGAAACGGGTGCTCAGCGACTGCCATAACAACCTGAACACGCTGGGTAAGATGACCGCCCGCGAGCTGATGGAATACAATGGTGTGGGCGAAGCCAAGGCCATCACCATCCTTGCTGCCTGCGAGTTAGGCAAGCGCCGCCAGAGGGAGCATCCCGAGGAGCGTCCCGATCTGGGCACAGCCACCCGCATCTACAACTATATGCACCCGACAATGCAAGACCTGGACGTGGAGGAGTTCTGGCTCTTGTTGCTCAATCAGAACTACCGCCTAATCAAGAAGATGCGCATCTCGCACGGGGGCATCACCGAAGTGAGTGTCGATGTGCGAATCATCATGAAGGAGGCCGTGCTGGCCAACGCCACCATCATGGCCGTATGCCACAATCACCCTTCAGGCAACCTGCGCCCCAGCCGACATGACGAGGCCATCACAACAGCCCTGCAAAAAGCCTGCGAGCTGATGCGCATACACTTTATGGACCATGTCATCATCACCGACGGCAGCTACTTCAGCTTCCACGAGTCGGGCCGCGTGTAACCCCTGCCCTACCCCGAACTATCAGTCTATTTCTTCGTCAGCCTCATAGCCACCCATCTCGCGGATGGCATTCTTGAGCATGGTGTACTGCTGATACAAATGGTTAACAGGCTCCTCGCCCTGAGTATAGTCGTGCATCGGACTCTTGAGGAAGAAGCTGAGGAAGCGCTGTATGCCATAGCGGCCGGCCCGCGCAGCCAGGTCGCTGAGCAGGCAGAGGTCTAAGGCTACGGGAGCAGCCAGAATGCTGTCGCGGCAGAGGAAGTTGATCTTAATCTGCATGGGATAGTCCATCCAGCCACGAATATCTATATTATCCCACGACTCCTTATTGTCATTGCGCGGAGGATAATAGTTGATGCGCACCTTATGGTAATAGTCACCATAGAGGGCCGGCTGGTCATCACCCTTAAGGATGGTCTCCAGGGTGGAGAGCTTCGACACCTCCTTGGTATGGAAGTTGGCCGGCTCGTCGAGCACCATGCCGTCGCGATTGCCCAAGATGTTGGTGGAGAACCAGCCGTCCAGACCGAGACAGCGGGTGCCGATGATGGGAGCAAAACCGCTCTTGACCAGTGTCTGTCCCGTCTTGAAGTCCTTGCCGCAGATAGGCATGCGGGTCTTTTCGGCCAACTGCCACATGGCAGGGATGTCCACCGTAGTATTAGGAGCACCCATGATAAAGGGACAGCCCTCGGACAGGGCAGCATAGGCATAGCACATGGAGGGAGCAATATGCTCACGGTCGTCAGCCTGCATGGCAGTCTCAAGGGCAGAGAGCGACTGGTGTACCTGTGCATCGACGGGAACAAAAATCTCGGTAGAGGCAGCCCACAGCACCACCATGCGGCTGCACTGCTTCTCCTGACGGAACTGGCGGATATCGGCCCGCAACTGCTCTACCATATCCCAACGGCTCGTACATGCCTTGACATGATCGCCTGTGAGACGTTTGGCATAGTTATGATCGAAAGCGGCCGTCATCGGAACGATCTGTTCCAACTCCTGACGGACAGGGTCGATATCCTTCTGTTGCAACACCTGGGCATAGACCGCTGCCTGATAGGCATTCTGGGGATAGACATCCCATGTGCCGAAGACAATATCATCGAGTGCGGCCAACGGCACAATATCTTGATAGTGCAAATACTGCTTGTCGGTCCCGCGGCCCACACGGATTTTGTCCATCTGTGTCATCGAACCGATCGGTCGGGCCAGTCCCTTCCGCGCCATCAGCACGCCCGTCATCAGAGTGGTGGCCACGGCACCGCAGCCTACAACAAGTATCCCAAGTCTGCCTTCAGCAGGCATTACCGTAGTTTGTTTCATATCTTAGCTTTTAAAGTTTCACATAAATGTTCATGGCATCCCCGCATATACCAGTAGAGCGGTTGCAACACAGCTATCTCGAAGAGTGGATAAAGCCACGAAATATCGATGAGTGCCGATACATAAAGAACGATGGCACGCGTGTTGAATGTCAGGATATTAGTCATGGGCATCAAGGGACGGCTGCCCTCGATGAACAGCTCGCTGACAGGTAAGCGCCGCCCGCTGTCGGCACTGCGATAGGCAGGAAAGAACTGCTGAAACTGCGGGGTCAGCCGCTCCTGCTTCCTGCAATACCCCTTGTAGAAATAATGAAAGACGCGGGCTGCCGACCATCCCTGCCCCTTCAGCTCGTCATAGATGCGCTGCTCCTTGGCATAGCTGTCCAACTCGCTGCCGGCATCACCCTTGAGGAACCACAGATGGATGTTACGGTAGTAGTCGGCCAACGCACACTGGGGGGCATGACAGAGGAAGCCTGCCACAGCACAGAACAGGAAGCCCCATAGCTGCCAGTCATCCCACAACCGCCAGACAATGGCCAGATAGATGCAGAAGAACCACACATCACCGGCAAATCCGTCGAGCATGCGCCCTACCAGGCTCCGCTTGTTAGCCAGCCGTGCCAGCTGTCCGTCAGCAGAGTCGCAGAAATTAGCCATCATCAGCAACAGCACCCCACAGACATTGTGCCAGAGGTCGGTGTAATGGAACATCCAGCCCGCCACAGCACCAATCAGAATGCTGGTGAGGGTAATGGCATTGGGCGAGATGCCCAGCCGTCCACACACGATAGCAATGGCCAGACCGACCGGTCGGGTGAACCGGATGTCAAGCCATTCTTCGGTATCATTCGATTTGAACGATTCCTTCAGCAACTCCCTGAAATGTTTTTTTACCATAATCGACTGCAAAGTTACAATTTTTTTTTGTACCTTTGCACACAAACAAGGAAAAAGAATCATGACACAAGAAGAAAAGACAAAACTGGAAGAGCGTATCGTGGATGTACTGAAGACCGTCTACGACCCAGAGATACCCGTCAACATCTACGATCTGGGCATGATTTACAAGATTGATGTACAGGCCGATGGCAGTGTGGAGATGGACATGACGTTTACAGCTCCCAACTGTCCTGCTGCCGACTTCATCCTGGAGGATGTGCGCACCAAGGTGGAGAGTGTCGAGGGCATCACCTCGGCCAATGTCAACTTAGTGTTCGAGCCCGCCTGGGACCAGTCGATGATGTCGGAAGAAGCCCGCGTAGAATTAGGATTCGACTGATTTCCCCTCCGGCTCGATATTTCGACATCTCGATATCTCGACATTTCGTAATCCCATAATTCCGACAAGTATGAAAAACGTCTATTTCTTATCCGATGCCCACCTGGGGTCATTAGCCATCCCGCACCAACGGATGCAGGAGCGGCGGCTTGTGCGCTTTCTCGACAACATCAAGGAGAAGGCTGCCGCTATTTATCTTTTGGGCGACATGTTCGACTTCTGGTATGAATACCGCTACGTGGTGCCCAAGGGCTTCACCCGCTTCTTAGGCAAGCTGTCCGAGCTCACCGACATGGGCGTGGAGGTGCATTACTTTACGGGCAATCACGACATCTGGGCTTACGAATACTTAGAGAAGGAGTGTGGAGTCATTCTGCACAAGAAACCAGAGACCACCGAAATCTACGGTCACGAGTTCTTCCTAGCCCATGGCGACGGCATGGGTGACCCTAACCGCTCGTTCAAGGTGATACGCGCCATCTTCCACAACCGCTTCTGCCAATGGCTCTTCTCTGCCCTCCATCCGCGCTGGGGTATCAGCTTCGGACTGGCTTGGGCACGCCATAGCTATATCAAGCACAAAGAGCAGGACGAACCCACCTATATGGGTGAAGACCGTGAGCATCTGGTGCTCTTTGCCAAAGATTATCTGACGGAGCACCCCAACATTGAATATTTCATCTTTGGCCACCGCCATATCGAACTCGACATCAAACTGGCCCGTTTCACCCGTCTGATGATTCTGGGTGACTGGATATCACAGTTCACCTATGCCGTCTACGATGGCGAGCACATGTTCCTCGAAGAGTATGTGGAGGGGGAGAGCCTTCCTTGAAGTTGACAGTTGAGATTACTTAATCTTCTTTGCTGCAATGCGCTTGGCTTTGGTTTCTGAAGCGGGGGAGAGCTTTCCCTTCAGATAGGCTTCTATGATAAGACCTGCCATCGGGGCTGCCAAATCGGCTCCGAAACCACCATGTTCCACATAGACACTGACGGCAATCTTCGGTTCGTTCATCGGTGCAAAGCCGATGAAGGCGGAATGGTCTGCCCCCGGATTCTCTATCGTTCCCGTCTTGCCACAGATGGGATAGGTGGTGCGGATGCTCGTGGCAGTGCCCTTCTCTACCGCCATCCGCATGGCATCGACTACAGGCGGATAGGCAGCAGCAGCCACCTTGGTCTGCCGACGCGTGAGATAACGCTGATTGCGGGTATTCTTATGGATGTGCGGGATGTAATACCATCCCCGGTTGGCAATGGTCACCGCCAGGTTGCACAGCTGCAGAGGCGTACACGTCACATCGCCCTGCCCCATGCCTGCCCACCAGATGGTCTTACCATTCCACCCATCCTTATAGCGGCGGTTCAGATAGTCGGCACCTGCCAACAGTCCGCCCTGCTCGCCCTCCATGTCGATGTGCATCGGTCCGCCCAGCCCCATCGACTGCATATAGCTGCGCCACGTATTGACAGCCTCATCCTTCGAGTTGTACATGAAGGTGTCGTTGATCATGGAGGCAAAAGTGACTATGAACCACGAATTGCACGACTGTGCTATCGCATCCTTCAGGGCTAACGGTGAACGGTGCTGATGACAGCCCACACGGATGTTACCATCAATAAATCCCTTGTTGCACTCCACCTTTGTGTTGACCGTCACAATGCCTTCCGACAGCAATGTCAGTGCCTGAGCAGTCTTGAAGGTAGACCCCGGAGCCTGAGGCTTACCGATAGCCTGACGCACATCGAAGCCCATCGGAGTGTTGGTGGCCAGACATAGTATTTCGCCATTAGCGGGATTGATGGCCACAATGCTGCCCGTCTTGCCTTGCAGCAGGCGCTCGCCCAACTGCTGCAGGACAGGTCTCAGCGTGAGGGGGCCATCAACAGGTAGTGCCTGTCCACAGATGGACAGGCACACCATAGAGCATATCAAAAACAGTGTGTTTCTTAAGTTCATGAACGCCGTTTTCGTTTACAGCAGGTTCATCGTGTCAGTGGCAATCATCAGCTCCTCGTCGGTGGGGATGACTACCACCTTCACCTTCGAGTCGTCAGCAGAGATGATGCACTCCTCGCCACGCTTGTTGTTCTTCGACTCATCGAACTTAACACCCAGGAACTCCAGGCCCTTGCAGACCTCGGAACGCATAGAAAGCTGGTTCTCGCCGACACCGGCAGTGAACACGATGACATCGACACCACCCATAGCGGCGGCATAGGCACCAATATACTTCTTGATGCGGTAGAAGTACATATCCTGAGCCAATTGGGCACGCTTATCACCGCTCTTGGCGGCACTCTCCACATCGCGCATGTCACTCGAGCCGCCAGTAATACCGGCTACGCCACTCTTCTTGTTGAGCAGGTTCGACATACCATCGGCATCCAGCCCGAGCTTCTTCTCAATGAAGGTGACGGCACCACCGTCAATATCGCCCGAGCGAGTACCCATCACAAGACCTTCCAATGGGGTAAGACCCATCGAGGTATCCACACACTTGCCATCAACCACAGCAGCGATTGAGCCACCATTACCAATATGACAGGTGATCACCTTCGTACCCTCAGGCTTCATGCCCAAGAACTCCAGAGCTCGGGCCGACACATAGCGGTGCGAGGTGCCGTGGAAGCCATAGCGGCGCACACCATACTTCTCGTACAACTCGTAGGGGATGGCATACATATAAGCCTTGGCAGGCATGGTCTGATGGAAGGCGGTATCAAACACACCTACCTGGGGTAGACCTGGCATCAGTTCCTTCACGGCATTGACACCCTTCAGGTTGGCAGGATTGTGCAGAGGAGCCAGGTCGCTGACAGCCTCGAAAGCCTCCAGCACCTCGTCGGTCAACAGTACCGACTTGTTGAACTTCTCACCGCCGTGCACCATGCGATGGCCCACAGCATCAATCTCGTCGAGCGACTTGATGACTCCGATCTCGGGGTCAGTCAGCAGCGAGAAGATGAACTTCACACCCTCCGTATGCTCGGGGATGTCGTGCATAATCTGCTTCTTCTCGCCATTGGCAAGTTTTACCTTTACGAAAGCGCCGTCCAAACCTACACGCTCGGCACCGCCGCTGGTCATCACACTCTTGTCGTCCATATTGTACAGAGCGTACTTGATAGAGGACGAACCACAATTTAATACTAATATCTTCATAATCTTTTTTACTTCTTAGCATCCATAGCCTGACAAGCCGTGATGGCAACCATATAGTAGATATCGTCTACAGAACAGCCACGCGAAAGGTCGTTCACCGGACGGGCAATACCCTGCAGGATAGGACCGATAGCGATGGCATCGCCTAAGCGCTGTACGAGCTTATAGCCGATGTTACCAACCTCGAGGTTGGGGAATACGAGCACATTGGCCTTACCGGCAATGTCGGAGCCAGGAGCCTTCTTGGCACCAACAGAGGGCACCAGAGCAGCATCGGCCTGCAACTCACCATCAATCTTCAGTGTGGGATCCATCTCCTTAGCCAGACGGGTAGCCTCAATCACCTTGTCACAAACCTCGTGCTTGGCACTTCCCTTGGTCGAGAAGCTCAGCATGGCCACGCGGGGCTCCGCAAAACCAGCCACCGACTTAGCGGTCTGGGCTGTGCAGACAGCAAACTGAGCCAACTGGTTGGCATCGGGCATAGGAGTCACAGCCACATCGGCCACCACGAGCACGCCATCCTCGCCAAACTGCTTCTGCTTAGAAATCAGCAACAAGCCACCGCTCACGCAATTGATACCCGGCGAGCACTTGATGATCTGCAGGGCAGGACGCAGGGTGTCACCCGTAGTTGACAGGGCACCAGAAATCTGACCGTCAGCACCTTCGGTCTTGATAATCATACAACCTAAATAGAGGGGATTCTTCACCAGCTCGCGAGCCTGCTCGATGGTCATACCCTTCGACTTGCGGATCTCAGCCAGCTTCTCTGCCAGCTCCTCGCTCTTCTCATAGTTCTCAGGGTCGATGAGGGTAGCCTTGCCGATGTGGGTCAGACCTTTCTCCTTGGCGAGAGCCTCAACCTTGGCGGGATTACCAATCAGGATGATGTCAGCAATGTCCTCAGCCAACACACGGTCGGCTGCACACAGGGTACGCTCCTCTTCTGCTTCGGGGAGCACGATGCGCTGCTTGTTAGACTTAGCACGCGCTACGATTTGACTTAATAAATCCATAGTTTGTTTTATTGTTATTAAATGAAATATAATACTATAATTAGGTTTGCAAAGGTACAAAATAAAGTGAAGAGTAAAGAGTGAAGAGCAAAGAATTTGCTTCCGCCTTAAATATTTTTATAATTTCAGCCCTGCAAACTCTCATTGCGAAGCCACACTCGCAAAGCGAGAACTCTCCCTCACACCATCTCCCTGGTGAGAATGCTTTCCAGCTTTTCTGCCGAGAGGCGCAACTGAAACTCACTGCGGATGGCTACGGAGATGCTGCCCGTCTCCTCGGACACAACGATGGCTATGCAGTCGCTCTCGTGGGTGATGCCTAAGGCAGCACGATGGCGCAGGCCCAGTTCCTTGGGAATATTCAGGTCGTGGGATACGGGCAGGATACAACCGGCAGCCTTGATATGCTGATTGGCAACAATCATCGCACCGTCGTGCAGAGGGGAATTCTTGAAGAACAGGTTCTCAATGAGCCGCTGACTCACCGTTGCATCAATGCGCTCTCCCGTAGCAACGATATCATCCAACGGAGTGCTGCGCTGTATGACAATCAGTGCACCGACCTTCTTCTTGCTCATACTCATACACGACATCACAATGGGCATGATGACCTGCTTTACTTTTTCAGTATTCTGCCGCTTATCACTACTGGAGAACAACCGTTTGAAAGCCTGCATTCGCTGGTGGGCACCCAGGTTGTACAGGAACTTGCGAATGTCGTCCTGAAAGAGGATAATCAGTGCAATGACACCCACAGACACCAGCTTGTCCATAATCGACCCCAACAGCCGCATCTCAAGTATCTGGGACACGACGAGCCACAACACGATGAATACCAAAATGCCCATGAAGACATTCAGCGACCTTGACTCCTTCATCAGCCGATAGATGTAGAACAGCATGATGGCCACAAGGACGATGTCGACAATATCTTTTATGCCAAAATCAAAAAACACCTTTTTTTATTTACTATTTACGATTTACTATTTACTATGCACGGCCTAGGCTCAGGTTTCATCATCCCGCTTAACCGTATGCTGCGACTCCGTCGCAGCCACTATCTCAACACACTCCACTGCCTCGCGGACATCATGAACACGCAGGATGCTGGCCCCCTTCATCAGAGCAAGGGTATGGAGCACGGTAGTACCGTTGAGTGCTTCCTGCGGGCTGGTCTTCAGCAGGCGGTATATCATCGACTTGCGCGAGACACCCACCAGCACGGGCAACCCCGTCATCTGCATCCGCTCCAGTTCGTTCAGCACCTCGTAGTTCTGTGTCAAGGTCTTGCCAAAGCCAAACCCCGGGTCGAGCACAATATCCTTCTGTCCCCAGGAGCGCAGGCGGTCTACGGTCTCCGCACAGTCGAGCAGCACCTCACGCATCGTGGCTTTGTTCGACATATATATATAAGGAACACCCAGACGGCTCACCATCCGCTGCATCTCTGTGGTTCCCGCTACATCATTGATGATGTCGGCACCATACTCCTCCACCGCCATGCGGGCAATGGCGGGCCGGAAAGTATCTACACTGACAATAGCCTGAGGAGCCTCATGCCGCACAATCGACAGGGCCTCGCGCAACCGCTGGAGCTCGTCCTGCTCACCGACGGGCTCGCTTCCAGGACGCGTAGAGCAAGCCCCAATATCAATGATGCTGCCACCCTGACTGAGAATCTCTTCCGTCCTGTGCGCTATTGCATGTGCTGACTGCTGCCTGCTATCGGCATAGAATGAGTCGGGAGTCACGTTCATGATACCCATCACCTGTGGCTTGTCAAGACTCAACAGCCGCCCATTGCAATTCAGCGTGTATTTCATGCCTACAAAGGTAGTTAATTTAGTGAAGAATGTAGCGTGAAGAGCGAAGAATTTGCTTCCGCCTTAAATATTTTTATCATTTCGTCCCACCATCACAGTGCGAGAAACATTCAACTCTAATACTCTACATACGGCTTGAGCCGTTCGATGGCCTCAGGAGGGAAATCGGGCAAGAGGCTCAGTTCATCCAGACTCTTCAGTGGACCATGCAGGCGCCGATAGTCGGTAATGGCCTTAGCCTGATAATAGTTGATGTAAGGATGCCTGCGCAACTGAGACAACGGCAAGCGGTTGACATTCAACCTCTTGGGATTTGGCGACTGAACGATGAAATACTTCTTGGTCTCTTGTGGGAAGCCTTCTATCTCGTCCAGCTGGTCGACACTGACATAGCCACCCAGCCACTGACCATAACGCAGAATCTCCTTGGCATAGTAGCTACCAATGCCGGGCACTTTCTTCAACTGGGCAGTATCAGCCATATTCAGCACAATATGCTCACCCTCCTTGATTTTGACCGGATAGCGCAGTGTATCTCGCTCAAAGGATGCCCGCTGCCCGTCCTGCTCCTTTATCCGACTGTCTGCAAACAAGGTCGAGGCAGGCTGATAGTCACTGGAGATATGGATATAGGGCTCCAGCTCGCGATACTGCTTTACCGTTAGTCCATACAGTTTGGCAAAGTCTTCCTTTCGTCGGTAGATGCCTCCCTTGGCACGGTAGCGGTAGATATTCCTCACCTGCCACGCCTGCAGCCCTAAACGGAGCAGCTGGGTGGAATCGGCAGTGTTGGGATCGAAGTCAAAGCGCTCGACCTTCTGGGGTGCGACAGCAAAATACGGAGTGGAGCGTGACTTGCTACTATGGGCAGTTCGCGATTCGAGTGGCTGGACATGGCGGGTAGCCTCTTGGTCACCATCCGTCAGCCAAATGCCAACCAATGCCAACGCACCAACAGCCAAGGCAGCAATGGCTACTCTCCGATCGTTGCGGTTCATATTACCCCTAACTGATGCAGAAATACCAGCATGATACAAATAGGACAGACATAGCGAACGGCAAAAAGATAGAATCCGAAGAGCCTTCCACTCAGACTCCCTTGATTCGTAAACTCATCGTAGGCGGTTGTCTTGGGAATATACCAACCCACAAACAGACAGGCGAGCATACCACCTAATGGCAGCATGAAGTTGGCCGTCAGCCTGTCGCAGAAATCCATCAGCGACAATCCCAGCACCTTCAGGTCGCAGGCTCCTACCGACAGGGCACAGAATATACAGATGACCGAGGCCACAATGGTCAGCACCCATGCGGACTTCCTACGCGGCAGTTGCAATTCCTCTGTAAAGAATGCCGTACCGATTTCGTGCATCGAGATGGTACTGGTCAGCGCAGCAAATACCAGGAGGGCATAGAACATGATGCTGATGACATAGCCCACCACAGGCACGGCACTGAAAGCCTGCTGGAACACATTGGGCAGGGTGATGAAGATCAGCGACGGACCACTGTCGGGACTGATGCCCACTGAGGCCGCAGCAGGGAATATCATCAGACCAGAGAGGATGGCAATCAACGTATCGAGCGCAGCTATCTGACCTGCCGAATACAAAAGATTGGTATCCTTTGAGAAATAGCTGGCATAGGTGCACAGACAGGCTGTGCCCAACGAGAGCGAGAAGAAAGCCTGTCCCAGTGCTTCAAGGAACACACCGCTGCTCAGCTTTGAGAAATCGGGCATGAAGAGGAACCTAACACCCTCCATCGCACCTGGCAAGGCACACGAGGCAATGACAATAATCACCAATAGAAACAATAAGACGGGCATGAGCACCTTGGAAGCCCTCTCAATGCCTGCTCTCACACCGCGCACCACTACCAGATGGGTAATCAGCACAAAGCCGATACCCCAGAGCACGGGTTTCAAGGGGTCGCTGGAGAATGTCACGAAATAGTTCTTCACATATTCGGCATCACCGTTCACCTGTCCGGCTATCGAGGCAAACAGGTATTGCAGGCACCAGCCCGCCACCACGGCATAGAAGCCTAAGATGATGGTCGAGGTAAGGATGCCCAGATGGCCCACTAGCTTCCAAGGACGGCCATTCGAGAGCTTGTCATAGGCGCGGGCGGCATTCGACTGTGCATGTCGGCCCACGATAAACTCACTGAGCATGCCCGGTATGCCCAACACCAAGATACAGGCAATGTAGAGCAGGATAAAGGCTGCGCCGCCGTTCTCACCCGTCATATAGGGGAAGCGCCATACATTACCCAAGCCCACTGCCGAACCGGCAGTAGCGAGCACGACACCTAACCGGCTGCCAAAATTCCCTCTGCTGACTCCTCCTGAATTAGAGGATTGAGTGTCTGAACCAGTTCCTTTCCTCATATCTTCTTATTTGAGCAATCCTAACTGATGCAGGAAAATAAACAGGATGGCCAACGGACAAACATACTTCACCAAGAAGAGGTAGAGATGGAAGAAACGCCCGCGCAGGGTTCCCCAGTTGGTAAACTCGTCACGCACCCACTTGTGGGGCACAAACCAGCCTATAAATATGCAAGTCAGGAATCCCACGATAGGCAGGAATATCTGACCTGTAATGAAGTCGAACCAGTCGAACAGCGTCTTGCCAAAGAATACCAGCTTGCCTGTGGCACCTAACGACAACGAACAGAAGGCACCGATGATGGTAGTAGAGATGGTGACAATGAGAGCTGCCTTCTTGCGGGTGATAACCAGCTCTTCCTGGAAGAAGGCGGTCGACACCTCGTGCAGCGACATCAGCGAGGTTAGTGCTGCCAGCGTGAGCAACACGAAGAACAAGAGCGAAATCAGATAGCCCACCAGCGGCCATGCGGCAAAAGCCTGTGCAAACACGTTAGGCAGGGTGATGAAGATGAGCGATGGACCGCTGTCGGGATTGACCCCCACCGAGAAAGCCGCCGGGAATATCATCATACCTGCCAGGATGGCCACCAGACAGTCGATGAGACCTATCTGTACAGCGGCATTCGTCAGATTGGTAGACTTAGAGAAGTAGCTGGCATAGGTGCACAGGCAGCCCATCGCGATACTCATCGAATAGAACGACTGTCCCAAGGCTGCTAAGAACACATCGCCGGTAATCTTCGAATAGTCGGGCTTGAACAGGAACTCAATACCCTTCTCGGCATTGGGCAGCATACAGGCGGCACCCACTATGACCAGCAGGAGCAGGAACAGCGTAGGCATCATCAGCTTCGAAGCGCGTTCAATGCCGTCACGCACACCATGCTCTATAATAATATAGGTAATGCCGAGGATGATAGCCGTCCACAACACAGGTTTCACTGGGTCGGCAGAGAACTCCACAAAATACTGCTGGAAATATTCGGGCGAGCCTTGCATCTGTCCTATCAGCGAGGCCCAGATATACTGCATGCACCAGCCAGCCACCACCGCATAGTAGCCTGTGATGAGAAAGCCCGTCAGCACGCCCATGTAGCCGATCACCGACCAGACACCGCCTTCTGCCATCTTCGTAAAGGCTCGTGCCGTATTCGCACGTCCGCGGCGGCCAACAATAAACTCACTTATCATGCAGGGAATGCCCAACAGCAGCACACAAGCAACATAAATCATGATAAAAACGGCCCCGCCATTCTGACCAGTCATATAGGGAAAGCGCCATACATTGCCTAACCCCACTGCCGAGCCTGCCGTTGCAAGAATCACTCCCAGACGGCTGCCGAAATTCGCTCTTTCTAATTTTGTCATCTCATATTTTCTCATATTCGCTTGCAAAAGTACAAAATAATTCTTACTTTTGCAGAAAAAATAAAAGCAAATATGCAAAAAGCCATCCTTTTTGTCAGGAAATACCCCTTGAGCATGGTCTGCTTCGCGCTCATCTGGTTTCTCTCTTTCTTCACGCCGCCCAAGACTGAACTCGACGAAGTTCCCTTTATGGACAAGTGGGTACATTTCATCATGTATGGCGGGGCCTGTGCGGTGCTATGGATAGAATATCTGCGCAGTCATATCGTCCTCGACTACGAGAAGCTCTTCTTCTACACCTGGCTGTGTCCCATCCTGATGAGCGGCCTTATCGAGCTGCTGCAAGAATACTGCACTGTCCATCGGCAAGGCGACTGGCTCGACCTCGCAGCCAATGCCACTGGGGTCACCTTAGGTGCCGTCTTCGGTCTGGCAGTCATCTATGTAAGAAAGGCCCGAAAGAATAGGTATAAAAATACATCATGGAGATAGTCATACTCGACGGATATGGAGCCAATCCCGGCGATTTGTCTTGGGAGAGACTGCAGGAAATGGGCAAAGTAACGGTCTATGAGCGTACAGCACCCGAGTTGACCATAGCCAGAGCCGCAGAGGCAGACGTGGTGCTGACCAACAAGGTCATCTTGGGGCGGCGGGAGATAGAGCAACTGCCCAAGCTACGCTATATCGGCGTGCTGGCCACAGGGTATAATGTGGTGGACACAGAGGCAGCCCACGAGCACGGCATCACGGTGACCAACGTACCTGCCTACAGCACGGAGAGCGTAGCCCAGATGGTGTTCGCCCACCTGCTGACAGTAACGAACCGCGTAGAGCACTATGCCCAGCAAAACCGTAACGGGCAATGGACGGTCAGTCCAGACTTCTGCTACTGGGACACACCACTCACCGAACTGACTGGCAAGACCTTCGGCATCGTGGGACTTGGCCATATTGGCAAACGGGTGGCAGAGATTGCCCTCGCCTTTGGCATGAAGGTAAAAGCCCTGACCAGCAAATCAGCAGATGCAATCCCCCAAGGCATCCAGAAGGCTGAACTGGCAGAACTGCTCGCCACATCCGATGTGCTGTCACTGCATTGTCCGCTGACGGCCACTACCCGCCATCTCATCAATGCCGACACCCTACGGAAGATGAAGCCCAGTGCCATCCTTATCAACACGGGGCGCGGCCCGCTGATCAACGACAGCGATGTGGCCAAGGCCCTGCAGACCAAGCAGATTGCAGCATATTGTGCCGACGTGATGGCAGAAGAGCCACCCCAGGCCGACAATCCCCTACTGGCTCAGCCCAATGCCTTTTTCACCCCACACATAGCATGGGCTACGCGCGAAGCGCGCATCCGTCTGCTCAACGTGGCCATCGACAATGTCAAGGCCTTCGCCGACCATCACCCCCAGAACGTGGTCTAATTTTCCCGTTTTCGCCATTTAATGCTGATTGAGGGCCACCACTCCCCCCAATCGGCTGCAAAGCCTTTGTACAAAGGAGATTAGGAGGGGTGAGTGTTTGGCAAACACTACACCAACACTACACCAACACTACACCCAACACTCTCACTTGTATTGGGGGGAGTGCTGGGGGAGTGCTGGGGGAGTGTTGGGCACACACCCACCCCAGCACTTTTCCTTTATATAAAGGGCGTCCAGCCAAATTGGGGGGAGTGTCCGTAATTTCGTTGGCAACGATCCGTAACTTCATTGGAGGCGAGATGGCATTCCTCTTAGGCCAGGCAGCATTCTCTCTTAGCCCTGCCAATATTTTTTCTTAGCCCTGCCAGTAATTTTTCTTAGGCGTAGCAGAAAAACGGGTAAGTAGGATTGGCGCCCTTCCGTTGCTTCTCCCTATCAATGTTTTCTGAGCGGTTTATCTCACAAACTCGATGACGAAGGAACTCTTTGATTTCTAAATAATCTTCTTTTGGTAACATGCTTATTCTTAAAAAAAAGAGCGCATCCTTTGACACGCCCTAGCTAAACCCTTACTTGATGATTGCTTTCACACTTCTTTCTCCAATCTTTATGATGACTATGCTACCGGGTTTAAGATTTGTTGTAAGGTTGGCCTGACCATTATGGCTAATGGCAGATCCAACTTGTTGGCCATTAACCTCATATGCATATAATCTTGTGCCGTCATCTATACCTGAAATAGCTATCTGACCATCCATTGACTGAATCAATATAGCTTTGGCTCTTACCTGCGCAATATCATCGACAAGTCCTTCGGTCTTGGGCTCAACATCAATCCAGCACAAAGTGGCCGTCGCTACATCTGAATTTTCATAACCTGTTTTTGTGGCATAGACGCTAATGTTATAAGTTACGTCAAGTTGCACTTCATTGGTATTATATGACGCAATGTCAAGGTCTGTAATGGTTGAATGGTATTCTGCCCCTTCTGTATCGCAGTGGAAGGATAACTTTCCATAGGAATAATTGATAGTAGGTTTATTACACTTTTTTGTTTCTATTTCAGAAGAGCTTGTTTTTGTCAACCTCCAGAATTGTCCCCAAACCTCATTCGCTTTATACGTATCATACGCATCTTCAGCTACTTTTACTGCCGCATTAAGATACTGATTATTTGTGAAACTAGAAGACGTTACTGATGGTGGTATTGTAGACTGGCAAGTAATATCCATTATACCTGTACATCCAACTAAGGCTCCATTCAAATTAGATAGTTTTTTAGGTAACACGATTTTCTCTAAACCATTACAATTCCGAAACAAATGGTTTGGGAGTTCTGTCACATTTTCACCAATTGTCACATTTTTCAAACTAGACAAATTATAGAATCCATGAACATAAACATAATTTGTTGAACCATAACTTCCTACTTGTGCAAGTTTTATATCTCTACCAATATAAAGGTTCTTAAGACTATAATTATGCATGACACAATACTCTAAATTGGGTTGAGAGACTTGGACTTGTATTCCCAACTCTATCGGAGTATCCCCATTTTCGAAAATTAGTTCTTCATAATGACATCCTTCAAAAGCATCATCCTGTATTTTCGTGACAGAAGAAGGTATAACTATTTTTTTTGCTTTAGAACACCAGAAAACATGCGAAGGAATAATAGTAACGCATTGACCAATCGTTATTTCAGATAGTGTATTCTTATATCCACTATATTCGCCTGTTTCAAAGAACCCTTTTTTTCATCTCCACCAGTAAGGTTGCGACCTAAATAAAGCGTGTCAATATTGTTATAATTAAAAGAACTATAAGAATGTGCACCTTCGATAATTGCTGCTATTCGTAATGTTGAATTCCCGTCTTCTAACCGTAGTTTTTTTATACCTGAAAATGCCACTGCTCCACTCCCAATACTCGTGACAGAACCGGGTATGGAGAGACTTGTTAATTTTCGACAGCCATAGAATGCATTACTACCAATATAAGTGAGAGTGTTTGATAAAACCAAAGAAGTCACATCTCCACATCCAGAAAAGGCATCTTTGCCAATGCCTGTGACGGTGAATGTCCTATTTTGGTATGATACAGTTTCAGGAATTATAATATCTCCAGAATAAGGAGTGGAGTTATTGGTTACTTCACAAGTTAGATCTGTTAATGAAAGCGCATTATAAGCAATTCCGTTAACAACAAAATCAGCTGCATTTACAGCCAGAGAAAAAAATGAAAGCAATGTAAAAAATAGTTTTTTCATAATTTGTGTTTTAGTGGGAAATACATATAATTGAAAAAGTCACACGAGTTATCATATTCTTGTTGTTGGATAGTGAAGCCGCATCTTTATATGCAGCCCGATCTATGTCAAGAACAATATTTTCAAGAGGATATGGTTTCTTGAATAACTCATTAGCATCTAAATCCATAGATTCTATAATAGCTTTATAGTCCCTTTCAGCCCATTTCTTCTTTATTGTATCACAGAAGCGTGGAACTAATTATACCACGTCCTTATACACAGGCCCTGAGAAAACCCTTGAAAGCAGATGTGGATAACAGCCCCACGCTATGCGTGAAGGCCATTACGCCAACTCTTGCTTTCTTTATGAAGTTTCTCAGGCTTCGTGTATTCAAGACGATGGACATAACGCCTCTTTATCAATATGTCGTGCAAAGATGGCATGTCGCCACTATGCGTTGCAAATGTACGCAAAAAACTTCAATTACCAAAACTTTTGGGGCCACATAAGTATGAATTTAGATAAAATTTGCTTAAATTACGCACGAAACAATGATTTTATGCCTTATTCTCAATAAAAATGTGTACCTTTGTAAGGTAATGTATAGGAACCATATTATTGGCAAGTCATTTAGAATGGAATTAAAGACTCTGATAGCAGAATGTACTGCATACGACTTCAAAGTGATGCTTGAAGAGAAGAAGCCTAAGAGCTGGCTAAAGAGCGTAAGCGCTTTTGCCAATGGCTTGGGTGGCTCACTTTTCTTTGGCATAGATAATGATGGAATCGCCAAAGGACTTGATGATGTACAGCATGTATGCGAAGCTATCAGTAGTAAGATTCGTGACTATATGGATCCCTTGCCAGAGGTGGAGATGATTCCCCATGATTTAGATGGTTTACATATCTTGCAACTCAAAATCAAAACAGGGCATTATACCCCATATTATTACGTTGGGGATGGCCAGCGCATTGCCTTTGTCCGCGTCGGTGAAGAGAGCGTACCAGCTACGGCAGAGCAGATGGTGCGCTTGGTGCTGAAAGGCTCTAACAAAACTTTTGATTCCCTTCATACGGATTACAAAGCTGAAGACTATGCTTTCACGATATTGGCGAATACTTTCAAAGACCGCACTAAACAAGAATGGGACAAAAAATATCTCTTGTCGTTTGGGCTGGTAACTGGAGCAGGGTATCTTACCAATGCGGGTGCTTTGTTTGCCGATGACTGCCCATTGTGGCAATCTCGCCTATACTGCACACGATGGGATGGAAAGGAAAAGGGCGATGCCATCAACGATGCAGAGTTTACAGGCAATGTCCTCATGCTTCTTCGCGAAGCCATGAACTTTGTGAAATCCAACACAAAGAAAGGCTGGGAGAAACTGCCTGATGGACGAAAGAACAAACCAGAGTATGCAGAACGTGCTGTTCTGGAAGCAATGGTAAACCACTTCATCCATCGCGACTATACCGTGATGGGTGGTGAAGTTCATCTTGACATATACGATGACCGCCTAACAGTCACATCCCCAGGTGGAATGTACAATGGAATGCTGATACAGGATTTGGACATCAAAGATGTGTCTTCTGAAAGGCGCAATCCAATTCTTGCAAACGTGATGGCTCAACTTGACTATATGGAGAAACGAGGTAGCGGACTCACACGTATCTGTAATGAGACCAAAGCCTTGGAAGGTTATAAGGATGAGCTGAAGCCTGTGTTCAAATCTTCTCCGACTCAATTTCAAACTATCATTTTTGCCTCTTCCGACACCCCGAATGTCGGAGACCATGACGGAGATATGTCGGAGACGAAACTCCCTGAGCGTCAGCAGAAAATCCTCAATCTCATCAAAGAGTCTCCGACAATCACCGGCAAACAAATGTCGGAGATCTTGTCGGTGAGCCAGCGCACCATCGAACGTGACATTTCTGCTTTGCAAAAGCTTGGCGTTTTGAAACGTGAAGGCAAGGATAATGATGGTATATGGATTATATCTGATTAAACTTATTGTAAAGACATAAAAGTTCGTGTAAATAGTGCATGATTCGAATCGATAAAATTAAAGACAAATTAAAAGATATCTCTATCTTAAGGGTTGCAGATGAACTTGGCATTGCACATAAAGGCAAATCCGCTAGGTGCTTTATGCATGATGACAAGAACCCAAGTTTGGGATTTAATACGTCGAAGAATACATGGAAATGTTACGTTTGCGACAAAGGAGGTGATCAAGTGACTCTTGTAATGGAAAAACTTGCTCTCTCATATATAGATGCTTGTAAATGGTTAGCAGATCGATTTAATATCATTATTCCTGAAGATGACGGTTGTAGAAAGAAGGTTTTTGTTAGAAAGTCAAATGTCCAAGCGAAACAAAAAAATATACAAACAAATTCTCCTGTTGATGTGGAGATGATTTCATGGATAGTTAACCATGCTCAATTATCAGAAACTGCTAAAGATTTCCTTTACAAAAAGAGAAAGTATAAACCGATGGTTGCTGAAGAATTGAGGATAGGTTCTGTTTCCGATCCTACGAAATTGATTAATGCTCTTGTTAAGAACTTTGGACTTGAAAGGGCTCTGAAATCAGGGATTGTGCGTCAGAACATACGAGGTCTTTATCTTTTCTTTTATACACCATGCCTAATATTCCCATATACAGATATAAATGGTAATATTGTGAATATGCAAACACGATATCTAGGAGCAGATAAAAAGGCACCGAGATTTCAGTTTTTACCAGGTTCTTCCACCAGAATCTTTAATATGACAATATTAAATCATATTTCTGCTGATGAGAAGTTGTTCATTTCAGAAGGTATAACTGATTGTATTGCACTTCTTTCGAGTAATCGAAATGCTGTGGCAATACCCAGTGCAACATTATTACATGATGCCGACATAAAAATGTTAGCACCAAAGAATCTGTTTATGTATCCCGATAAGGATGAAGCGGGCGAACGTCTTTACAATAATCTCAATGACAAATTGAATTCTTACGGTTCTATGATAATGAAATTACAATTACCAGAAGGCTGCAAAGATTTCTCTGATTACTACTTAAGACAATTTTCTGACAATGGCTAATTATATTGAACAAATTTCCACCTTGGAAAATCTCATGCTAGCATGGAGAAAGTTGGAACGAGCTTTTAACCATGGTGATGTATGGTTTGACGAACTTGTTATTACTGCATTTAAGTTGAATTTGGTGGATAACCTCAAGGTTATAAGCGAGCAACTTCGAAACGGTACCTACCAAATGAAACCTATCAAACCAGTACCATTTCCCAAGGGTGGCACAGATTGTATTGGTGATTTCAAAGTCCGACAGTCCTTTTTTATAGATTTTAGAGACCAACTTGTATGGGTTGCAGTATTTAATGTCATTGGTCGGACTTTTGACGTTATGATGCCTGCATGGAGTTATGGCAATCGACAATATGTCTCTATGTGGAAAGAAGTTGATGAAGATAATCATGAACAATTCTGGGTTATTGGAAATCATAGGAATACGACACGACATATTTATAGAAAATGGACACAAAGTTGGCCTTTAATGCGTAAGAGAATTACTGCATCATTAAAAAAGATGGCTAGACTTGAAAATGAAGATTTTGATGAGGTTGATAATCAAGTTAAAAATGAGGAAGAACATTTAAATGATAATCAACGATTTTTCAAGTTGAATTATTTGGATAAAGAGTATTTCCCAAAAATTGAAGAAGGCAGTTCTATCGATGTGCTTTACTGGGCTGGCATAGATTTGACACAATTTTACCAAAAGGTAAATATCAACAAAGTCAGATTAAAGATAGAATCTGTTTTAAAAACGAAACAGGAATTTGATGAAACCTTTGCAAAGTTGCTTAAAACGATTACTCATTTTGAGATAGACTACAGCGATTATCAATATGAAGGCGCAGACAATGATCTTAAGGCAATGCAACTTGGTAAGGGTGTCCTGTTTGAAGGTTTGCCTACAGGTCTTATCGTTGCAGGCATGTTAGCTAATATCTTTATGCTAGACATTGACGAGCAAGTTTCTTCGCGACTGGAGACAGAAAGGGATATCATTCATTTCAGGTATGTGGATGACCATGTCATCATATCCACATCTGAGGAAAAACTTTTCGAATGGCTGGCATGGTACCAGCAATTACTATCCCAAAAAGGATTGGAACTGAACGTATCGAAACTCGCGCCTGAACGCCTTTTGAAAGGTATGGATAAAAAAGGAAATGAACCAGATGGTTTAGATAACTTAATTATTAAAGATCATAGGGATGAATTAATTGAAAATATACATGAATACGCATGTATTGATCCGAAATATCCAACTCCATTGATGACACAGACCCTTCAGAAAGTATCCATGCTTCAAGGTCTCAACTTAAATATGCTCTCAACGCGTGAGTTTGAGATGGTTTTTGGAGAATTACAATCTTTACTTGTAGCAGACCTCTCAGAACAAGAAATAAAAGAAAGTACGAGAATTTCTTTCGCTTGTACTATGCTGACAAGATTAATCGTAGACGGAGATGTGGATTATGAAAAGATACATTATTTTCGTTGCCAATGGTTAGAACAAGTTAATGAGATCAAAAAGGACCTCCTACAGAAATTGTCAGATAAATCCACTTCCGAGGAGTATGATGCGAAGGAAAAGATAGATAAGGTTGTTGATGCTTGTACCAATATTATTTTCAATGATGCTCATATAATAGATGTTGACAGGTTTAAGAAAGATAACCCAAGCGTTAAGCTTGACGACAGTTGGCTTGTTAAGATTAATAAGGAGCTTACGAAGGGACAAAATACGACTAAAGCAAGGGAACGGCAGGTATTCAATATGCTAATGTATGCTTTGGATAAAGTCCCTGATAAGGTTCGTATATGGATTCGTGCCTTTAACTATTGTTTACGCCATGAACCAACTCAGATATCGAAGTTATATGAGAAATTGAACAAATTCAGAGATACCAAATTACACAAATTGAGTGTAGACTTCCTGATAGCTTTACTCAATACACTTTGTGCGGAAAATATCATTAAGGCTACTGCAAGACTTGTGTTAAATGATTATAAGATTCCTTCTGATGCTGAAAAGGATAGGGATTTTCTAGAAAACATACAATTGATTGGGTCTAACGATTCTATGCACTTTTTTGTTCGTGACTCTCAATATATGTTATCCAAGGCATATGCCTTCTTTGATATATATGCTAAAAAAATAGGAATGAAGGTTTATGGTAATGAAGAGTCATTCTTCTCACCTTTTTCAAATTACCATGGTTCAAATCTAGATAGTACATTTTGGTTGTTATGGGCTGCTGATTTGTTGAAAACAAGGGGAGAGAAGGATAGGCCTATCTTCTCATGGCTACTCAATGATAAGATTGAAGAAGCCAAAGTAGAATCTGTTTATTTCAAAGCATTTTTCTTCGCTTATCTACGAGAAACTTCAATAACCTTAAACACTGAGATGCACCTTCCGAAAGACCTAGATAGTTCAGCATCTTGGCTTAACCCTGCTACAAAATATACGATAACGCGCATGCAAAAAGTCGCAGGATTGGAGAAACTATTAAAAGATGAAGAATGGGAACAATATAAAGCAATATCTATCAATGGACTGCTCAATCTTATACAATGGATTGATTATGTTAATAACATTGAGAAAAATGACGTATGTTATGAACTAATAAACTCAGAATTGATGTCTGTTTTTATCCTATTGTCTGTAATCAAGGAAATAGAGAATAAAGGTGAAAATATACATTCCGTAATAATACATCCAGAAAACTTTTATCTTAATGTAGATGAAATTAGAAACGGTTGGTCATATATTATTTCTAAGATAGATAAAGGCGAGTTTTTGGATATTGCTTATGAACAAATGCAGAATCTGAATAGTTCGTCTTACGATTATCCTAAAATTTTGAATAAAGAATTATCTAAAAATACGTCTATGAGTTATGGTCTTGGCATTATCTTCCTACAGTTGTTAAGTAAGAAGACGATATTGCCTTGGGCTCTAAATAGTGAACAGGTTGGATTTGAATGGCAGTATGTTCTGCAAGAATTGCAAGGGCAAGGACGTATCTCATCTCTCAGTTATAGAATATTGAGTGCGTGTCTGTCTCCTCGTCAGCGAGAAAACATTATGCTTAGTCAAATGCTCGGAGATGGTTATGTACATGAAGCATTTCGAGATAATCCAGAAATAAAAAAATGGATGCAACTTAAACAGGAACTCACAGTTTCATTACAACAACTTCGTATTAATTTGATTTCTGTTGCAGATGAAGAGCATAGACAATTAACTATTATAGATCTGGATTGAAATGAAAAAAGAGTTAAAAGTAGCCATCGTCCAAACAACACTTGATAACAGAGTCGCTTGGAAGATAGACAAGCATCTACCTATAAAAATGGATTATGCAGAGGCAGCAAGAGTGTGGAGTGAGATTATTCACACATTGGATGACTTTGTAAATATTGAAGATTCACGTAAACCTGACATTGTATTGCTTCCTGAATTATCTGTTGCAGAAAGATTTGAATTAGAAATCAAGAAACTAGCTGATCAGACGGGGTGTATTATCATTGCTGGGCTTGATTTTAAAACGCAAGGAAATAATGTGGAAAATAAAGCACTTGTTGCGATTCCATACAAATGGCCTCATGGGGTTGGGCGTTCGAGAACTAAAACTTTCTATTTTGGAAAACATTTCCCTGCTTTGGAAGAGACATTATTCTTTGAGAATTGTTGCAAGACATTCAAACCATGTGATCAATTTTATTTGCTTGATGCTCGTGAATATGGTAGAATAGGACTTGCAATCTGTGCTGACTTTTATGATATAGAGCGTTTTGCTTTGTACAAAGGCAGAATACAGCATCTGTTCATCCTTGCGTACAACAAAGATGTCAAATCGTTTAACTATTTGTGTGAAGCAATTTCTCGCTTAGTATATTGCAATGTTGTGATATGTAATACTGGTCATTATGGTGGTTCAATTTGTTTTTCTCTGAAAGATAAAGAATGGAAGCGATACATTTATAGACATGAAGGGGCAAATCTCTTTACATCCCAAGTAGTGAGGCTTCCTGTTCGCGATTTTTTTGAAACTCAGAAAATAGATAGTGTGGCACATGAAAAGGGATTCAAGAACCAACCGCCAGGATACCAATGGCTATATAATAATAATGATAATAAAAAAGAATAATTTATGAATTACAGATTACAAGATTTAATAAAGCTCATCATACCAGGATTGTATGTTGTGGCTTTTGTCGTAGGATGGCAACTTCTGTTCTCAAACAACACTACAAACATTTCCAAGATTAAAGATTATACAAGTATTATAGTGCTGCTTATTCCTTTTGTGGGATTCATTGTAGGTTACTTTGTGGAGTGTGCCATGTCTGCTTTAGAGCACTTGTTTTATTTGTTAGGTGGCAGACGTCCCTCAAAAACAATACTTTGTAAAGGTTTGTGGAGCCTTTATTTTCTTAATTCAGTGAATAAAATTTGTTCAAAACATCGCATTTCTAGAACAATATCAAATGCTAAAGCAAATGAAATCCTTCAAATTGCCAAACAGAATATTGATCGTGAAAAAGTAGAGGTCTTCAGACTCAATTCTATGTTAGCAAGAAACATTTTTGGTAGTCAGCTCTTTCTAACGATACTATATGGCTTTGCATCAGACTATTTCTATAAGGATGGCTACTTTTATATTTCGTTGGCTGTTTCTTTGCTTTTCTTCCTTTATTGGTTTCACCATACTCATATCTATGTAAAATATGTGCTAGCAGAATATGAAAAGACCCTGAACTAATTATTATGTTGTACTTTTATATACTGCAAAGGCTTTCTGTTATTGCGGTAAATAAATCAGAGAGTTAGATCTTGATTTCTGTGTAAAGTGGTACTTGCTTTTTGAATTCGCATCGCGTTATAGAAAGTTAAACATGTTAAAAAACTATCCTTTTTGTCCTCTATAGAATCCACGCAATCACTTTTCTACCGTTTAATACGCAATTCTTTGTGATTTAGTAACTTGCAAATACTCTCACTGTATCAGACTGACCTCGGTGACCATCCCCAGCAGCGTAACGAGCATTGGTGAATCTGCGTTCTCTTACTGTAGCTGGCTGACCTCGGTGACCATCCCCAACAGCGTGACGAGCATTGGCAAGAAAGTGTTCTATGCCAGTGGATTGACATCTGTGACCATCCCCAACAGCGTAACGAGCATTGGTGAATCTGCGTTCGAAGGCTGCAATAGTCTGACCTCTTTGACCATCGGCAACAGTGTAACAAGCTTTGGCTACAATGCGTTCTATGGATGTAACCTGACAAGTGTGACTTTGCAATGTAAAGAAGTAGGCAGTTGGTTTAGTGGATTAAAATCCATTAAGGATGTTATATTTGGAGATGAAGTGACGAGCATAGGCTCTTCTTCGTTTTCTGGCTGTAGTGGTCTGACCTCAGTGAACATCGGCAACAGCGTGACGAGCATAGGCTTTTCTGCGTTCAAAGGCTGCAATAGTCTGACCTCAGTGACCATCGGCAACAGCGTGACGAGCATAGGCTCTTTTGCGTTTTCTTGCTGTAGCAGTCTGACATCTGTGAACATCCCCAACTCCGTGACGAGCATTGGCAATAATACATTTTCTGCATGCAAAAGTTTGACAAGTGTAACTATCGGCAGTTCTGTGACGAGTGTCGGTGCTTCTGTTTTTAGACATTGTGAGAGTTTGACCAATATAGAATGTTTGGCAAAAACACCTCCCTCTTGCGTGTGGAATACTTTTGAGTATGCTCCTACAAGGACTTGCACACTATCTGTGCCAGAGGGATGTGCTTCTGCATATAAGCAGGCTAAAGGATGGGGATCTTTCTATAACATCAATGAAAACGCTACAGGCATCGTTGTTTTGAAGGATACGGAGAGTCTTGAGGAACGGACTCGCTACACTCTGGATGGTCAGCTCATCAGTCAGCCGAGGAAAGGTCTGAACATCATCAAGATGAGCGACGGCAGCACGCGAAAGGTGGTGGTGAAATAACTGCTTGATTGGAGTTAACCATCACAGTACGTAGAGAGGGGGGGAGGAAGGCTATATGGCTCGTGGGAATACGAGGCGGGCAACCAGAGCTTCAGGCCGAGGTGAAAATGTAACCTTCCTCCCTTGCTGTCGATAAAATTTGTATTACAACTAACAAATTCAGAAAGCATATGTCAAAATATTCAGAAAAATGTGGGCCTGATGTTAAGTTGACAGACTTGCGAAACACTGTATATAAGATGGTTGGAAAGGAATTAAGCACCAGTGGCGGTAGGACATACCGTAGATATGAGTTGAGTGATGGCAGAAAAGAAAAGAAATAAAAAAGAAAATGCGAAAAGATTGTTGTAAACACTTGATAATCAGCAATACTTTTCTTTTTACAATTCTGGTAAATTCTAAAAGATTTATTGAATAATGCTATTAGAGATAACAGTATCGATTTATAAATAGAGTTCAGGTACAGAAAACAGGGTGAAGAAAATAAAAGATTCTAAAAGTACTCAGTTTCGTTGGCAACGAGCCATAACTTCATTGGAGGCGAGATGGAGTTTCTCTTAGGCCAGGCAGCATTCTCTCTTAGCCCTGCCAATATTTTTTCTTAGCCCTGCCAGTAATTTTTCTTAGGCGTAGCGGAAAAACGGGTGACTTCTAACCGGCCGAGTATCCTTTTCCCAAAGGGATTCCCTGCATTTGGGTTAGGACATGAGAGCCAATATAAAAAAATAAGGAAACATTTCCTGAAAATATCATAAAATGTTGTAGTTGTCCACACAAACTTATTGCTGTTTAAAAATATTTTATTATCTTTGTAGTCTGAGTTTAGCAAATCTGAATAAGTAAACCCAATAACAAAGCATCAGGAATGAATAATCCATATATGCCCCAAGTCCTTTCTATTAAGGAAGAAATTAGGGTGGAGTATTTTTCGTTTTGGACAAATTCGACTCTATTCTGTCCTCTGTGATAGACTCACACTTAGGACTTCGCAGCACTCTGATTGGCTATCAGTACAGCGAGATTATACGGGCCATCTTCTCAGTGTTCTGCTGCGGTGGTGACTGTATGGAAGACCTCAACCTGTATCTGAAGGACGTTCTTACCGAGCGTCCGCATACCCGTCGTAGATCAGGGGACTCTAATTTTGCGCTCTGATATATTCTATCAGAGCGCAAAATTAGAGTCCCCTGATCCATTTCGCATATAGCTGGTAGTGGTTACGCAGGGAGATGCCTCGGTTTTCTCCCTATGATGCCATACTGTAGCCATGCTCAAGGGTATGGTATGTGTATGGTATCTGTATGGTATGTGTATGGTATGTATATGGTATGTATATGGCATCTCCCTGCCTGAAGCGACTCTAAAGCGATGCAAAATATGCGTAATAGGTGCAGAATTTTCTGTTCTTTTATAAATTGAGGATACGCTTATTGAGGGAAAAAGACATCTCATAGACCTAATATAAAAAAAGCCCGCCCTGATTCGCTGTTCTACGGAAAGCGTGGCAGGTTCTGATAGGGGCAAAGTTACAAACTTTTATAGAGAAAACAATTTTTTCGCAAAAAAGATGTCTAATATTGCAAATTTTGCCTACCTTTGCATACGATGACAGAAAGAACCAAACAAATGAAGCAAATATTCCCCTTTACCATACTCTTATTACTCCTGTCTGTTATAGGAGTCAGCTGTTCGCATGAGAAGCCACGCTATGTCATCGGGGTCTCCCAATGCTCTGAAGACATCTGGCGCGAGAAACAGAATGCCGAGCTGCGCATGGACACCTACTTTCAGGACGGCGTGGAGCTGCGCTTTGCTGCCGCCTATGACAGTGATGAGCGGCAGATACAGCAGATAGACAGCCTGGTAAAGACCGGCATCGACCTGCTTATCGTGGCTCCCAACCAGATACAGACCATCTCGCCGGCCATCGACCGCACCTTCGACAGCGGCATCCCCGTCATCGTGTTTGAGCGCAAGACCAACTCGCAGAAATTCTCCGCATTCATCGGTGCCGACAACTATGAGATGGGGCGGCAGATGGGCGAATATATCGTAGCCCGTCTGAACCATCAAGGCCATGTGCTGGTAGTCAAGGGTCTGGAGGGTTCGTCTCCAGCCATCGAGCGACTGAAGGGCTTCATGGATGTTGTCCGCCAGTGGCCCGACATCCATGTGGTCGACTCTCTGCAGGGTGACTGGACAGAACAGACAGCCTACAAGCATGTCAAACAGTGGCGGGCAGAGCATCCTGCACAACCCATCGACCTCATCTTTGGCCTGAACGACCGTACAGCAATCGGAGCCCGCAAGGCACTGCAGGAGCGAGGCGAGCGGCTACCCCTGTTTTGCGGCATTGACGGACTGCCAGGCAAGGACGGAGGCATCCAGCTGGTACGCGACTCCATCCTCGATGCGTCTTATATCTACCCCACACGAGGCGACGAACTGTTGCAGTTGGCTGTCGACATCCTCGACGGCAAGCCCTACCAGAAGGAGACGCGCCTGATGTCTGCCATTGTCACCCACGACAATGCCAACGTGCTGCTGATGCAGAGTGAAGAGATGATGCATCAGGCCAACCGACTGGACGAGTTGCACAAGAAGGCCGACACCTATCTGCAACAGCTCGACACCCAGCGCACCATCACGCTGATGGCTTTCGGAATCATCGCCCTGCTCATCATTGCCATCGCGCTCTTCTACCGCTATCACATCGGCAAGCTGACACTTCGCCGCGAACGCGTGGTGAACACGCTATGGAGCATGAAGCCCGAAGACATCCAGCCTGCCACCCCAACGGTGGCCGACGAGCACACCACCGCCACTGAAGCCGCTCCCACTGCCGCAGAGCCATCCGCTCCGGCACAGTCGCCTCAAGCCACCGAAGACACTGCCACTGAGGACACCCATGAGGAGCCCTCGCCTACCACCTCCCTCTTTATCACCCGCTTCCGCGAGGTGGTAGAAGCCCGCTTGGAGGACAGCGAGCTCAGTATTGAAGACTTGGCTGCCGACATGAACCTCAGCCGCGTACAACTCTACCGCAAGGTGAAGGCCATCACAGGGTCTACTCCCGTCGAGCTGTTGCGCACCGCCCGACTGAAGCGAGCCTATCAGCTACTGATCACCACCGAAAAGAGCATCAGCGAGGTGGCCTATCTAGTAGGCTTTACAGCCCCCAGCTACTTCACCAAATGTTTCAAGGAAGAGTATGGCCAGTTGCCTGGCGATATCAGAGGATGACCCTTTCGGACAGGCGGAATTAAGAAAAATCGTTCAATGTATAGCAGAAATGTTGCATTGAACGATTTTTTTAGCCCCTTGAAACATCTTTTTTATCCCTTTTTCACAAATGAGGCTACATTTGCAGCAGATTTTTTAGACATCACATTCAATAATTAAAAACAAAAGCAAATGAAACAGACGAAAAGATTCATTCTGAGTTTCCTCGCCCTGCTGATGTGTACTATAATGTACGCGCAACAGGAAATCACGGGTACGGTGACCGACGCTATGGGTCCGGTCATTGGTGCTACGGTGATGGAGAAAGGAACAAACAATGGTACCGTGACCGACTTCGACGGTAACTTCAAGCTGAAGGTAAAGCCCGGCACCATGCTGGTGTTTACTTACATCGGCTACAAGACCCTCGAACTGCCTGCCAAGGACGGCATGCAGGTACAGATGGTAGACGATGCCCAGGCCCTGAGCGAGGTGGTGGTCACCGGTTATCAGGTGCAGCGCAAGGCCGACCTGACAGGTTCGGTAGGCGTGGTGGAGACCAAGGACTTCAAGGCCAGCAACACCGATCCTATGGCATCCCTGCAGGGTAAAGTGCCTGGTATGACGATTACCTCGAACGGCTCTCCCTCGGGCGAGGCCAATGTGCAGATTCGCGGTATCGGCTCAATGGGCGGTTCGAGCACCGCTCCCCTCTACATTGTCGACGGCATGCCCTACAGCGGCTCGCTGAACAGCCTGAACGCTTCGGACATCGAGTCGATGCAGGTATTGAAGGATGCTGCCTCTGCCTCTATCTATGGTAGCCGTGCTGCCAACGGTGTGGTGGTCATCACCACGAAGAAGGGTAAGAAGGGCGACAAGATCAACATCGACTTCAATGCCTCTGTATCCGTATCATGGATGTCACAGAAGATGAAGCTGCTGAACAGCCAGCAGTATGCTACCGCCCTGGTGCAGGCTGCGCTGAACGACGGCAAAAATCCTGTAGACTATGCCCAGAACTACGGTCTGGCACTCGATGTTGATGGCGGCACGCCCATCTCTGTCTACAACCCCGCCACCGGCATGATGGAGTCGTACTCCGTAGGTGGTTTCTACGACGGTTTTATGAATGCGAAGCAGACCATGCCTTACAGCAATACCGACTGGGTGGACGAGATAGGTCGCACGGGTGTGACCCAGAACTACGACATCGCGTTCTCTAAGGCTTCCGACAAGTCTACCATGCTCTTCTCTGTCGGTTACAAGAAGGCTACGGGCGTCTTGAAGCATACCGACTTCGAGAACTTCTCGGCCCGCTTCAACAGCTCCTATAAAATCAACAAGATTGTGAGCATCGGCGAGAACGCTACCTTCTCACACTCAAACAATGTAGACTGTGCTCCATTGGAGAATGCCCTGAAGATGGCACCCACACTGCCCGTCTACGAGATTGACGGTGTTACCTTCTCAGGTCCTGTCGGTGGTATGTCAGACCGCCAGAACCCCATGCGCGAGCTCTATCACAACAAGGACAACCGCCTGAAGAAGTGGCGCATCTTTGCCAACACCTATGTTGACATCACGCCTATCGAGGGACTGCTCTTCCGCTCAAACTTCGGTATCGACTATACCAACAGCTATATCCGTGCACTGACGCACACCTGGCACTCCGATGTGGTCAACAACGATACCAATGCCAGCGAACTGGCCCAGACCCACAGCACCAAGTGGACATGGTCGAACACCGTTCAGTATAACTTCGATGTGGCTGAGAACCACAACCTCAATGTCCTGCTCGGTATGGAGGCTCACCAGGACAACGGCATCGACTTTGCCGGCCGCCGTGTGGACTATCCTCTGGAGACCGTTGACTACATGTGGCCCAGCGCAGGTACTGGCATCCAGACCGTTCGCGGTGCCGGAGACGGCTACAAGCTGATGTCATACTTCGGCAAGATTGACTACAACTGGAACGACCAGCTGCTGGCTTCGTTCACCCTGCGTCACGACGGTTCGAGCCGTTTCGGTAAGAACCATCAGTATGGTACCTTCCCCTCCGTATCACTCGGCTATCGCCTCTCCAAGCACATTGATGCCGACTGGCTCCGCGACTGGAAGATCCGTGCCAGCTATGGTGTGACCGGTAACCAGGGTATGAACTCGAACATCGCCCACTACGGACTCTATGTAGCCGACTATGGTTCAAGCCGTGAGAACTCTACCGCATACGACCTCAACCTGCAAGGTTCCGGCACACTGCCTTCGGGCTATTACAAGTCACAGTCTGCCAACGAAGACCTGAAGTGGGAGTCGTCATCTCAGTGGAACTTCGGTACAGACTTCTCGCTCTTCGACGGTGACCTCTACGGTTCTTACGACCTCTTCTTCAAGGAGACAAAGGACATGCTCGTACAGCCTGCCTTCCTTGGTGCCATCGGCTTCGGCGGACAGACCTGGATCAACGGTCCGACACTGAAGAACTGGGGTATGGAGCTCAATCTGGGCTATCGCCACAAGACAGCCTATGGCCTGTCATACGACATCAACGGCAATGTTGACTTCTTCCGCTCGAAGGTGACCTATCTGCCCGAGAAGTCGAAGAACTCCTACGAACACAACGACTACCACAATCTGGCTCAGGACGGTAAGGCCTACGGTTCTCGCATCGGTTACGTGGTAGAGGGTCTCTATCAGTCGCGCGAGGAGGTGTTGGCAGCCGGTCAGGCTGGTGCCCGCGTGGGTGGCTTGAAGTATGCCGACCTGAACGGTGACGGCAAGATCAACGAGGCCGACCGCACATGGGTATTCAACCCCGTTCCCAACTTCTCTTACGGTATCAATGTCAATCTGGGCTACAAGGATTTCGACTTCACCATGTTCTGGCAGGGTGTATCCGGTGTGGATGTCATCAACGACCAGAAATTCCAGACCGACTTCTGGAGCATCACCGATGCCGGCTCCAACAAGGGTGAGCGTGTAGTCAACGCGTGGACTCCTGCCAACAGCGGTTCGAGCATCCCCGCCCTGACCACCTCCAACGGTGCCGACGAGGGCCGTATGTCTTCTTACTTTGTGGAGAGCGGTTCGTATGTGAAGCTGCGCACCCTGCAGCTCGGCTACCGTCTGCCCGCCACCTTCACCAAGAAGCTGTTGCTGTCGAGTGCTCGCATCTACCTCTCAGGCGACAACCTCTGGACCATCAAGTCGAGCTCGCTGACCTGCTCCGATCCTGAGAGCACTGCCTGGAACTATCCGCACACTGCTTCGTTCACATTCGGCATTCAGGTTGGATTCTAATGAAGTGGAGAGTTGACCGTTGAAAATAGATAATTAAAACTAAGAACAACAATGAAAAAGATCAATATATATATAGCAACGATGCTGCTTTCTGTATTTGCAGTTTCATGCAGTGTCGATGATTTGAAGCCCCAGGGTACGCTCGATGAAGAGACCGCATTCTCCAGTCCCGACAAACTGGTCACGGCAGCCTATGCCAAGCTGGGCGACGACTGGTATTCGTATCCTTTCAACCTGTGGCCCTACGGTGACATGAGTGCCGACGACTGCCTGAAGGGTGGTTCTGGCGAGAACGATACGGGCTATCACCCCATGGAGATTTTCTCTACACTCCAGCCTGACCGTGGTGAGTTCGACGAACTCTGGTATCAGCTCTACAGTGCCATCTCGCGTGTAAACCGTGCTATGGAAGCGCTGGAGAAAGCAGAAGAGACGGCTGCCATCAAACAGCTGAAGGCAGAGACTCGCTTCCTGCGTGGTCACTTCTACTACAAGCTGCAACAGATGTGGTATGAGGTGCCTTTCATCAAGGAGGGTATGGACAATGCCGCTATCGAGGCTACTCCCCAGAGCTCGCACGACGAACTGATGCAGTTGATTGTCGACGATTTCCAGTATGCCTACGAGAATCTGGCTGAAGCCGACCCCGGCACTACCGGCCGCGCTCATAAGGTGGCTGCTGCCGCCTATCTGGCTAAGGTTTACCTGAACTGGGCATACGGCGACGGCTACGAGGCTACTACCGGCTATAGCCATGTTGACCAGGCTAAGATCCAGAAGGTGTTGGAGTACACCGATGTAGTGAAGAAGTCGAACTATGACTATCTGGACACCTACGGACACATCTTCCTGCAGGACTATGCCAACTCTTGCGAGAGCATCTTTGCCGTACAGCACTCTGGTAAGGCCGACGACGGCACCCTCTACGGACGCGCCAACTGGTCGAACATGCTGAATGGTGTATGGAAAATCTGGTCGTGCGGATGGGACTTCCACAAGCCTTCTCAGAATCTGGTCAATGCCTTCAAGACCAAGAACGGTCTGCCTATGGACAATTTCGACGAGGACCACAATGCCATTGTCGTGAACGGTGCCGACAGCAAGTACAAGTACGACCCACGTCTGTTCCACACCGTTGGCATGCCCACCTACCCTTACAAATACGAGGCAGACTTCACCCTCACCAAGGAGAACAGCCGTACTCCTAACACCTACGGCTACTACTGCTCGATGAAGGAGGTTCCCCAGCGCTCGAAGGGCGAGACCTACGACAACCCCTGGCAGGCATTTGCCCAGAACGACTATGTGCTGCGCTATACCGATGTGATGCTGATGCGTGCCGAGGCTCTCATTGAGAGTGGCGACTATAACGGCGAGGCATTGGAGATTATCAACACCATCCGCGAACGTGCCAAGCGCGACATCAGCAGCACATCGCTCATCAAATATGCCAAGGATCAGTGCGAGATTGGACTCTATGGCTCCTTCGCATCGAAAGACGATGCCCGCAAGGCACTGCGCTGGGAGCGCCGCGTAGAGCTGGCTATGGAGGGTCACCGCTTCTTCGACCTGCGCCGCTGGGGTATGCTCTCTGAAACACTCAATGCATACTTTGCTTCTGAAAAGAACGACGAGTATGACGGGCAGACTTATGCTCTCTACTACAAGGATGCCTTCTTCACCAAGGGTAAGAACGAGTACTTCCCCATCGCTTCTAACCAGATGAACTATGTTCAGGGCCTGTATCACCAGAACAAGGGATATTAAAGAGTTGAAAGTTTAGAGTTTAAAGTTTAAAGATTATAGCATTATGAAGACAATATATAATAAAATAGGTGCAGCACTGATGGGCATTCTGCTACTGGCTTCTTGTCAGAACCGCGATCTCCCCGGCTCTGCTGCCATGCAACTGCCAGCTCCAGATGTTACGACCATCTCGGGCGCAGCCAGCGGTGCTAATAATTACGACTACACGCTAACGTGGTCACAGGTTCCCTCTGGTGCCAAAATGCAAGTAGCCGTATTCAAGAACGGTTCACAGACTCAGGGACTGACCACCATAGAGGGCAATTCCTTCACCCTGAAGAACCTGGAGTCTAACCAGCTCTATGAATTCCTCTTCAAGTACACGAACGGCGATGCTACCTCCAAGGGAGTCATGACCAGTTACACACGTGGCGGAGCCTCGTCTCCTGCTAACCTGAAGATGACACAGATTGATATTTCTGATGACGAGCATAACCTGCAGGTTACATGGGATGCTGCCGAGGATGCTACCTCTTATATCCTGACTCTTGTCAATGGCGACGGCTCCAAGAATATTACCGAGACACTGACCACCACGTCCTATCTGGTGAAGGGTGTGGAGATGAAGGAGCGCTGGGAGGCTACCTTGATAGCCCAGAATGCCGAGGGTAAGGCACTGCCTATCAATGCTTCTACCAAGATTGGTGGAAAGATGCCCGGCTTCCTCTCTGAATATGCTACTCCTGAGGAGCTGCTTGCCAATGGCGATGATGACGAAGCCTCAGCATGGCTGTGGTTCCATGAAACCTATCCAAAGGGCGAGTATGTCTACTTCGGCAATATCAGCACCGTCGAGAACATCGAGGACTATCGTATGCTCTTCTGGCTGCGCGATCTGGAGACAGGTAATAACGAAGACATCTGGAACTTCTCCGAGGTTGCCAAGAATGCGGCACCTGTCATCGAGCAGTATGTCAAGAACGGTGGCAACCTGCTGCTTTGGTCACATGCCGTACCTTATATCGGTGCCATCAACCGTTTACAGACTTCCCTGCTTCGCGGGGTCAGCAATGCTGTGGGCACTGGCAAGGGTGGTTTCAACGGTGATGTATGGAAGATGGGTGTATGCCTGAACACAGGCTCCTTTACCAGAGACTTCAGCTCACATCCTATCTATGCAGGCATCGCTACCGAAAAGCTCAACGACGTTTGCTTCAAGGCTATTGCCTTCAAGGGTGCCGGCTGGACCGAAGACCACAACTGTCTGTTCTTCGACATTCCCACCAAGCTCACCGACATTGAGAACACCTCCGAAGAGTGCTACATAGCTGTGACCGAAGCGTATGGCATCTATCCTCTCGGCACCTGGGACAGCCAGGCATCGTGGGTCAGCCAGCTCAATGTATGGGAAGCCAAGGGTGCCGAGATGGCTCCCGACGGATTCCAGAAGGGTTGCGGCACCGTGCTCTGCATCGGTAATGGTGGCTGCGAGTTCTCGATGAAGAACGAGGATGGCACCCCTGATATCAGTGCCAACCCCAAGAACAACTCCTGTCAGGGCAATGTCTTGAAGCTGGCCAAGAACAGCATTGAGTATCTGATGTCCATCTAAAATCCTTCTTCAGTTAAATACAGATTAGTTAGTAGTAGTACGCCCCGCCTTCATCGCTGAAGACGGGGCGTTTTCTTAAGTGTCAGCTGTGAGCTTCTGTTATGCAAAGGGGTTCTCAGTGGGATAGTAGTCACCCTTCGGGAAGTTGTAGTCAATCTCCTCTACGGGGATACCCATATACTTCAGCACCTCCCAGAGATACTTACCGGCATGGTCGAACATCACGGCGCAGTGGTGAGGATAGTGCTTCTCGATGAGCACGTGGCGGTAGAAGCGGCTCATGTTCTTGATACCGAAGATACCGATAGAGCCGAACGAACGGGTGGCCACGGGAATCACCTCACCCTGGGCAATGTAGGCACGCAGCTTGGTGTCGGCAGTAGACTGCAGACGGTAAACGGTAGCCTTGCCAGGCTTGATGTCACCTTCCAGTGTACCGTTGGTCACCTCGATAGGCAGGTTGCGGGCCATGATGCGCTGGAAGCACATGTTGCAGTTGCAGACCTTGCTCGATGCGGTGTTGCCACAGTGGAAGCCCATGAATATCTCCTTGTCGGTGTACTCGTCGCAGAGGAACTTCTTGCCCTTAATGCTCTCCTCGTACATATCGTTGGGCACGGTGTTGTTGATGTCGAGCAGCGTGACGGCATCCTCGGTGATGCAGGTGCCGATGAACTCAGACAGCGTACCATAGATATCTACCTCGCAGCTGACGGGAATACCACGGCTGGTGAGGCGGCTGTTGACATAGCAGGGCACGAAACCGAACATGGTCTGGAAGGCAGGCCAGCACTTGGTGGTCAGTGCCACAAACTGGCGGCTACCCTTGTGGCTCTCTACCCAGTCAGTGAGTGTCAGCTCATACTGAGCCAGCTTGGGCAGCACCTGAGGAATCTTGTTGCCATGACCCAGCTCGGCAGCCATATCCTTCACGACATCGTCGATGCGGGGGTCGCCGGCATGCTTCTGGAACGACTCCAGCAGGTCGAGCTCCGAGTTCTCCTCAATCTCGACATCCAGGTCGTAGAGGGCACGGATGGGAGCGTTGCAAGCCAGGAAGTTGTTAGGACGGGGACCGAACGAGATAATCTTCAGGTTCTGCAGACCTACGATGGCGCGGGCAATGGGCAGGAACTCATGAATCAGCTCTGCACAGTGAGCAGCATCGCCTACGGGCTCCTCGGGGATGTAGGCACGGGTCTTGCGCAGGCTCAGGGCATGGCTGGCATTGAGCATACCGCAGTAGGCATCACCACGACCGTCTATCAGGTCGTTCTGAGTCTCCTCGGCAGCAGCACAGAACATGGCAGGGCCATCAAAATACTTGGCCAGCATGGTCTCGGAAATCTCAGGACCGAAGTTGCCCAGATAGACACAGAGGGCATTACAGCCGGCCTTCTTGATGTCCTCAAGAGCCTGACACATGTGAATCTCGCTCTCAACGATACAGATGGGGCACTCGTAGATACCCTCCTTGCCAAACTTCTTTTCATACTCTGCGATAACTGCCTTGCGACGGTTAACAGCCAATGACTCGGGGAAGCAGTCGCGGCTTACGGCGACGATTCCGATCTTAATTTTAGGTACGTTGTTCATTTCGTTACTATTATTTTAAAGTAATGTTTAGTTTATAACGAGTGCAAAGGTACAGATTATTTTCTTAACTCAATCAAAAAAAGACAAAAGTTTAATAGAAAAAAAGCGTTCTTAACGTATCATTTATGATTCAATGAACGTTTTTTGATATTTTTTGTATCATATTTTATACGAAAAAAGGATTGAATACTATAACTTTGCAGCAAAATCATATTTAATAACTAAAGACAAAATGACAATGAAGAAATTATTGATGACCCTCCTATCGGCTGTGCTGACCCTGACCGCTTCGGCACAGCAGAACCCACAGGTGTTAGGTAAAAGCCACGCCATGAAACGGGTGGAAGTAAAGAGCCGCTACCTGCTGCTTCCCGTCCAGGAACGCGAGGACAATGCCACCATCAAGGTGCTGGCCAACAACCAGCAGGTGCAGAAGTTGAATGTCCGACTGGCTGTCGACAAGGTGGACTACTATGTCCCCCTGGACATCCAGCGCTTCGGCTCCGGACAGCTTCTGCTCGACATCGTCTTCCATGGCGACCGCCGCTTTACCGGTGCCATGAAGGACTTCCTCTGCTGGAAAGAGATGAAACAAAGTGACACGTTTGACACCCAGAACCGCGAGAAGTTCCGCCCTGCCTATCACCATACGCCCGTCTATGGATGGATGAACGACCCCAACGGCATGTTCTATAAGGATGGAGTCTATCATCTCTACTATCAGTGGAACCCCTACGGCTCGATGTGGGAGAATATGACCTGGGGCCACTCCACCTCCAAGGACCTCATCCACTGGGAGGCGCAGCCTACTGCCATAGAGCCCGATGCCCTGGGCGACATCTTCAGCGGCTCGTGCGTGGTGGATAAGAAGAACAATCGCGTGGTCGCCTTCTATACCTCGGCAGGCGAGCGCAGCCAGGTACAGTCGATGGCCATCTCTACCGACAACGGAAAGACCTTCCAGAAGTATCAGGGCAACCCCGTGCTGGTGAGCAAGGAGGAGGACTTCCGCGATCCGAAGTGTTTCTGGAATCCTGAGATTCAGAAGTGGAACCTCATCCTCGCCGTAGGTCAGGAGATGCGCATCTACAGCAGCACGAACCTCACCGACTGGACCTACGAGAGTTCGTTTGGCAAGGATCTTGGCTGCCACGACGGTGTATGGGAATGCCCTGACCTGATCAAGCTACAGGTGCGCGGCACCGACAAGCAGAAGTGGATGCTCATCTGCAACATCAACCCCGGCGGTCCCTTCGGCGGCTCAGCCACCCAATACTTCATCGGCGACTTCGATGGCCGCCACTTCAACTGCGAGCATAAGGACACGCGCTGGATGGACTATGGCAAGGACCACTATGCCACCGTCACCTTCGACAATGCCCCCGACGGACGAAAGATTGCAATGGCATGGATGTCCAACTGGCAGTATGCCAACCAGGTGCCCACCAAGCAGTTCCGCTCGGCCAACTCAGTGCCGCGCGACTTAGGACTGTTTGAATACAACGGCCAGACCTATTGCAGCGTGACTCCCTCGAAGGAACTGCTCGCCCTGCGCGGCAAGGAGACGAAGAAGCTCTCGAGCACCTGCGAGATGGTGGTGGATGTGAAAGGCACCATGGACCTGACACTGTCCAACTCTACGGGTGAGCAGGTGGTGATGCGCTACGATGCTGCCAAGCACTGCTTCTCGATGGACCGCACACGCTCGTATGCCAGCTTCAGCGAGGCATTCCCCGTCAAGACGGAGGCTCCCACCTATGGTGACATCAAGCAGCTGCGCATCTTCATCGACAACAGCAGCATCGAGGTGTTCGATGCCGACGGCAAGATGGCCATGACCAATCTCGTGTTCCCCACCGAGCCCTATAACACGCTGAAGATAAACGGCGGCAAAGCCACTATCTACGAGATCAAGTAAAAAAAGAAATTAACGAAACTTCGAGACATCGTAATATCGAGATATCGAGACATCGAAATATCGAAATATCGAAAAAAAGAAAAAAAACATCATGAATCAAAACAAATCCATCTATCTGATTCCCGTCATGCTCTGCTTCTTCTGCATGGGCTTCGTGGACTTGGTGGGCATCGCTTCCAACTATGTCAAGGAAGACCTCGGCCTCACCGACTCTGTGGCAAACATATTCCCCTCGCTGGTGTTCTTCTGGTTCCTCATTTTCTCGGTGCCCACAGGCATGCTGATGAACAAGATAGGACGCAAGAATACCGTGCTGCTCTCGCTCATCGTGACCGTAGTATCACTGCTGATACCCTTGCTGGGCAATTCGTTTGCCATCATGCTGATAGCCTTCTCGCTCTTAGGCATCGGCAACGCACTGATGCAGACCAGCATCAATCCCCTGGCCATGCTCATCATCGGTGACAAGAACCTGGCATCGACCCTGACCTTCGGACAGTTTGTCAAAGCCATCGCCTCCTTCCTCGCACCCTATCTGGCCATGTGGGGTGCCACACAGGTCATTCCCTCGCTGGGATACGACTGGCGCGTACTGTTCCTCATCTATTTCGTCATCGGTGTGCTGGCATCCCTGCTGCTCTGGATGACACCTATTGTCGAGGAGCGTGGCGAGAAGAAGGAAGAGAGCCTGGCTGCTGAATTCGTCGGCTGTCTGCGCCTGTTAGGCAAGCCCATCGTGCTGTTGTCGTTCTTCGGCATCATGTGCCATGTAGGTATCGACGTGGGCACCAACACCACCGCACCGAAGCTGCTGATGGAGCGCGTAGGCATGAGCCTCAACGAGGCTGCCTTCGCCACCTCGCTCTACTTCATCTTCCGTACCATTGGAGCCCTGACGGGGTCGTTCTTCCTCCGCGTGCTCAAGACGCGCTGGTTCTTCATCATCAGTGTGGTGATGATGGCATTGGCTATGGTAGGCATGTTCTTCGGCACGGAGCAGTGGGAGCTCTACGCTGCCATTGCCCTGGTAGGCTACGGCAACTCGAACATCTTCTCGATGGCCTTCTCTGAGGCACTGCTCACCGTACCCGACAAGCAGAACGAGGTCTCAGGCCTGATGATTATGGGTCTCTTCGGCGGAACGGTGTTCCCGCTCATCATGGGCTTCGCCAGTGATGCCGTTGGCCAGGCTGGTGCAGTAGCCGTGATGGCCATCGGAGTCATCTACCTCTTCACCTATATTCCGCAAGTCAAACACTAAAATCTTAAAATAAATCTATGAATATGGAACAGAAACGTTATGTAGTAGGACTCGGAGAAGCCCTGTGGGATGTGCTTCCCGAAGGAAAGAAACTGGGTGGCGCACCTGCCAACTTCGCTTACCATGCCGGACAGTTTGGACTCCAGACACTGGCTGTCAGTGCGCTCGGCAAGGATGCCCTGGCCGACGAGACCATCGAGGCGCTGAAGGAGCATGGGCTGAACTATCTGATGCCGCGCGTGCCCTATCCTACCGGCACCGTGCAGGTGACCCTCTCGGGTGATGGCATCCCTGCCTATGAAATCAAGGAAGGCGTGGCCTGGGATAACATCCCCTACACACAGGAGATTGCCGAGGTGGCCAAGAACTGCCGCGCCGTATGCTTCGGCTCGCTGGCCCAGCGCAATGTCACCTCGTGGGCTACCATCCGCCAGTTCCTCGACGACACGCCCGACGACTGCCTGAAGATCTTTGACATCAACCTCCGCCAGCAGTTCTTCACCAAGGATGTCATCGAGGAGTCGCTGAAGCGTTGCAACATCCTGAAAATCAACGACGAGGAGCTGGTAGTCATCAAGCGCATGTATGGCTACGACGACCTCGACATGCGGGGCATCTGCGAGAAAATCCTCACTGACTATCAGCTGAAGATGCTCGTGCTGACCTGTGGCACCAACGGCTCCTATGTCTTTGCTCCCGGACTGACCTCGTTCCAGGAGACTCCGAAGGTGAAGGTGGCCGACACGGTGGGTGCCGGCGACTCGTTCACGGGCTCATTCTGTGCTGCCATCCTCAACGGCAAGCCTATGGAGGAGGCCCACCGCATTGCCGTCGAGGTCAGTGCATACGTCTGCACCCAGAATGGGGCCATGCCCAAATATCCCGCCGAACTGGTGGCGAAGGTAAAGTAAAGATTGTTTTCCGGTGTTATGCCATCAGGTGGTAAGTGCCACCGGCCAGGGGCTTCACCACACCCTTCATCTCCAACTGGAAGAGCAGGGCGGTCAGCTTCCCCATCGGCAGGTTGGTCTTGACACTGATGATGTTCAGTTGCAGGTCGTTGGTCTGTTTCAGCAGACTGACGACCTGCTCTTCTTCGGCACTCAGCTCAGGGAAGAGCTGACGCTCCACGGCCTCAGCCTGCTGCTGGGTGGTAGGCCAGCCCATCACCTCCACGAAGTCGCGGGCCGAGGTGATGAGGGCTGCCGTATTGTTGCGTATCAGATGGTTGCACCCCTCGGAGAAGGGCATTCCCACAGCCCCAGGGAAGGCAAACACATCGCGCCCATACTCCTGTGCCACCCGACAGGTAATCAGTCCCCCACCCTTGAAGGCACTCTCCACGAGGATGGTAGCATCCGAGATGCCTGCCACGATGCGGTTGCGCTGCCGAAAGTTGTTGGCCAGAGGCTGCGTCTGCGACATATATTCCGTCAGCAGCCCGCCATGCTTCACCATCTCTACGGCAATGGGGCGGTGAGCCGACGGATAAATCTGATCCAGTCCGTGAGCCAGCACGCCCACCGTTTCATAGCCTCGCTCCAAGGCATTCCTGTGGGCACAGACATCAATGCCATAAGCCAGTCCGCTCACGATGAGCACCTGCGGACAGAGCTGTCGCAGGTCACTGACGAAGCGCCGCACAAGGTCCTGCCCGTAGGTCGTACAGTGGCGGGTGCCCACCATGTTGAGGATATACCGCTGGTTGAGGTCGGCCACGCCCTTATAATAGAGGATAATAGGGGCATCGGGGCACTCGCGCAACCGCTGCGGATAGTCATCATCCTGCATGGTCAGGGCCTGTATGCCCGACTTCTCGATAAACTCCATCTCGGCAGCAGCCCTGCGCAGGGCATCGTCCCAGTTTCTCATGGCCTCGCGCAGCCGCGGGGTGGCATCAGCCACGGCATCACCAATCTCGTTGCGGTGCTCATAGACGGCCCGACTGCTACCCATCGCCTGATAGAGCCGCAGGGCAATGTCTGCACTGAAGCCCGTCATGCGAGTGAGAGCGATGCTATAGTAAATCTCTTCGCTGTTCCTTGCCTCTTGTTTCATCATCTTGTTCATTTTGCTTTAGCCTCCTCCCAAAGTAAAGCAAGACTAAAGACAGAGCAATGTCCGCTATCTACTTAATTCATCAAGAAACTCTCTTGGTTCGTATACAGGTACTTCTGACGCGCTAAAGTCGCCTTTATTGCGAGTAATTATAACATTAGCATTCCCACGCAATGCAGAGTAATACTGCATGGCATCCTCAAAGTCTGTAAACTTAGAGGAAATGGATTCTTCTATAGTCTGAAAGTCAACAGGGGTTATATGACATATATTCACTATCTGAGCATATTTCCTCACAATGGCTTCTTGAGTAATCTTGTAACGAGCATGGAGAATAAAACTCGCAGTGGCAAAAGTTAATGATGAAACTAATAGTTCACATTTACCACGCTGTCCCAACTGGAAAATAAGGGCAGCTTGCTCGAAGAACCCCTCTCGCCGCGCTAGATAATCAATGAATACATTCGTATCAATAAAAACCTTTATCATCCGTACTTTTCCATCAAATAATCAAGTCGCATTTGATCCAGATTCATATCTGCTGGGGTAGGTTCAAAATCCTCTACCAAAGCCATTACTTCGGGAGAGATAACCAAATCTTCCTTTGTGAGCTTTGGCCAGTTACTTTTGTCCACCAACAAAGAAGCATCCTCACTCCTTGCCGATTCATACAGATGGTCTGCCAACCACTTCTTATTATTTGCAGTGAGCGTCAGCCCCTGCAAATAAACCCATAAATTATTCAGTGATATTGTATTCATAGCAGTATCCTCTTTATAACCTCAGACTGCAAAGATACAGTAAAGTTTTGAATTAGCCAAACATTTGATTGAAAATCTTAACCCGACATCCATCCTCCATCACCTACCATAATAAATCCGTTTCATCCGTTTAATCCGTTGTAGTATAATTATTCGCATAATTCTCTGACCTAAAGGTGCAGAGTGTGGCGTTGCAATTGTAGTCTTTAATTTATAAAATTGTCGCTGGCCCGTCCCGGGTTCGCGACAATGTGTCAAAGCCTCAACGGAGGCTTTTTTAGTCATTTTCAAACCGCCTACTCTCACGAGCCAGCAGCCAACATTTTTATTAACATATTTTTAAACCTTTTCATATAGAAAAGTTGCCGTCAAGCGAGATTACGAATCCCCAGTCCCATCACTATGGACACTTGCGATTGATAAAAGGGGCGCCTCAAACTTCCTGCCAAGGGATAGAGCCTGTCCACAGCCCTGACACCTTTGAACCTAGCGCCCCTGATTCCTATTTTACCCTCACACCCTCACTTTTTGGCCTCAAAGCCCGATAAACAGGGCGTTTGTCCACGTGAGGGTATATGGCCTTACCCTCACCTTTACCCTCACCTTACCCTCACTTTATGGGCTTCTCTTACTTCTTACCTCTTACATCTCTCTTGCCACTTACCCCTAAAAAAGTGAGGGTAAAAATGAGGGTAAAAGTGAGGGTGAATCGGTCTACCCTCACGTGCCTTCAGCCCTTTGTCTATCAGGCTTTGAGGGCTGTTGGGTGAGTGGGGTGAGTGTCTTTTTGAAAAACTATTTTTTCGTCCAACAGCCACCACGCTGCTCTCCTTGCCCATTAGCCGTCTGTCCTAAAGCCAAGCTCCAGTCCGAGCCGTTCGGACTCCCAGTCCGAAGGCTTCGTACTGCCAGTCCGTAAGGTCGGACTCACATTTTCCACGATGTCTATGTCATCCAATCAGGCACTCCTGATCTATTTAGGCACGGATATGCAAGGGAAATGACAGGCATTACCCATCCCTATCCTATACTCAGGGGTATGGCATGTGTATGGCATGTGTATGGCATGTGTATGGTATGTGTATGGTATGTATATGGTATGTATATGGTATGTGTATGGCAGTAAGCAGGCTAAAGCGAGGCTAAAACCTATATGATTG
>JAEEGJ010002754.1_pt1 | contig 79819 bp, 68 predicted proteins | sample 8958761 | NCBI WGS metagenome assembly JAEEGJ01 (sample SAMN16246546, study PRJNA631951) | gut metagenome | biome: gut microbiome; feature: rumen; material: RS-attached | host: Bos | place: Iran: Karaj | collected 2018-10 | reverse complement strand
AATTGAAAAAAGAAATCTATGAAAAACATTGCGAGGGCTATGGAAGCAACACTCTATCTAAAATTTATGGCGTTAATGCATCCAAAATCCGCTATATCTGCAGATTAGTAGATAAACACGGGTTAGAAGCTATCAGGCGTAAATACACAAATTATTCCTCTGAATATAAATTAGCTGCAATTAAGCGTGTAATGGTAAATGGTGAAAGCGTTGAATCTGTCGCCGTTGATCTGGGATTAGCAACAGATAGCATATTGAGGCAATGGATTAAATCCTACATCGAGAACGGGTATAATGTCGTTACTAAAAAGAAAGGCAGACCCTCAACCCGTGACAAAGAAAAAGAAGACGGTCGAAGAGCTGGAGAAGGAGAACGAACTCCTTCGCGAGCAACTATTGAGGAAAACAATAGAGAACGAATTATTAAAAAAACTACAAGCCTTAACTCGAGAGGAAGAAAAGAAGAAAAAGAACAACTGACCAAAGCAGTGACTGAGTTAAGGCAAGAATTAAATTGTTCTCTGGATTTTATCCTTGAAACTATTAACTCAAATGATTCACTGCCGAGTCTTCCCAGATCGGATTACTACTATTGGAAGAACCGAATCGATCCGGATACAAAGAATTCGGATCTTATGGATGCCATAACCACCATTTATACAGATAACCATAAGCGTTATGGCTATCGAAGGATCACATTACAGCTAAAGAAGGACGGTTGGGCGGTAAACCATAAGACTGTAAAGAGGCTTATGTCGAAGCTAAAGTTATATGGCATCGCGCCCAGAGCCAAATACAAGTCCTATAAAGGCGATTTCAACGGTACTGTAGATAACAAGCTCCTCTACAAGAAAGTAGATACCAAGAAGCATAAAACAGAATACATAAGAGACTTCAGTACATCTGATGTCAACGAGAAATGGACAACGGATGTATCTGAATTCCATATAGCAGCCGGCAAGCTATATCTGTCGCCGATACTAGATATGCATAACCGAGAGATTGTTTCCTATAACATCTCAAAAAAACCTGGTTTTAAGCAGGTAGTAGACATGTTAAATGAGGCATTCGATAAACATACCAATCTAAACAATCTGATATTCCATTCAGACCAAGGCTGGCAATATCAAATGTTCCAATACCGCAAAGCACTAAAAGAAAGAGGAATAACTCAATCTATGTCACGCAAAGGAAATTGCTTAGATAACAGTCCAATGGAGAACTTCTTCGGCAAGATGAAGAATGAGATGTTCTATGGACACGAGTATGAGTTTGAGACATTAGATCAGTTACAGAAAGCCATGGAAGAATATATTGATTACTACAACAATGAGAGAATTCAGGTCAAACTGAAAGGACTGACTCCTTGTCAGGCAAGAAATCAGTCCTTATACTCGTTTTAATGCTGTCCAACTTTAGGGGTTCACTTCATTACCGCCTCTTTTTTGTTGCCTGTATTAAGTTTATTCCATCTCGGCACGGCACAGTTCGCAGAGTGTCTCGCCGCTTGTAAGTGGAAGACCGCAATTAGGGCAGGTGCAGGCCTTGCGCTGTGTGGAGGCCTTGTATCTGAGCTTGTGCTCTTCTTCATAATCCCAGCCGCCTTGCTTGATTCTCATTACCTGCTTAGCCAAACGCTCACTTTCCCAGTCCTTGTGAAGTCTGTCGAGCTTTGAGGCTCTCTTGAAAGCGATCCTCTCGAATGAAGTTCCAATTACGGCCCAGGTGAGGATGAGAACGAGAATGCAGTTGGCGATGATAAAAACTGTCCATGAACTGAAGTCAGTTCTTATTGCCAGGCCTCTTCCGTCCATTACTTTTGTTAAGCCATAGTTATTGGCATTAATGCTTCCCAAGAATATGTCGATTACCACCCAAATGGCAATGAGGCCGAGGAAGATCTTCTTGGTTCCTGCAGAGAATCTGAATGCCAAAGGGATCTTGTTAAACTCTTCGTTGTACGTCCTGTCAAAGAATGTGTCTATCATGTTGTCATACTCCTTATTTCCCTGTGCTTACTTTCACTCTGATCTGATTATTACAGGGGCTTTTTATGAAACCAATGATCAATGCTTATCAGAAGTGTTGAATAAGCAACAGAGAAAAAGGGAAGTGTTGATTATCCTGCGAAGAATGACAGTACAGATGAGAGAATACTCATGGCGGCAAAGCTTACAGTCGTAAAGTATATCCATACGCGGGACATATCTTTACGCTCGATAGTCGATACGATAACCATTACTGCACCTGCTGCGAAGATCAAAGATCCCCACATAGCCAAGAGCCTCTTGGGCGTATAGCCGAACCTTGCGTAATACAACGCGAGCTTGGAGAATGAGATCATGGCGAATACAACACTCTCGCTCATCAGTGCACTTGTCATGATGCAGGAAAGCTTTCTTCCAAGAAGTTTTCTGTTCTCGAAGTAGGAGATGAGAAGGAATATCATCATGTTGATAGCCATGATGCCCGTAAGCTCGAAGAAGCCTCTTCTTGCATATTCTGAAGCTGTGTATGCTGAAGGGAGTTTTCCGACGAAAGCACTGAACAGATAGCTTCCTTCGAACACGAAGAAAATAAGATAAAGAAGGACGAATAATCCTGTGACGACAGCTGTAACGACAGGGGATATCCTGCGGCATGATTCACGCCACTTAACAAGCTTCTCATAGGACTTCCTCTCGAATTCACCTGTGCTGTCCGCACTGTTTCCGAGAAGACTGTACAGGTACATGGAGGTAGGTATAGCGAAGACGATGTATCCGAAGTTTCTGAAGAACCACCTTATGAAGTAAGGCACGTTGATCTTATCTATAATCGAGACCACTGCATCATTAAAGTCCGGGTTGATCTCAGTAAGGAGACCTACTGCTACACAGAAGAAAGGGAGCAGGACCAGAACGATTATAACCGCACCTATGGTTGAACCCTTGCTCTTCTTGTCTGCCGCAGGAGCCTTCTCGGATTTAAGCTTCTTCATATCGTCGAAGATAAGGCTCATGCCGCCGAAGCCTTTATAGATCTGCGCATTAAACAGGTCGGCCAGGACAAAGCTTCCGGTCCTTCCTTCAAAGCAAAGACCGTTACTTACTATGGCGACATAGAAAGCACACAGATGAAGACCTATAAATGACACGACGGGATTAAGTCCTGTCTCGAAGGTCAGTGCTACGATCCCCATTATCCCGTACCAGAAATACGTCTCTTTGGACGGAGTCTTTCCTCTGCCCCTGACAATGAGTTCGTTCAGAAGTATGAAGAACGCAGTAAATATGATCTTCTTAATGGTTATATTTGTATCGCTTAAGTCCAACAGGAAGTATTTTAAATAAGCAAACGCTATAGGATACGCCAGTAATATACCGGCGATCTTTGATGTCTTAGTCAATTCCATTCGGATTACCTCAATTCCTTAGTACTCCGAGATATCTCTAGGCTGATGATACTACGAAATCGACCGAATTGCAATAACAAATTATTGAATAACGATAATTAATTGTTGTATCACAGAGAGGTGACGAATCTCATGAAGGCATCTTTGCCGGCGTCATCACGCTTATAAACGCCTGCGCATTCGAGTATCTCAGAGAAGGCGATACCGACTTCATCCTTGATGATCTCGAGCGCTTCTTCCGCGGAAGGCTCCGTTCCGAGACGGGGCATTACCTTAGCCTTGACCCACTCGTCGTGCTTGGACAAAGTCTCATCGGTAGAGATGTCCTTATGTGCGCTGACAGCCTCTGCGAGGTCGTTCAATTCTTTCTTAAGTCTTGCAGGAAGAATCGCAAGACCCATGACCTCAATCAGTCCGATATTTTCTTTCTTGAGATGATGGTATTCCTGATGCGGGTGATAGACTCCGAGAGGATGCTCTTCTGTCGTGATGTTATTTCTAAGGACAAGATCGAGCTCGAACTTTCCTTCTTTGTTCATTCTCGCGATAGGTGTGATGGTGTTATGAGGAACGCCGTCTGTCTCGGCGAAGATGAATGCATCCTCGTCAGTATATCCGCGCCATGAAGCGAGGATCTTATCAGCAAGATCTGCCATGCGTGAAGCATCGGATCCCGTAAGTCTTATGACGGACATGGGCCACTTGATGATGCCTGCAGTTATGTCTTCGAATCCGGGGATAGTGAATGTCTTCTCATAAGAAGCTCGTGCCATTGGGAAGGTGTAGCATCCGCCCTGGAAATGGTCGTGTGAGAGGATGGAGCCTCCGACGATAGGCAGGTCTGCATTAGATCCCACGATATAGTGAGGGAACTGCTCGACAAAGGATAAAAGCTTCACGAATGTGGAGCGGTTGATGACCATCGGGATGTGCTCCTTGTTAAACACGATGCAGTGCTCGTTATAGTAAACGTAGGGTGAATACTGCAGGTAATAAGCATCGCCGTCGAGTGTGATCGGGATGATGCGGTGGTTCTGTCTTGCGGGGTGCGTCATGGTGCCGGCGAAGCCTTCGTTCTCAACACACAACAGGCACTTGGGGTAAGAGGTGGACTTGGCTTTGCCTGCGGCAGCGATGTCGCGCGGATCCTTCTCGGGCTTGCTTAAGTTGATCGTGATGTCGATGTTGCCGTACTCCGTGGATGAGGTCCACTTGATGTCCTTCGCGATCCTGTCCGTTCTTATGTAATTCGTGTCGCGGCTGAACGTGTAGTACCAGTCCGTGGCATCCTCTGCCGACTTCCTGCGCAGGGTCTCGAACATGTTTATCACATACGAGGGAGGAGGTGTAAGAAGTCCCATCAGCTTCGTGTCAAAGAGGTCCTTCTGCACACCCGTAAGGTCGCCCTGAAGAGCGATGAAGTCTTCGAGTATGAGGTGAAGCTTACGGGGAACGATCTGCTCATCAGGCTTAACGTACTCGTCGAGCCCCAATGCTTCAACGAGCTTGTTGATCGTATATGTTCTGTCGAGTTCATCTGTGAGACCTCTGTCTACACCGTAGTTTACGAGTTCAGTTATGAGATAGTTATAGTCTTTCATGATACGCCCCCTGTTGTATCAGATTACTTTAATGCCGCCGTATTTTCTTATCTTGAGTATGTCGCAAGCGCCTTGCCCGTAGACAGAGTCCATCACTTCGCGGTAACGTGCGGTGTTGGTGTTCTTTACGAAAGCCTGTATGGTCCCTGCGAAGCCTCCGCCGTGTACACGCGATACCTCTTCCTGTGTGAGCACGGACTCGCTTACAGCAAGTGCTATCGAGACATTCTGCGAAGTTACGTCGTTGTTTGTATAGATGTTCTGAAGATACTTGAAGGATGAGTTGCCCGATTCTTTGACGAGCTGCAGGAACTTCCAAAGGTCTCCGCTTTGCAAAGCAGCGGCTTCCTTTCCTGCGCGTTCTGTCTCATTCACGAAATGTATCGCACGCAGTACAGCTCTGTCTCCTGCTTGCTCACGCAGTGTGGAAATGTTGCTTATGATGTCGTTAAGAGTAACGGGGCGGAGTACGTCGTGCCCGAGAAGAGCCGCTATCTTACGCATCTCGGAAGGGACTGCAGCATACTCGTCCGTGAGGTTGCTGTGGGAACCTCTCGTGTTAGTTATGCAAAGGCTGTAGCCCGTCTTCGCGAAATCAAAATCTATGCGCTCCACCTCAGGGTTGTCGGGGAACTTAAAGTCGATGTGTACCATGTTGCCTACAGAGCATGCCATCTGGTCCATGAGGCCACAGGGCTTACCGAAGAATACATTCTCAGCGTACTGCCCCGCTTTGGCTATGGTAACAGGATCTATCTTCATGTCGTTATAAAGGCCTGAGATGATGGTACCTATTAAAGTCTCGAAGGCTGCGGAAGAAGAGATGCCTGCGCCAACAAGAACATCGCTTGTTACATAAGCTTCAAATCCGCCGATCTTAAAGCCGCCGTCAGCGAGGGCAGCAAGAACACCTCTTATGAGAGCGGCGGTAGTTTCTTTCTCATTATCGTTAGGAGTAAGGTCGTTTACGTTTATCTGTATGGGGCTGTCTGATCCCGATACGAGATTGATCTTGCCGTCATCCGTCTTATTGACGATGGCAATGGCATCTCTGTTGATTGATGCAGCAAGTACTTCACCGTGCTGGTGGTCTGTGTGATTGCCGCCGATCTCGGTTCTGCCGGGAGCTGAATAAATCTCGATATCCTTGCCGGATCCGAAGATACCCTCAAAGGTCTTGATCGCCTCTACATACCTTGCAGGCTGCTTTGCTGCCCACTCGGGATCTACATAAATATCAATGAAATCAATGGTGGAAAGATCAATCTTTGTACTCATACGGCGGCCCTCCTTTGATGCTTATATGATACGACAGTTTTAGTAAAACGTCAATAAACATTACTAAACATTTACTAAATTCGGCTGACAATTCGCGCTAAAGCTGATAAAATAAAGACATGGTTACGATTAAAGACATAGCAAACGAATGCGGCGTTTCACCCGCATCGGTATCCAGGATACTGAATAACGACAGCTCACTGAAGGTAACGGAGGCGACTCGTAAAAAAGTTGTCGAGACTGCCTCAAGATTGGGCTATGTAAAAAGAAGCAGGATCAAGAGCAAGGCTGAGTTTAAGCTTGGCATACTTCAGTGGTTTTCGGCTCAGCAGGAACTTGATGATGAGTATTACCTCAAGGTGCGTAAGGGTGTTGAGGACTTCTGCGTTAAGAATGCTATTCAGATCGTACGTGCATATCGAACCGATCTCGATTACAAGAATACATTGAAGGACTGTGACGGTCTTGTATGTGTTGGTAAATTCGCAAGAGAAGATGCATCGGATCTTGTATCTTTCAACAGCAATATCGTTTTCCTTGATATGAAGACGGAACACCCGGAAGTTACGACACTTACCATTGATCTTTATACGGCTACCAAGGAGGCACTCGAGTATCTCAAGTCTTTGGGACATAAGAGAATCGCTTACCTCGGAGGTGTCGAGTATGCTTCGGGATCGGAAGTTGTTAATGATGACAGAAGACTTGCTTATTCTCTGTTTATGAGACAGAACAAAGTTCCATTTGAGGCTCTTATCAAGCAGGATGAGTTTACTAGCTCATCCGGATATACGATGATGAAGGAAATGCTTGAGGGCAAGCAGATCCCTACCGCCGTTTTTGCAGCATCTGATGCGATTGCGATTGGTGCCATGAAGGCGATCAAAGAGAAAGGTCTTCGCATACCTGAAGATATCTCCATAATAGGTTTCAATGACAATGATATGAGTTCATTCACGGAGCCTCCGCTTACGACCATGCATGCACCTTCCTACGATATGGGACAGCACGGAGCTAACCTTGTATTCGTCGCAGGCAACCTCGATATAAGAACTCCTCTTAAGGTTATGATCCCCTGTACAATGATCAAGCGCGATTCATGCGCAGAATGCACAACAGAAGGAAACTAATTTTGTAAATTCCGTTTCCTGTATCATTCTGCCAATCCTGTTATCATACACTTAAGGAAACTCGATTACGCAAAACAGTTTCCATAAGGAGGAGACTCATGGACCAGGATATGAAGAGTAAGATCCTCAGAAACACCATAACGGTCTTCAACAAGAAAGGCCTTAAGCTCACGATGGATGATATCGCCGAGCAGATGGGTATATCCAAGAAGACCATCTATAAGCATTACAAGAGTAAGGAAGAGATCTTCGATCAGATTGTCGATTACGTCTTTGACGACATAAAGCGTAAGGAACAGGAGATCCTTAATGAGGAGGGCTTAAGCCTCGAAGAAAGAGTCAGAAAACTCCTCGCAGCATTCCCCGAGAGATTTACGGAAGTGGACTTCAGTAAGCTCGGAGATCTTAAAGAAAAATATCCCAAGACATATAGGAAACTTACAAAGAGACTTGAGTCCGGATGGGAACCCACGATGGAGCTTCTTGAACAGGGAAGAGTACAGGGGATCTACAGAAAGGATGCGAACTTCACGATATTTAAGGTCATGATGGATGCATCAGTAGCAAGGTTCTTCGAGACAGACACACTTAAGAAAAGCAAGATCAGTTACATAGAGGCGTTGAATCAGGTAGTAGACATACTTCTGACAGGAATCAAAGCATAAGGGGGCGCTAGGATATGAGCAAGTCAAATAGTGTATATGGCAACGAACAGAGTTCACATACAGTAAAGAAAGCTGAGAGATCCAAGAAGAAGTATATAAAGAAATTCGGCGATGATTCCAATGCTGATTATTCAGCTGAAGTAGTCGAGAACAAGTATATAGGCGACCTTCTTGGAGTTAAGAATATTGCAGTAGGTAAGGCTGCTCCCGGAACCTGCAAGGGCTTCGATACGGATAACGGAATCATAGTAGGAAATATCAGAATGGGATTCGGTCACTACCGTATCTCCATCGCTATGGCAAGTGCAGCGAACTCCATGGGCCTTACACCATACTGGATGGATCTTAATTCTTATCCTGAGACTACCAGCACTAAGGTTATCTCTGCTCAGAACGATCTGTACTCCATGGGTTCGAGATTATCCCAGAAGAGTAAGGTGTTTAATAAGGCTGTTTGGGAGCCTGTTAACTATACGGGTTTTAAGCAGCTGTCCTATAACGCACCTGACCAGAAGAATGCTGAGCTGATGGCTGCGGTATACAAGAACGTGCCTAAGGATATACCTGTTATAGGCACACACGTATGGCCGGCACAGGCTGCGATCCATGCAGGTATGAAGTATGTAGTAAACGCAGTTCCCGATAACTGGCCGATGGCTCTGCATTTCGCTGAGGGTGCGGTGCATACTGTGCAGACACATTACGCATACTTGGGATACCGCACAATGAACGGCATGGCAGGTGACAAGGTACTGAAGCCCATGCCCGCAGACAGCCTCGTTTACACGGGCCACTATATTGATGACGAGCTCGTTAAGAACATTAAGCAGGATAACAAGAGAAGGCTCGCGCGCAAGGCTGACGGCAAGCCCATGCGCTTCCTGCTTACTATCGGCGGTGCCGGTGCGCAGAAGGAGATTTTCGCTGCGATCATAAATGAGCTTTTGCCGGAGATCAGAAACAACAAGGTTGCACTTTATGTAAATATCGGCGACTACCTCAACGTATGGGAAGATTTAAGAAGACTTGCTCCCGACATGTATCTTTATACGAAGACACACATCAATGACTGGGAGGAGACGAAGCAGTTTTGCAAGGATGCGATCAAGGGCGATGTAGAGGGTATCCACCTGTTCTGCCACAGCAATATCTTCGAAGCGGTATATGCGACGAATCTTCTGATGAGATCCTGCGACGTGCTTGTTACGAAGCCTTCCGAGCTTGCGTTCTATCCCGTGCCGAAGCTCTTCATTAAGAGAATCGGCGGTCACGAACAGTGGGGTGCGATCCACTCCGCGGAGATGGGTGACGGAACCTTGGAGTGTCAGGACATTCCTCATACACTGCAGATGGCAAGACTGTTCCTTGAAGATGACGTTACCTTGAAGAATATGTGCGACGCCATCGATCTTAATAAGAAGATGGGAGTATATGACGGTGCTTATAACGCGGTAAAGATCGCGATGGCGCTTAAAAACGGAGGTGAGACAGCATGAGACTTACAGCAAAAGAGAAGATAGCTTACGGCCTCGGAGCCGTAGGTAAAGACATGGTCTACATGCTCTCTGCGAGCTATGTTCTTTACTACTTCCAGGATATCCTCGGAGTATCTGCCATTGCTATGGGACTTATCCTTATGGCAGCAAGAGTGTTCGATGCATTTAACGATCCTATCATGGGTGTCGTTGTCGCCAAGACTAAGACGAAGTGGGGTAAGTTCCGTCCGTGGCTTATGATTGGTACGGTTACGAATGCGATCATCCTGATCGTCATGTTCTCCGCTCCGCCTTCACTCGACGGCGGCGGACTTATCGCATATGCGGCAGTTACTTATATCCTCTGGGGTATCACTTACACCATGATGGATATCCCTTATTGGTCAATGATCCCGGCATTTACGGAGAGCGGTAAGGAGAGAGAAGGTCTTACCACTCTTGCCAGATCTGCAGCAGGTGTAGGTTCCGCTATCGTAACGATTCTGACGGTCATGAGCGTTGCTGCTTTGGGTAATGCGTTCTCTGCTAAGGAGAGTGATCTTCTTACCAAGAATTTTGCTTCCTCTGACGGCCTTAATTACACGGCTTCTGTGGTTGAGGTTGACGCTGATCAGAATCCCACAGGAAACGTTACTGAGTATACAGGTGACGATGTTCATGTATCCACTACTATCACTGGTGCAAGAAGAGTGTTTGGTGACTGGAATGATGTTATCTACGTTAACTCTTCTAATGCAGATGTAACACTTAGGATCAACGATGAGGAGATTGAGGCAAGCAACGTAGAGTTCGTAATGGGTGATTACGAAGGTGAGGGCGATGAGCAGGTCTTCGTTCAAACTGATCCTGCAATCGCATTCTATGTGGATTCAGAAACATATGCAGAACTGTCCTCTGAGACTTCCATCAATGCCGGAATCATGATGGAGTCTAACCTCGAAGTGGAGAGAGTAGGTTTTAAGTATTTCTCCATGGTAGTCGGCATACTGTTCGTTGTATTCATCACCATCACATGTCTGTTCATAAAGGAGAAGTCTTCGGTTGATATCAAGACTGCTTCCGTAGGACAGATGTTCAAGGCGTTGATCCAGAATGATCAGGCGATGACCATCGTTATCACTATCGTTCTTGTTAACTCAGCAACTTATATCACATCGAACCTTCTTATCTACTTCTTCAAGTACGATCTTGCAGGTACAAACTGGCAGGGTAATTACACTCTGTTTAATACATTCGCAGGCGGCATCCAGATCATCGCCATGATGATCTTCTTCCCGATATTAAGAAGGTTCTTTAACACATTGAAGATCTTCTATATATGCATCGGATCCGCGATTGGCGGTTACATCATCCTTCTTGCCATGGCACTTGCCGGACTTAAGAGCGTATTCCCGTTCTTCGTTCCCGGATTCTTTATTATGGCAGCTGTAGGTATCCTTAATGTAGTAGTAACTATCTTCCTTGCGAACACTGTTGACTACGGACACCTCAAAAACAACAGAAGAGACGAGTCGGTTATCTTCTCGATGCAGACATTCGTTGTTAAGCTCGCATCAGGTATCTCTGCCTTGGTCGCATCCATCTGTCTTGCAGTTTTCAACATCAAGGAAAACTCTGATGTGGCTATCACATATTCGACACTCATTGCCAAGATCGACGATATCCGTAATGGTGTAGTCGAGACAATCAGCTCTAATTCCGTAATCGGACTTCGAATGGTTATGACACTTACACCTATCGTAGTATTGGTAATTGCAGTCCTCATCTTCAAGAGCAGATACATACTTACTGACAAGAAGCTCGGAGAGATCATCACTGAATTGAAGGCCAGGGAGGCATGACATGATCACTTCTAAAGATGACAAGCTGTTCGTTCTTGATACGAACAAGACCACATATGCATTCCGTGTGATGCCGACAGGACATCTTGAGCATCTTTACTACGGAAGAAAGATAAGACTCGATTCGGATGACGGTATCGCCGAGAAGTGGGAATTCGGTCCCGGTAACTCGAGTGTTTACGATAAGGAGAACTCATCGTTCTCATTCGAAGACATAAAGCTCGAGATATCTGCTCCGGGTAAAGGCGATGTAAGAGAGCCTTCTTTGGAACTTATAAATGCTGACGGAAGCCGCACTTCGGATTTTGTTTATGAGAAGGCGGAGAAGGTCAAGGGTAAAGTTCGTAAGGAAGATCTTCCCGGTTCCTACGGCGATGAAGCGCAAGTGCTTACAGTAACATTAAAGGACAAAGAAAACGGTCTTACGCTGAAGCTTATCTACACCGTCTTTGAAGAGTGCGATGTGATCACAAGGTCATGTGAACTTGCTAATGATGGTCAAGAAGAGATAGTCATCGAGCGCATCATGAGCATGCAGCTCGACTTCGATCCCGGTGACTATTCGTTCGTTACATTCAACGGCGCGTGGGCACGTGAAATGGGAAAGAACGTACAGAAGGTGGGAGCAGCAAAGCTTGTTAATTCATCTTCGACAGGTGCGTCTTCTAACAGGAGTAATCCGTTCATCATGCTCGGTAAAGGTGCGTTCGATGAAGACTTCGGCGAAGTGTATGGGATCAATCTTATATACAGCGGCAATCATTACACAGCTGTTGAGAAGAATCCTTACGGCAAGGTAAGACTTGTCACGGGAATTAATCCGCAGGGATTCTCATGGAAACTTCAGAAAGGAGAGTCCTTCACAAGTCCGGAGGCGGTTATGACTTATTCAGCTTCCGGGTGCAACACTATGAGCCATGGCTTACATGATTTTGTTAACGAACATATCGTAAGCGGGCAGTGGAAGGACAGACTTCGGCCCATCCTCTTAAACTCCTGGGAGGCCTCATACTTTAAAATCAGTGAAGGAAAGCTGATGCGTCTTGCAAGACGTGCGAAGAAGGCAGGCATCGAGTTGTTTGTTATGGACGACGGCTGGTTCAAAGGCCGTAACGATGACACGACATCTCTCGGTGACTGGACACCTGATGCGAAGAAGCTGCCACGCGGTGTGAAGGGCATATGCGACAAGATCAGAGGTCTTGGAATGGACTTCGGTATCTGGGTTGAGCCCGAGATGATATCCGAGGAATCGGATCTGTACCGTGCGCACCCTGACTGGGCGATGAAGATACCCGGCAAGGCTCATTCGACCGGAAGGAATCAGATGTTACTTGACCTGACCCGCACGGATGTTCAGGACTATATTATCGATGCGATGTCACAAGTTTTCTCTTCTGCCGAGATATCTTATGTTAAGTGGGACTATAACCGTAACTTCACGGATGTATATTCTGCGTCGCTTCCCAAGGAACGGCAGGGAGAGGTCGCACACAGGTATATCTTAGGTCTGTACCGCGTGATGAATGCACTCACGAAGAAGTTCCCCGAGATGCTTTTCGAAGGGTGTGCTTCAGGTGGCAACAGGTTCGACTTGGGTATCCTGTCTTACTTCCCGCAGATATGGGCCTCGGACGATACCGATGCGTACCAGCGCGGTCTAATCCAGAACGGATACTCATATGCGTATCCGCAGTCAACGTATACATGTCACGTGTCGGATGTGCCAAATCATCAGACGCTAAGAAGGACGCCGATCGACACGAGGTTTAATGTCGCTGCGTTCGGCGTAACAGGGTACGAGTGCAATCTTTGTGATCTTAGTAAAGCAGACTACAACGAGATTAAGCTGCAGGTGGAGTTTCTTAAGAAGAACAGAAAGCTTTTGCAATATGGAAGGTTCTTCAGAAGAAGTTCATTTGATGAAGGAAAGATACTGTCATGGACGATCGCTTCGAAGGACAAAGCTGAGGCCATATCTCTTCTTATGCAGAGTCTTACAACGCCTAATGAGCATCAGGATATCCTCTACCCGAGAGGCCTTAATGAAGAAGCGAAGTATCATATCGAGAATATCGCGCATGCTTATGACGTAAGGTGTATGGGCGGATTGATCAATACCGTCACGCCGTTGCACATTAAGCCGGACGGATTTCTTCATGCCGTTATCGCGAAGTTCGTTAAGTTCAATTATGAGAAAGAATCTCACGATATGTACGGTGATGCGATGATGTATGCAGGCGTACATTTAAAGCCGAGATTTGCGTCTCTCGGCTTCAATGATAATGTCAGATTTTTCCCGGACTTCGGTTCGAGATTGTATGAGATCAGAAAGGCTGTATAAGCCTTATCTCCATTCAATGTTAATTGCTGTTACTACACCGTCTTCGACGACGACGGGGTAAGCAAGACCATCCATCTCATACCATTCGCCGATGAGCTCTGAACGGTAGGGATCGATTTCTCTTGAGTAGTGCCAATAAACGGAATTAACAAGAGGGCCTGCCTCAAAGTCAACCGCGAAGGCTGAGTCTCCCGCAAGGAAACTGTATGTATCTGTTACCTCACAGTCTTCTGCGAGATCCAGACCGTAAAGGTAAGTCTGTGTATATACGGGATTGTCGCTTGCTTCAGTAAGAACATAATCTGTCGGGTCCTCGGCATAGCTGTGAGAGAACCACATCTCGCCGTCGCATACCTCAACTTCACGGCTCGAGCCGCTTCCTGTTATGTCGGTTACCACAAGGTCGAGATCGGAATTCCATGTAGGGTGTCCCGGGATGATGTCGCCAACCTCAAGAGCGTTATATTCGGCTTCAGTAAGAACTATGGCTTCGCCGAGTGCTACAAGAATACATGTGCCATCGTCGGTTGCTCCGAGCATGCTTCCGAAGTATCTTCCGTCGGCGGGAGCTTCATATATGTCGCCGGCACATTGGCAGTGACCTATCTCAGTCATGACCGGAAGCTGAATGAACGTATCATAATCTGTGGCATTGGAACTTATGAAGTCACGTGTCTCGTAAAGCTCGGGGAACACATCATCACAGCCAATATAGACATCTGAAGTTCCTGCATCCGGATCCGAGATTACGAGTGTCCATTCGGAATGATCGTCAATATAGTTTCTCTCGAATCCGTATTCGAGACCCGGGTGCTCCGAATTATAGTTATATGCATAATTCATAAAGACGAAGTAGTTATATGCATCTGAACCGGTGTCTACAGAGGCTGCCGTTGTTTCAGTAGGCTCTGCTGTCGTGGCAGTAACCTGCGTCTCGGAGGCTGTTGTCTGTTCAGTCTGTTCAGTGGGATTCTTGCCGATGGAACTGTTGCCGTCGTCGTCGCGGTCTCTTCCTGAACGCGTTGAACTGTCCGTACAGCCTGCGGCAGAAAGTGCAAGAGATGCTGTGAGTAATAAAGCGATGATCCTTGTCTTATTTGACATTGTGAGCCTCCTTCTTGCGGTTGATGATATACAGTATGATGCATGAGCCTAAACCTGTGACAGTGCAGATGACGCCTGAACCGAAGTAAGGTGTCTTATACTTTAGTACGATATCATGGTGTCCTGCTGTAAGGTCAAGTCCCATGTATTTGATGTCCGTCCTGATTAACGGATATTCTTCTCCGTCTACGGTGGCAGTCCAGCCTTCGGAATAGGGAATGGTGAATACGAGGATCTTATCTTCGGAAAGATCGATGTCACCTGTTATCGTATCCGTCCCAAATTCGACATTCTCCAGAGTATCCTCATTTAACATATCGATGGCTGTGAATGTATTATCCATCGGCAGACATTCGATCTCTATGCTGTCGAATTCATATTTTCCTGATTCGGTAAATGCCAGTGCGATCCATTCCACGGGTTCCTCGGAGTATCCGAGATTGATCGTAAAGTCTCTTCTGCCGTCGTAGTATTCGTATCCGTCTTCGAAGAAACCGAAGGTCTTTACCACTCCTGTCGAAGATCCGATAACGAATGACGTCTCACTGTCTCCGGTAAACCGTATGCCCTCAAGGTTGATCCTGGTCTCGCTGTTGCCCGTGCCGTCGAAATAGAAATAGCATATAAGGGATTCCTCCGTAAGATCGATACAGCACGGATCGGATACCGTAGACGTAAAGACGGGAGATACACTGTTAAGCGAGGCAGTATTATATTCTTCACTGCTGCACGTATCGTCGGGGACAACAGCGGCATAAAGCATGACCTCTTCCTTTTGTGCGGGAGAGAGTGCGAACCATTCGTTCTCGCTTATTATCTGATCTGTCGAGAAGGTAAGGCTTATCGGGTGTGTATTGATGTAGACGGAATGACCTTCATACACATCACTGCCGGTTAAGTCATACCCGTAGGGGATGCAGGAAGCATCTTCGGGAGCTATGTAGTACAGAACTGATGCAAGATCTGTCATTAAGGTGCGGTCATCCAGGTTGCCGTAATCGGATATCTTATAGTCGAACAACCCTGATTCCACATTGTATCTGACAACATTTGTGTTTGATAAAGACCAGTAATAATTAGGGCAGGACACATTTCTGGTCAGTGCTGCATTACGGTGCAGATCCTGTCCGAGATAACGGTAGAAACCGTCCTCGGAGCTTAACAGGCGACTTGCCGCAAGAGCGTCGTCTGTCATGTAGTCCCGGATCTCCGAAGGCCGCCTTGCTTCGGCGACATAGGGAGGCTCCAGAGCCATGTTAAGAATAAAGCTTGATGCCGTTACGCTTATATAAGTGAACAGCAGTATGATATTCATTCTTTTCGCGCCGTCGGCTTTACTGTCGGGCACGAATGCCAGTATCAATGTAAGAGTCAGAAGTATTATCAGAGCGGGTACGACGCCGGTGTTGCCGAAAGCTCCGGTTATGAGGCAAAGGACCGTGAGGATTCCGATAAATATAAGGACCGGACGTTTAAAAAAGGCGCGGTCACAGGCGAGTTTATCCATCTGGAAGCTTAATGTAAAACTGTAAAGGAGCGCAGCGATAAAGCTCCATCTTCCGGACATATACGACATGCCGTTAAAGACCTGTCCGAAGAACGGGACGATAATGAATATCAGCGTGATAAGATGCAGAACTTTCAAAGTCTTGGACGTTCCCTTGCGAAGGAACAGATAAAGACATGAAAGAATAACCGCAGGGGTAAGACAAAGACAAAGCCAATAGCTGTTGACGGGGGTAAGAAGAACCGTCGGTATGGCCTTGTAATAATCAGCAGGATACAGAAGTCTCATCCTGTTTACGTCTTCGAATCTCTCGTCCGTTCCGAATGAGAAGAGTACGGGGACGAATACGATACCTGCAGCAAGAAGCCCGGTCAGTGAATATATGAACAGGTCTTTTACCGGGCGGATATAGCCGCGGATGTTCCTGCCGTTTACGATTATCAGTCTTACGAGAGCATAGATAACCGTGATGATAACCAGCATGTAGAAGAAGTAGAAGTTGGAAATTGCAGATAAGAATACGGCTGCTGTGAATATATTCGGCCTGCCGTTCTTAATGATCTTCTCGCACCCTGCGATGATAAGCGGAAGGTAGATTACGGGAAGGAGGAAGAAGAAATGCCTTGCGGTGCTGTATACGGCATAATATGAGAATACATACGCCAGCGCGCCCGAGAGAATACATACGTTTTTTTTGATCCCGCAGGTTCTGCAAAGAATGATAAAGGAAAGACCTGCAAGGTACAGCCTTGTGATGCATATCGCATCATAAAGTATATATGTGTGTTCGGGACTGAAAAAAACAGACAATGCGCACAGAGGCGAACCGACGGCATAGTAGTGAAGTACGTCCAGTATATCTCCGCCGTCTCCTATGGAGAAGCTGAATGACGGGATGTTTAAACTTCCTTCTGTGAAGACGGTTCTCAGTACGTTCCTTAAATGTTCTCCGTAGAATACCAGAACGTTGTGGTACTGCTTAAGTCCGTCTACGTGCCACACGAATGTCCTGCCCGTAATAATGTACCAGCAGAAAACCGACAGCGCCGTCACTGCGAAAAGAAGAGTGTACTTAATCAGGATGCTTTTGGTTGGTGATATACGCATATAAAGGGATTATACATCATTGCGGACCGTCATAATCAGCCGGGAGCGGTCTGTGGTAATATAGCTTGCGGGAGCGTGCGAAGATGAAACTTAATTTGTACGAAGACAAGAATAATACTGACGAGCGTGTGGACGTATATTACTCGAATATGCGCCCTGTTATCCGTCAGCTTATAGATACGGTAAACTCTGACAGGCCGAAGCTTAAGGGCCGTCCTGCTGATGAAAATCTCGATGACGGAGATCAGATACTTCTGGATCCTAAGCAGATCTATTACCTCGATCACGTCGAGAGAAAACTGTTCGCTTATACAAGGGACGGCGTATACCGCATTATGGATACGCTTTCTTCTTGTGAGGAGATGCTGTGGAACTACGGTTTCGTAAGAGTCAGCAAATCAAACCTTATAAACATCTACAAGATAACGCAGCTTAAGCCGGATCTTAATATGAAGGTCTATGCTTCATTCGATAACGGCGAGAGGATCTGCATAAACAGATCATATAAGAAGAGCTTTACGGAGTATCTGCAGCGTATGAGGAGAATGTCAGAATGAGAGAGTATTTGAAAGAAACACTGATAGAACTGTGCTGTGCTTATACGATAATCTCCGTTGTGGGTGCGATAACGAATTTTATTTATGGCAGCGAGACCAGCAATGCAAACGTTATCATTATGTTCGTCTTCTGCGCCATCGCGGTATTCGTGCTGTCGCTTCATAAGATCCTGATACGTTTCAGTCCGCTGGTCATGATCATAATACAGTTCTTCGTGTCGCTCGGACTTTGCTGCGCAGTTGTCTTTGCTTTAAGTTTTATCGAGCCTGTTACTCCGAGAGGATGGTTCGAATTCCTGCGTTCATTCCTGATCGTTTATGTGCTCGGTGCAGGCTTCTACTACTACAGAGTTTTTGCTGATGCTAAGAAGCAGAACGATCTTATTAAGCAGATACAGAAAGATCATCAGGACCGACAGTAAAGTTCAGGTTCTGCCAATCTGAACGGTGGATGGAGAAATTAACCGTAACTGTTCCGCCAGCCTGAAGCGTTCCCGACGAGCCTGCGGTGATGATGCAGCTTCCGCCCTCGAAGTTTCCTGATGTACCGGAAACCTCGGAGTACTGGCCTGAAGATGATGTCATGCCTGCGTGATAGCACTCGAATGTAAGTCCGCTTGTATCTTCAAGGCTGATGCTTACCTGAACATCTGACAAAGATATGCTGCTTCCGCTTATATTCTCGATGTCCATGGATCCGGAGATAGAGTTTCCTCCGTTGCTGTCGAACTGAATGCTGACGGAAAGATCGTCTGAAGATACACTTCCTGAAGATGCTCCATTCGCGCTTGTTGGGGATGTGTTATTTCCATCGTCACCTGAACCTGTTCCGGGTACTACGGATGCACCTGCACCGGAACCGTCCTCATTAGGTTCGCTTCCGAATACAAGCTCGCCGCCCTCATAAAGACCGAGATACTCGCCGCTTCCCGATGCCAATCCAGCGAAAGAGAAATCATTGCTGTTATCCCAGATGCCGCCGGGACCTATGAGTCTTACCTGAACTTCAGATTTGTACTGCGACTGTCCGCCCGGATAGAGGGCGCCATCGTCGTAGATTATGGAAAGATAATAGATGTGGTTTTCTTCGTTCCATACCTTAAGTCCGTCGATACTGCCCGACTGCATGTAGTTTGTTGTAATCTGAACATCAGAAGCATCGTATCCCGCTTCATACAACTCAGAAAGATCTACGAAGTAACGAACCTCAAGATCAGTTGCAGCTCTTGCAGGCCACGCAGTCATGTTATAAACGATAGTCTTAACTTCTATGAAGCCTTCACCCTGTGCGTTAATGGAAGCCTCGACGTTGTATTCCTGCTCGACGGGCTCAACTGCACCGAAGTCTACGCGTGTCTGTCCGTGATAAACGGAATACATCGCTGCAAGAAGACCTGTGAAACCTGCGTTGTAATCACATGCAACCTCGTTTGCAGTGTAGTCTGCAACGGTGTCTGTATAGTTGCCGGAAGCATCAGGTCCGCCTACGAGCGCACCATAAAGAGTGTGTCTGTGAGATGAGGGCTCATTCATATTGTCGCAGTAGGACCCCTGTGCGGTTCTGTGGTGGGGATGCTCAGGAGCATTCTCTCCGAAGCCGACAACATAGGATCTGCCTGAGGAGCCGAGTGCGTAGTTGCACTGACTTTCGGCAAAGTTCCAATACTGTTCGGATTTATCTGAAGGGCATGAAGAGCAGTTGCTGTAGACAGCTGCGATAAAGCCCGTTGTGGTCGCATATCTTAAGACACCCCAGGAGTCGAGCCATGCGAGTCCGTCGGGAGTGTATGTGATGTCGTTGCACCAGAAGTCCAGATGCTGTTCCACTGCACTTGTGTATGCCGCATCTCCTGTGATCTCGGCAAGAAGCGTCGCGGCACCGATATGAACGTCGTCCCAGCACATGGACCAGTTGTAGTCGTGTCCTGCCTGTGTGTAGCAGGCTTCCGCATTCTCCAGATAAGCGTTGTCGCCTGTGGCAAGATACAGCCACGCGCCTGCCCATGCGAGCTCATCATAGAATCCGCTCCATGAATCATAGAAGCCGTTAGCAGCCGTGTATCCTGCATCTGATCTTGTTGTGTCAGCAAACTCATACAGACTCTGCGCATGCTCAAGACACAGCGCACTGTACTCTGCGTCATACGGCGCGAAAACAATACTTGCAGCAGCAAGCGCAGCCGCAGCTTCACCTGAAACTGCAGAGCCGGGGTTGCTGGAATCAACAAAGTAGGAGGGACGGTTCATGGTCATGACCTCACACGGTCCCCACCAAGAGTGATCGGCACTGCCGTCTCCGACCTGATAGTAATAGACATTATCTTCAGGATGACATCTGATCAGATAATCAGTGATCCATCTGATATCGCCTAAGGCATAGGCAAGCTGACCTGATTCATCGTAGGCCTGCGGATATTCATAAACTGACCAGGCAAGCATCGTTGCTGTATATGCCATGGGGAGGTTGAACTTAACGTGGTCGCCTGCATCATAAAGACCGCCTGTAAGATCGAGTCCTGCATCGGCTCCGTCTGTCAATCCGCTGTCGCCTCTCCAGTTGCATCTTGTCTGCTCAGGAAGATCACCGGATCTTTGAAGTTCGTAGAAAAGAAGTGACATCTGCAAAGCTTCGCCGTAGTTATAGTCGCCTGTGCCCTCGATGCCTTCATAACCGTTTCCTTCTTCTGAAAGATTACCTGTATCGATCGAAGATGAGCCGAACACCTGCTGTGACGGTTCGAATACCTCTGATTCTACAGGGACAGTCCCTGTGGAATCAGGCAAAGCTGCGCCCGGAACAGCACCTGTCTCTTCAGCAGGTTTTGCACATCCTGCAAGCATAGACAGACATAGAAAAGCACTTAATAACTTAGCCTTTTTCATAATAGTAATCCTCATCTTCTTGATAAGCTTTGTCTTTGTCAGCGACCAGATTCTTAACCCATTTATATTTCTTGTAGTGAATAAATACGACTGGCAGTTTGATCATCTCGTCCAGGTTCAGGATGAAGTAAACAGCAAGGACTGGAAGGTTAAGGTAGAATGCCGCGATGAATCCTGCAGGTACGATAAATACCCACATCGTGATCGTATCGCAGATGAAGCCGAACTTCGTATCTCCGCCTGCTGCGAATATACCGCCTATGGTGGTCGAGTTAATCGATCTTCCGAGTATGTAATATGAACACATCCACAGCATATATTTGAGATAATCAGAAGCCTGCGGCGTTAGATCGACAAGCATCAGTATCAACGGTGTGCATAAAGCAACGAGTATGCCGAGTATGGCGCCGCTGATGATCGTAAGATTAGTGATCTTGTTGCCGTATCTTCGACCCTGCTCGAGCCTTCCTGCACCAAGCTCGTTGCCGACTACGATGGCACCGCCGCTTCCGAGTGCGTAACAGAAGCAGGATACGAGATCCTTAACTACAGCTACGATCGCATTGGCAGCTGTGGCATCTGCTCCGAGGTGCCCGATGACTACAGAGATCATGGTAAAGCCGATGCCCCACAGAAGCTGGTTTGCCATGAAGGGTGTGGAGTACTTGGAGAACTCGCTTCTTATGTCAGGGTCGGAGTTGACGATGTATTCTTTTCGAAGCTTGACGCTGCACTTTTTTATGAGGAGGATGGCGCAGCCGAGGAAGCCTTCGAGGCCTGACAGAGTGGTGGCAAGAGCTGCTCCCGCTGCACCCATCTGAGGAAGACCGAACAGGCCGAAGATGAAGACTGCATTAAGTATGATGTTAACGATAACCATCGATATGCTGATGGCCGTACTCTCGCGAACGAAACCTGTGTTCTTAAGGATGGCTTCAAACAGCCAGGCAAAGCTTGTAAGGATATAAGAGAAACTTACTATGCGAAGGTAGCTTACGCCGTGATCGATTATGCTTGGTACATCCGTGTAGACGCGCATAAGGCCTTCAGGGAGCAAGAGCCCCATGAAGAAGAATAGTGCCGCTACAGGGATAGTAAGTTTAACTGCATAGCCGAAGAGCTTCTCGATGGATTTCTTATCGCCTTTGCCCCAGTACTGCGCGGCGAACATGTTTGTGCCCGCAGCAATGCCGAACAGGAAAAGGTTCAGTACGAACGTAACCTGAGTTGCAAGTGAAACTGCTGACATTGAATCCTGGTCAAGCGCCACCAGCATGACTGCGTCCGAGATAGGGACGAGCGCGAACATAAAGTTCTGCAACGTGATGGGAATGATCAGCGATACAAGCTTCTTAGTAAACGTCTGATCTTTTTGTGTCATTCGATAATAATCAGTTATGGAAGGTTATATGTCAATAACCGAACTCCTGTGCCCAATAGTATGTGGAACCGGCATCTCCGCCATAGTACAGAGCAAATCCGCATGTGGAATAACCGCCGAGGATGTTGGCTCTGTGCCCGGGTGAAGCCATCCAGGAATTAAATACTTCCTGTGCGGTGGACTGACCGCTCGCGAGGTTCTCGCCATACATTCTGTCAGGATCTACTGTCCACCACTCGGAACCGTCGGGTCTTGTGTGGCTGAAGCTGGCTACTATCTCCTGAGCTCTTACAGCCGCATCTGCTGCGAGTGCGCTGTTCCAGGACAAAGGTGCGAGACCTTCGGCTGCTCTTGCATTGTTTACTAGATTGAACAGCTCGAGCATTACAGGATCTGAAGGTGCGCTTACTGCCGGAGCCTGCGTAGGTGCAGGAGTAGGAGTGGGCGTAGGTGTGTTCGTAGGAGCAAGTGTCTCAGTGGGATCTTCGGACCCGCCCTGAGCTTCAGTTGCATCCGCAGGTTCGGTCTCGTCTGCTTCGACGCTCTCTTCGCCCCATACATCAAGATCGTATTCGGATCTTGACCCCTGAATGATGACCTCTTCGTTATCTCCGCCTCTTAATTCGGGAAGCTTGTCGAAAAGACACGCACAGTGTACATAAGCCTCTTCGCCGTAGAAGTCGATGAGATACCAGTCGTTGTCATCGCATGTGGCGATAACGTGGACATCTCTTCCGTAGAACATACGGCCTATGCTCTGATAGTAAACTCCCGGGCCGCATCTTATGGAGAAAGGAGCGGCTGCGCGCATATACATGCTGTTGGCGTGATAAAGGAACTCAACCTGATCGTCTTCATTCGCTCTTGTTCCGAGGTAATTGGCTTGCTCATTAGGCAGGAGAGGAAGCTCCTGAGCTGAGACGGTATAGACCTGTGTGCCCCAAGGGAACTTCAGCTTGTTATTCTTGTAATACCAGTATGACCACTGACAAAACAGTGAACAGAAGATAAAAGTAAGAGCCAGAACCAAAGCCTTCTGACCAAATATCTTCTTAAGGTTTTCTTTCTTGTTTCCATTCTCACTCATAAAGCCTAATGCCCCCATAAAGCCCCTAATAAAAGTATTATATGGGGGCGGAAGGTGTCATACTACCAAATATCTTTGACGGTCGTTTAACAAACTGTAAACTTTGTTTTTAATAATAAGGGGCGTATAATCGTAGGAGTATCACTAATGGTTAGGGAGATCTGCGCATGCCTGTTTTCAAGACGCGTCCGGCCGGACTTAAGATAATCATCGTCGGCGCCGGAAAAGTGGGAACGACACTCGTTGAGCAGTTGAGCCGCGAAGGACATGACATAACGATTGTCGACAAGGTCGCATCCAAGGTCAATGACATAGCATCCACATATGACGTAATGGGTTGTGTCGGTAACGGCGCTACTTATATGACATTGGTAGAAGCAGGCGTTAAGGACGCGGATCTTATCATCGCAGTAACTGAATCCGATGAGCTTAATCTTCTTTGCTGCACCATCGCCAAGCAGTTTGCCAACTGTTCTGCGATAAGCAGATTAAGAAATCCCGACTATTCCAAGGAAGCTAATTATCTTCGTGACAAGCTGGGTCTTTCCATGCTCATCAACCCTGACTATGAAGCAGCCAAGGTTATGAGCCGTGTTCTTTATATCCCGACTGCGCTTGAAGTAAGATCCTTCGCGCACGGTCAGGCTTTGATAACCAAGATCAAGATCCCTGAGGGCAACATCATCGATAAGATGACGATCGCCGAATTAGGTTCCAAGATCACAAACAACATCCTTATCTGCGGTGTTGAGCGTGATGGTAACGTATTCATCCCCGGCGGTTCTTTCGAGCTTTCCGCAGGTGACATAATCACAGTCGTTGCTACAAGTAAGGAGCAGAACAATTTCCTTAAGAGCATTGGATTCGCGATGAATACCATCAAGGACGCGATGATAATCGGAGGCGGAAGATCCTCGTACTATCTTGCAGACATCCTTATTAAGAAGGGCATCAGCGTTAAGATCATCGAGCAGAATATGGCAAGATGCGAGCTTCTTAACGAGCTCCTTCCCAAGGCAACGATCATTCACGGCGACGGTACTAACACAGAGCTTTTGCTCGATGAGGGGATTAAGAGCGCAGATGCATTTATCCCTCTTACGGGTATCGATGAGCAGAATGCGATGCTTGCACTTCACGCCAAGAAGATCTCTTCTGCCAAGCTCATCACTAAGATCAACAGAACCGGCTTTATCGATATCGTCAACAGCCTCGACTTAGGAAGTGTCTTCTATCCGATGTTCATTACAGCGGACATGATCCTTGCTTATGTCCGTGCTAAGACGGCAGCTCCCGGAAGTAATATCGAGACTGTTTATCATCTGTTTGATTCAAGAGCGGAAGCGATCACATTCAAGGTTACCGACGACTCGAAGATTACAGGTAAGCCGTTAAGAGAACTCAAGATAAAGAGCAACACGCTCATCTCATATATCGGCCATAACGGAGAGGCTATCATCCCTACGGGTAATGACGTTATCTCCAAGGGCGATACGGTCATGGTAGTTACGATGCAGACCGGCTTTGATGATATCGGAGATATCCTGGAGTAATAATGAATATCCACATGATACGCTACATACTTTGCCAGGTTATGAGGATCGAAGGAGCCTTAATGCTTCTGCCGTGCCTCATATCCATCGTCTATGGTGACGGCGAGGGTCTGTACTACGGTATCGTGGCGGCAGTTCTGATCTGCACAGGTTTCGTTGGCTGCCATTTTGTTCCTAAGGATCAGTCTATCAATGTTAAGGAAGGCTACACGGTTACTGGTCTTTCATGGATCGTAATGAGTGTGTTCGGATGCCTGCCTTTCTGGCTGTCGGGCGAGATACCTTCTTTTACAAATGCTTTTTTCGAGACGGTGTCGGGCTTTACCACGACGGGTGCAAGTATCCTTTCTGACGTAGAAGCGCTTTCGCACACGGCTCTGTTCTGGAGAAGCTTTACGCACTGGATCGGAGGCATGGGCGTTCTCGTATTCCTGCTCGCGCTGATCCCGATGAGCGGCGGCTCCAACATCAACCTCATGAAAGCGGAGTCCCCGGGACCTTCCGTGGGAAAGCTCGTTCCGAAGATCCGTAAGACAGCGCTTATCCTTTATGTCATCTATATGATACTGACATTGATCGAGACAGTACTTCTCCTGTTCGGAGGTCTGAACCTGTTTGATTCTTTCTGTCTTGCGTTCGGTACTGCCGGTACGGGTGGCTTCGCGGTTAGAAACGACAGCTTCATGAGTTACGGCATCTACATAAGATGGGTTGTAGCTATCTTCATGTTCCTGTTTGGTGTTAACTTCAATGCATATTACTTTATGCTCATGCGCCAGTTCAAGAAGGCTCTCCTTATGGAAGAAGTTCGCGCCTATGCATGTATCGTAACTTTATCTACGCTTATAATCTTCTGGAAGATCCTTCCCATGTATGAGAGTTCTCTTACAGCTATGACGGATTCTTTCTTCCAGGTAATGACCGTTACATCTACTACAGGTTACGGATCTGCAGACTTCGATCTGTGGCCGACTACTGCGAAGGTTATCCTGTGTTTCCTCATGTTCATGGGTGCCTGCGCAGGATCTACGGGCGGCGGCATTAAAGTATCGAGACTTGTTATCCTGTGGAAGTCGTTTGTAAGGGAAGTTCAGGCTCTTATCCATCCGAAGATCGTTAAGAAGGTTAAGATGGACGGCAAGCCGCTCGAGCTCGATGTTGTCCGCTCTACTACCGTATTTCTGGCAACATATATGATCATATTCCTGGCTTCATTGCTGGTAGTGTCTTTGGACGATTACGATCTGACTACGAGCTTTACGGCGGTTCTTGCAAATCTGAATAACATCGGTCCCGGACTGTCCCTGGTCGGACCTACATGTAACTACGGCTTCTTAAGCTGTCTTTCCAAGTGGGTGCTTACATTTGATATGCTTGCGGGAAGACTTGAGCTGTACCCCATACTCGTTCTCCTCGCACCGAGTCTTTATAAGAAGTAATCAGCCTTTAAGGATATTAAGTATCTCCGCGTAGGATGAGGCTCTGTGGTCTATCCTTAAGCTTTCTGCGCCTTCCGGGAACTTGCCGTCCTTCGCGAAAAGGCAACAAGGCAGCCCCGCATTATTCGCGCCTTTCATGTCTGAGGTAAGACTGTCGCCTACAACAAGGTAGTGCTCCTTGTCAGGGTCCTTTATGGTGTTCAGCACACACTCGAAATACCTGACATCCGGCTTATCATAGCCTATATCGTGACTTACGAAGATGTAGTCCGCGTATTGGTCGATGCCGGAAGCTTTGATGCGTCCGTTGGCGGACTGGGAAGTACCGTTCGTGATAAGGCTTATCGTGCGGCCGGGAAGAGCGCGTAATTCCTTAAGGAAGTCTTCTGCACCGGGAAGGTAGATCCCGAGCTTTGAAAGCTCTGTCATGTAGATGGAGTTTATCTCAAGGAAGGGAGTATCGACCTTTATATTCGCAACTTCGAAAGTATTGGCCCAGCGCTTCCGGAACATATCCTCGCGGGCCAGGGCCTTCTGCTCGATCTGCTTCCAGCATTTTATGTTCTCTTCGGTGTAGATCTTACGGATACTGTCGACATTATCTATGCCAAGTTTTTCCATGGTCTTTCCAAAGGCGATCTTCTCACTTTGGGGGAAATCGAAGACGGTATCGTCCAGGTCCAGAAGTATATGAATATAGCTTTCCATGTGCTGATTATAACACATATAGATTATGGTCTATATGAATATATTTTCGCTTTGACAGGGTGCATACCGGCATATATTATTAGGGCAGGTTACGAGGTGTTAATTAGAAATGGAACTTTTTACAAGTGTACTTGCGCTCCTTTCGGGACTTGCTATCTTCATGTATTCCATGAAGATGACGAGCGGCGGTCTTGAGGCGGTTGCAGGTAATAAGCTTAAGGGTGTATTACAGAAACTGACCGATAACAGGCTCAAGGGTGTCGGCGTCGGTGCCGGCGTAACAGCCCTCATTCAGTCTTCGACTGCTGTTACGGTAATGGTTATCGGATTTGTTAATGCGGGTCTTCTGAATCTGCATCAGGCACTTTGGGTCATAATGGGTGCCAATATCGGTACAAATATCACTTCCCAGTTGATCGCCTTCGATATCGGAGAATTTGCTCCTATCCTTGCGGTTATCGGTGTATTTGTCGTTATCTTCGCAAGAAATAAGAAGTTTAAGAGCTTGGGTGAGATCGTAACAGGTCTGGGCTTCATCTTCATATCCATGAACATCATGAAGGATGCCATGGCGCCTTATGCGACAGACCCCAGACTTACAGGTCTTCTTCAGAGAATGGATAACCCTTTGCTCGGTATCCTCGTAGGTATCATATTCGTTAACATCATCTCAAGCTCTGCAGCTGCTGTCGGTGTCCTTCAGGCTTTGGCTATGGCTGCTGCCGGTTCAGGCGCTATCGATCTTGAGCATGCGATGTACATCATCATGGGCTTTAATATCGGAACGTGCGTAACTGCTCTGCTGTCTTCCATCGGAACAACGAAGATGGCATCGAGAGCAGCTCTTATGCACCTGTTCTTTAACGTTATCGGTACTTTGATCTTTACGGTTGCTGCATTTGTTCTTCCTATCGCTCATTGGGTAGAGCTTCTCTCACCTAATGACGTAGCAAGACAGCTTGCAAACTTCCACCTCGTCTTCAACGTAGTCGGTACGCTTATCCTGCTGCCTGCGGGAGACCTTATAGTCAAGCTGGTTAATATCTGTGTTCCCGGCGATGAGGCTGAGAAGGAGGGTCAGCAGTATCTTCAGTATCTGACTCCTGCAATGCTTCGTCCTGACTTCCAGATTGCAGGTTCCGGTGTCTACATCACAGCGGTTACGAATGAAGTTAAGCGTATGCTCGATAAGGCTACAGAGAATGTCTCAAGAAGCCTTAGAGCCGTTCTTGATAACAACGACAAGATCCAGCAGGAGATCAACGAGCAGGAAGAGTATGTAGATTACCTCAACAAGGAGATCTCTTATTACATTTCTCACTGCCTTACCCAGGAACTTACAGAGGAGGATGCTCTTACTTATTCCGCTCTGTTCAAGATCACAGGTAATATCGAGAGAATGGGCGATCACGCGACCAACATAGCAGGTTATGCCAATATGCTTCAGGACAAGGGCCTGAAGTTCTCTGAATATGCAACAGCCGAGGTCGAGTCGATGATCGAGATAATCGAGAAGACTGCTAAGATCCTTTCTCACAATGACGGCGACGATATTCATATCAGAGTCGCCAAGGCAGAGCAGAAGATCGACGATATGACCGACCAGTACAGGCTTAATCAGCTCGACCGAATGAAGACGGGCGTCTGCAGCGGCGAGGCGTGCGTTATCTACTCTGAGATGCTTACGGACTTCGAGCGCCTTGGCGACCACATGCTGAATATCGCAGAGGCCCAGGAGATGGTGCCTGAGGTTGTAACGGCACCTGCAAGAAAGATACGCAATGACAAGAAGGCTTAACGTAGTACTCTTTGAGCCGGAGATACCGCAGAACACGGGAAATATCATGAGAACGTGTGTGGCGGCAGGCTTCGAGCTCCACCTCATAAAGCCTTTGGGCTTTGATATCGATAACCCTAAGTTTAAGCGCTCCACTACGAATCACATTACCTGGGCGGATTATGAGCTTTATGAGGATTATGCGGACTTCGTGGCAAAGAACCCGGGCGAGTATTACTTTATGACCAGATACGGCAAGGTGCCGCCTTCAGATATAGACTTTAAGGCCATTCCTTCCGAAAGGAACATATATCTCATCTTCGGCAAGGAGAGCACGGGCATCCCGAAGGAGATCCTCAAGGATAATCTCGACAGATGCTTCAGAATCCCCATGACAGGGGAGTGCAGAAGCCTTAATCTGTCTAATGCGGCGGCAATCGCCATTTACGAGTGTTTAAGGCAGTTAGATTACCCAAATCTGTCGTTTACGGAAGTCCAGAACGGCGAGGATTACCTCGAGTCTTACGACGCTACTATAGGAAAATAAAAATCGCCCGCACACGCGGGCGTTTTTAATGATAGAATGATTTGTACAAAGATTATTTAAGGGTTAAGTATGAAGAAAGTATTGATCTTAGGCTGTAATGCCATAACGGAGTTTTTGGTCCCCAGATTGACGGGACTTGCTACGATTAGTGAGATTATAATCGCATCCAGGGATAAGGCTGAATGCGATGAGTTGAGGAAGAAGTATTCCGGCAAGGGCGCGAGAATAACTACTGCAAGAGTAGATCTTGATAACGAGCAGGGAACGAAGATGATGTTATCCATCACAAATCCTGATCTTATCGTAAACCTTGCTCCCGCAGAGCTTAGTCTCAAGGTTATGAAGCTTGCTCTTGAAGCCGGCACGGATTATATAGACGGCGTTCTATATGACTGGGAGAACGGTAATCTTCTTTCCAAGCAGTTCGAACATTTTGCGGAATTCAGAAGTGCAGGTAAGATGGCTGTCGCAGGATGTGCGATGCGTCCGGCACTTCTTGCCGCTCTCGTTAAGAATTCGATGAGAGATGGCTTCGATGTAGTTAACAGCGCTGATTTCTATGAGATCAACATGACTGTGGAAGAGCCCCGCGATGCGGTTTCTGTTGAAGAAGGAAAGATCATTAAGAAGCCTGCAAAGTCTGAAAGCATTAAGCTCGACAAGACATTCGGTAAGTTCGAAGGCAACAGCCTCTATCTTACAGATAGTCAGGTCGTGCAGGATTTCCTCACCGAGATTCCCGGTGTACCTAACGTAAAGTATTATGTCTCATATGAAGAAGAGGTAAAGGAAGATTTCACTCCGGAACTTACGAAGCTCGGCATGCTCTCTGAGGAGCCTATCGAGGTTTTCCCGGGAGTTAAGATCAGCCCCAAGGATTTCTGGAATCTGCTTCTTGAGTCAAGAAAGACAGAGAAGGTCTTGGGTGGAGCTTGCGGTGCAGGCGTTGTTGTGGAAGGTACATTCCGCGGAGTAGCCAAGAAAGAGTTCATTTACTTTACCGGCGATAATGATAAGTGCATGGAAGAGAACGGTATGTCCTCGATGGGATTGTTCGATGCTTATGCTATGTTAAGCGGTATCACGCTTATCTGCTCAGGCCGCTGGGCTAAGAGCGGTGTGTTCACACCTGCTGCTTTCGAGCCGGATCTTTTTATCAATGGCATCAAGACATCAGGACTTAAGATAGAGTCCAAAGCTATGTGAGGTCTTTATGAACGTTAACGCACCGAGAGTCCTGATAGTAGAAGACGACGAGAATATCAACAATCTCCTTCGTGAAGCTCTTACGAAGCACGGCCTTAACTGCACACAGGCTTTCTCGGGTACGGAAGGTCTTATCGTTTTTAAGTCCGATAAGTTTGATCTCGTTCTTCTCGATCTCATGATGCCCGGCATGGACGGACAGACACTGACACAGAGAATCAGAGAAGTATCGCAGGTGCCGATAATCATCGTATCCGCTAAGAGTAACGTTGATTCCAAGGTAGATCTTCTGACTACAGGTGCAGACGACTTTGTAGGTAAGCCTTTCGAGCTCAAGGAACTTATCGCCCGTGTCGATGTTCAGCTTCGCCGTAAGGAAGCAGAAGAAGCTTCTGACGGCATCGAGCATGCGAAGGTAATGTCCTTTAAGGACCTGGAGCTCGACGGTGACAAGTATTCCGTTACGGTAAAGGGCAATGATATAGGCCTTACAAGACAGGAGTTTAAGATTCTCGAGTTGTTCCTTAAGTATCCGGGTAAGGTGTTCTCCAAGCGTGAGATCTATGAGTATGCCTGGAACGATGTCTATATCGGCGAAGACAAGACTATCAATGTTCACATAAGTAATATCCGCACCAAGATCAAGAAATACTCAGAGGATGAATACATCGACACCATCTGGGGTGTCGGCTTCAGACTGTCCAAGAGTTGATATAAAGTCTCCATTTCGTAGGAATATGGATGGTAACGAATAATAATTATCAATTAGGGCGGTATTATGAATATAAGAAGAGCAGATTTAATACTGATTATATCTGTATTGTTAATAATTAATGCATTAATATCAGCTTGTACTGGCAAGCGGATTATTGAAAGACAGACGGAATATCATACGGAGATTTATGGCCTTGAAGAATACTTAATTGACATTTATGGAGAATTCTATTGTATTGATGAGCCAGATATTGATTATGATAATCAAATAGTCCGCATTCATTGTATTTTTTTGACGGATTATATTGAAAATACTGAGCACGACCAAACAATGCTTGAAGTTATGGAGGGAACCCGTGTAGCGGTTAATCTGTTCTTGGCAGATAACCCAGATTATTTCCTTAATGATGGTTTCATAATAAGAGTCTTTTTCTTTGAGTATCCCGAATCATATTCTGAGCCACCTATTGAGCGTGGCGTGTTATGCAACGAATTATATGAAACTTATACCCCAGAACCAACGTTATGTTATGTTAAATATCCCGATATTATGGCGTTATATTCAAGTAGTAGCGTTTCTTTTGAAGGGATTAGAGAAATCAATCTAGATTATCTATATGACGCAGATATATATGATGTACTTAAGGTTTTAAATAGTATGCCTGATTTAGAGATAGTTATGGTACGACCTACGGAGTTCTCGGAAGAATTGTCAAATAGATGTCCTACATTGTTGTTTGTTTGATAAGTATAGTGTTTTTATCTTTTCAACTGCTCTCGTTGGAGTTGCGTCTGAAGTATTTGTTATATGCCTATATTTATATAAAGAAGCAGAGGGTATAACAAGTTGGCTTGAATCTTAAACTTATCTTAATCTTATAGAAACCATAAACTTGCCCGGGCGTGGGATAATAAGTTATCAACCTTAATGGGGAGTTTCTATGGAAGATTATCTGCTTGTTACCAAAGATCTTACGAAGGTCTATAAAGAGACTGTTGCGGCAGATCGAGTAAATATTCATATCAAGAAGGGTTCCATCTACGGCCTCATCGGAAAGAACGGTGCAGGTAAGACTACGATCATGAAGATGATCGCTGGTCTTGCAAAGCCTACATCGGGTTCGTTCGAGTATTCAGGTTTTAACTGCAGTGAGGATGAGGCGTTCTCAAGAATAGGTGCCCTTATCGAGGCTCCCGCCATCGATCCGAATCTTACAGGCTTCGATAACATAAGGATCAAGTGCCTGGCATTTGGTATCGGAGATAAGAAGTATATTAATGACCTTCTTGATCTTGTAGGTCTTTCCCATACATGGAAGAAGAAAGCGGGTAAGTATTCTCTTGGTCAGAAGCAAAGACTCGGTATCGCTTTGGCTTTGGTAGGCGATCCTGACTTCCTTATCCTTGATGAGCCTATTAACGGACTCGATCCTCAGGGAATTGCAGAAGTAAGAGAGATGCTTAACAAGCTTAATCAGGAGCGTAAGATAACCATCCTCATATCAAGCCACATCCTCGAGGAGTTAAGTAAGCTCGCGACGGATTATGCCATCATCGACAGCGGCAGGATTGTAGAGGAGTCCACAAACAAGGAACTTAAAGAGAAGTGCCGTGACAAGATCGCTATCAAGACGAGCGATGTTGCCAAGGCCATACCGGTTATAGACGGGTTGGGATTCAAGGATTACAGTGTAGTCAATGACAAGACTATTCATGTCTTTGACAAGCTGTCAGATATAACAGTCCTCAACATGGAACTCGCCAAGGCAATGATTCCTGTGGAATCAATCGGGATCGAGTCCTCTGATCTCGAGGAATACTTCCTCAAGGTCACGGGGACGATCCCCGGCGAGCGTGGGTAAGGGGGTGCTGTGATGTTTGCCAAAGCTATACAGTCTGAAGCTTACAGAATAAGCAGGATGAAGAGCACATATGTCCTGATGGGCGTGCTCGTAGCAGTTCTTATCCTGATCAACTTTATGTATATGTGCGTAGATCTTTATGGACTCATGGGACTGTCGAAGGAAGACGTTGAGCAGATCCAGGAGATGGGAACTTCTGTCGAAGGTTATGAAGAGAGCTTCATGGCAGGCTTCCAGGCAGGACTTGATTCTACTGAGAACATGAACGAAGAAGATAAGCCGATAACCATCTTGGGTGAAGGTCCTATGTATGGTGAGAGCGTTGCTATGGTCTACTCGATGGATGTAAGTTCTCTTTATGAAGTCTTGCTCCTTGCGATATTTGTAGGCCTTTATATCGGTAACATATATACGACAGGACTTGATAAGAATCTGAACATCTTCGCGGGTAACAGGTCTTTACTGTTCGCGGTCAGGATCATTCTGATTGCTGCCTATGCTTTTGTTCTGCATGTGGTTACATGGTTCACGTCCCTTTTGTCGGCGGCTATGATGGGCGGCGGCGTGACGCTCGCGTTCGATAAGGCGTTCATCATGTATTTCCTGATCACATGGATCCTTGTAGTATCTTTCGGATGCATAGTAGCTTCAATGACACACGTTACAAGATCCAAGGCTGCAGGTATCACACTGGGCATCATCCTGTCAGCAGGTATTCTGTCGACTATTATGAGCATTGCTTCGTTGATGCTTCAGAAGAAGCTCGGTCTTGAGAGTGACTTCAATCTTGGTAACTACACAGTTACTCAGAATCTTGCAACCATTAATCTTTATTCAGACGGTCACTTCGTTCTGCGTGCCATTATCTGTGCGGCTGTTTACTTTGCTGTGGCTTATGTATTCAGCCTCTCTATTGTAAAGAAACGCGATATCGCCTGATGTTCGGTAATCTTGTACAGATCGAACTCATAAGACTGTTCAGAAACAAAGCTCTTAAGATTAGCGGCATTGTCGGTGCGATCATGCTGTTCTTCTTTGCAGTAGTTGAAGACTACTTGATAAGCTTGGGCGCCTTGGATGCTGAAGTGCTTAATGACATCACTCCTTATACTTTCAAGGCGATACTGTTCATTAGTTCGTTCTCTTTGATAATGTCGCTTGTTGTCCCGGTTAATGTGGTCTATACAACATGTGATTATCAGCGTTCCCGTCTTGCAGTCAACATTGAAGGTGCGATCAGAAGCAGGTTCAAGCTTTGTATGTCAGAGGTAACAGGTATATTCCTGTTTATTGCAATACTTGAGCTGCTGGTTTTCCCGGGATTGTTCTTGATTTATATTACTGAACCGGTAACAATCGTAAGCATATGGCATAATGACGGCTACAATCTCCTTGAGACGTATGGGGTTCTTACATTAGCGGTGCTTTATACAAGTCTTGTCGTTTATCTGATATCGAAGTTTACGTCCAAGGCTTTCTATGCTATAGCGTTGTCGATCGCAGTATCGATACTGGGCATGGTCGGTGTTATCTTTATGACAGTTTTGGTAAGTAAGGCGGGCGAATCTGGAATAGTTCTGTCATCAAATGCTGTAGATATAATAATGTATATGCTTCTCGCGGTTCCTATTCTGGTACTCTCGCTGGCGCTTGCTGTAAGATATAGAAGGGCGGACCGCATATCATGAGTGAATCTACATTAGTTGTAATCATAGTCCTTCTTACGGCAGTGACACTTGCACTGTCACTAATCCTGATATCGCTGCTTTCTCAGATGAAGAGTATCAGAAGTCAGGTTCACTTTATCTCGCGTAATGATACCAACAAGAGAATCTCATTTTATGGTAAGTCCAGAAGCTTCAGGAAACTTGCCAAGGATATCAATGAGATCATCGATTCTTACGATGATAGACATGACAAGATCCTTCGTGAGGATAAGGAGATAAAGGATACGCTCACCAATATGAGCCATGACATAAGAACTCCGCTTACATCGCTGAAGGGTTACTTCGAGCTTCTCGATCAGACGGATGACCCGGAAGAGAGACGTAAATACACAAATATCATCTATGGAAGGATAGAGTCTCTGTCTGAGATATTGGAGACGATGTTCCTTTATACCAAGGTCTCGAACGTTAACTTCAAGATAAGCATAGACCCGATAGAATGCTCTAAGATAATTCTCGAGACACTGTTCGAGTACTATGATGACTTCCAGGAGAAGGGATTTGAGGTCGATGTTGACGTTGATGAGGGCGTAAGGATCCTTGGAAATGAGCAGTCTTTGAAGAGAATAATGCAGAATCTTATCCGTAACAGCCTTGTTCACGGTAACGGCGAGGTTAAGCTTGCCGTAAAGCCTCAGGAGGACAAGACGGTTAAGATATCGGTCGAGAATCTGCTTGCGGAAGGCCAGGATCCTGATCCCGATAAAGTATTTGACAGATATTATAAGGGTGATGCCTCAAGACACACCGGTTCGAGCGGCGTCGGATTGTCCGTTGTAAAGAAGCTCGTAGAGTCTATGAACGGCGATATTAAGGCGTTTGTAGGGGATGGGAAGTTCAGGATTGAGATATCTTTTAATACTATATGATCCTTTGTAAAACAAAGTGTTTTGTGCTATCATAAAATATAAATTTTTATTAAGAACTCTAATTTTGTTTTGCGGAGGGTCAGTTATATGGCTAAGAAGGACAAAATTAATATATCTCAGAGTGAAGTCGACGAGTTAGTTCTCGATACGATTAAGTTCCACTGCGCAGACACTATATATTTTAAGGATAAGGAATCCAGATTCCTCTGGAACAGCCAGCAGCACGCTGATCAGTTCGGATTAAAGTCTCCGCAGGATATGTTCGGCAAGACCGATTATGATTTCTTCCCCAAGGAGTTCGCTGATAAGGCTCTCGAAGTCGAGAAGCAGATCATTGAGTCAGGCGAGCCTATGCTTAACATAGAAGAGGAATGGGAGAAGGATGATGAGATCCGCTATCTTCTTGCTTCCAAGTACCCTTTCTATAACAAGAATGGTGAGATTATCGGCACATGGGGCATGACAAAAGATATTACTGATATAAGAAATCTCGAGAAAGAGCTCGAGAGATCTTACATGAAGGTACAAAGACTTGCCCGTGTTGACGATATTACCGGTCTTTATAATAGAAGATACTTCTATGAGAATCTTGAGAGAGAATGCAGCCTGTATGACAGAAGAGAAGATGATACATCTTTCTCTCTTATCGCTATCGATGTAGATAACATGAAGTATATTAACGATCAGTACGGTCAGCCCAGAGGTGACGATGTCTTAAGACATATCGCGACGTCCATGCTCAATGCGATCAGAAAGTCAGATATCTGCTTCAGAACCGGCGGTGACGAGTTCATGGTATTGCTTCCTGACTGCGATAAGACTGCAGCGGTTGCAATTGCCAAGATCATCGCTAAGAACGTCTCGGATCAGGCAGTACCCATGGGTGATAATAAGTTCGAGAAGATCACTATCTCAGCAGGAATATCCACTTATGTACATGGCACGGATATCTCAGAGATTATCTCCGCTGCTGACAGAAAACTCTATAAGTCAAAAAGAAACGGCAAGAATCAGCTTTCTTACTGATCTTGCCGTTAAGGATCAAGCAGCAGTCTCCATCTGCCTGCCGGCTCCCCTCGATGAGGGGAGTTTCCTTTTGTAAGGAGCCGGAACAGAAGCAGATCGGATGGAGTCAACACGATAAACGCGGTATGGGACGCGGACGGGGGTGCGGGTAACAACTTCCGTCTTCTTATCTACCGTGCTGACTCGCTGTCTGGAGGATGTAGTATGGGCTTTCCTGTATTCTGCAGTCGCGATCTCATCCATCTCTTTCCAGTGATCACATGAGTCCTTGACTGCTTTGGCAAATATCAAAACGAAGAATAATAATACTGACATATCGAGCGGTGACATAACTTAACTCCTTCGAAAAACGTTCGTTTGTTTGTTCTGAGTGCAGTATAGCAGATATAATGTCCGATAAAAAGGACTAAATTCCCAAAAAGAACAAAAACAGAACAAATTTATGTTGATGTATAATCTATAAAAATGATTAGAGGCGGGGGTATCCTCATGGCAAAACGAGTATTTCTGGTTGTTCTGGACAGCTTTGGTATAGGCGGTGCGCCTGATGAACAAGCGTTCGCGGACGAGGGCAGTAATACACTGGCGGCGGTTCTGTCAGATTCCAACGAACCTTTCCCGGGCCTTACGCGTATGGGCCTTATGGATATAGACGGTCTTGATGACGAGCGTATCAAGACTTGGAAAGATGCGCAGACTGATATGCCGCGTCCGATCGGTTCCTATGGAAGATTAAGGGAATTGTCTGCAGGCAAGGACTCGACCATCGGCCACTGGGAGCTTGCAGGAGTATATTCTTCGACACCTCTTCCCACATATCCCGACGGGTTCCCTGAATATATTCTCGAGAAGATAAAGCAAGTGTCAGGAAGAGGCGTGCTTTGCAATAAGCCTTACAGCGGAACGCAGGTAATTGCTGATTATGGCAAGCAGCACTTGGAGACAGGCGACCTTATCGTATACACTTCTGCCGATTCTGTTCTGCAGATAGCTGCACATGAGCAGGTGGTTCCTCTTGAAGAACTCTACGATATCTGCGGAAAGTGCCGCGAGTTCATGGCAGGCGAAGACGGTGTCGGAAGAGTCATAGCAAGACCTTTCGTCGGATCTTCTGAAGAAGGCTTCACAAGAACTCCGAACCGCAAGGATTTCTCCTTGCCCGCACCTGCTTCGACCATGACGGACATTCTTAAGGATCAGGGTCTCGACGTTATATCTATAGGTAAGATAAAGGATCTGTTCGCATACAGAGGTCTTACCGAGACGCATGCGACAGAAGACAACACGGACGGCATACACAGACTTGTTGATATGCTCGACGTGGACTTCAACGGACTGTGCTTCGTTAACCTTGTCGACTTCGACATGAAGTACGGACACAGAAACGATATCCCCGGATATGCGAAAGCCATGCACGAGTTTGATGATGCTCTCGAGAAGATAATCCCGCTTCTCGGGCCCGACGATCTTCTCATGATAACTGCAGATCACGGTTGCGATCCTTCGACTCCTTCGACCGACCACAGCAGGGAGTGTGTACCGCTTCTTATCTACGGCGCAGGTTACGATGTTCCTCATAACATGGGTGAGATTGCAGGCTTCGGCGTAGTCTCTTCTATCGTTTACAGCGCGCTGCTCTCACGTACTTTCCCTTCGAATGTACAGCGCATTCCTCATGAGCTCGACAGCAATAACATCTACTCTTATGTAGACATGACTAACCTTAAGACAACAGCAACAACGAAGGATATCTATGCTCTCGTTGATGCTGCGATCGAGAAGGGTGCGGCATCAGTCTGCGTTCAGCCATGCTACGTCAGGGATGCGGCACAGAGGGCTGACGGCAGACTTAATATCTGTACGGTAATCGGTTTCCCGAACGGTTATTCCACTACAGCAGTTAAGAAGTTCGAGGCTGAAGATGCCATCAGCAACGGTGCGACGGAGATCGACATGGTCATCAACGTTAACTTCATCAAGTCCAGAAGATTCGATGAGGCGGCCCTTGAGATTGGCATTATCGCAGAGGCTGTCCATGCCAAGGGTGCGATCCTTAAGGTGATCATCGAGACATGTCTTCTTACGGATACAGAGAAGAAGATGCTTTGTAATATCGTCACCGTTCAGGGCGCTGACTTCATCAAGACTTCCACTGGCTTCGGTTCCGCCGGTGCGACAGTGGAGGACGTCAAGCTGATGCGTCATTTCTCAGGAGCGACAGTTGAGGTCAAGGCGGCAGGCGGCATAAGAGATGAGCAGACTGCAAAAGCCATGATCGAGGCGGGTGCAACGAGAATAGGTGCTTCAGGAATTAAGTGATGTATAATAGTGACCTATGAATGAGAACGATAATACTGAAGAATTAAGTTTTAAAGATTTTGATCTGTCGCCTGAGATAAAGGATGCATTAAGAAAGATGGGCGTTAAGCGCCCGACTACTATCCAGCAGAAGGCGATCCCGCTGCTCATGGATGATATGAGCCTTATCGCGAAGGCGCCTACCGGTACAGGTAAGACGTTTGCCTTCGCTATACCGATACTTGAGTATCTCAACATGAAGGTCGACTTCGTACAGGCTCTTATCCTGTGTCCCACAAGAGAGCTTGCACTTCAAATCGCATCTGAGATAAAGAACCTCGCAAGGTTCATCGACGGATTCAACGTATGTGCAGTCATCGGCGGACAGAACATCAAGACTCAGCAGAATAAGCTTAAGAAGAACCCTCAGGTTGTCGTAGCGACACCGGGAAGACTTCTTGACCTTGTCGGAAGAAATCTGATCGATATAAGCGGCATCTACACACTTGTTCTCGATGAGGCTGATGAGATGCTCAAGATGGGCTTCATTAAAGACATCAAGCGCATTATCGAATTGACTCCCAAGGATAAGCAGATGGCTTTGTTCTCTGCTACCATGCCCCGTGAGATCCTCGATATCACATGGCAGTTCATGGAGGGCGCGGCTCAGATCGATGTCATGCCCAAGGCTGAGGATCATCCTAATATCGATGAGTTCATCATCGAGGTTCCGGAGAAGGATAAAGTCGGAGCTATCATCAGTGTGCTTGATGCCGAGAACATTAAGAAGGGCATCGTATTCTGCAATACAAGGACTCAGACAGAGAAGGTTCTAAGAAAGCTCGAGACACACGGTATCTCTTGTGACATTTTACACGGCAGCATTGGTCAGGGTGGACGCAACCGCGTCATGGACGGCTTCCGTAAGAACAAGTTCGATGTTCTCGTAGCAACCGATGTTGTTGCCAGAGGTATCGATGTCGATGATGTTGAGGCAGTCTTTAATTACGACATTCCGAATGAGAATGAGTTCTACCTGCACAGGATAGGCAGGACGGGACGTGCGGGAAGATCCGGCAAGGCGTTTTCTCTTGTTGCTTACATGGACAAGAAGCGCATGGATGAGATCATAAGATATACCGCATGCAACCCCAAGATCTACAATTTGCGCGGAAGTTTATAAAAAAACAACGAATTTGTTATTTGTTGTCTTTATTCGTGGTTTAAAATATCAAGTATCTAATGCCACGGAGGTATTTTTATGCCCGCACTGACACTTGACTGGAATAAGTACAAGAATGCAGCCATACATATTGCCCGTGAGGGTTCGGTTCTTCTTAAGAACGACAGAGATGCTCTTCCCCTAAGTAAAGATGCTAAGATCGCATTGTTCGGCAGGATGCAGGGTAACTACTATAAGAGCGGTACCGGCTCCGGCGGCATGGTTAATGTAAATCACGTTTACGATATAAGAGAAGGCCTCAAGGAAGCAGGAGCCAAGCTTGATGAGGAGCTTATCTCCATCTACAACGAGTGGGAGAAGGAAAACCCAGTAGATCCCGGTGTAGGCTGGGGACAGGAGAGATGGTCACAGGAAGAGATGCCCGTTGATGACGATCTCGCTTCCCGCATGGCAGCTAATAATGATGTCGCTGTTATCGTTATCGCAAGAACTGCAGGTGAGGACCGCGACAATACAGCTCAGAAGGGTGCATACTACTTATCTGACGGCGAGGAGCAGATGCTCGAGAAAGTCTGCAAGGCTTTTGCCAAGACAGTTGTTCTTCTTAATGTAGGTAATACCATTGATATGTCATGGGTATCTAAGTACGAGCCCGCTGCCGTCATGTATGTATGGCAGGCTGGTATGTACGGCGGACTTGCAGTCGGTGACCTCGTTATGGGTGCCGCTTCTCCTTCAGGATGTCTCACAGACACTATCGCATACAGCCTCGAGGACTATCCTTCAGGTAAGAACTTTGGTGCCGGCGACGGCCTTAAGGATATCTATGCTGAGGATATTTTCGTAGGATACAGATATTTCTCTACTTTCGCTCCCGAGAAGGTGCAGTATCCCTTCGGATATGGCCTTACATACACGACTTTTGACGTAGCGTGCGAGAGTTTCGCTGAGAGTAACGGTAACGTCACGGTAAAAGCGAAGGTAACAAACACAGGCAATTTCACGTCTGCCAAGGCTGTCATGCTCTACGCTGACGCTCCTGCAGGCGTTCTCACGAAGTCTTCGAGAGTGCTTATCGGTTTCGCGAAGACAGGGGACATCGCGCCCGGCGGCAGCGAGACGGTAACCATAGAGGCGCCCGCCACAAGATATGCGTCCTACGATGACGACGGCAGACTCGGTCACGGCACAGGCTTCATGCTCGAAAAGGGTGTGTATACTTTCATCCTCGGCGACAGCGTTGCCGAAGGTAAAGAAGCAGGCAGGATGGAGCTATCTGACGATGTAGTTATAGAGAGCTTAAAGTCTGCATTAAAGCCCGTCGAGTCTTTCAAGAGAATGACAAACAACGGCGAGGAAGACGTTCCTGTAAGAACACACGAGAATGTTGAAGACCGTCTCGAGGGCTTAAGACCTGAGATCCCCCAGACAGGTGACAAGGGTATCAAGCTTGCTGATGTTAAGACTGGAAAGAATACACTCGATGAGTTTACGGCTCAGCTAACGGATGCAGACCTGTCCCTCATGATCAGAGGTGAGGGCATGAGCAGCCCGAAGGTAACAACGGGTACTGCGGGTGCTTTCGCAGGCCTTACCAAGCATCACATGGAGCTTGGCATCCCGACTGTATGCTGCGCTGACGGTCCTTCCGGTATGCGTATCGACAGCGGTAAGAAGGCGTTCTCTTTGCCTAGCGGCGCATGCATCGCATCTTCTTTCAATACTAAGATCGTAGAAGAACTGTTTACATACTTTGGTATCGAGATGGTAAGCAATCAGGTTGATGCCATCTTGGGTCCCGGAATGAATATCCACAGATTCCCGTTGAACGGAAGAAACTTCGAGTATTTCTCAGAGGATCCTGTCGTAACGGGTATCATGGCTGCAGCTCAGCTTAACGGACTTCACAAGAACGGTGTTACTGCCGTTATCAAGCACTTCTGCGGCAATAACCGTGAGACACACAGAAGATTCATGGATTCCGTTATCTCCGAGAAGGCTCTCCGTGAGATCTATCTTAAGGGCTTCGAGATCGCAGTTAAGGAAGGAAATGCAAGAAGCATCATGTCCGTTTACAACAAGATAAACGGAGTATACGGAACCGCGAACTATGAGCTGAATACAGAGATATTAAGAAACCAGTGGGGTTATACAGGTCTTGTAATGACAGACTGGTGGGCATTCATCGAGAAGGTCCCCGAGATGATGCACAGATCTGAGGCTTTGACGGAGCACTCTCTTATGGCTAAGGCCCAGTGCGATATATTCATGGTCTGCTCTCAGGTTGAAGAAGGCAATGTCGATGAGAGTGATATCGTAGAGAATCTTAAGAACGGTAATACTGACAGAGTAACCCGTGCTGAACTTCAGCGTAATGCGCAGAACATCTTAAGATACACCTTGCAGACTCCCGCCATGGACAGGCTCATGGGCAATGAGACGAAGGTAGAACATATCGATTGTCCGTTCGCAGATGATGTAGTCGTAACCAAGGTAGACAGCTACTACAAGCTGTCGGCTGACAAGGAGTCTATCATCGAGGTTGATGTTGATACATCGACAGGCGCTGACTTCACGTTCGGTATCGATTCTGATGATCCGGGAAGATATGGTGTAATACTTACGGCAAGATCTGATCTTAACGCTTTGGCTCAGATCCCGATGACTGTTTACTGCTCAAGCATTCCGTTCAGCGTTATTACATGGAACGGTCTTGAGGGACATACGGGCACAAAGGAGGCAGAGTTCCTCATGCTGTCCAGATACAATGTATTCAGACTTCACTTCGGGGCTCCCGGCGTAAAGCTTATTTCCATCAAGGTTAAGCTCAAGGTGAGGGCGGAAGACGATCCGTTCTTCAAAGGCGAGTGATAAGCCGTTTAATATGCTAAAATAATAGTCGGTCGCATGGGCGGCCGGCTATTTTTCTTTAAGGAGGCTTCAGATGAGAAGAGATTACTTCGTATGTGTATTCTTACTGTGCATATGCGTATCACTCTTTTATGTATGCTTCCTTCCGCTGTATTTTGTTTACGGCGAGATAGTACCGCGCGAATTCGGTCCGGTGGAGACAGCTTTCTCTTGGATATATCTGATATTGGTATTCGGCGTACTTCCTGTATATGCTGCTTGGAAGAAGAAATTCTGGATGTCTGCAGGACTTGCAGCATATGGTATCGTAGCAGCTTTCCCCGTATGGGTTCTGCCCGGTTTGGCTGATAAGCTTGGAGGTGATGATGCGAGCATCGTTGCCGTAATATGGGCATTCATTCTTAAGGCTATCTACGGTATGGCTGAGGCCCCGTTCGCTCCTATTACAAGAGCGTTGGGAGACAAGTTTGTCGAGACTTTACCCAGAAGGATAATGCCTGTGGCACTCATCCTTTATGTAGGATGTCAGCTGTTCAGATTCTACCGTAATGCTTACAGACAGGAGCAGCTCGATCCCATGAAGGCTCTCGACAAGACATCTATCGAGAATAATGCGACCGGTATCGGTTCGAAGTCGGTAAGAAAGGCAGCTATGCCTGAAGTCCTCGGAACGGTCATTACGGCACCTGCGCCTGCGGCTCCCGCTGCACCGGAGGAGAACAAAGAGACTTCTTTACCTGAGGAATAGGTTTATTATATAATCTATCGAATTTGTTTAGTCGGAGTATAAGGAATGGCAAAGAACAACAAGCACTGGGAAAAGATGATGTCGAGTGACAGCGACCGTAAAGTCGCCAAGTCCGGTCAGGATCCTCTCGAGATCGGTCTTTCCGAGATGAGCTGGTTCCAAAGACAGACCAGGAAAGTAAAAAGAACTATCGAGAAGACACGTGAGACATTCGGCGAGGAAGTCGGAAACTCCATTACTTCAGGTGTTCTTGCTATCTACTTCCTGTTCATGATTCCTTTTGCTTCCGTTCATGCATATGTAAAGGCTCCCGAAGGATTCGCACTTGAGGATTCGATCAGCGTATCCGCTTTCATGGTCTTCGGATTCCTTGCATCTTTGTTCACGACTATCTATCACTTCCAGAAGCCCGGATCTCTTCACAAGAGAGTATTCGCGAAGCTAGACCATATCATGGTCTATTATTCGATCCTTGGTGTATTCACACCTCTTTGTCTTTCTCTGGTAGGAGGGGGACTTGGAATAGGTATCCTTATAGCCGAGCTTGCACTTGCGCTTCTTGGAACATTCCTCATGATATTCATGTATCCCGATAACAAGATTGGTACGAGATTTGCCGTTTTGGTCTACGCTGTAATGGGCATCCTCGGTCTGTTCATCCTTAAGCCTTTGCACGCTGCGGCTACACCCGCATCTTTCTGGCTTATCATATCGGGTACACTCGTATATGTTCTGGGCTTGTTCTTCTATTCAGGTAAGAAGTTCAAGTTCTCACATATGGTATGGCATCTGCTCGTAGCTGTCGCAGAAGTCTGCTATGTGCTTGCTCTTGTTTATTTCTTCAGATAAGAAGGATAGTCATATGTACAGATTATTAATCATTAACCCCGGTTCCACCTCAACGAAGGTAAGCCTTTTCGAGGACGAAGTTTCTGTCTTCGAGAAGAGCCTTTTCCACGATGCTGACGAGCTTTTGAAGTTCTCGCACGTAAACCTGCAGATACCTTTTCGCTATAAGGTAATCACAGACATGCTCGCGGAGGAGAACGTGGCTCCCGAGAGCATCGATGCTTTTGTAGGAAGAGGCGGAAGTGCATGCACACAGCCCGGCGGTATCACGAAGATAGACCAGAAGCTATACGACGACACTGAAGCAGCTGTCGGAGGCTCTGAGCATCCCGCTAAGCTCGGTGTAATGCTCGCATGGAAGTTCGCGCAGGAGTACAACAAGCCTGCATATACACTGAATCCTACGAATGTTGACGAGTACTGCGATTACGCAAGACTTACGGGTATCAAGGGCGTGTACCGCGTATCACACTCACACGTTCTTAATCAGAAGGCAGTAGCTGAGTACCATGCGAAAAAGCTTGGTAAGAAGTACGAGGACATGAACCTCATCGTAGCTCATATAGATGGCGGTATAACTGTCGCTGCACACGATCACGGAAAGATGATCGACGGCAACATGGGTGCTGACGGTGAGGGTGCATTTACTCCCACAAGAATCGGCTCCGTACCTGTACTGGCGCTGCTCGATTATATCGACGAGAACGGTACAGATGCAGTAAGACTTCGCTGCTCCAGAGCAGGCGGATTTGTTGACCTGTTCGGAACTGCAAACTCCGATACTATCCACGAGCTTGTTGAAGAGGATGACTTTAAGGCGTCCCTCGTATGGAACACAATGCTCTACCAGATCTGCAAGATGATCGGTGAGATGAGTACTGTACTGTGCGGTAAGGTTGACGGTATTCTCCTTACAGGCGGACTTTTAAGATTCGACGATGTACGTGCAACCATCGAGAAACGCTGCGGCTTTATCGCACCTATAAGCGTATACCCCGGAGAGATGGAGCAGGAGGCTTTGGCTCTTCCTGCACTCGAGGTTCTGCGCGGACAGAAGGAGCCCCTTACATACACAGGAAAGAATGTATGGGAAGGCTTCAAAGGAATAGACCTTTAATAACGACAGGAGGGCTTTAATATGAGCAAGCTCATCGAGAAGATCAAGGCAAAGGCATCATCCGACATCAAGCGTATCGTGCTTCCTGAGGGAGACGAGAAGCGTACAGTCCAGGCGGCTGCTATCCTTAAGAAGGACGGCATAGCTGAGCCGGTTCTTATCGGAGATCCTGCTTCCGTTAATAAGACTGCAGCTGAGGTAGGCGCAGACATAACGGGCATCGAGATCATCGATCCTGCTTCAAGCGACAAGGCCTCTTCCTATGCAGATACACTTTATGAGCTTCGTAAGGCTAAGGGCGTTACACCCGAAGATGCAGTTAAGCTCGTAGCTGATCCTATGTATTTCGGTATCATGATGATTAAGTGCGGCGATGCAGACGGACTCGTTTCCGGCGCCGTTCACACAACGGGCGACATGCTCCGTCCTGCTTTGCAGATCATAAAGACAAAGCCCGAGATGAAGGTTGTTTCTTCAAGCTTCCTCATGGACTGCCCGAATCCCGAACTCGGTGAGGACGGCCTTCTTGTCTATGCTGACTGCGTTGTTATGCCGTGTCCTACAGCCGAGGAGCTCGCTTATATCGCGATAGCTACAGCAGACACTGCAAAGAGACTGTGCGGCTTTACTGAGCCCCGCGTCGCAATGCTTTCATTCTCAACTAAGGGATCTGCCAAGCACGACCTCGTAAGCAAGGTTCAGGAAGCTGTAACTAAGGCTCATGAGCTCGCTCCGGATCTCCTTCTTGACGGTGAAATGCAGTATGATGCCGCTCTTGTTCCCGAGATCGGTCAGAGCAAGGCTCCCGGCAGCCCTGTTGCAGGACGTGCCAACATCCTTGTTTTCCCTGACCTTCAGGCAGGAAACATCGGCTATAAGATCACACAGAGAATCGGAGGCGCGGAGTGTTTCGCTGTTCTGCAGGGTTTGAATGCACCTTGTAATGACCTCTCCCGCGGCTGTTCTGTAGAAGATATCGTTAATACCGTAGCTATGACTGCCGTTCAGGCACAGGATTCCTGATATGCGTAAAAGATTATTATCCCTTCTGCTCGCGGTCGTTATGACCGTGCTTCTTGCCGTACCCGTAAATGCGGATACGACGGATGACGGATACACGGGGTTCGCTACAAGACTTTATACGGTGGTCCTCGGAAGAGCCCCCGATCCTTCCGGTCTTAATGACTGGAGCAACAGGCTGAGGACCCGTCAGATCTCTTTTGCCGACTGCGCGAGAGGTTTTCTTTTCTCTCCGGAGTTTGTCTCGAAGAATGTAAACGACGCTGAATATGTCTCGGTTCTTTACAGAACTTTCCTGGACAGAGAGCCGGACGGTGACGGATTGTCTTACTGGACGGGACGCCTTGCTTCCGGGAGTGTGAACAGGAGCAGCATCGTCGAAGGTTTCTCGAATTCTTCCGAATTCGCGGAGCTTTGCAGACATTATTCCGGTACGCCTGCTTCCGGCAACGGCATCACGGTCTGCATTGACCCCGGTCATTCGGGTGTCGTCGCTTCCGGGTATGTTCCGCTGGGACCCGGATCGTCCGACATGAAGCTTGCCGATACTTCGGGTACGAGAGGAAGATTCTCGGGTGTGGCGGAGTATGTTCTTACCATACAGATCGCGGATCAGCTTCGCGCAGAGCTCGAGGCGAGAGGATATAACGTCATCATGACGCGTTACGACAACTCGACTCCCGTAGACTGTGTTACACGTGCTCAGATCGGTAATGAAGGCGCGGATATCATGGTAAGACTTCATTTCGACGGGCTTGATAATTCGTCTGTGAGCGGTGCGCATGCTATCGTAATCGCCCGGGATAACCCGTGGAACCCGCAGACTTATGCAGGGTCGGCAAGACTAGGCAGATGTATCATCGATTCCTACTGCAGTGCCACCGGCATCCGTAACCGCGGCGTGTTCGAACAGAATAACATGACCGGCAACAACTGGAGCACGATCCCGTGCGTCCTGCTCGAAATGGGATTCATGACCAATCAGCATGATGATCTGTATATGACGGATCCCGCGAATCAGCCTGCAATGGTAAACGGAATCGCGAACGGTATTGATGCGTACTTCGCATCGTAATGGTAAAATCGAGTAAATATCCAGCACTTCGGAGGTGCCTTATGTCAGAAGTTTATCCTGTAATCGATTATGAAGATATGATCGCTGATCTTACTGATGATGTGGAAGGCGGTTTTGTAAAGAAGGATGCGACACTTTATATCGTAAGGCAGAGTAAGCCCGTGTACTGCGAGGCTCTGGGTGCCGAGGTCCGTCCCGTTATCGATTATTTCTATGAGACTCCCAAGCTTTTCCCTGAGCTTAAGGAGATGACAGTAGATGACTGCAAGAAGATCTGCTTTGCCAAGCTCGATGAGATCGAGGACGAGGCTATGAGAGCTGCAGTTAACCTCATTATCGAGGACCTTAAGGACTACACTAAGGGCAATCCCGGCAGGAATGAGCGCAAGTGTAAGGTTGTTTTCGAGGCGGAGTCCCTTATCCCGATGATGGTCTACTATGACGATACCGAAGCAGGAAACGAGGTCGAGAGCATAACGGTTGCCGATCTCGTGTCGGAGCTTTATAAATCTTCTAACTGAAAGTATAGATTTTTACCTACAAAGTCACCTCTTTTTGCTTTATAATCTCTTCTAATGGCGAAAATTTTCTAAAGGAGTGTGACACTAATGAAAGTACAGTTCACCGAGACGGTAGTACGTGATGCTCAGCAGTCGCTTATCGCGACCCGTATGCCGTTCTCAGACTTCGAAGACATCCTCGAGACGATGGACAATGCTGGCTATCACTCGATCGAGTGCTGGGGAGGAGCTACATTTGATTCCTGCCTGCGTTTCTTGGACGAGGACCCGTGGGAGAGACTTCGTAAGATTAAAGCAATTTGTAAGAAGACACCTTTGCAGATGCTTCTTAGAGGACAGAATATCCTCGGATACAAGCATTATCCCGATGATGTTGTAAGACTCTTCGTAAGAAAATCCGCCGAGAACGGCATGGATATCTTCAGAATATTCGATGCCTTGAATGACTTCAGAAATATCGAGGTCGCAGTAGATGAGACATTAAAGTGCGGTAAGCACGCTCAGGGGTGCATCTGCTATACGACCAGTCCCGTTCACACAGTAGAAAAGTACGCCGAGATGGGTAAGGAACTTGAGAAGATGGGCGTTAACTCCATCTGCATCAAGGACATGGCAGGTATCTGCGGCCCTCAGGAAGCATATGACCTCGTTAAGGCTTTGAAGGCTTCCGTTAAGGTTCCAATCTATTTCCACACACATCACACAACAGGTCTCGGCCCCATGACTTACCTCAAGGCTATCGAGGCAGGTCTGGATGGTATCGATACAGCAATCTCTCCTATGGCCGGCGGTACATCACAGCCTGCTACAGAGACAATGAAGTATGCACTTGAGCAGCTCGGATATGAGACAGACCTCGATTCCGCATGCCTCAAGAAGATCGCTGATCACTTTGCTCCTATCAAGGACAGATTCATCAAGGAAGGCACACTTAATCCTAAGTCCATGGGTATCCGTACAGATATCCTCGAGTATCAGCTGCCCGGCGGTATGTTCTCTAACATGCTCAAGCAGATGACAGACATGAAGGCTCAGGATAAGTTCGAAGAAGCTCTTGCTGAGATTCCTAACGTTCGTAAGGATCTGGGTTATCCCCCGCTTGTTACTCCTATGTCCCAGCTCGTTGGTACACAGGCAGTTAACAACGTCCTCATGGGCAAGTATAAGAATGTAACTAAGGACACTAAGGCTTACCTGAGAGGTGAGTACGGCCGTGCTCCGGGTGAAGTTAATAAGGAACTTATCGCTAAGTTCTGGAAGGACGATGAGATCATCACATGCAGATACGCTGATACACTTGAGCCTGCATTCGAGAAGACGAAGGCTGAGCTCGGTGATAAGGCAAGATGCGATGAGGATGTCCTCTCCTACATCTCTTTCCCTCAGGTTGCAGAGAAGTTCTTCGAAGCACGTGAAGAGAAGGAGTCCAACACAGTCAATTACACGATCGAGAAGAAGGAGGATTGATGATGGGTTCCATTATCTGTTTTGCCTCTGAGAATGGCGGTGAGACATTCACACTGTTCCAGCCCCAGATGGGTACTGGTGAGATGTTCATGAATGCCGGCACTGTTATGCTCGTCGTATTCGGTGTTCTCTTCCTGATGTACATCTTGATTTCCATCGCAGGTAAGGTAATTGCCGGTGTATCCGGTATCGTTATCAGCGGTCCCAAGAACGAAGAGACTAAGGTCGAGGCTAAGGCTGCACCTGCAGCTGAAGTTAAGGCCGAGGACCCGGGTGAGGAGTTCTCTTCCGGAACACTGAAGCTCAAGGGCTGTGATGAGAAGACGGCTGCCATGATCATGGCTATCGTTTCTGACAACACGGGAATCCCGCTGTCTGAACTCGTATTCAAGTCGATCAAGCTCGTTGACGAGAAATAAGGAGAGGTAATAATCATGATTTATAACGTAACAATCAATGACAAAGTATATGAAGTAGAGGTCGAGAAGGGTAAGGCTAACCTTATAAGGACAACAGCTGTTCAGGCAGCTCCCGCTCCCGCAGCGGCTGCACCTGTTGCTGCGGCTCCTGCTGCTGCACCCGCACCTGCCGCTCCCGCTGCACCTGCAGCTTCCGTTCAGGCAGGCACAACTCCTGTTAACTCACCTATGCCCGGTACTATCCTTGATGTAAAGGTTGCTGTAGGCCAGGCAGTTAAGGAGGGTGATCTTGTAGTTATTCTCGAGGCAATGAAGATGGAGAACGAGATCTACGCACCTTGCGCAGGTACAGTAGCTCAGGTTCTTACAGCGAAGGGCGCTTCTGTTGATACAGGTGCTCCTCTTGTGACCATTTCCTGATCCCGGAGGTTGCACAACAATGATTGAAGTTTTATTAGACCTTTGGAATAACTCGGGTATAGCCCAGTTTTTCATAGATGACGGATGGAAGAACGCACTGATGATTGTTGCTGCGTTTGTTCTGTTCTATCTGGCTATCAGGAAAGAATTCGAGCCTTTGCTCCTTCTTCCTATCGCTTTCGGAATGCTTCTTACGAATCTCCCTTGGCCGGGCGGCGGAATCTTCCACCCCGAATGGTTCAACGGTGAGATCAACTGGGCAGCCCTCGGCGGTGCATTCACCGATGCGGCGGGTAACCATATAGAGCCCGGTTTGTTCGACTTCCTCTATATAGGTGTTAAGCTTGATATCTTCCCGTGCCTTATCTTCATGGCGGTAGGTGCCATGACAGACTTCGGTCCCCTGATCTCAAGACCTTCGTCTTTCTTCATGGGTGCAGGCGCTCAGTTTGGTATCTCATTCGCATTCGTAGTAGCTATCCTTCTTGGATTCTCACCTGAGGGTGCAGCTTCCATCGGTATCATCGGCGGTGCTGACGGCCCGACGGCTATCTACCTTACAAGTAAGCTCGCACCTGAGCTCCTCGGTGCTATCGCTGTAGCAGCTTATTCGTACATGGCTTTGATCCCAATGATCCAGCCGTTCTTCATGAAGCTTCTTACTACTAAGAAGATGCGTCAGGTTAAGATGGAGCAGGCAAGACCCGTATCCAAGATCGAGAAGATCTGCTTCCCTATCATCGTAACTGTAGTATGCGTACTGATCCTTCCTTCAGTTGCTCCGCTCCTCGGTTGCCTTATGCTCGGTAACCTGTTCAAGGAGTCCGGTGTTACTGACAGACTTTCAGACACAGCTCAGAACGCTATGTGTAACACAGTAACCATCATGCTCGGTGTAGCAGTAGGCGGTACAGCTGTAGGTCAGAACTTCTTAAGCGTTCAGACACTGCTTATCATCGGTCTCGGACTTGCAGCTTTCGCATTCGCTACAGTCGGCGGACTTATCATCGGCGACATTATGTACTTCGCTACAAAGGGTAAGATCAATCCTTTGATCGGTGCAGCTGGTGTTTCCGCTGTTCCTATGGCAGCCCGTGTAGCTTCCAAGGTAGGACAGAAGGAGAATCCTTCCAACTTCCTTCTCATGCACGCCATGGGACCGAACGTTGCAGGTGTTATCGGATCCGCTATCGCAGCCGGTATCCTTCTTACACTGTTCGGCTGATAGATTCATAAAAATCTGCAAATTAAGAGGTGTCCTGCCGGGCACCTCTTTTTTGTTTTACTGTTTGTTCGTCCTGACGACGGCCATACTCAGATTGAATCGTAGATCTTGTTTACAAAAGCGATGACCTGATCGCGTGAGATGTACTTGTCCAGATAGGAACGAAGATAATCCAGAGCCATGGTAATGCATACTTCCACAGGTATCCCGGCAATCTTCTTATCGCGGATGAATGCCCTGACCTGTTCGTTGTTGAGTATCATTTCACTCATCAAGGAACCACCGTTGGCGGCTTCGAGTTCGTCAAGATTCAATTCCAGTCTATTATTGTCCACTAATATCTCCTTTCCTCCTTATTGTAAGGAACCAGTGATACCGATAGTGTAGCATCACAGGTAAGAAGCAGAATTCTCGGAATGGTTAAACTTGTGTGAACGATTACAGGAAAAGGGCGTTTATGCAGGCGTTGTTCGGGATGAAGTCTATATCCAGAAGTTCGCTTATATTCTCGTCGGAAAGATCGGTCCACCCGCCGTCAATAAGAACATAAGACTGCCCGGGTTCACTTGAAGCGACATACGCGATATATGAATCGTCGTAAAATGCTTCCGTTGACTCGCCCTCTACCGGCGCTTCGGACTCATATCTCACAACAATTGTAAATGTACTTACGTCCAAAGGCTCTGGAAGCTCGATCGTGTGATATCCGCGGTATTCGAATTCTTCTGTCGCAGAGTATAGAAGTTCGCCGTCATCAAGGATGCCGTCATAGATCTCGACTGTAGTTTCACGCCCCGGTTCATATGTATAGGTTCCGACAGCTCCGAGGGTTCCTTCATATTCGAAGACGTTGGCAAGAGAAGTTACATCACCGGTCGAGATAGTGTTTGTAGCCGAGCCATCGTATGAACACACATGGGAGTAAGCTTCGCTTCCTTCATAGCCAAAGGGCTCGACGAAGCCTGTCTCATAAGATAACCAGAAGTATCCGCCGCTGCCCCATCTGTCAGAGAAGGAATTCTGTACGAGCCATGCTCCGTTCTCTTCGGCCGGCGGATCAAAATACTCCGCCGGGAAATCGTCATCCCAGCCGACCAAGGTCACTGTATGATCGGCATCAGGATTGTGATTATTAAGGGTAGTGTAGCCGTAGATGTCATAATAATCATTGCTTCTGTCCGCGTAGGCGATGGAAATAGCACCGTTTGTCCTGAGGACTTCCTGTATCTGCTCTCGTGTAAGACCGCTGTAATCCGAAGCTTCGGTAAGCACTATACCGCTTTCGATGCCGTCTGTAAGACCTGCGATGGTCTGCAACGGACCTGCGCCCACGTTGAGCGCTGAGTACTGTCTGGGGTGAAAGCCGTCTCTGTCAGGGTCAAGGTGCGCAATCGACCCGTAAGTAGCATCGACGATATCCATAGGATCGATATCGACAGATACTCCCTGAACGTAAAGGAAATTGGACTCGAGCGATGTGGCTGCCGAGTGCGCCCAGCAGGTTCCGGATGCCTGATCCGTTACTTCCGTTGCATATCCTTCCTCGATAAGCGAGAATCCGTGCCCCGATGCGAAAGGAACGTATCTGTCCGCAGGCCACGTCTCTTCCGCACTTGTCTCTGCCGTGGTTACGGAGGGAAGATCGGCTGTTGTCTCGGCGGAAGTTTCAGCACCGGTTTCCGGCGCAGACTCCACAATCTGAGTCTCCTCGGCGGCCTTTTGGCAGGACGCGGCGAGCAATACTGACAGGGTTAACATAACAGATAAGACTTTCTTGCACATGGGAAACTCCTTTTGATGTATTTTAAAAGCCCCTTTACAAGAAAATCAAGCGGGTGTAAACTTAATTGCTTTTCGAAAAGGGGTTAATGCGCCCTTTTGCAGGGAAGTAATAATATAGAAAGGAGATGTATTGATGCCGACGTTCAATCAATTGGTAAAGTCTGGTAGGCACGACAAGACATATAAGTCTGCTTCCCCGGCTCTGCAGGCTGGTATTAACACGATCCACAACAAGGAGACAGAAGTATTCGCTCCCCAGAAGCGTGGTGTGTGCACAGTTGTTAAGACAACTACACCTAAGAAGCCTAATTCCGCTCTTCGTAAGGTTGCCCGTGTACGTTTAACAAACGGCTACGAGGTTACAGCTTACATTCCCGGAATCGGCCACAATCTGCAGGAGCACTCCGTTGTTCTCATCAGAGGCGGACGTGTAAAGGATCTCCCTGGTGTTCGTTACCACATCATCAGAGGAACTCTTGATACAGCAGGTGTCGCTAACCGTATGCAGGGCAGATCCAAGTACGGTGCTAAGAAGCCGAAGGCTGCTAAGGTTAAGAAGTAATCCTAATTAAGTAGGGTTGGACAAACATAAAGCGATCAGTACATTGCTCATATAAATGGGATTAATGCTACTTGACGCACGACACGTGTCCAAAGGCAAAACTGAAACGTGAGTACCTATGGTTTCAGAAAACTGAATATCATGTAAGGAGGGAAGCAAAGTGCCAAGAAAGGGCAATATCCCAGTTAGAAAAGTGCTCCCGGACCCGCTTTATAACGATGTAAGAGTTTCTAAGCTCATCAACAACGTTATGCTCGACGGTAAGAAGGGACTTGCACAGAAGATCGTCTACGAAGCCTTTGATTCAATCAAAGAGAAGACAGGCGAGCAGCCTATTGAAGTATTCAATAAGGCTCTTGAGAACGTAATGCCTCAGCTTGAGTGTAAGGCTAGACGTGTTGGTGGTGCCAACTATCAGGTACCTATCGACGTCAGACCTGAGAGAAGACTTACATTGGGTCTCCGCTGGATCGTGGCTAATGCCAGAACCAGAAGCGAGAAGACAATGAAGGAAAGACTCGCAGCTGAGCTGATGGACGCAGCTAACGGTGCAGGCGGCGCATTTAAGCGTAAGGAAGAAATGCACAGAATGGCTGATGCAAACAGAGCATTTGCTCATTATAAGTGGTAATCGATAAGGAGTTATGACACATGAATAGAGAATATCCTCTCGAGAAGACGAGAAATATCGGTATCATGGCTCATATCGATGCAGGTAAGACAACAACAACAGAGCGTATCCTCTACTACACAGGTATCAACCGTGTATTGGGAGAGGTTCACGACGGTGCAGCTACGATGGACTGGATGGTTCAGGAGCAGGAGAGAGGTATCACAATTACTTCTGCTGCTACAACAGCTCCCTGGAAGGGCAACAGAATCAACATCATCGACACTCCCGGACACGTTGACTTCACAGTTGAGGTTGAGAGATCTCTCCGTGTTCTCGACGGCGCTGTTACGGTTATGTCTGCAAGAGGAGGCGTTGAGCCTCAGACAGAGACTGTATGGAGACAGGCAGAGCACTACGGTGTACCCCGTATGGTATTCGTCAATAAGATGGATATCGTCGGTGCTGACTTCTTCCATGTAGTAGATATGATCAAGGACCGTCTTAAGAACGAGTCCGTTGCTATTCAGGTACCTATCGGTAAGGAAGACACATTCTCAGGAATCATCGATCTTATGACGATGAAGGCTGAGGTCTACTTAAGCGAAGATGGTAAGGAATACGAGGAAAGAGAAGTTCCTGAGGACATGCTCGACTTCGTAAAGGCAAAGAGAGAAGAGATGGTTGAGAAGATCGCTGAGACAGACGATGAACTCACAATGAAGTATCTTGACGGAGAAGAGCTCTCCATCGAAGAACTCAAGACTGCTCTTCGTAAGGCAACAGTAGAGTGTAAGCTCATCCCTGTTACATGCGGTACTTCACTGCGTAACAAGGGTGTTCAGCTCCTCCTCGATGCTATCATCGACTACATGCCTTCACCTCTCGATGTTCCTGCTATCAAGGGTGTTAATCCTGAGACAAACGAAGAGGAAGAGAGACCTTCTTCTGACGAAGAGCCTTTCGCAGCTCTTGCATTCAAGATCGCGACAGACCCCTTCGTTGGTAAGCTTTGCTTCTTCCGTGTATACTCCGGTGTTCTTACAGCTGGTTCTTATGTACTTAATGCTGGTAAGAATAAGAAGGAGAGAATCGGACGTATCGTTCAGATGCACGCTAACGATCGTAAGGAGATCACAGAAGTATTCTCCGGAGATATCGCAGCAGCTATCGGACTTAAGCTGACAACAACAGGTGACACACTCTGCGATGAGGATCACCCTATCGTTCTTGAGTCCATGGAATTCCCTGAGCCGGTTATCGAAGAGGCTATCGAGCCTAAGAGCCGTGCATCTCAGGAGAAGATGATCATCGCTCTGCAGAAGCTTGCTGAAGAAGATCCTACATTCCGTACTTATACAAACCAGGAGACAGGACAGACAATCATTGCCGGTATGGGTGAGCTTCACCTCGACATCATTGTTGACCGTCTCATCCGTGAGTTTAAGGTAGAGGCTAACATCGGTGCTCCTCAGGTTTCCTATAAGGAGACAATCACGAAGACAGTTGAGGCACAGGGTAAGTTCGTACGTCAGTCCGGTGGTCACGGTCAGTACGGTGACTGCTGGCTCAGACTCGAGCCCAGACAGCCCGGTGAGGGTTATGAGTTCGTCAACGAGACAGTCGGCGGATCCATCCCTAAGGAGTTCATCGCTCCTATCGACGCTGGTGTTCGTGAGGCTATGCAGGCTGGTGTACTCGGCGGTTATCCTGTAGTTGACGTTAAGGTAACTGTATTTGACGGTTCCTTCCACGATGTCGACTCTTCAGAGACAGCATTTAAGATCGCTGGATCCATGGGATTCAAGGCAGGTATGCAGAAGGCTGCTCCTGCACTTCTTGAGCCTATCATGAAGGTTGACGTTGAGGTTCCGGATGATTATCTCGGAGACGTTATTGGCGGTCTTAACGCTCGCCGTGGCGCTATCAAGGAGATCGAGCCTATGAACGGAACACAGCAGATCCACGCAGAGGTACCTCTTGCAAACATGTTCGGATATGCTACTGACCTCCGTTCCTCTACACAGGGACGTGGAACGTTCATTATGCAGATCTCGCACTTCGCACCTTGTCCGAAGAGCATCATGGAAGAAATATTGAAGAAATAATTCAGTTCTAGACAGGCGGTAACACTTGAAAAACAAGGTTCTTACTTGTAAAATAGGTGCTATCGCTTGATCAAGAAGCTGATAAAGAGAAAAATGATCTACGGATCAACAGAATTCTTAGGAGGAATTTAAACAATGGCTAAGGAAAAGTTCGTACGTAACAAGCCGCACGTAAACATCGGAACGATTGGTCACGTTGACCACGGTAAGACAACTCTTACAGCTGCAATCACGAAGGTTCTGTCCTTCAAGGGCGGCGCTAAGTTCGAGGATTACTCCCAGATCGACAGCGCACCGGAGGAAAGAGCTCGTGGTATCACGATCAACACAGCACACGTTGAGTATGAGACAGAGTCTCGTCACTATGCACACGTTGACTGCCCTGGACACGCTGACTATGTTAAGAACATGATCACAGGTGCAGCTCAGATGGACGGTGCTATCCTCGTAGTTTCCGCTTCTGACGGCCCGATGCCCCAGACAAGAGAGCACATCCTCCTCGCTAGACAGGTTGGTGTTCCTTATATCGTAGTATTCATGAACAAGTGCGATCAGGTTGATGACGAGGAGCTCCTCGAGCTCGTTGAGATGGATATCAGAGACCTTCTCAACCAGTATGAGTTCCCTGGTGATGACACACCTATCGTAAGAGGTTCCGCTCTCCAGGCTCTCGAGTCCACATCTACAGATCCTTCCGCTCCTGAGTACGCTCCTATCGTTGAGCTCATGAACCAGGTAGATGCTTACATCGCTACACCTGAGCGTCCTACAGATAAGCCTTTCCTTATGCCTGTTGAGGACGTATTCACGATCACAGGTCGTGGTACTGTTGCTACAGGCCGTCTCGAGAGAGGTATCGTTAAGGTTGGTGACGCTGCTGAGATCGTTGGTCTTGAGGATGAGCCCAAGTCCACAACAATCACAGGTGTTGAGATGTTCCGTAAGATGATGGATCAGGCTGAGGCTGGTGATAACATCGGCTGCCTCCTCCGTGGTATCGATCGTAAGGAAGTTGAGAGAGGCCAGGTTATCTCTAAGCCCGGTTCTGTTACACCTCACACAAAGTTCGAGGGTCAGGTTTACGTTCTTACAAAGGATGAGGGTGGACGTCATAAGCCCTTCTTCGATGGATATCGTCCTCAGTTCTACTTCAGAACAACAGACGTTACAGGTGTTGCTCACCTTCCCGAAGGCACAGAAATGTGCATGCCTGGTGACCACGTAACAATCACTGTTGAGCTCATCACTCCTATCGCTATGGAGCAGGGCCTCAAGTTCGCTATCCGTGAGGGTGGCCACACAGTTGGTGCTGGTACAGTTTCCAAGATCATTGAGTAATCAATACGATCTGAAAGATTGAATTAAGAAGGCTCCGGTTTGACCGGAGCCTTTTTCTAATAAAAAATTTACATTCTCGCCAATATTATGTCCATACTTGACCCTTATAATCACAAGTATGAAGCAGATACAGTTCGAATACATAGAAGATGCTACCTTGAGGCAGGAGCTCAACAGGATTGACAGATGGCGGGAGAATCACAGAGTTACCGCCATTTTGTTTCATGTCTTCTCGGATAATCTTGAAGCCGAGAAGATCCGTCATGTCACAAGCCTCATAGAGTTCGCGCTTCCCGATGCGTTGTATGTCGGCTGTACCACCAGCGGGAATGTCATGGACGGCAGACTTAATAAGTCCCATATAACCATTACATGCACTATATTCGACGATCCTGCTACTAAGATCGAGGTAATTCAGATGCCTCTCACTGAAGCGACAGAGCCTATGGTATCCCAGCAGATGGAGAAGATTGTCGCAGACAGACCATGGCTCAAGGCGATAGAGATGCTCGTTACCATACGCGGCCTTTCCATGACCAAGTTCTGCGAGGACTTAAGTAAGATCGATGAGAATATCAAGCTGTACGGCGGCGGTTCATTCTCCGATGATCTGAATGAAGTCGCTTCCTTTGTCTATTCTTCAGGTAATGATTGTTCTGATCATGCTGTAGTATTCACGTTGATGGGCGGCGATAACCTCAGCGTCTATTCTGAATGGGTAACAGGCTGGAAGCCTCTGGGCCGTAAGCTTAAGATCACCAAGGCCGATCATGCGATGCTTCATGAGCTTGATAATAAGCCTGCATATGATACCTACTACAAGTATCTGAACATAGCGAATGATGAGTTGTTCTTTAAGCATACTCTGGAGTTCCCGTTCATGTATGAGCATAACGGTATAGATATCTTAAGAGCTCCGACAGCGTGCCTCGAAGACGGAACACTTGTAATGACGGCGGATATAGAAGAAGGCGTCGAGACTTATATGGCATACGGCGACCCGTGGACAATCCTTGAGCAGGTTAATTCAGTAGGAAAGAAACTGTCTGTGTTCGAGCCACAGGCTATCTTCCTGTATTCATGTGCCGCCAGAAGAGCATTCTGGGGCGACAGCGGATCGAACAGGGAGACCTCGCCTTTCCAGGATATAGCTTCGACTTCCGGATTCTATACATCCGGTGAGTTCATGAGAACCGGCAAGGATCTTAATCAGCATAATGTAACCTTGCTCGTAACAGGTCTTCGTGAAGGTCCGGTAACAGGCAATATGCATAACTTTAGGATAAAGGATCATTCACTCGACGGTCAGGCTTCGCTCGTAAACAGACTAGCGAACTTCGTTCAGGCTGCGACTGAGGAGCTTGAGCTGTCCTCGATAACAGATGGCCTTACCAAGCTTTTTAACCGTACTGAGATCCAGCACCGAATAACCGCGGCAAACAAGAAGTACTCGGCATCGCCCGACAGAATTCCTGCACCTTCGCTTATCATGCTTGATATAGATAACTTTAAGAAGGTTAACGATACATTCGGACACCATGAAGGCGACATAGTAATAAAGCGTATCGCGCAGATCATGGGAGAGACATGTGCGCAGGCGGCATCAGATATCAGCATCGGAAGATGGGGAGGAGAAGAGTTCATGATCCTCGTTCCAAAGCTTCCTTTCGATGATGTGAAGAAACTTGCTGAGACACTGCGCAAGGCCTTTGAGGACGAGAAGTTTGAAGTATCCGGTTCGCATACGATATCTGTAGGTGTGACGACGGCTGTCGCGGGCGAACATGTGGACGTTTTCTGTATGCGCGTTGACGATGCTCTCTATGAGGCGAAGGAAACCGGAAAGAACCGTATAGTCGTTAAATAATTACCTATTCAATCAATAGTTTATTACGCAAACGGTTTGTGTTATTATCCTAACATTGTTTTATAGGAAGTAATGACACATGGAAAAGAAACCGTTTGTAACCAAAGAACAGATCGAACAGATAGTTAAGACATACCCGACACCTTTCCACATCTACGATGAGGCAGGTATCAGGAAGAATGCCGAGGCCGTAAAGGAAGCATTCGCATGGAACAAGGGCTTCCGTGAGTACTTCGCGGTAAAGGCAACACCTAACCCGTATATCATGAACATCCTTAAGGATTACGATATCGGCTTCGACTGTTCAAGCGAGGCAGAGCTTGTTCTGTCCGGCGCGGTTAAGGCAGACGGCGATCACATCATGTTCTCATCGAACGATACACCTGCAGAAGAGTATAAGCTCGCATACGACATGGGTGCGATCATCAACCTCGATGACATCACACACATCGAGTTCCTCGACGGTATCATCGGTGATAAGTATCCCGAAGTAATGTCATGCCGCTTTAATCCCGGCGGTGTAGTTACCATGAGCAACGGCATCATGGATAACCCGGGCGATGCCAAGTACGGCATGACTGAGGAGCAGCTGTTCGAAGCTTACAGAATGCTCAAGGACAGAGGCGTTAAGAAGTTCGGTATCCATGCTTTCATTATCAGCAACACACTTACAAACGATTACTATCCTATGCTCGCAGGTCAGCTGTTCGAGCTCGTAGTAAGAATCCAGAAGGAAGTCGGCATCAAGTTCGCTTTCGTTAATCTCTCCGGCGGTGTCGGTGTAGCATACAGACCTGACCAGACTCCGAATGACATCAAGATCATCGGCGAAGGTGTTAAGAAGAAGTACGAGGAGATCCTCGTTCCTGCAGGTATGGATGATGTAGCTATCTACACAGAGATGGGAAGATTCATGCTCGCTCCTTACGGTCAGCTCGTAACAAAGGCTATCCACGAGAAGCACACATATAAGGAATACATCGGAGTTGATGCATGCGCAGCAAACCTCATGAGACCTGCCATGTATGGTGCATACCACCACATCACAGTTCTCGGCAAGGAGAATGCTGAACCTGAGTGCACTTACGATGTAACCGGTTCGCTGTGTGAGAACAACGATAAGTTCGCGATCGACAGACAGCTTCCCAAGATCGACATGGGCGATTATCTCGTTATCCACGATACAGGTGCTCACGGTTTTGCCATGGGTTACAACTACAACGGAAGACTTAAGTCCGCTGAACTTCTGCTTCAGACAGACGGTTCCGTGAAGCTCATCAGACGTGCCGAGACACTCAATGATTACTTCGCTACATTCGATTCCACGGAGTACGGAAAAGATCTTATAAAATAAGTTAAGAAATACTTTACACCGGGTTCAATATATTATATAATCCTCTTCGCTTTCTGAGTTTAATATAACTAAACTTCAAGTTAAGAGGATTTATATGGAGATCGGTCAGAAAATCAAATTTTTAAGACAGCAGAATAACCTTACCCAGGAAGAGCTCGGCGACAGATGCGAGCTGTCCAAGGGCTTCATCTCCATGCTCGAAAAGGACAAGACCTCGCCCTCCATCGCTACCCTCAAGGACATCCTTGAAGCACTCGGCACAAACCTTGCGGATTTCTTCGCAGACGAGGAGCAGGAGAAGGTGGTTTTCGGCGGGGATGATTACGCTGTAAAGGAAGACGCAGAGCTTAAGAACAAGGTCTGCTGGCTTATCCCGAATGCACAGAAGAACGAGATGGAACCCATACTCGTTACCATAGACCCCGAGGGAAGAACGTATCCTGACAACCCGCATGAGGGTGAGGAGACGGGCTATGTGCTCGAGGGTATCATCACTATCCATATCGGTAAGAACAGGTATCAGGCAAGAAAGGGAGAGAGCTTCCTTATCAAGCCCGATAAGCCTCACTATATCTCGAATGAAGGAAAGAGACCGGCGAAGATCCTTTGGATCTCAACTCCGCCGAGTTTCTAAGGAGGAAGAGCATGAGCGATAACGAAGAGAAAAAGGTTTTGGCAGGACAGCTGCTGCCTGACGACAAGGGCATGGAGCATATCATCGAGCTCAAGGACGTAAACAAGAGCTACGACGGTAACCAGGTCCTTCACGACATCACTTTCTTTATCAGAAACAACGAGTTTATTACACTTCTCGGCCCTTCGGGCTGCGGTAAGTCAACGACACTCAGGATCATCGCAGGCTTCGAGACTGCTGATTCAGGTATCGTAAACTTCGAAGGCTCTGACCTTCTTAAGGTGCCTGCACACAAGAGACATATCAACACGGTTTTCCAAAGATATGCTCTGTTCCCGCACCTCAATGTATTCGATAACGTCGCATTCGGTCTGCACCTGCAGAAGGTTCCTGCAAAGGAAGTAGAGGAGCGTGTAAACAAGGCACTTCACACTGTAGGTCTCGACGGCTTCGGCAACAGATACATCGATCAGATTTCAGGCGGTCAGATGCAGAGAGTTGCTATCGCGAGAGCTATCATCCTGAAGCCCCGCGTACTTCTTCTCGATGAGCCTCTCGGAGCTCTCGATCTTAAGATGAGAAAAGAGATGCAGATCGAATTGAAGCAGATGCAAAGAGAGCTCGGCATCACATTCGTATACGTAACACACGATCAGGAAGAGGCCCTCACGATGTCCGATACCATCATCGTAATGAAGGACGGCTACATCCAGCAAATCGGCACTCCTATCGATATCTATAACGAGCCTAAGAATGCATATGTTGCAGACTTCATCGGCGAGTCCAACATCATCCCCGGCACCATGACTAAGGATCACGAGGTCACATTCGCAGGAAAGAAGTTCGAGTGCGTTGACCCGCTGTTCCCTGAGATGAAGGAAGGCGCTGTTAACGACGTTGACGTTGTTGTCCGTCCCGAGGATATCTACATCAAGGAAGAGAACGATGCATACGTTAACGGTACTGTAGAGAGTATCGTATTCAAGGGCGTTCACTATGAGATCATCGTAAAGGGCGACACTGGCATCGAGTGGATGATCCAGGATGTTGATCCTGTTGAAGTAGGCAAGAGAGTAGGTCTCACAGTAGATCCTGATGACATTCAGATAATGAGAAAGTCCAGATTCTCACCCGCACCCGGAAGCTACGGCGTAAGGGGTGTTAAGGATGATGACGTCACAGAGGAGAAGGCATGAGCGATATCAGATCACGATTTAAGCTGATGCCGCTTCACGGCATTATCATGTGCATAGCAGCGACACTTTCATTCGTGTCGGTGTTCATTCCCATGTTCGAGCTGTTCGTTCAGTATAAGAGAGAGCGTGTTTACTCACTGTTCTCCATCATAATGAACCCCAAAGTTTATGTTGAACTTCGTGACTGCACGGTAGATCTCGACTTCAGAAAGTTCGGCGGTCTGATGTTCACGCTGACAATCGTTGTCGCAGTAGCGGCACTTACACTGTCACTCGGATTCCAGCTTTACTCGAACACAAGAAAGTCCAAAAGACTCGGCTGTCTTACAGTAATGATCCTGTTCGCGTTAAGACTTGCTCTTCACGTAGTAACACTCAATAAGTTCGTAACACCTGAGATGATCTCAGCAAACGGTCTTACCGCACAGCGCCTCTACGTAGTTCAGTCGCTCTTCGGTAACATCCTGTGCGTTGTCCTGTTCTTAGGTATCGCCGCATCCATCTACGGAGCACTTGGCATTACCATGAACATGAAGCTCCTGTCCTATCCGTACATCGCGTGGGTAGTCATCTTTACTATCCTTCCTCTTGTACTGATCCTGTTCAGAGCATTCTTTGCCAAGACTTCAGGCGGCTACACATTCAACCTCGACGGCTTCAAGACTTTGTTCGAGAACAAGACTGTAACGGCTGAGTTCTACGGACACAGAGTCACGCTCCAGGAGTACTTCTCCGTATTCCTTCGAAGCCTCGACTACGCTCTTTGGACAACAATCGGCTGCCTTGTATTAGGCTATCCTTTGGCATACATCCTTCAGGCTAGATCCAAGAGACTTCACAAGACTTCAAGTAAGCTTCTTCTTCTCTTCGTTCTTCCTACATGGATGAACACGATGCTCAGAACATATGCGTGGAGAGCGTTCTTCTCACAGACAGGAATCCTCAACACATTCCTTATCAATGTCTGCGGAAGGGCAGAACCCATCCTGTTCCTGAAGGACCCCATGTGGAGTGACATCATCACGAAGTTCGTTCTCGTAAACGACTTCCTGCCGTTCATGCTCCTGCCTATTTACTCCGTTCTCGTTAAGATCGACGAGAGCTTGGGACAGGCAGCAGCTGACCTCGGCGCGAACCGCGTACAGACATTTACAAAAGTTATCTTCCCGCTGTCACTGCCGGGTGTCATCTCCGGAATCCAGATGGTATTCATGCCTTCCATGACGTTCTACATGATTCCTGACATCATCACAGAGGGCTCGAAAACAACCATCGGTAACACTGTACAGTCGTTCATTCTTAACGAGAGTGCAACGTATCAGCAGGCAGGTAACGTTCTGTCATTGATACTTCTTATATTCGTTCTCATCACGATGAGATTGCTTCGTAATCAGGACAAGGAAGCGTCCGGAAGCGGAGGTATGGTACTGTGAGATTAATTCGTAAGCTTATACCTGATATCTATATAGGTTTGATAATCGTATTCCTTTATCTGCCTATCGCACTGTTGATCTTCTATTCATTCAACAGTGTGCCGAAGTCATTCATCTGGGGCGGATTCACACTTAATAACTACACGAGTCTGTTCTCCGGAAGTGATGGTGGAGAGCTTCTTGAGTCTTTGCTTGAGACTTTGAAGATCGCATCTATCGCATCTGTCGTATCAACGATCTTCGGCGTCATTAGCTGTCTTGGTATGGTATACCTTCCCAAGAAGTTCCAGAACGTTCTCATGAACGTGACTTACATTCCGAACGTTATGCCTGAGCTTGTTATAGGTATCTCGTTCATGCTCCTGTTCTCCTTCCTGGGAGTTCAGAAGGGTGAGTTCACACTGATCTGTGCACATATCGCATTCTGCGTTCCGTTCGCGATCCTCTCGATCGACCCTAAGATCCGTCAGCTCGACAAGAACCTGTCTGAGGCCGCGATGGACTTAGGCGCAACGAGAATACAGACACTAAGACTTGTAATCATCCCCGAGATCATGCCGGGTATCCTGTCCGCTTTGATGCTGACATTTACTCTCTCGGTAGATGACTACCTCATCAGTAACTTCAACGTAAATTCATCTGTACAGACGCTGCCGATGAAGATATACTCGATGGCTAAGTTCGGTGTTAATCCGAAGATGAATGCGTTGACTACTATTTTGTTCGTAGCAGTATTCCTGCTTCTTATCGCATCTAATTTCTCCCGCATCAAGGGAGCGAAAGATAAAAATGGAGGTTTGAAGAAATGAAGAGTTTAAGAAGACTTGTAAGCATCGCAAGCACAGCGGCGCTTCTTGCCGTTTCCATGTTGGGTGTAACTGCCTGTGACAACAGACAGGAACTTATCATCTACAACTGGGGTGAGTACATTGCAGAGGATACTATCGCTAAGTTCGAGGCAGCTTATCCTCAGTACAAAGTAATCTACAGAACATTCGAGACAAACGAGACAATGTATCCTAACCTTGATAACACATATGACGTTATCATCCCTTCCGAGTACATGGTATGCAGACTCATCAACGAGCAGAGACTTCAGCCTCTTGATATGTCACTGCTTCCTAACGTAACAGCAAACATGGACCCCATGTTCAACACAATGACTTACTCTCAGGACGAGGAGCTTTCCAATGAGGTTCTCGACTACGCTATCCCTTATCTGTACTGCACAGTAGGTCTCGTATACGATGCTAACAGGATCGACCTTCCCGAGGGCACAACGGATCCTGCAGTTATCTGGAGTGTGCTTTTCGACGAGGCTAACGCAGGTAACATCGGTATGTACGATTCCATGAGAGAGTCTATCGGCGTTGCTCTGAACTACTTGGGCTACTCCATCAACTCCATGAACGAGGACGAGCTTGCTGAGGCTATGCAGCTTCTCATCGACCAGAAGACAAACATCAATCCTACATACGGTGTAGATAACCTCAAGGATAAGATGGCTTCAGGCGAGATGGCAGCTTCTGTTGCATGGTCCGGTGACCACATCGTTATGCTCGACAGAATCGCTGAGCTCGGAGGCAACGATGATATCGATTTGAGATTCGTTCTTCCTGAGGGTTCCAACTGGTCCGTAGACATGATGTGCATCCCTTCCAACGCTGCAAACTACGAGGGTGCGCATGACTTCATCAACTTCATGTACGAGCCTGAGATCGCTCTTGAGAACTGCGAGTATGTTGGTTATTCCACACCTAACGTTGCTGCAAGAGAGATGCTCGATCCCGATATCTCCGGTAACGTTTATTACTATCCTACAGCTGAGATCTTCGCAACACTCGAAGTTTACTATTCCTCTTCTGAATACGAGGAGAGATACACAGAGATCTGGAATACAGTAAAGGCTTCTGCTTAAACTTGTATTTTGGTGCATTTGAGTATATTCTTAACGGGCGGCTTGAGCGGTCAGGCCGCCTGTATTAACGGGAAGGAGCTTGCTTTATGCAGGTTGAGGACAAGGGCGGTTCACGTTATGCCGTGAACTTCGCGAAAAGAATAGTGGTTAAGGTAGGCACTTCTACCATCACTTACGAGAACGGCAAGATGAATCACGGCAACATCGATAAGCTTTGCCGCGGTATTGCTGACATCTGGAACAGCGGACGTGAGGTTATCCTCGTTACATCCGGAGCCATCGGTGTCGGCATAGGAAGTCTTAACCTGCCCGAGAAGCCCGACGATATCCCGCAGAAGCAGGCCATCGCAGCCGTAGGACAGTGTGAGCTTATGAATGCTTATACGAGGTCTTTCGCGGAGTATTCCTATGTGTGCGGACAGATCCTCCTAACAAAGGACGGTATCGCAGACAAGCTTCAGCGCCACAACATCACGAATACCATCGAGGCCATGCTTGAGAAGCATCTGATCCCGGTAATCAATGAGAACGATACTGTATCCACTTCTGAGATCTGGCATAACGGTACGTTCGGTGATAACGATACTTTATCTGCTGATGTAGCTATCCTTACGAATGCAGACCTTCTTATAATCCTTTCTGACATCGACGGTCTTTATACGGGCAACCCCAGGGAAGACGAGACAGCAAAGCGTATCTCTTATGTTGAGCAGATCACTGACGAGATGCTCGGTTTCTCCAAGGGTGCGGGCAGCAAACTCGGTACCGGTGGCATGTATACCAAGATCACTGCGATGCAGATGGTAAACGGCAAGGGTATTAACGGAGTTATAGCTTCTGGCTCGGAGCCTCATGTGTTAGAGCAGATCCTGGACCAGGATGATATAGGCACATTTTTCGCTGCGCAGTAAGAAAATATCGAAAAACGATAAAAAGTACTTGCAAAACAATATTGAGCGTGCTATTATGATGTCATAAGAGCATGCTCATTTCTTTTCTAAGGAGGAATAAGGTAATGAAATACGATAACAGGATAATCACATGGTCCAAGATCGCGACTATAATCTTTATCGCTTTGGTGTTTGTAGCGGATCTGTTCGGAGTGGTCATCTCATCCTACATAAGTCTTGTTTGGGCTGAGAGATCAGATACGTTCGCAGTAATGCTTCTGACTACAGTCTGGTACCTGGGTACGGTAGGTGCATACGGCATCCTTATCAGTGTTTATAAGCTTCTTACGAACATGAGTAAGGACATCGTATTTGACAGAGCAAACACAGGACTCATGAAGATAATGGTAATCGCGCTGATCGCTATTGCAGCTGTATGTGCAGCAGGAAGCATAGCTTGGATCGGAACAAGTTTCCTTTCCATGGTCGCTTTGTTCATGGCACTTATAGTATCATGCGTAAGAGTGGTCTTCGATAAGGCGATCACTATGAAAGAAGAGATGGATCTTACGATCTGATGAAAGGAGGAGAGAATTATGATCATTGTAAATCTTGATGTTATGATGGCTAAGCGTAAGATCTCCTCGGGCGACCTGGCCCAGAAGATCGGGATCACACCTGCTAATCTGTCGATACTGAAGAACCAGAAGGCAAAGGCTGTCAGGTTCTCGACACTGAACGATATCTGTAAGGCGTTGGACTGTCAGCCGGGAGATATACTCGAGTATCGGGAAGACGAATAAGTTTGATAATGGAATATGGAATAGGGATACAAAGGCGGAGCATTAAGCCCCGCCTTTATTTATTGTTTTGTTTAAAGTTAATTAATAATTGGTCAGATGTATAGTATCTTTTACCATGTTAAAATCAAAGTATGCTTTGGTTTGTAGTAACAGTGGCTTTGATCGCGATAATCACGATCTTTTGTCTTGTCCGTACACAAAGGAGCGACAAGGAGATCGCACCCTATGTATCTCATTGCCTTTTCTGGTTACTCATACCTATCGTTTCCAATATCGTTATCGCATTAAGTGATGATCCTGAAGTCTGTAAGTTCTGTTTCACTGTTTACTTCATAAGCACAACGGTGCTTCTGTATTACTTCGCAGAGTTCGCGATCAAGTTCTGTAATTTCGTAGAGAAGCCTTTCGCCAGCAATCTCATGATGGGCATAGTTGCCATCGATGCGGTCAACCTTGCTTTGAACTATGTGTTCAATCACGTGTTCTCCGTAAGTGTCGTCGAGGAAGGCGGAGAGGTTGATGTTGTCTTCCAGTCCCTGTGGTACCACAAGATTCATCTGGGTATCTCAGCTTTACTTCTTGCCATCTCAATCATAGTTCTGACGGTTAAGTGCATTAAGACATCCAAGCTTTACAGAGACAGATATATCGTGATACTTATCGTGTGCATCCTTGCATCGTTCTGGGAATCATTCCATGTGTTCACCAACGGCATTGTTGATCAGTCGATCATCGGTATCTGCGCATGCGGACTGTTCATCTATATCTACGCGATGGAGTATGTACCTTCTGTCCTCATGGATGAGATGAAGAAGACGGTACTTGCAACTGTTAATGACGGTATCCTTTTCTTCGATGAGAACCGTGACTGTATCTACGCTAACCCGGCAGCTACATTCCAGCTGGGCATGGATCTTCATGAGACAGCTTCCGGATTCGAGAAGCTCCTCGCACTCACGGGAGAGGACAGGGAAGAGTCGGCAAACTATTCTTCCAAGGTTCTTACATGCACGAAGATGGAAGACGGTGAGGAGTATATCTACGATATCGAATTCCACAAGCTTCACGACATGCAGGGTAAGCTTATCGGATCCTTTGCTAAGATTACAGATACGACAGAGAGAACCAAGCGTGAGAATGTTAACAGATTCCTTGCGACGCACGATAAGCTTACAGGTATCTATAATACTGATCGTCTTTATGACTCGGTAAGACAGGTATTACAGGAGAATCCCGATAAGGAGTTCTATGTAGTTACTACAGACATCAAGGAATTCAAACTCGTTAACGACAGATACGGCAGAGATTATGCTGATAAACTCCTCATAAGGATCGCTAAGCTGTTTGGCGAGAAGGCAGTTTCTCCTACAACAAGATACGGAAGGCTCGGAAGCGACAAGTTTGGCTGCCTGATTGAGAAAGAGCATTATGAAGAGAACGTATTCGTTCAGTCCATGAACGAGGTTCCTAATATCGAGAGAAATCTGACCATCCCGATCATCATGCACGCAGGTGTATATGAGATCGAGGATAAGAATATGCCTGTATCAGCCATGTTCGACTGCGCATTTATTGCCATCGCGGGAATAAAGAATGAAGCTGAATGTAGGGTCGCATACTATGAAGATAATGCAAGAGATCAGATGCTGTGGGGTCAGAAGATCACTGAGCAGCTCGACAACGCTATCGTTACAGGACAGATCGTTCCGTATCTTCAGGCTCAGGTCGACCGTGACGGCAAGGTTGTAGGTGCTGAGGTCCTCGTTAGATGGATCCATCCTGATGAAGGCTTTATGCCTCCCGGAAAGTTCCTGTCTATTCTTGAGAAGAACGGCATGATCGGTAAGATCGATCAGTATATCTGGGAATGTGCATGCAGGATCTTAAGAAGATGGTCGTTCGAGGGACGCGATGATCTGTATCTGTCAGTCAACATCTCTCCCAAGGATTTCTATATGATGGATGTTCCTGAGATCATCATTGGTCTTGCCAAGAAGTACGAACTCGACAGAAAGCGTTTAAGACTTGAGATCACTGAGACCATCATGATGGATGATATCGATGAGAAGCTCAAGACGATCGATAAGTTAAGAGAAGCAGGCTTCATCGTTGAGATGGATGACTTCGGCAGCGGATACTCATCACTGAACATGCTTAAGGACATGCCGGTCGATGTATTGAAGCTCGACATGATATTCCTTAAGGATACAGCACAGGACGATAGAACAAAGAAGATCATGTCTTTGATCATTGATCTTGCCAAGAGCCTTGATGTTCCTGTTATCGCAGAGGGCGTTGAGACAGTAGAGCAGGTCGACTTCCTTGCTAAGATGGGATGCGACTATTTCCAGGGCTACTACTTTGCACGTCCCGTTAGTCTCGATGAATACGAGAAGAAGAATCTTTCTTCCGCTTCATGATAGAATCTTATTATTAAAAGGATAAGGAGAAAACAACATGGCAAACAAGTATGAAGGTACACAGACCGAGAAGAATCTGCAGGCTGCTTTCGCAGGCGAGAGCCAGGCAAGAAACAAGTATACTTATTTCGCTTCCAAGGCTAAGAAGGAAGGATACGAGCAGATTGCAGCTATCTTCCTGCACACAGCTGACAACGAGAAGGAGCACGCTAAGATGTGGTTCAAGGAGTTGAACGGCATCGGCGATACAGCAGAGAACCTCGCAGCTGCAGCTGACGGCGAGAACTACGAGTGGACAGACATGTATGAGGATTTCGCTAAGACAGCTGAAGCAGAAGGTTTCCCTGCACTTGCTGCCAAGTTCCGTATGGTAGCTGCTATCGAGAAACAGCATGAGGAGAGATACCGTGCACTTCTTAACAACGTCGAGATGAAGGAAGTCTTCGCTAAGAGCGAGGTTAAGGTTTGGGAGTGCAGAAACTGCGGTCACATCGTAGTCGGAACAAACGCACCCGAGGTTTGCCCCGTATGTGCACATCCTCAGAGCTACTTCGAGGTTCGCGCAGAAAATTATTAAGCGAAGTATCCTCGCTTAATAGAAACAAACAGGGTATTAAAGGGAGTCGCTGATGCGGCTCCTTTTTTGACGGGTTTTATAACGGGGTGTAGAATTATAAGGTTGAAAATCAGGGGCGGAGGACAAAAGATGCCTGTTACCGAATTACTTAAAAGAAATGCCGCAGAGCACGGCGATGAAGTAGCTCTTATCGAGCTTAATCCCACAATGGAAGACACAAGAAAGTACTCTTTCAAGGAATACGATCTTGTACAGTCAACAAAGACTCACGTTTACAGAAGACAGATCACATGGCAGGTCTTCGAAGAGAAGGCTAACCGTGTAGCTAATATGCTTCTCGACAGAGGCATCAAGAAGGGCGACAAGGTTGCCATCCTGATGTTCAACTGCCTCGAGTGGCTTCCTATCTACTTCGGTATCTTAAAGACAGGTGCTCTTGCAGTTCCTTTCAATTTCAGATATACAGCAGACGAGATCTCATACTGCGCTAACCTCGCAGACGTATCCGTATTGTTCTTCGGTCCCGAGTTCATCGACCGTATCAATACGAACGCAGATTCCATCGCACATAACAGACTTCTTATCTATGTAGGCGGCGTCGGCGGAGAGAAGAAGCCTGAGTTTGCAGAGAGCTACTGGAGCCTCGTTGCAGATTACGCGAGCACAGATCCCGGGATCGAGCTCAAGGAAGATGACCTCGCTGCTATCTATTTCTCATCCGGAACAACAGGTTTCCCGAAGGCAATCCTTCATCCTCACAGAAGCCTTATCCAGGCTGCTGAGATGGAGGCTATCCATCACCATACAACTAAGGACGACTGCTTCCTTTGCATTCCTCCTCTGTATCACACAGGAGCTAAGTTCCACTGGATGGGATCACTTTGGACATGCAGCAAGGCAGTCCTTCTCAAGGGCGCTAAGCCTGACATCATCCTTAAGGCTGCATCTGATGAGCAGTGCACAATCGTATGGCTTCTCGTACCGTGGGCACAGGATATCCTCGATGCTCTCGATAACGGCACATTGAAGCTTTCGGACTATAAGCTTGATCAGTGGAGACTTATGCATATCGGAGCACAGCCTGTTCCGCCTTCACTTATCCGTCACTGGAAGGATTACTTCCCGGATCATCAGTATGACACGAACTACGGACTTTCCGAGTCAACCGGCCCTGGCTGCGTTCACTTGGGACTTGAGAATACACATAAGGTCGGTGCTATCGGCGTTCCCGGTTACAGATGGGAGTGCAAGATCATCGACGAGCAGGGTAATGAAGTACAGAAGGGCGAAGTCGGCGAGCTCTGCGTTAAGGGTCCCGGCGTAATGCTCGAGTACTATAAGAATCCTGATGCCACAGCAGAGATCCTCCACGACGGATGGCTCTACACAGGCGATATGGCTAAGCAGGATGAGGACGGTTTCTACTTCCTCGTTGACCGTAAGAAGGACGTAATCGTATCAGGCGGTGAGAATATCTACCCTGTTGAGATCGAGAACTTCCTCCAGGAGTATCCGAAGGTTAAGGACGTCGCAGTAATAGGTCTTCCCGATAAGAGACTCGGTGAGATCACGGGTGCAATCGTAGAGATCGAGCCCGGCAGCGGCTGCACGGAAGAGGAGCTCGAGCTGTTCTGCAACCAGCTTCCCCGTTATAAGAGACCTAAGAAGATCATCCTCGCCGACGTTCCCCGTAACGCGACAGGTAAGATCGAGAAACCCGCATTAAGAAAGAAGTACGGCGCAGACCGTTTGGTCGAAAAAGAAAACATGTCTTAACACCTTGCTCGCTCGGGTCCTCCGCGCTACGCTTGTGCGGAGGTCGCTTCGCAAGGGTGTTAAGCCATGAAACAAAATCGGTTTATTTAAGATCGAGGATGATCGGGCAGTGGTCGGAGCCCATGATGTCGGAGAGCATGGTGGATTCCTTGACGCGGGGCTTGAGACCTTCGGTGACGAAGAAGTAGTCGATACGCCAGCCGACGTTACGCTCGCGGGCGAATGTCTTGTAGGACCACCAGCTGTAAGCTTTCTCCTTGTCAGGATAGAGCATTCTGAAGGTGTCGGTAAGTCCTGCCTCCGCGAAATGATCCATATAAACTCTTTCCTCGGGAAGGAAACCAGAGATCTTGGAGTTGGCCTTCGGGTTGCTAAGGTCGATCTCCTTATGCGCGGTGTTTACGTCGCCGCAGCAGATGACTTCCTTACCCTGCGCCTTAAGTTCCTTTACCTGATCTAAGAAGCAGTCATAGAAACGAAGCTTGAACTGCACGAACTCGTCGCCTCTTCCGCCGTTAGGGAAGTAGATGTTGAAAAGAACGAAGTCGCCGAAGTCTGCCTTGATGACACGGCCTTCGTGGTCGAAATCCTCGACGCCGAAGCCCAGGGTGATCTCGGGGTTAAGTGACTCCTTATAGTACAAACCTGTGCCGGAGTATCCTTTCTTCTCAGCAGGATAGAATACGCTCTTGTAGCCCGGGATGTTTGCAATCTCGGAAGGCACCTGCTCAGGCAGAGCCTTGATCTCCTGTATGCCTAATATATCAGCATCAATAGTCTTAAAAGAATCAAGAAAACCTTTGCCCGCTACGGCGCGGATACCATTTACATTCCAGCTTACAAGTCTCATACAGACACCTCGGTTTGGTATAATCTTCCTATATTTTACTTGTTACACGGAGAAAGACAAAATGAGCAGGATACTTGTAGTTACACTCGGAGGCACCATCTGTTCGGCAGTGGAGAAGGGGGATACGATAAAGCTTCGTACTGCACCCGATAAGAATCTGTTTGAGGCGCTTAAGAAGAAAAACGAGCTTTCATACATGACACCTATCCTGTACTCTTCCGAGAATGCTGACGAGGAATATTTCCGTAAGGCTCTGTCGGCTATAGTTGAAGAGAGTAACAAGGATAAGCCTGACGGCATACTTATCCTGCACGGGACTGACTCGGCGGCTTTTTTCGCGCAGCTGGCTGTGAGGGTGCTGTCGTATCTTGAGATACCGGTTGTCATAACGGGTTCAAAGCTTCCCATGGAAGATCCCCATAGTGATGCCGTGCGAAACGTCAACTACGCCATGGGCCTTTTGTCTGCGGCGTGCGAAGGTAAAGTCGGCTCGGTCACGTTCGGCGTTGTCTACTCGGATGAGATGATGGGCGATACGGTCTTTGTTCACGCGAACCGAATTACGGATGCGAACTACTCAGGCGACTACGGCAAGTTTACTGCAAAGCCTGTAGTGCGCACGCTTAATAAAAAGGAAGTGGAGCAGTATCTTGCTTCCCCTATAAAGAAGATTCTTACTATACCTGATGTGCCGGGATTCCCGTTCGACGATGTTGATCCCGGAAAGTATGACACGATCCTTGTCGAGACTTACCACAGCGGAACGCAGTCTGTGAAGGGGCTGGCGGAGCTTGTTAAGCGCGCCCGCGAGAAGAACGTAACCTGCTACATGGGCCCCGTTCATCAGGGCAAGGTTATGTACGACAGCACTCGTGAACTTATCAAGGCGGGAATAGTTCCCCTCTATGACACACCTATCGAAGGATGCTGGGCTGAAGTCCTCATAAGATGAGGCGTATCTATTGACTATACATGGTCATTATGTAATACTTTGATAATCAAAGGAATTATCAAAGAAGGTTATTTTAATGGCTCAGGTGACAGGAAAGATTATCGGTTTGGGTTCATATCTGCCCCCGAAGATCCTCACTAATGATGATCTGTCGAAGATGGTAGAGACCAACGATGAGTGGATCACGGAAAGAACAGGTATCAAGAGAAGACACATCGCCGACGGTAAGGAGGACAAGTCTTCCACTATGGCTATCAAGGCTGCAAAGGCTGCAGTCGAGGATGCCGGCATCGATCCTAAGGATATCGATCTTATCGTTGCCGCTTCCACATCTCCTGATGTTGTTTTTCCTTCTATAGCAGTTTGTGTTCAGGAAGCTTTGGGCTGCACTGAGGATGTCGGTTGTTTCGATGTTAACTCCGCATGTCCCGGATGGATCGCAGCTTTCAATGCTGTTCAGAGTTTTATCGAGGCAGGCAATTCCAAGCTCGCTTTGGTAGTAGGAACAGAGACTCTCTCTAACTATGTTGATTGGAATGACAGAGGAACATGCATCCTCTTCGGTGACGGCGCAGGTGCTGCTGTCTTAAGAGCCGAGGAAGGCAAGAAGAATGAGCTCATCATGAGGTCTTCGGGCAAGAGAGGCGTTTGTCTCCACTGTGAGAACAGGAAGCAGCCCAAAAGATATGATGAGGAAGACTTCGAGCAGTCCACATATTTCTACATGGCAGGAAGAGACGTATTCAGATTCGCGATCACTGAGGTTCCGAAGCTCATTAAGGATCTGTCCGAGAAGTATAACTTCAGCTTGGACGAAGTTGACTACTTCATCCTTCACCAGGCTAACGCACGTATCATCGAGTCTACTGCAAAGAAGCTTAAGATCGACATCGAGAAGTTCCCTATGACACTGCAGGAGACAGGTAACACATCGAGCGCATCTATCCCTTCATTGCTGTCTACCATGAAGAAGGACGGCAGATTGAAGAAGGGTATGAAGCTTGTACTTGCAAGCTTCGGCGGCGGACTTACATGGGACGCCAACTATATCGAATATTAATTAGCAGTTTATAAAGGAGTAATGACCATGACAAAGATCACAGAAATGATTGGCATCAAGTATCCCCTCTTCCAGGGCGGTATGGCATGGGTAGCTGACTACCACATTGCAGCTGCAGTTTCCAATGCAGGCGGCCTCGGCATCATCGGCTGCGGAGGTGCAGACGAGAACTGGATCAGAGATCAGATCCATAAGTGCAGAGAGTTAACAGACAAGCCGTTTGGTGTAAATGTCATGCTCATGAACCCCAGAGCTCCGCAGATTGCAGAAGTCCTTGCTGAGGAGAAGGTAAAGGTCGTTACTACAGGTGCAGGCTCTGCAGGTAAGTTCATTCCCATGTGGAAGGAAGCAGGCATCATCGTTATCCCTGTTGTAGCAGGTGTAGCTCTTGCAAAGAAGATGGAAAAGGACGGCGCTGATGCTGTCATCGCAGAGGGTACAGAGTCCGGCGGACACGTAGGTGAGATCACAACAATGGCTCTCGTTCCTCAGGTAGTTGATGCGGTAAGCATCCCCGTTATCGCAGCAGGCGGTATCGCTGACGGCAGAGGAGTAGCTGCAGCATTCATGCTCGGCGCTGAAGCAGTTCAGTGCGGAACAGTCTTCTGCGCTTCCGAGGAAGTTAACATCCACCAGAACTACAAGGACATGATCATCAAGGCCAAGGACAGCTCCACAAGAGTAACAGGAAGATCCGCAGGCGCTCCCGTAAGACAGATCAGAAACCAGCTCACAAATGAGTTCATCAAGCTCGAGGAAGCACACGCAAGCTTCGAGGAGATCGAGGCTCTTGGTGTAGGTGCTCTTCGCAAGGCTGTTATCGACGGTGACGTTAAGGGCGGTACATTCATGGCAGGCCAGATCGCAGGTATGGTCAATGAGATCAGACCTGTTAAGGACATCATCGAGACAATGATGGCAGACGCCAACAAGCTCCTTGTTAATGCGAAGGAGATCTGCTGATGAAGATAGCATTTGTTTATCCCGGTCAGGGCGTTCAGAAGGTCGGTATGGCTCAGGACTTCGTAGAGAAGTTCGACTGGGCTAAGGATATGATCAAAGAGGCAACAGAGGCTTCGGGCTTCGACATGGAGAAGATCCTCTTCGAAGAGAACGAGGACATCCACGTTACTGAGTACACACAGCCTTGTCTCGTAACGGCTTGCTCCATCATGACGAAGGCAATCGAGGACATGGGCATCAAGGCAGATATCACAGCAGGTCTTTCTCTCGGTGAGTACTGCGCACTTGTTACTGCAGGCGCCATGACTTTCGCTGATGCTGTAAGACTTACAAGAATCAGAGGCAACCTCATGAGCTCTTTCGTACCTGCAGGTCAGGGCACGATGGCAGCTATCATTGCACTCCCCAAGGAGACTGTACAGAAGTGCATCGACGGCATCGAGGGTGCGGAAGTAGCTAACTACAACTGCCCCGGACAGATCGTTATCACAGGCGAGAAGGATGCAGTCCACGAGGGTATGGAGAAGCTTACGGAGCAGGGTGCCAAGAGAGCGGTCGAGCTCAAGGTGTCGGGCCCGTTCCACTCACCCATGTTAAAGGGTGCGGGCGAGAAGCTTCGTGTAGAACTTGATAAGGCGCAGATTAGTGACCTTAAGATTCCGTACATCGCTAACTTCAATGCAGAGGTTATTAACGACACCAAGGAGACAAGAGACCTTCTCGAAAAGCAGGTTTACTCCTCCGTTATGTGGGAGCAGACACTTCTTAAGCTTAAGGACTTGGGCGTAGATGTTCTCGTAGAGATCGGTCCCGGAAAGACAATCGCAGGCTTCGTTAAGAAGACGATCCCTGAGATCCCTGTAATCAACGTATCAACAGTAGAAGAAGCCGAGGCTCTTCCCGAGAGCCTCAAGGCATTAGAAGCATAATAAGGAGATTGATAAAAATGGCAAAGACAGCAATCGTAACAGGTAGCGCAAGAGGAATCGGTAAGGCAATCGCAGTTAAGCTTGCCAAGATGGGTTACAACATTGCAGTTGTAGATGCATGCCCCATCGAAGGATCACAGGAGACAGCTGACGAGATCAAGAAGGAGTACGGCGTAGAGACAAAGGCTTACAGATGCGACGTATCAAGCTCTGAGTCTGTTAAGGAGACAGTTGCAGACGTAGCAGCAACATTCGGTTCCATCGACGCTCTCGTAAACAACGCAGGTATCACAAGAGACGGATTCCTCGTAAGAATGAAGGAAGAGGATTTCGATGCTGTTATCGCAGTAAACCTCAAGGGTACATACAACTTCTTCCGTGAAGTAGTACCCGTAATGAGCAAGCAGAAGTACGGCCGTATCGTATCCATCTCATCTATCGTAGGTCTCGAGGGTAACGCATGCCAGGTTAACTACTCTGCATCCAAGGCAGGTGTTATCGGTATCACAAAGAGTGCTGCAAGAGAGTATGCAGGCAAGAACATCACATGTAATGCGATTGCTCCCGGATTTGTTCAGACACCCATGACTGACGTTCTCCCTGAGAAGGTTAAGGAGCAGATGCTCGCAGGTATCCCTCTCAAGCGTTACGGTCAGGTAGAAGATATCGCTAATGCGGTAGGATTCCTCGTATCTGATGATGCTTCTTACATCACAGGTCAGGTCCTTTCCGTAGACGGCGGAATGCACATGTAATTCGAAAGAATCGGAGAATAAGAGAATGAACGGCAGAAGAGTAGTAGTAACAGGAATGGGCGCCATCACTCCTATCGGAAAGAACGTTGAGACTTTCTGGCAGGGTTTGAAGGAAGGCAAGAGAGGATTCTCGGAGATCAGCGCTTTCGATGCTTCAGAGTACAAGGCAAAGATGGCAGGCGAGATCAAGGACTTTGATCCGACTGAGTACATGGACTTCAAGGCTGCGAAAAGAATGGAACGTTTCACTCAGTTCGCAGTAGTTGCAGCTAAGGAAGCAGTAGAGGATTCCGCTCTTGATATGAGCAAGGAGAATCCATACCGCGTAGGCGTTATCGTAAGTTCCGGTATCGGTTCCATGCAGGCTAACGAGAGAGAGCACCAGAAGCTCATGGAAGGCAAGAAGGTAAGCCCTCTTTATATCCCTGTAATGATTGCTAACATGGCTTCTGCAAACATCGCTATGCAGTACGGCATGAAGGGTAAGAACGTTGCTATCGTAACAGCGTGCGCTTCCGGTTCACACTCCATCGGTGATGCTTTCAAGGCTATCAAGTTTGATGATGCAGATGTTATGGTCTGTGGCGGCGCTGAGGCTGCTATCTGCCCTCTCGGGGTACAGGGCTTTACAAACATGACTGCTCTTTCCACAAACACAGATCCCGATACATGCTCCAGACCGTTCGATAAGAACAGAGACGGTTTCGTTATCGGTGAGGGTGCAGGTGTCGTAGTTCTCGAGGAACTCGAGCATGCTAAGGCAAGAGGTGCTCATATCTACGCTGAGGTCGTAGGCTACGGTGCTACAAACGATGCATTCCATATCACTTCACCTGCAGAGGACGGTTCCGGCGCTGGCGAGGCTATGAAGGCTGCAATGAATGAAGCAGGTATTGAACCTTCCCAGGTTGAGTACATCAATGCTCACGGTACATCCACACACCACAACGACCTGTTCGAGACACGTGCTATCAAGTATGCGTTCGGCGATGCTGCCAAGAAGGTTGCTATCAACTCCACAAAGTC
>JAEEGJ010002753.1_pt1 | contig 79855 bp, 55 predicted proteins | sample 8958761 | NCBI WGS metagenome assembly JAEEGJ01 (sample SAMN16246546, study PRJNA631951) | gut metagenome | biome: gut microbiome; feature: rumen; material: RS-attached | host: Bos | place: Iran: Karaj | collected 2018-10 | reverse complement strand
TAATCTTTGCAAAGATATGTATTTCAATTCATTGCGCGAATTTCATCCTACGAAATGTCCACCCCGCCCAAAAAATACTGCGCTCAAGCAAGCTTGGCGCAGTATTTTCCGTCACTTGGCGGAGGGGACGAGATTCGAACTCGTGGTACAGAATAACCCGTACGGCAGTTTAGCAAACTGCTGGTTTCAGCCACTCACCCACCCCTCCGGGGATCTTGGTCCGAAACGCCCGCTACTGGAGCGGGACTGCAAAGATACGAAAAAAAGGATAAACCGCAAGAATTTCGGTGGTTTTTGTGTATATTTGTGTTTGACACATATAAAACTAAATACCATGAAAGCTTGCAAATACTGGATAGTCCCCGGACTGTTTTTCCTTGTGGCATCAATACTCAACGTTACCGGAAAAGTGTGGAATCCCGTTCTGGCAGAGACCGTGAAACCGGCCCTTATGCCTCTTCTGGCACTTACGGCAGTGTGCGCCGCCGGAGGCGTGGAACGCAAGGAAATCCGCATCCTGGTTCTCGCGCTTCTGTTTGGCTGCGTGGGCGATACTTTCCTTATCTTTGACGGATTCCTGCCGTTCGTATTCGGAATGGTGGCATTCCTCACCGGGCACATCTTCTACATGTGCCTGTTCGGCGGAAAGTCATGGAAGGGCTTCACCTGGAAGACCTGGGTGCCGGCAATCATCGCCATGGCAGCCCTCACGGCGGGCCTTATCATTGCAATTGGCGTAAACGGCGCAATGCTGGCTCCTATGTGCGTGTATGGCTTTGCACTGATGATGCTCATCTTCAGCGCACTTGCAGGTGCCGTGCGCTTCAAGACCTGCGCCTGGTGGACCATCCTCTGCGGCGCCGTGCTGTTCACATTCAGTGACGCCTGCATCGCCCTCGGCACCTTCGGCCACGACTTCGCCGGCCGCAACGTGGTGATTATGGTCACCTACCTCGCCGCCCAGGCCCTCCTTGCCTGCGGTGCAATTAAGCTCTCAAAGCAGGCATAAACAGCTATTTGCGCTTATTGGGTGCAATTTCCCGCAAAATGCGAAGGGGTAAACTATATGCGTATTTATACTCCCAATTTGCGCAGATCCTGTTTCCTATACTCCGTCGGAGTACACCCTTTGAGCGCCCTGAAACGGCGGGATATGCTCTTTGTATCAGGTTCGTACATGCGCGCAGCAATCTCTGAAACCGTATCAGAAAACGACACCAGCTGCTGGGCGAAATAGTCCATCCTAAGGTTGGAAATGACCGTGTAGATACTTGCTCCGGTAACCTCCTTGAAGCGCTGCTCCAGCAGGATTTCCGCCTGGTTATCGTCACAGGCAAAGATGCCGATGGGTTTGGGTAGGGACAGCAGCCACCTCTGCAGATCCGCCGTATCGTAATTCCACATGGACGAAAGCTGCCTGTCAACGAAGACATGGACGTTGTTCACGTGGAACTGGTCCCGAAGCTTGTCTTCATATCCTTTCCTGCGGCCGTCGCGTTGATCCCGGCGGTGAAGCCCGCCAGAAGCAGCAGCGACAGAAGAATTTTAGAAATACTTTTTATTTCCCTTGGTTTGTTAGTTAATTAGTTCGTTAGTTATTTGGTTTTTATTTCAGGAGTTGTCTCACTTTCTCACCCACCTCGCTGTTTTCCATCACGCCTTCAAAGTCCTCTGCGTGAGGACCATAGGCAAATACGGGAACAACAATTCCGTCATGGCCGGAGGTGGAGAAATGAACCTTCACGGTCCTCTCTTCCAGGCTGCCCTTCAGGAGGGTGAGGCCGCCGGTGTTGTGGTCTGCGGTTACCAAGACAAGGGTGTGGCCATCCTTCTCTGCCCATTCCAGGACGGCCCCTATCACCTTGTCAAAATCGAAGAGCTCCTCGCACATATAACCAACCTTATTGCGATGGCACCAGTCATCAATCTGGGAGCCCTCGACCATGAGGAAGAAGCCCTTCTTATTGTCCAGCATCTGAATTGCCTTCATGGTGCTTTCCATGAGGATTGGACCACGGTCCAGGGCAGGTTTAAGGTCGTACTCGTCGTACAGGCCCAGGAATTTGCCCCCTTCTGCTCCGGCAATGTCTTCAAGCTTGTCTACATATGTATAGCCCTTGGCCTTCATCTCCTCAATGAGATTGCGGCCGTCGGTGCGCTTGTTCCAGAAATGGGTGCCGCCGCCGGAGATGAAATCAACTCCGGAGTCCACATACTGGGCGGCAAGGCCTTCCTCGTCCTTGCGGGAAGGACCGTGGATGGCAAAATCGGCCGGAGTGGCGTCGTTGATGCGGCAGGTGACGGCAAGACCAGTCTTCATGCCCTTCTTCTGGGCAAGGTGCAGCGACGTGACCATAGGATTCTGGTCCTTGTCTATGCCGATATAACCGTATTTGGTCTTCTCTCCTCCGGCAAGTGCGGTGCCGCCGGCGCAGGAATCCGTGACAAGACGGTCCACGCAGTATGTACGGGAATAACCGCACACGGGCATCTGGTCTATGTTGAGCGCGCCGCCGTTGGCCACCCAGCCCACGGACCACTGGCTGAGGCCGGTGCCGTCGCCTATGAGGAAGATAATGTTCTTCACCTTCTTGCTCCTGGGCTGCTTTACAGTAACCGTCTTGTAAGGGACCTCAACGGTATACTGATCGTCCTTGGAGAAGGAGTAGGTGGCGTATTTGGACCTGTCGCGGTCCAGGTCTTCGGGGGTCTGGGCAAAGGCCCATGCGCCAAGGAGCAGGGCTCCGGCTGCAAGCATTATTTTTCTCATAGATTCCATCCTTCAAGTGTTATGTTTGCGTCTTTTTCCTTGCAAAGCACAGTGCGGGTCTCTCCGGGAACCAGGGAGAAGAAGTTGTCCTCCCAGATTGCGCCGCCCTTCAGCTTACCGCAGCCGCACTTGGCCTTGAGGATAAGCTGGTAGGCAACCACGTTGGAATTGTTCTTGAGCGTTACCATGACACCGTCCTCAACGGAGGCGGTGGTCATCTCGACGCTTGCTTTGGGAAGGTTGGTAACGAAGGAGAGGTCTGCGTATCCGGTCATGGGGATGCCCCACCAGTCGGCCTTCTTCCACTCATACTCTCCGCCGGCAGCGGGGACGCAGTAGAAGTTATGGGCAACCACCTTGCCCTCGGCATCCTTGAGCTCGAGTGAAAGGAAGCCTTCCCCTTCCGGGAGGGTCTCCACCACGAAGGGCCTTCTGGCCTTGCTGCGGAAGCGGTAGTCGTTGCGGCTCACGGTGCGGGACTTTGCGTCAAGATAGTGGACGGTGGCGCTGTAATATGCCTCCGGAAGGGCATCGTTCACGCACCAGACCTCGCGCGTACCATAATTATATATAAGCTGTACGGGTGCGCACGCGTTCTTTACGCCGTAGTATCCGGCAGTGGGAACGAGGTACCAGTCGTAGAGCTGCCAGTACATGGAAGGCCATGCACTGTTGAGCATCCAGTTCACTATACCTGTGGCCTGCTTGTCAATGTTGCAGCGGAAGGCCTCGTACATGGAACGGGTGGCGTCGTAGTCAAGGGCGTGCGCCTTCTTGATATAGTCTTCAAAGGACGTGGCCTTCCCGTAGGTACCGTTCATCACGTTCACCTGGAAGTCCATGTTGTTCATATGGGACGATGACGCCGTGCAGTGGTAGTCCCAGGTGGCGTTCAGGGGCCACTCCGGGGCTCCGCCCAGCATGCGCTTCACGTTCTCTGCCTGAGGGATGTTGAGGCCGGGATTGGTCTCAGTGTTGAAACCGTAGGCTCCTCCCCCCTCAGTGTCTATGTACCAGTAATCCGGTCCCACGTACTCATACGGGCCGGCCATCTTCATTCCGGAATGTCCGGTGACCTCGCTCTTGACGGCGTTGGCGGAGCAGACATACGGCCTGTACTCGTACTTGTCGTAAATCTTCATGTACTCCTTCTCCAGGCTGGGAAGGGGTGCGCGGTCACTGCCCGTGAGCCATGCAATCACGGAAGGATGGTTCCTGAGACGGAGGATCTGATCCTTGAAGTACTTGACAGCAAGGCTTTCCCAGGGCTCGCCTGAGATGCAGCCGTTGCGCCTTGTCTCCGGAAGGCCGCAGTAGTCTTCCCATTCCCACTGGCAGCTGAAGCCCACTATGGCCAGGAGGCCCAGCTGGTCGCAGAGGTTGTAGATGGTGTCGTCCTTTCCCCAGATGTTCTCGAAGCGGATGCTGTTTAGGCCCATGTCCTTGACCATAATGGCCTGCTTCAGGAGGCTTTCCGGGGTGTCCTGCATGAAGATGTCGTCCGTCCAGCCGGCGCTCTTGATGAGCACTTTCTTTCCGTTCAGGATGAAGCGGCGGTACTTGCCGTCAACCATCTCGGACTGAATGTCCCTGAGGCCGAAGGTGACGTCCTTGCTGTGGGAAATCTTTGCTCCCACGGCAAAGACGGCGTTGAGGTGATAAAGTTCCGGAGAGCCCATCTCCGCGCTCCACCAGATGCGGGGATTCACAACTTTCTCCTTGTGGGTGACAACCTTGGTCTCCCCTGCCGCCATGTTCACGGGAATCTCAATGTAACCGCCCTCATATGCGGCCTTGAACACACCCTGTACCGGCTTTGTAGCGCGGTTCACAAGGGTGGCCTCCATAATGAAGGAGGCGTCCGTGAGGTCTTTAACGTTAACCACCGGCTTCACGAAGAGGTCCTGGATCTGGACGTTGGGAGTTGCAATCAGCGTCACGGCGCCAAGGATGCCCATGGTCTCGTCTACCGGACGAGGGTTCCAGTCCACATAACCGTGGTTCAGGCACTGTTTGGGAGCCTTGAAAACTTTCACCTGCAGCGTATTGTTGGCCTTGATTATGCCGTCCACGGCGTATTCCCTAACGATGTAGGGGCCGATGGTGGTATCGGCGGTTGCCAGTGTCTTTCCGTTAAGGACGATTTCCGCGCTGTAGCCAAGGCTGTTGAAGCGGAGGAGGTTGCGCAGGGAAGTATTGGCCTTGAACTTTGCGGTGTACACCCAAGGGGTGTCGAAGAGGGTCTTGTCTATATTCTTGTAGTTCTCTCCTTCCATCACGTTCTCCCCGAACGCCCCGGCGTTGTTGAGGGCGCCGGCCACCGTGCAGGGAACCGTTACTTTTATGCTTTGCTTGGAACCTTCCTGGTTAAGTGTCCACTGGGTGAGTTCCTGTGCGCCCGCGCACGCGCTCGCGAGCATCATGACCATTGCGGTAAATGCCTTGATATTCATATGTTTAGTTTGTCAGTTGTGATGCACCAAATACGGGGATATCTCCCTGGGGAAGAGCCTCTATCTTTAGGTTTTCCAGAGCCTTTACATAAGGGTAGCGCATGGCAAGGGTCTTTTCCATGGACTCCTTGAAAAGCTTGAAGGAATTTGCCACTCCGCCGCCAAAGACTATGCGGTCCGCGTCGTATGCATACATTACCACGGTAAGGAACTCGCCAAGGTGCTTTCCGAATTCATTGAACATGGCCAACACGGCAGGAGAGCCGTTTTCCGCGGCTTCAGAGGCAGCTTTCCCCTGCCAGCCGCGGGCGGTGAAGAATTTCTTGGAGCAGAATTCTTCGTAGTCGTGGCCGTTGTAAGGCAGGGCGCCTATCTCCCCCACTCCGCAATGAGTGCCGTCCAGGAGTTTTCCGTCAACGATGACACCTACGCCAAGGCCGGTGCCCAGCGTGATGCCAACTACCACCTTCTCCTTTGCGCCCAGCTTTGCGGCTGCGCCAAGGGCGAAACAGTTGGAGTCGTTATTCACGGAAACGGGGATGTTGAAGCGTTTCTCTACCGCTTCTTTAATGTTGACCTCGTCCCACGAAGGGATGTTGGCGGCCTGGTAGGCAATGCCCTTGGCCGGGTCCACAAGTGTGGGGACCCCTATTCCAATGTGTTCTACTTCAGGAGTGATGATTCCGGAGATTTCATCACAGAGATAGTCCAGCGTCTGCTGTTTGTTCCATTCTTGTTTGAATGAGGGGACGGTTTTCTTAACAACGATTTCAGAGCCCTTTACAAGGCCCATATTAATAGTTGTTCCGCCGATGTCGATTCCTAGGAGCATTCGATTATCAGTGGTTATCAGGTTAGTTACCACAAAAATAATCTATGAAACTCCAAATTTTTACGAAATTTGCGTATTTATACTCCCAATTTGCGCAATTCGCGCTTTCTATACTCCGTAGGAGTACATCCCTTAAGCGCCAGGAAACGACGGGATATACTCTTTGTGTCGGGCTCGTCCATACGGGCGGCAATCTCGGAAACTGTGTCCGAAGAGTTCACCAGCTGTTGGGCGAAATAGTCCATCCTTAGGTTGGAAATTACGGTGTAGATACTGGCTCCGGTGGCCTCCTTGAAGCGCTGTTCCAGCAGCCTGCGGCTCACGGGAACCTGCTTTATGACATCTGCCACCTGCAGTTTCCTGGCCCTGTTCTGGTAGATGTAGCGCATGGCCTCAGCTACCACGGGGTCCTTGGTGGCCATGATACCGGTGGATCCGCGGCTCACGGCGGCTATAGGGCGGATTACTACGTCCTGTCCCGCGTAAGATGGGTCCTGCACCATTCTGTCGGCCATCTGGGCGGTCTCGTACCCGGCCTTCTCTATGTCCATGTCTATGGACGACAGCGCCGGGGCGGTAAGGCTGCAGGTAACTTCGTCGTTGTCAACGCCTATTATTGCCACGTCAAGTGGAACGCTGATTCCCGACGCCTGGCACGCCTCCAGAAGGATCTGGGCCTGGTTGTCATCACAGGCGAACAAGCCTACGGGTTTTGGGAGGGACAGCAGCCATTTGCGGAGTTCAACTATGTCGTAGCTCCACATGGACGACAACTGGCGATTGTTGAAAATGTGGACCTCCGTTACGCCATAATCGGTCTCCAGAGTATCCCTGTATCCCTTGAGGCGACCGTCGCTCCAGCACACGTCCTCATAGCCGAAGAAGCCGAAGTTCTTATATCCGCGTCCGGACAGCTGCTGTGCTGCAATCTTACCGGTAAGCTCGTATTCCGCGGTAATGTTGGGAATGTCTTCAAACTTGGAGATGTAGTCCTGTGCTATGGCCACGATGCCGTTTTTCCTGAAAAGCGACACGTCGTCACCGGGGTCGAACTGGCCTATAACCACGTTCGCCCTCCAGTCCTTCGCCCACCGGAGTACGCCCTTTATACCGATCTCCCTCTTGTAGGACGGCGGCATCTTGCACACCACCCACGGCTGCTCCGAGCGCCTGGCCCAGGCCATGATGCCGCGGAGCAGCCTGTAGGGGAACTGCTCAGTGAAATCCGATATAATAAGAAGCCTCATCAGTTAGTGTGATAAGAAATGCCAATCTTCTGATAATAAGGAAGTTCCTTGTCGTTTATAATGCTATAGAACTTGTTGAAGTCGTCCACGAAGGCGGGATCGTCGGAAATTGTGGTGCCTTCCCATACGGGAGAGACGTTCCAGCCGCGCTCGAACAGGCCCAGCGCCTTGGGGAAGATGTAGTAGGTAACGTGGTCGAAGCTGCGGATGGTCTCGGTCCAGAGCTGTCCCTGTACGCCTATGATGTTCTCCTTTGCAAGGAGCGGGGTCTTTCCGCAGGAAATGATTGCGAGCGTGATCAGTAGGATTAGTTTTTTCATGGGTTATATGGTTTTATTGTTGTTCTTCCTCCTGTCTGGCCTGCTGGACGGGCACCTGCTTACCTTCCCTCCAGGCAACTATGGTGGCGTCCGGGAAGCCCTGCATCTTTACGGTATTTAGTTCCAGAAGGGCTTCGTCATACGTACTGAAAATGCCCACTGTATACACACGTTTGAGGTTTGACGATATCCTCTCGTACACCGGCGACAGTCCCTTGAAGTCCTCGATTCCCAGACGCCGCAGCGACGTGGTAAACTGAATCTGATAAACAAGGCCCGGCGGAAGGGTCATATCCTGCGCCATTCGACCCATCTTGGAGATGTGGATGGTACCGCTCTTCCTGGCCCTGGCCACCTTTATCCTTATCCTGGGCCCCATCAGGTTCTTGCTGAAGGTATAGCTTCCTCCGGCGCCCACCACCTCCTTGTCCTCCGTCCGGGACGATGACAGCACGCCCTCTTTTCGGAAGGCATCGCTCAGGAGCTGTTTCTCAAGCTGAACGTCGGAAAGCTTGCGTTTCAGCTCCTCCAGGCGCACTTTTGACTCGTCGTTCTGATGCCTAGCGATGGAATCCTTCAGGGCCAGCTCCTCGCTTACCTTCTGCATGTACAGGCGCGTGTTGGCCGTTTCCTCAACGCCCTCGGAGAAGGAATCGTGGTCCAGACGGCCAAGTTGCTGCTTGGGGCGCATGGATGCTATACGGACGATGTCTTCCCGGCTGCTCACCACCTTGCGGTCACGGGAGGCGGCGTAATCCACCACGTATACGTAGACGCTGTCTTTGGAACAGTCGCGGTTGGAGGCGAAGATGGTGTACTTGCCGTCCTCGGTGTCCATCAGGAGATAATCGTCCCCGGGAGAATTGAAGGGGAAGCCCATGTTCACGGGATCCTGCCAGGTCTTGGTCTCGGGATCCCAGGTGCTGGAATAGAGGTCGAAACCGCCCATTCCGTATAGCTCGTCGGAGGCGAAATAAAGGGTTTTCCCGTCCGGGGAAAGCATGGGGAAGATCTCGCTTCCCATGGTGGTGAGGGACTCTCCAAGCAGCCTGGGGGCCGTCCAGAGGGTGTCTGTCATATGGGAAATGAACAGGCTCCTGGTTCCCGCAAAGTCAACCGCACTGAAGATCACGCTCTTGTCTCCCCTAGGGAAATACGTGGGATAACCTTCCAGGGAATCCAGGGGGTTGGGGCTGGCGTGCCAGCTCTGGGATTTGAGAGGATAGAACTGGAAGAAATCCTTGCGGGAGAACCTCTGGCGCTCCACCACGTTGGGCTCCGCGCAGAATTCAGTCATGGTGAGAGCGTTGTTGGCCTGCTGGGTGCGCTTCAGCAGAACGGCCAGCTGGTCGTCGTTTTCGACGTACTGGGCGGCGTCGCTGTACTTCTCTATAGCGTCGTCGAAATAATACTTCCTGAGAAGGGTGTCGCCCTCCTCCATAAGACGCCTGGCCTGCTCCGGCAACGCCTGTGCCCGCAGGGTGATTCCCGCGGTAACAAGCATGAGCATTATGCAGACCAGTTTTTTGCGCATTTTGTGTGTATAGCCTACAAATGTAACAAATAGTTATGACAAACTTCCCTTTTAAGGGAAAAATCGTACCGTAGCCAACGTTTTTGGTATAAATACTTGAAAGAATATGCGGTATTTTGGAAAAAAGTACTAAATTTGCAGCCTATTTTGCCCTGACGCTTACCGCGCCAGGGTCAAATTGGCTGAAATAATTCAAAATTTAAAGATAAACTGATATGCAAAGCAAAGGTTGGATCCGTCTTGTGGCTATCCTGCTTGGTCTTGCCTCTATCTGGCAGCTCTCCTTCACCGCGGTAACCCGCATCGAAGAGAACAAAGCCAAGAAAGCGGCGGAGCAGCAGGCGCTTCAATTCGTCGAAACTAACAACGTGGCCGCGGAAGTACGCGAGTTCGTACTTGACTCCGTAGCCAACATCCGTAACAGGGCCTATGTAGATTCCATCAGCGCAGAAAAGGTATTCCTCGGATACACCTACAAGAGCGCAAAGGAAAAGGAAATCAACCTCGGTCTGGACCTCAAGGGTGGTATGAACGTCATGCTGCAGGTGCAGCTGGAAGACCTTGTAAAGGCTCTTTCCGGTAACAGCACCGATCCTGACTTCATCGCCGCAATGGACGAGGCCAAGAAGAATAACGTCAACTCCAGCGCAGACTTCATCGGCCTGTTCCGCGACGCCTGGGAGAAAGTTGCTCCCGGCCGCCGTCTGGCAGAGGTCTTCGCAACCTACGAGCTCCGTGACAAGATTTCCAACGACGCCACCAACGATAAGGTCATCGACGTTATCCGTGCAGAGGCAAAGAGCGCCGTGGACAATTCCTTCAACGTTCTCCGTAACCGTATCGACCGCTTCGGCGTCACCCAGCCCAACATTCAGCAGGTAGGTACTTCCGGCAAGATCCTCATCGAACTTCCGGGCGTAAAGGATCCTGAGCGTGTGCGTAAGCTCCTCCAGGGCACCGCATCCCTCGAGTTCTGGCCCACCTTCATGGGTAACGAGGTAGACCTCTATGCCGTAGACGCCCGCGTGAGCGAGATCCTCGGCAACCTTGGAGACAGCACCGCAGTTGCAAATCCCCTCTTCCGCGTCCTCAGCCCCAGCGGCTGGAACAACGCCTGCATAGGTTTTGCACAGGGTGTCGACACCGTTACCGTAAACCGCTACCTGGCCATGGCAGAGGATGTTCTCCCCCAGGGCTTCCGCGGTATGTGGTCCGTAAAGCCTTCAGAGCTTGTCCAGGGCAACAACCTGTACGAACTCGTAGCCATCAAGGTCACCTCCCGTGACGGCAAGGCTCCCCTTGACGGCGGTGTGGTCACCGACGCCCGCGTGAACTTCAACGGTGCACAGCGCGGCGGCAGCGGCGCTCCTTCCGTGTCCATGACCATGAACGCAGAGGGCGCCTCCATCTGGGCCCACCTCACCAAGGATAACATCGGCAAGCAGGTCGCTATCGTCCTGGATGGCCTGGTGTATTCCTATCCTACCGTGAATACGGAGATCACCGGCGGTTCTTCAGAGATCACCGGTAACTTCGACGTCCAGGAAGCTGAGGACCTTGCAAACGTCCTCAAGTCCGGTAAGCTCCCCGCCCCTGCAACCATCATTCAGGAGCAGGTGGTCGGTCCTACCCTGGGCTCCGCATCCATCAAGGCCGGTCTCATCAGCTTCCTCATCGCTTTCTGCCTGGTGCTCATCTACATGGTATTCTTCTACCAGGGCGCCGGTCTCATTGCCGATGCAGCACTGCTCTGCAACGTCCTTCTCCTGTTCGGTGTCCTCGTAAGCTTCGGCGCTGTCCTCACCCTGCCCGGTATCGCCGGTCTGGTCCTGACCCTGGGTATGGCAGTGGACGCCAACGTTATTATCTATGAGCGCATCAAGGAAGAGCTTGCTGCGGGCAAGGGCTTCTCCCTGGCCGTTTCCGACGGTTACAAGAACGCCTACTCCGCAATTATCGACGGTCAGCTCACAACCCTCATCACCGGTATCATCCTCTATATCTTCGGTTCCGGTCCTGTCCAGGGTTTTGCCACCACGCTGATCATCGGTATCATCACTTCCGTGCTCACCTCCATCTTCATCACCCGCATCATCTTCGACGACCGCATCAAGGCCGGCAAGACCGTTGCCCTGTCCAACAAGCTCACCCAGAATATTCTCAAGAATACCAAGGCAGACTTCATCGGCGCAAAGAAATGGTCTTACCTCATCTCCGGTGCCCTCATCGTGATTTCCATCGCCAGCATTGCCTTCAAGGGCTTCAGCTATGGTGTAGACTTCACCGGTGGCCGTACCTACGTTGTTCGCTTTGACAAGGCCGTTACCGCAGAAGATGTGCGCGCATCCGTGGAAGACGTGTTCAAGGCCGCTGCAGAAGCAGAGGGCATCGACCAGTACTCCGTGGAAGTGAAGCAGTTCGGCGGTGACTCCCAGATGAAGATTACCACCCAGTACAAGAACGACAGCGAAAGCACTGCAGTTGACGCAGAGATCGAAGGTCTCCTGTTCAACGCCCTCAAGGGCTTCTACGCAGAGGAAATAACCCTGGCAAACTTCACCTCAACCCTGGAGAACCCCAACGGTATCATCTCCTCCGACAAGGTTGGTCCTACCATCGCCCGCGACATCACCCGCAGCGCAATCATCGCCGTCATCCTTGCCCTCATCGCCATCTTCATCTACATCGCTGTCCGCTTCAAGGGATGGACCTGGGGCCTTGGCGGCGTGGTTTCACTGGCCCACACGGCTATCATAGTCATCGGCTTCTTCTCCCTGTTCAACGGTGTCCTGCCGTTCAACCTGGATGTAGACCAGACCTTCATTGCAGCTATCCTCACCATCATCGGTTACGCCATCAACGATAACGTGGTTATCTTCGACCGCATCCGTGAGCAGAGGGGCCTGCACCCGAAGGAAGACTTCCGCACTACGGTGAACACCGCCCTTAACGCCACCCTCACCCGTACCCTCAACACCTCCGTATCCACCCTCCTTCCTATGATTGCAATCGCAATCTGGGGTGGTGAGTCCATCAGGGGTCTTGCAGTGGCACTCTGCCTGGGTGTTGTAATCGGCACCTACGCATCCATCATGATCGGTACCCCCATCATGTACGATGCCACTGCCGCAGCAGCCAAGAAGAAGGCGTAAAAGCCATTACGGGCAGCCACGTGCCGTCATCCCCGACCTGATCGGGGATCTCAACCAGCAGTATTGTCACGCGAGGCCACGTTTTGGCTCACAAATGTAAAAGGTTCGGTTTTTTTGACCGAACCTTTTACATTATACGCCATGTGGGGCCATTTTACGTAAATGGTTCGGCACTTTTTTCCGAACCTTTCACATTTTCTACCGGGTCTATCCACCGATTTGCCGTTTTTGGTGGATAAGCGGGTGTTTTGGTGGATGGGGGGAGTTGTTGAAAACTTTATTGTGAAGATTGGGGGAGATTTCTTATCTTTGTTACATGAGTTTCGTGCACCTTCATGTCCACACCCAGTACTCCATTCTGGACGGGCAGTCTTCCATAGAAAACCTTTTTAACCGGGCAGAAGAGCTTGGTATGCCGGCCCTTGCAATAACGGACCACGGCAATATGTACGGCGTAAAAGAGTTCTTCAAATACGCCAAGAAGCACCCTTCCGTAAAGCCCATAATAGGTTGTGAAATCTATGTGTCCAAAGGGGACCACAGGAAGAAGGAGAAGGGTTACTATCACCTCATTCTGCTTGCCAAGAACTATCAGGGATACCTCAATCTGGTAAAGATAGTCTCGGAGGGCCATGTGAACGGAATGTACTACAGGCCGCGCGTGAGCCACGAGGTCATTGAAAAGTACCACGAGGGCCTTATCTGCAGCAGCGCCTGCCTTGCCGGAGAGGTCCCCAGGGCCATAATGGCACGTGACGCAGAAGCCATAGACAAAGCCATTACCTGGCACAAGAGGGTCTTCGGAGAAGACTATTACCTTGAGGTGATGAAGCACAAGACGGAGGTCCCCGGCCTGGACAACCAGCTGTACGAGGACCAGTGCTACTACACAGAAGAAATCTTCAAGTTGGCAGAAAAGCACGGCATAAAGGTAATCGCCACCAACGACGCCCATTTTGTGCGCAAGGAAGACGGCCCGGTTCACGACCGCCTCATCTGCCTCACCACAAACGCCTTCATAGACGATCCACAGCGCCTCCGCTATACCCAGCAGGAGTATATCAAAACTGAGGAACAAATGCTTGAATTGTTCCCCAACCATCCGGAAGCCATCTCAAACACACTTGAAGTGGCTTCAAAGATAGAAGAGTACTCTATAGACAGGGACCCCGTGCTCCCGGTTTTCGATATAGACCCCGCCTTCATGGGAGAGATTGGCAAGTACCTTGAGCTGTACAAGAACATCATTGACGAGGGCCGCTGCGACAAGCACGGAACCTACCGCGGCGACGGTTTCTGCAACTCTGTGGCGTATCTGTGCCACCTTACATACAAGGGCGCGCATGAACGATACGGGGAAACCCTTACCCAGGAGCAGCAGGAGCGCATAGATTTCGAGCTCAAGACCATCTGCCGCATGGGCTTCCCGGACTATTTCCTCATAGTCCAGGACTATATAGCAGCTTCCCGCGCAATGGGCAGCATGGTGGGCCCGGGACGTGGCAGCGCGGCTGGCTCGGTTGTGGCTTACTGCCTCAAAATCACCAATCTGGACCCCATCAAGTACCAGCTCCTGTTCGAGCGTTTCCTGAACCCGGACCGCATTTCCATGCCGGATATCGACGTAGACTTCGAAGACCTCACAAAGGCCCACGACTATGTGGAGAAGAAATACGGAGCGGACCACGTGTCCCGCGTCATCACCTTTGGAACCATGGCGGCAAAGAGCGCCATCAAGGATGTTGCGCGCATAAGCCACGTGAGCATCGACGAGAGCAACCGCCTCACCAAGATGGTCCCGGACCGCCTGTCGGAGAAAAAAGAGAAAGAGTACCCGTACAACCCCAAGCTGGACGAGCTCAAGCCCGGTTTCAAGGTCGTGGAACACGATGGAAAAATGTTCCAGAAGGGTCTGGAAGACGTTGACGTCAAGATTACCCTCAAGAACTGTTACCGCCTTGTTCCGGAGTTCATAAACGAGCTCCAGAACGGTCCGGAAATAAATAAGGAGGTCCTCAAATACGCCCAGGCCCTGGAAGGCAGTGTCCGCCAGGTGGGCATGCACGCCTGCGCAACCATCATCGGCAGGGGAGACCTTACCAATTATCTTCCCATATGCCTGTCCAAAGATAAGGAAACAGGCCTGGACGTACGTACGTCCCAATACGACGGCCATTACATAGAGGACGTGGGAATGCTCAAAATGGACTTTCTTGGGCTCATAACGCTCCAGATCATCCACAACTGCCTGGACCTTATTAAGGAGCATTATGGCCAGGATATCGACATAGAAGCCATCCCCATCGACGACAAGGCCACGCTGGAGCTTTACGGCCGTGGAGACACCACTTCCGTGTTCCAGTTTGAATCCGAGGGCATGAAACAGTGGCTACAGCGCCTGCGCCCGGAGCGCTTCGAGGACCTCATAGCAATGAACGCTCTCTACAGGCCCGGCCCCATGGACTACATCCCGGACTTCGTTGCCAGAAAGCAGGGAGAGCAGGCCATAGAATACGACCTTCCTGAGATGGAAGAGTTCCTGCAGGACACCTACGGCGTCACGGTCTACCAGGAGCAGGTGATGCTTCTGTCACAGAGACTTGCCGGCTTTACCAAAGGCGAGGCAGACAAGCTCCGCAAGGCCATGGGTAAGAAGCAGATAGACATCTTGAACTCCCTCAAGGACAAGTTCATGAGCGGAGGCATAGCCAACGGCCACCCGGAAAAGGTCCTGGACAAAATATGGAAAGACTGGGAGAAATTTGCCCAGTACGCCTTCAACAAGTCCCACGCGACCTGCTATGCATGGGTCAGTTACCAGACCGGCTGGCTTAAGGCGCACTACCCCTCTGAATTCTTCGCATCCTGCCTTGACAGCGCCAAGAGCATGGAGGAAACCGTCAAGATAATGGACGACTGCAAGGGCCACGGAATCAAGGTCCTTAGCCCGGACGTGAACGAGAGCACCGGCCGCTTCACCGTAAACAAGGACGGCGATGTCCGATTTGCCCTCAGTTCCATCAAAGGTTTCGGCGCCAACATTGTAGACGCAATCATTAAAGAACGCGAGGAAAACGGCTTGTTTACAGACGTTTACGACTTTGTGGAACGAATGGCCGGCAGCGTTAACCGCAAGAGTTTCGAGTGCCTCGTGAACTCCGGCGCCTTTGACAGCTTCGGCCACAAAAGGTCAATGTTCTTCCAGCCCGGCCGCACCGCAGACATGTTCATAGACGAGATAGTACGCTACGGAGAGCTCTACAAGAACGACAGCCTGAGCGGCGGCGTATCGCTCTTCGGAGACATGGAGGAAATGAAGCCGGAGCGTCCTCCCCTGCCGGAGAACGAGGGCGATATGGACATTCTGGACGTCCTCCAGCGCGAAAAGGAACTCGTGGGCATGTACCTGAGTTCCCATCCGCTTGACCGCTACAGCTTTGAAATAAAGAATTTCACCAACCAGAAACTGGCAGAGCTTTCCAACTACGTTGCCGAGTGCGAGAGCAAGAAACAGAGCGCCAAGGTCTACGTGGCAGGAATAGTGGCCGATGTCAAAAACCTCACCACAAAAGGCGGAAAGCCATATTCCCGCACCACCCTGGAAGATTACAGCGGATCTTACGAGCTGGCTCTCTTCGGCAAGGACCACGAGACCTTCATGCAGTACATGAGCCCGCGCGCTTCGCTGTTCCTGGAGGGCGTAATTGAAGAGAAATTCTTCCTCAAACCGGAGGAAAAGGCTCTGGGCAAAACGGCCCCGTATGCCTTTAAACTGCGCAAGGTGACGCTCCTTGGCAATCTTTCTGACGAGGTCCTCACCGGCTTTAACCTGGACATCGAAACCCCCATGCTCACGGAAACCTTCCGCAAGGACTTCGTGAAGGTTATAAAGAGCCACAAGGGCAACATCCCGCTAAACATCTTCATCTACGATCCCCAGACCCGCTACCGCATCCAGTTCTACTCCAAGAAGTACCAGGTTGCCGTTACCCAGGAATTCATCCAGGATCTCCACCGCATAGGTCTGGACCACTACGAAGTTTCCCGCAGGTAACTCTCCAGAAATGTGAAAGGTTCGGAAAAAAGTGCCGAACCATTTACGTAAAATGGCCCCACAAGGCGTATAATGCAAAAGGTTCGGTTTTTTTGACCGAACCTTTTACATTTGTGGGCCAAAACGTGGCCGATGGGATGACGGTGCTTACTGCTGCCTGGCCAGTTTGAAGCCAATCTTGTAGTTGTCGTAGCCGGAGGCAAGCTTTGCAATCTGGCCAATGTCGGTCTTCTTTTCTCCAAGCTTGGCGAGCGCCCTCTTGATGAACTCAGTGGTCTTGTCCGAGGAGAAGAGCATCTTGACGCCGTCAAGGGTGAGGTCCAGGCTGCCGGTCATTGTGAAGAACTTCATGCTGCGGCCGAAGTTGAGCGTGATGGCATCCATTTCCGGGCTAACCTGAAAGGTTCCGTTGAGCGGGAAGCCGCCGATGGTCCAGACAAAGGTCATGTCGGACTCGTAGAACGTTATGCTCATTGTTCCAGGCTTGATGCCGAACTTAGTGAGATACTCGTCAATCTTGGTCTCAACTGCGGAAGAAGCCGCCGTGCCGGCAAGATTGGAAACCACGCCGCCGTCATTGGTTGTCATGGAAACAGCCACGCCGCTGTAGTTGTATGTGCCCTCAAGTTTGGGAACGACAACTTTTCCTAGGAGGTCTCCAAGAACATTGCCGATGGCGTTGTCTACTGTAGCATTGCCTGTGGAAGTGCCGCCAAGGATGCCGCCGAGGATGTTTCCAAGGGTATTCTGCGCCTGTGCAGTGAAAGTGAACGCTGCCGCAAGGGCTGCAATTGCAAGGATTTTTTTCATTGTATTATGTCCGTTAAATTAGTTTCAGCGTGTAAATATAACAATTATTGTGCTTAATCTTCCGGCCAGCCCTGGGATTTCATTGGAAATTCCACGCCCTCCGGCGTTACCAGGACATCCCCGGCCTCCGGCTGGGCCAAGTGGCCTATGATGTCGAAGGTCTGGAAATCCCTGCGGAACTTCTCCAGGTGCAGGATGGGTACAACAAAGAGAAGACGGTTATCGTCCCCGCCGTTCATTGCGGCCGATACCGGATCCATATCCAGTTCTTTGCCCAGGGAAAAGCTGTTACCCTCGAAGGGAATCTTGTCGGCATAGACCTTGGCGCCAAGGCCGCTGTCGCGGGTGAGGCGTTTGACGGCATCGGCAAGACCGCGTGTGACGAAGTATCCGTACGAGGGGTAAATCTCCGCGTCCTCCAGCTTTGAGACGATGCCCGAGTCCAGCTCCGGACGGAGATAGTCGCCAACCAGCATCCGGTACTTGGACATGTCCGGCTGGGTTCCCTTTTCCGCAAACTCCTTTGCGCCCCTTTCCAGCACCTGAAGGCCAAGGAAGGCCGCTCCAAGGCTGCCGGAGACGCAGATAAGGTCCTTTGACTTTGCCGCCATACGGCGCTTGGACGTGAGGAGCGAAGTCTCCCCCGTTGCCGCCATAGAGACGTACAGGCCGTTGTTGGAGGGCTGCAGGTCCAGATTCACGGCCTCAAAGCCGTGCTCCTTTGCCGCAACCGTAATTCCCATCCACAGTTCCTTGATCTGTTCAAAGTCCAGTTTTGCCGATACGCCAAGCACCACATTCAGGAGCCTGGGGTGGGCGAGGGACGCGTAGAGTTCCCCCACCGTTCCCACAACGCACTTGTAACCCAGGTGTTTAAGCGGGAAATACACCAGGTTGAAGTCTATCCCTTCAAGGAACATGCGGGACGATGTTATTACGATGCCGCCCTCCGACTTGCAGGACAGCCCGCTGACGGGATTATACGCAGACAGGCGGTACAGCTGGGATATCGCCTCTACTTTGCCAAGAGATGAGAATGTTTCTGCCATACTGCAAAGATAACAATAATTTAGTGTATCTTTGCACTGATGAAGCTCTGGCAGATCATACTTCCCGTCCTGACCCTTGCCTCCTGCACGCGCAATCCTGCGCTCAGGGAGGCCGCGCACCTTGTGGAAACCTACCCGGACAGCGCCCTTACCATCCTGGAAGGCGTTTCTCCGGAAACCCTCTCACAGCGGGACAGGGCAGAGTACGACTACCTGGGCGCCCAGGCCTTCTACAACACATACTTTTTCCTGGACGATCACCACTCCATCGGCCTCTCCCGCGCGTACCGGTATAAAGAGCAGCAGAGAAACCGCGTCTCCAACATCGCAATGCTGGTTGCTGCAATACTGGCCACGCTTGTCCTCTACTTCTGGGCAAGGAAGGCACAGACGGAAAAACAGCTCCTTCTCCAGAAAGAGGAAAACGAGCGCCTTCTCTCAGCCGCGGAAGAGCTCCGCTCCCGGATGGGCGCCATCGTCAAAAATGAAAAAAAGCAGGGGAGTACCTTCGATGCGCTGGACCGCCTGTGCGAGCAGTACTACATATATGAAGGAACGGAAAACCTCCAACCCCGCATAATCCGGGAGGTCCGCTCCATAGTTGAAGGCCTGCGCTCTGACAGCTCCGTCCAGAAAAATCTGGAGCAGTCGCTGAGCGCAAAATACCCGGGAGTAATGACCCGCCTCCGCGCAGATTTTCCCAAATGGAAAGAGGAAGATTTCCTACTTTACCTCTTCAGCGCATCGGGCTTCTCTTCCACTACAATTTCCACCCTCCTTGAGAAAGAAAAACCCTACATCTACAACCGGATTTACAGGCTAAAAGAAAGAATCAAAAATTCTGATACCACAGATAAAGAGCTGTATTTGAGCTTGTTATCATAACGCCAGTAAATGGCGTTTTTTTAGTGGTTTTCGACAGCCGTTCACCCGTTTGCGAGATTAATTTTTGTCACACCGTTTATAATACACTGATTTTCAGCATGTTATAAAACAACATTTGCGAGTTTTTTCAGGGCTCAAAATTTTTTTCTCCCAATTTTTGTTCCGACCTTTGTATCAGAAGAAAAACCTCTAAAATTTTGAGTTATGGAAATCAAGAAAAGCCCTAAAGCAAGTCTCGAAAACAAGAGACTTCTCCTTCTTGAGCTGGGTCTTGTTGCCGCACTCGCTATCGTTTATGTAGCATTCAACGTTTCCTCCAAGGAAGCCAAGGTTGCAGCTCTTGAAGACACCACCCAGGTGGTCATCGAAGAAGAAATGGTGGCCATTGAAAACGAAACTCCACCCCCGCCGCCGGAGGCTCCGTCAGTCCCCGTCCTGTCAGACCAGATCGACATCGTTGACGATGACATCAAGCTTGACGACGACATGTTCATGAACCTGGAAGACGACAACACCGGCGTAGAGATCCAGGAGTACAAGGAAGCGGAAGTTGAGGAAGAGGAAGTGGAAGAGGAAGCCATTCCTTTCCAGCTTGTAGAAACCAAGCCTTCCTTCAACGGAGGCGACGCCAACGAGTTCTCCAAGTGGGTTAACTCCCGCCTTGTCTATCCTGAGATTGCAAAGGAGAACGGCGTTCAGGGCCGCGTTACCCTCCAGTTCACCGTAGAGGCCGACGGCCGAGTAACCAATGTAAAGGTTCTCCGTGGCGTAGACCCTTCACTTGACGCAGAAGCTGTCCGCGTGGTGAAGACCTCTCCCAAGTGGAAACCCGGACGCCAGCGCGACCGCGCAGTTAAGGTCACCTACACCTTCCCGGTTATCTTCCAGCTGCGTTAAACGCCTGATTTTCAAAATTAAAGCCCGGCCTTGCGGCTGGGCTTTTTCATGTGCTACAGATTTCGAAGCAGATTAACCATGGAGACTTTCTTGTCTATCATGTCGCGGAGGTCTTCGATCTTGACGCGCTCCTGGGTCATGGTGTCGCGGTCACGGACGGTTACGCAGCCGTCAACAAGGCTGTCATGGTCTACCGTGACGCAGAAAGGAGTACCGATGGCGTCCTGGCGGCGATAGCGCTTGCCTATGGAGTCTTTCTCGTCGTACTGATAGGAGAAATCGTACTTGAGAAGGTCCACGACCTTCTGTGCGAGCTCCGGCAGGCCATCCTTCTTGACAAGCGGCATGACGGCAACCTTGATGGGGGCGAGGGGAGCGGGAATACGCATTACAACGCGCTCTTCGCCGTTTTCCAGCTTCTCCACCGTGTAAGAGTGAGCCATGACGGCAAGGCACATACGGTCCACGCCGATGGAGGTCTCTATAACATAAGGAGTATAGGAAACGTTGTCCTCGGGGTCGAAGTACTCTATCTTCTTTCCGGAGAACTTCTGGTGGTTGCCAAGGTCGAAGTTGGTACGGCTGTGGATGCCCTCAAGCTCCTTGAAGCCGAAGGGGAAGTTGAACTCGATGTCGGTAGCGGCATTTGCATAGTGGGCAAGCTTCTCGTGGTCGTGGAAACGGTAATTCTCTGCTCCCATACCCAGGTTCACATGCCATTTCATGCGGGTTTCCTTCCACTTTTTGAACCAGTCAAGTTCTGTTCCGGGCTTGATGAAGAACTGCATTTCCATCTGCTCGAACTCCCTCATGCGGAAGATGAACTGGCGGGCCACTATCTCGTTGCGGAAGGCCTTTCCAATCTGGGCGATACCGAAGGGAATCTTCATGCGGCCGGTCTTCTGGACGTTCAGATAGTTCACGAAAATGCCCTGGGCGGTCTCCGGCCGGAGGTAGATAGTGTTGGCGCCATCGGCCGTGGAACCCATTGAGGTAGAGAACATCAGGTTGAACTGACGCACTTCCGTCCAGTTGCAGGTGCCGGAAATGGGGCAGACTATGTTGCAGTCGATGATTATCTGACGATACTCTGCAAAGTCGTTGGCCTTTTCTGCCGCCACATAGCGGTTATGGACCTCGTCCCACTTGGCCTTCTCGCGGAGGACGTTGGGGTTGGTGGCGCGGAACTGGGCCTCGTCAAAGGCGTCTCCAAAGCGTTTTTTACCCTTTGCAACCTCTTTTTCAATCTTCTCTTCAATCTTGCCCAGGTAGTCCTCTATAAGGACGTCGGCACGATAGCGCTTCTTGGAATCTTTGTTGTCGATGAGGGGGTCGTTGAAGGCTCCTACATGGCCGGAGGCCTCCCAGATGCGGGGATGCATGAAGATGGCGGAGTCTATACCCACTATGTTCTCATTGAGGCGGGTCATTGCCTCCCACCAGTAGGTTTTGATGTTGTTCTTGAGCTGCACACCCATCTGGCCGTAGTCATAAACGGCTGCAAGGCCATCGTAAATCTCGCTGGAAGGGAATATGAATCCATACTCCTTGCAATGGGCTACAAGCACCTTGAAAAGTTCGTCCTGTGTCATATACTTATTAATTACTTATAAATTTCCTTTAAAGGTTTCTTCACGAAATCACGCTGCTCAATTAGCGGATGTGGGATTGTAAGTTCTTCTGTATTAATAGTTTCTTTACCGTAATAAAGAATATCGATGTCTATTGTCCTGTTGTGATAGACGCGCTTTCCGTCTGTGTCGTATTCCGGATCATCGTCTCTTCCAAGGGCCTTTTCAACCTCTTTTATCTTGTGGAACAGCCCTGTAACATGTTCTACGGAAGGCAATTCCACCGGGACCTTGTACATGATGCACATATTAAGGAAAGCCGGCCCGTCAAAGCCCCAGGAGGGCGTTTCGTATACCTTGGATATACGTTCAGGAGTGACCCCGAAAGCCTGATCCATGAGGGTAACGGCCCTCATCAGGTTAACCTCGCGGTTCCCCAGATTGGACCCCAGTCCCAAATATAAGTCAACCTTAGTCATTGAGTTTGCCGTAATCGTCCTCGTCGTAGTCCATGCCCAGTTCTACGCGGGCTTCGTCAGAGAGCATGGAGCGGTCCCATTGAGGCTCGAAAGTGAGTTCTATGGTGCACTTGGTAACGCCCGGAACCGCCTCTACACCATGCTGAACCTCTCCTATCACCTGATCCGCCATGGGGCAGTTAGGAGCGGTAAAGGTCATGAGGATAAACACCTCGTGGGCCTTGTTTATGGTGAGCTCATATATAAGGCCAAGGTCGTAGACATTAACGGGGATCTCGGGGTCATAGACCTCCTTGATTGCCGCTATCACGGCCGCATACATTGGCTGCAGCTGCTGCACATCCTCGGCTGTAAGTACTTCTTTATCTGGCATTTTTCTTAATTGTTTCAATCATTGACACAAGCCCGTTCGCCCTGGTGGGGGAGAGGTTCTCCCTGAGGCCGATTTCCTCCAGGAAGGCAAAATCGTCACCGGCTATTTCCTCGGGTGTGCAGCCGGAGTAGACGTCTATCAGAAGAGAGATGATTCCCTTGGTGATAATGGCGTCGCTGTCCGCGGTGAACCAAAGGCGGCCGTCACGCTTCTCACAGTCCAGCCAAACCCTTGACTGACAGCCTTTTATAAGGCGGTCTTCCGTCTTTTTATCTTCCGGGAACGGCTGGAGTCCCTTCCCAAGTTCTATAAGGTACTCGTACTTGTCCAGCCACTCGTCAAACTGGCCGAAATCCTCAATTACCTGCTGTTTCTTCTCTTCGAGTGTCATACCAACATATCTATTGCCCTGTTAAGGCATTTTACAAAGCATTCTGCCTCTTCAAGTGTATTATACGGCGCGAAGGACACCCTCACCATTCCCGTGGTCCCAAAGCGGTCCATAAGTGGTTCTGCGCACATCTGGCCGGAACGCACAGCAATTCCCATCTTATCAAGTAGGAGGGCAAGATCTTCGTGATGGGCTCCCTCTACACTGAAGGAAAATAGCGGTATTTTCTCTCCGGTTCTACGTGGAACCCCGTATAGTTTTATCCTTGTATCCCGGGTAAAAACGTCAAGCAGATACTCTGTAATGGCGTTTTGCTCCGCTTCAACCTCCTTGCTGTCACGGACAGAATTAACAAACTCAATAGCCGGAACAAGCGTTGGCGTAGCATTAAGATTCTGCGTGCCGGCCTCGAATTTGGCAGGAAGGGGAGCGTAAGTGGTTCCGGAAAAACTCACGGTGTGAATCATTTCTCCGCCACCCATATACGGAGGCATGGCGTCCAGCCATTTCTTCTTTCCATAAAGAACTCCCGTGCCCGTTGCGGCATATAATTTATGTCCGGAAAACGCATAGAAATCACAGTCCAGAGCCTGAACGTCTACACGCTCGTGAACAATTCCCTGGGCTCCGTCAACAAGCACAGGAACCCCGTGTTTATGACAGGCGGCCACTAGTTCCTTAACCGGATTAATAAGGCCTAACACATTGGAAATGTGAGAGATAGCTACAAGTTTCGTTTTCTCTGAAATGAGTTTCTCCAGTCTTTCCGGGCTAAGGGAGCCGTTATCTTCAATCTCAAGGACCTTTAAGGAAGCGCCCTTTCTCTGGCACATCATCTGCCAGGGCACGATATTGGAATGATGCTCAGCGTCGGAGACAATGATCTCGTCCCCCTCATGAACATACGCCTCTCCAAAAGAAAAAGCAACAAGATTGATGGACGCAGTGGCGCCAGAAGTAAAGATGATTTCTTCCCTGGAAGACGCGTTTAGAAAGTCCTTGACCGTGTTTCTGGTGCTCTCATACTCATCTGTAGCGTCAGCGGCAAGCTTATGGACAGCCCGGTGAATATTGGCATTGGAGGAGTGGACAAGAGCGTTCCACTTAGATACAACGCTCTCCGGCCTCTGGGCTGTGGCTGCATTGTCCAGGTAAATAAGAGGCTTTCCGTACACCTTTGTGTCCAGAATAGGGAACTTAGCTCTTGTTTCTTTTATTGTCATAGCGTTGTATAAGTCTGCAAATTTACATAATTTTGCGTTATGATTGATTATATAAAAGGACAAATAATAGAATTAACTCCTACGGAGTTGGTTCTGGATAACCACGGAATAGGGTACAGCATCCTGATTTCCCTCCAGACATACGAGGCCTTCGAGCTCAAAACAGAGGCTGTCGCATACATTCACCACTATATCAGGGAAGACGAGGAACTGTATTTTGGGTTCGCCACAAAGGACGAAAGGGAACTATTTCGCCTCCTGATCAGTGTCTCCGGCATAGGTGTGGCCTCTGCCAGAATGATGCTTTCAACATTGACATCGGAAGAAATACGTCACGCAATACTGTCAGAAGACGTAAACAAGATAAAAAGCGTAAAGGGAATAGGCCTCAAAAGCGCCCAGCGCCTGGTGCTTGAATTGAAGGACAAAGTGGTGAAAGGGGAGGGCGCGGAAACGCCGGCTCTATTCAAAGCCGACGGCGGCGCACTGGTGGAAGAAGCCACAACGGCACTCACAATGCTAGGCTTCACAAAGGCAAATATTTCCAAGGTTATGCCCGCAATTTTAAAGGAAAACCCCACCGCAAAGGTGGAAGAAATCATCAAGGCCGCCCTGAAAAAACTTTAGTGACTAACGGCGGTTTGCCGATGGTCAACGTCCAAAATACACCAGCAGAACAGAGATATCTGCAGGAGACACACCAGAAATTCTGGAGGCCTGGGCAATGGTCCCGGGCCTATATTTTTTAAGCTTTTGGCGGCACTCGATAGACAGCCCGGAAAGGGTGTCGAAGTCAAAGTTCTCAGGAATCTTTATATACTCTAAACGGGCATTTTTCTGCGCCTGGAGCTTCTCCCTTTCAAGGTAACCGGAGTATTTAATTGACGTCTCCACAGAACTGATTACTTCGGAAGAAAAACCCTCCATTGTTCCACGTGGAACAAAATGGAGCAATTCTTCAAAAGAAAGCTCAGGCCTTGAGACTAAATCAGACAAATGTTTAGACTCTGAAATAGGAGAAGATCCTTTGGAAATAAGGTAATCATTAATCTGAGATGCCTTAACTTTGAACGAGGAGCAATAAGAAAAGAGTTCTTCTACATGTTCTTCTTTCTTCCTCACAAGCCTGTAGCGATGTTCAGAGGCCAGCCCAAGGGCGTAAGAAAGCTCAGTGAGGCGTAAATCGGCATTATCCTGACGAAGCAAAATCCGATATTCGGCACGTGAAGTAAACATCCTATAGGGCTCATCTACTCCCTTACAAATAAGGTCGTCGATAAGAACACCAATGTAAGCCTGATCCCTTCTAAGAACAAAAGGATCCTTTCCGGAAATCTTCAAATGCGCATTTATGCCGGCTATAATACCCTGGGCGGCGGCTTCTTCATAACCAGTAGTGCCGTTGACCTGACCTGCCAGGAACAAATTATCTATTACCCGGGACTCCAGAGTATAATTCAAATACTGCGGATCAAAATAATCATACTCCACAGCATATGCGGGTTTAAACACCTCAACATTCTCCAGACCCTCAATAGCATGCATGGCCTCCATCTGTATCTCAAGAGGAAGAGATGAGGAAAAGCCCTGAAGGTAATACTCCGGAGAATCCTTTCCCTCCGGTTCAAGGAACAATTGATGGGAATCCTTATCGGCAAATGTGCGTAGCTTGTCTTCAATGCTGGGGCAATACCTTGGACCCTTTCCCTGGATCATGCCGGTGAAAAGGGGAGACTCATCAAATCCTGATTTCAGAATTTCATGGACCTTGAGGTTTGTATGAAGGATATAGCACTCCATTTGGGAAGTCCCGTCTTGAATTGCCGAAGGAACATCAAGGAATGAAAATCTCTCTGGGGACGCATCACCTTCCTGACAAAGCAACCGGCTAAAGTCCACTGAGCGGATATCTATCCTGGGCGGGGTGCCAGTCTTCATTCTTGCAACAGGAATACCCGCCGATGCCAACTGGTCCGATATTCCATAACTCGCCTTCTCTCCAATGCGGCCGCCTTCAAAGGAGTGTCGCCCTACGAACATCTTTCCGTTCAGGAAGGTACCCGCTGTCAAAACAACCGCCTTAGAGTGAAAAATTGCACCCGTAACCGTGCGAATTCCGCAGATTTTTTGATTCTCAAAGAGAAAACTCTCGGCAAAATCGGCGTAAATCTTTAATTTAGAGTTACTTAGAAGGAAACTTAACCATGTCTTGGAAAAGAGCTGTTTGTCGCACTGCGCACGCGGGCTCCACATTGCCGGACCTTTTGACCTGTTAAGCATTCGGAACTGGAGGGTGGAGGCATCAGTGACCAGCCCCATATATCCCCCAAGGGCATCTATCTCGCGGACTATCTGTCCTTTGGCTATACCGCCCACCGCCGGGTTGCAACTCATCTTGGCAAGGCCGTTCAGGTCAGGAGTCACAAGCAAAACAGACGACCCCATGTTTGCCGCAGCCATTGCGGCTTCGCATCCGGCATGTCCGCCACCTAAAACAATTATGTCAAACCGGTCTGTCATAAAAGAGTCTTTAGCAGCTCCAGATAAAAGTCTTCCTTCGCACGCATCTGGGCAATATCTGTCTCTGTATGGTCGTCATATCCTATAAGATGAAGAAGGCCGTGCACAATGACGCGATTTAACTCATCATCGAAGCAAGTTTTGTAAAAATCCGCATTTTCCTTAACGGAGTCTATACTGATAAGAAGGTCTCCGGAGAGCAAAGCGCCCTCACAGTAATCGAATGTAATAATATCGGTATAATAATCGTGCCCCAGATATTTTATATTGACATCCAGCAAATATTTATCAGAACAAAATATAATTGACACATCGCCAAGCTTCTTGTTCTCGGTAGATGCAACAAGCTTAAGCCATTTGGAAGTAAGGCGTTTATACTTAAAAGAGAAGCTAATATCCTCTGTATGAAAATACAACATATTTTTAATTTTATGCAAAATTAGTAATTTTGTAGGATATGAGCCAATTTAAGACAAATAAAGCAGTATTTGTAGGAGCCATCCTGGAAAAGGGAGGGGAGCGCAAGGTACAGGAATACCTTGAGGAGCTTCAGTTCCTGGCAGAAACCGCGGGCGCTACGGGAGACAAAATGTTCACCCAGCGCATGGACCGCCCGGACAAGGCAACATACATCGGCCCGGGAAAACTAGAAGAGATAAAAAACTACTGCGAGCAAAACGAGATTGAGTACGTCATCTTTGATGATGAGCTCACCGGCATGCAGCAGCGCAATATAGAAAAGGTAATAGCTTGCTCGGATGTTATTGACAGAACCAGCCTCATCCTCGAAATCTTCGCACAGAGGGCAAAGACCTCATACGCAAAAATGCAGGTGGAGCTTGCTCATTACCAGTACATGCTCCCCCGCCTTGCCGGCATGTGGACACACCTTGAGCGCCAGAGAGGCGGCATGGGAACCCGCGGCGGCATGGGTGAAACCCAGATAGAGATAGACCGCCGCATAGTTAAGCAGCGAATAGCCAAACTGAAGGAAGACCTCAAAAAGGTAGACCGCCAGATGGCAACGCAGCGCGGCAACAGAGGGTCACTCGTGCGCCTTGCCCTGGTTGGCTACACCAACGTGGGCAAGAGCACCATCATGAACCTCCTGGCAAAGTCGGACGTATTTGCAGAGAACAAACTCTTCGCTACGCTGGACACCACGGTAAGGAAAGTGGTAATAGAAAATGTTCCGTTCCTTCTCAGCGATACCGTTGGCTTCATCCGCAAGCTTCCGACGCAGCTGGTGGAAGCATTCAAAAGTACGCTGGACGAGGTCCGCGAAGCAGACGTCCTTCTCCATGTAGTAGACATCTCGCACCCTGATTTTGAAGAGCAGATGCAGGTTGTGGAGCAGACGCTGAAAGACATCGGCGCAAACAACAAACCGGTATATGTCATCTTCAACAAGGTGGACGCATACACTTACGAGCCGTACGACGAGTTCTCCCTTACACCCAAACAGCCGGTGAACCGGACGCTTGAAGAGCTAAAAAACAGCTGGATCGCAGAGGAGAAAACTCCATGCATCTTCATGTCCGCCAAAGAGCGCATAGGAATAGAAAAACTAAGGAACGACCTCTACAAGATAGTGTCGGAAATACACGCAGGAAGATATCCTTTCAACAACTTTCTGTGGTAATTAACAGGCAAAAAGTAGTAAAAAACCACTAAAAACGCAGCGATTTCCAGCAAACGCAAAAGAATTAAAAACTTTTGACAATACACAAAAGCAAAATGGTGTACCAATTGAATTTTGTAAACATAAAAAAGTAGCAGCATGAGAAAAATACTGCTTACAATACTGCTGTTGGGCTTCTGTACGGCAGCTTTTCCCCAAAGCAGCACCACGCTTTACCGCGGAAGACACCCGCTGAATTTCCCATACAAATTCAACGGAACATATTTCTGGCAATCCAAGGAATTCTCCGAAGGAAACCTGATGTACAACGGGAAATTATACGACAAAGTACTGATGAACATCGACGCATATTCCCGTAATCTCATCGTTATTCCGGGAGACAATTCCTTCCCCGTTATCCTGGACAGGGACCAGGTGCAGTGGTTCAACTGGAAAGAATCCCTCTTCGTAAACCTGAACTATCTTGGATACACAAATGCTCCGGAAGGTTTTTTTCAGGTGATCCGAGATGGCGATACTCCGGCGTTAAGGCAAATTGTAAAGACCTTCCAGAACAGTACTACCAGCCAGAACGGAGAAACCGGCGGAATAGGCTATTACGACCCCGAATACGACCAGGAAACTATCCATTATTTTAAAAAGGTAGAGACTCTTTACGTACTCAAGGACGGAGAACTTAAAAAAATCAACAAAAGAGCCCTCAGGAAACTATTGTCGACAGCACCCGGCAAAAGCTTGTTTACCAAAGAGTTCATCAGCCGCTGGCATTCAACCTCGGAAGAAAGCGGATCGCTTTCAGCCGGAGTCACACGGCGCGGAGGAATAGGCCTTCCTGACGGATTCTTCAGCCCGGCGGAAAAAGACACTTCAAGCACTTCTGACACGGACGAAAAAATCCAGGCCACATACCTCAACAAGATATATATAATAGGACAGCCGTCAGGAGAAAAAACGGCCCGCCTGAGCGGCGTGGTAACGGATAAGGAGACAGGAGAACCTCTGACGGGAGCGGTAATCTTCGACGAAAAGACAAAAACCTACGCCCGCACAGACAGGAAAGGCCGATATTCCATTGACCTGCCCAAGGGTGAAAACACGGTCCACTTCTCCGAGGAAACAAAGGAAGAAATGCCCCTGAGGGTCGATCTCCGCGGTAACGGAACCCTCAACGTTGAACTGTCGGAAAAGATAATGCTGCTGAAAGAAGCTGTCATTTCCGCTTCCAGCATGGAGAACCACCGTCGCACCGCAATGGGTATAGAAAGCGTGAGTATCAAGACCATGGGAAAGATTCCCACAGCATTTGGCGAAGGCGATATCATGCGGGCAGTGATGACTCTTCCCGGCGTAAAGTCTATCGGAGAAGCCTCCGGAGGCTTCAACGTCCGTGGTGGATCCGCTGACGAAAACCTTATACTTTTCAACGAGAACACCATCTACAACCCTTCCCACCTGTTCGGAATCTTCTCCGCATTCAACCCGGACGTGATAGACCACGTTGACATGTTCAAGGCTTCCATGCCGGCGGAGTATGGAGGCAGGGTATCGTCAGTTATGAAAATAACGTCAAAGGAAGGCGACACCCAGAAGATTAAAGGTTCGTTTGGATTAGGCGTCCTTACCGGCCGCTTCCACCTGGAGGGTCCTATCGTAAAGGATAAGACATCGTTCATAGTTGCCGTACGTACAACATACTCCGACACACTCCTGAAGGTTCTGCCCAAAGAAAGCGCTTATGCCGGCGGCAGCGCCAACTTCATGGACGTAAACGCCGGTATCACGCACAGGTTCAACGACCGGAGTTCCCTCCAGGCATCGTTCTATTACGCCAACGACGGCTTCATGCTTGGAGACGAAGCCCTGGAAGACGACTATATGAGCGGGTACATGGGCGGCAACATAGCAGCTCCGGAGCGAAGCGACACCACCGCGGCCAACCGGTTTGACAACCTTAATGCCTCACTTATTTACCGATACAGGGAACCTGATGGAAATTCGTTCCAGATTGCCACTGGGTACGACCATTATTTCAACAGAACCTGCAGCCAGGCCTGGCCGGAAAACGCATATTCCCTCACAACCACAATCAACCAGGCCTTCCTGAAAGGCTGGTGGAAAAAGGACTTCGGAAGCCATGCCGTCCAGGCCGGAATGAACGTGGTTAGCTATTTCATGAATCCCGGAAGTATAGAGCCGTTCACCGACGCGTCGGTTATAAAACCCAGGACGCTGGACCGCGAAACCGGCCTTGAGCCGTCGCTGTTCGCTTCAGACGTGTATACCATTAATACACGCGCGTCCCTTGACGGCGGTATTCGCATATCGTCCTTCTACTCCTTCAACGGAAAGAAATTCTATGCCCTCCCGGAACTGCGCCTTGCCGGGAAATACTCGCCGGAAGAGACCCTGTCTTTCAAGGGAGGCATTCAGAGCTCTTCACAGTTCATCCACCTTATTTCGAACACGGTGGGGATATCGCCCCTGGACACATGGAAACTCACGAACGACCGCATACGCCCCACTTACGGCGTGCAGGCATCGGCCGGAGTGTACTACACATATGTGAACTGGGGGCTGGATTTCTCACTGGAATCATATTATAAACGGTCCTTCAACGCCCTTGACTACAAACCCGGAGCCGTACTGTCCATGAATCCCAATCTTGAGGACGATCTGGTTCCCGTTTACGGCCGCTCTTATGGCATAGAAATGATGGTCAAACGCTCTGTGGGCAGCCTCACCGGATGGATGTCCTACACGTATTCTAAGGCGCTGTTCAAAGAAACGGGAGACCGCGGATATGCCGGTATCGCCGGCGGCAACTGGTACAATGCGCCCTTCGACAAGCCGCATGAGTTCAAACTGGTTGCCAACTGGGCAATTACCCATCGCTACAGTTTCTCCGCAAACGTGGACTACTCTACGGGCCGACCCATCACAGTACCAATGGGAAAATACTACTTCCGCGGACAGCAGAGGATAGCGTATTCCCAGAGGAACGAAAGCAGGATTCCGGACTATTTCAGGGTTGACGCCGCATTTAACGTTGACCCCGGGCATTACCTCAAAGGCCTTACCCATATGTCATTTACGGCCGGTGTCTACAACGTACTGGGCCGGCACAACCCGTATTCCGTTTATTTCCGTGCCCAGTCGGGCAGGACAATGCAGGGATACATGGTTTCCGTTTTCGCTACCCAGGTGCCATACATTAACGTTAACATAATGTTCTGATGAAGAGACTTGCTATCATATCAATGCTGGGCATCATGGCCGCGTCGTGCGTCTATCCGTACAACGCGGACCTGACCTCAGCCCCCGCGCCGACTATCATAATAGATGGTGACATAGTTGTGGGCAGCGCCGCCAGTCTCAAAGTCGGATACATGATGTCTTTTGACGGCAGATACCCCGAAGGAAAGATTAAAGTGAGTTCCCTCAAATGGTGGGTGGAAGACGAGGACGGGACCAAATACGAAGGAAAGGACGGCAACGCGGACCTTTCCGCGGCACCGGCAGACCATAAGTACAGGATGGTCATCATGGCCGATGGCAAGACATACGCCTCACAGTATACAGAAGCCCTGGAACCTCCCGTAATAGAAGATATAGGTTTTGTCGCCGATGACGATGTCGTCAGGCTCAATGTTTCGCTGAAAGGCGGAACCGGATATGCTGTGGTCCAATATGAACAGATCTGGCAATTCCACGCAGACTGGGTTCAGGAATACTGTGCCGAATTCTACCCGGCGGAGATTCAGGACCCGGAAGCGAAATATCCCGACGGGACCTGGCTGTATTTCACCTTGGAACAGAAGGGGTTGGTACAAAATTATTATTGCTGGAGAAAAAGTACCGCGCCCATAGAGTCTTTGGTAGACTATTCCATGTCCGGAGACTATGCCAAGGATTTCTTCATTGCCGCTATTGACCGTTCCAGCTACAAGCTGTGCAAGTCATTATTTGTCAAGGTCAGGGCAAGGAGCCTCTCCTATGACGAGCACCGTTTCCTCACCAGCATCTCCAACGACGAATCGCAGGCCATATCCCTGTTTTCTCCTGATCCGGGAGACCTCCCCGGCAATGTTATTAATATCAACGACCCCACAGAGAAAGTCCTGGGGTATGTTTCCACATCCAAGTACACCACCGCCGAAGTTTCGCTGGACAGCCGTTACTACAAAAAGCCCAACGACCCGGATGACTCTGAGCTTTACCTTCCCGAAAAGGATGAAATGTGGGAAATGTACTTCCGCGAGATTAACCCGTACCGCCCGGTGAGGTGGGTCATGCTTGACTGGGGACAGGCTATGGGCTGGGCTCCTCTCAGATGCGTTGACTGCACTTATGACGGCGGCACGCTTACAAAACCCGACTTCTCATTCTGATGCCAATGAAAAAGTATTGCATTATCCTTCTTCTAGCCATTATTCTCCCGTTGCAAGCACTTGGAACGGAGCGGGTTTTTGTATCCACCGACAGGGCGGCATATATCGCCGGAGACCGCGTCTGGTTCTCTCTTTTCTGCTTTGACGAAGCGGGAGTGCTGTCGGACAGGAGCGGCGTCGCATATCTGGAACTGGTTTCCTCAGAAGGAACGGCGGCGGAAGTGAAAGCGGCATTGTTTGAAGGCCGTGGTTCGGGCGAATTCATCATTCCGCAGGGGACCCCCTCCGGCAATTACCGGCTCATGGCATACACCTCTCTTGGCGGAGCGGAATCGGCATCTGCCGGTTCAAGGCTCATGAGCATTTACAATGTATTCTCTTCGGCACGCATAAAAGACGGAGTGGCTACCGGAATAAATCCGGAACCTGTTTTCCCGGAAGACATTTCGGGTAATCTTTCGTTGGGGGTTCCCGCCATTGTAAAGCAGGGCGGTCACTTCACCGTTTCCATACACGGAACCGCCTCGGACATAAGCCTTTCCGTATATCACGACGATGGCCTTCAGCAGCTTTTGCCGCAAACCATAGACGGATTTATGAATTGTTTCCCCGTCCCGACAGCCGACGAAGGTGAAGCCGAATATGAGGGCGAGATTATCCACGCAACCGCAACTGGAGCGGAAGAGGGCAGCATAGCCATACTCTCGTCTTCAGGATCACCGGACGATATGTATATTTCAAAGGTAAAGGCCGATGGCTCCGTGGACTTTTATACCGGAAATATCTACGGTGACCGGGATATGGTCTGTGAAATAATAGAAGGAAGCAGGGATGTCCGCATACACCTGAACAGTAATTTCAGGCACCCGGACGCCGGCATCCTTCCTCCCCTGAGTCTGCACACGGATATGTTTGCACCACTTGTAAGAAGGAAAGAAGCCCTGGCTTCAAGGGTTGATTCCATATCGTATATCAGTTTCCAGCCCAGACGCGAAGGCCGCCTGTTCGCCGGTGTGGAATGGGAGCGCTACAACCTTGACGATTTCACCAGGTTCCCCTCAGTGCCCGAGGTCCTGACGGAGATTGTCGTCAATGCAAGAATCCGCAGATATAGGGGAAAGAGTATCCTGGAAATAAGCATCCCGGACGGAGCCCAGGTCCACCGGCCCTTTAAAGACCACATTCTGACCATGATGGACGGCGTTGTGGTGTCGGATATGGACCTTATCACCAACTTCGACGCCATGCTCCTCAGCGAAGTCTACGTGTGCCGCCAGCCGATAGTGTCCGGCAACATACTGTACAACGGCGCCGTTAACTTCGTGACGAAAAACAACTACGTAACCGCGCTGCGCTTCCCGCCACAGGTATATGTGGTGGATTTCGCCGGGGCGCGTTACCCCGCCGCATATACCGGAGGATACCCGAACGACGCGGCCGACCATCGTGAACTCCTTTACTGGCATCCGTCATTCATGTTTGACGGCCAGGCCGGAATTCAGCTCAAGGCTCCCGCATATACAGGAACCTTCCGCGTGGTGGCGGAAGGCCTGGACGCGGAAGGTAAACCTGTAAGGGCGGTATCGTCCTTTGAAGTAAGATAATCTAGAAGGAATATCCCAGGGAGAAACAGAGGTTGTTTCCAACCGCCTTGCCGGCAATTACATAGCAGATGTCTGCGCTGATTCCGGCAAACCTGGCACCGGCGCCCACAGAAAAACTGGTGGGTATTGCCGCTGGTCCTCCGTAATGGACGCCAGCCCTTGCAAAGACCATTTCCTTGAATGAGTATTCTGCGCCGGCGGCGGCCATGAAGCCGGCCCCGGACAGGTATTCAGCCTGGGCAAAAGCCTTCAGGAATGAAAGCCTGTACGCCGCTCCGCCCCTTAAATCCATAACATCGGTTCCCAGATTCCTGGCATTGACGCCGGCGGAAATGGCCCCGGCAGAATACATTGCCGAAATATCAACGCCTACTGTGCTGAGAACGGATCCTTCGGCAAGCGACATCATTGCATAACTGACCCCGGCGCCTGCGGAAACTCTTTCCGTGAAAGCATATGCCACACCCACCGTACCGGCAATCTCGTTGGGCGTGAACTGTGACGTCACCCTGCCATCTGCTGCTACGATATCATAAGGGTCATATCCAAGGTATTTCAAGTCTGCTCCTACTGCGATCCTGGAAGAAACCTTGTAGAAACCGGCTGCAGAAATAAGGTTCTTTTTTACAGCTGACGGCTGAAGGATGGAATAAGAGGCCGCGGCAGACATGGTGCCTTTTGAAAGAGCCATGGAGGCGGCGTTGTTTTCAACAGCAAACGCATTGGCGTCCATTGCCACGGAAGCACCGGAAACGGCCGCAGAAACGGCGTCGCCACCGTATACAATGGAATTCACCACCTGGGCGTTCAAACTGGCCGAAAAAGCCGCAAAAACGGTAATTATGGCAATTCTGGTTACAACTCTACCTGTCATAGCTTAACAATTGTTTTTTCTATGGTTTCTTCAGAGGTTACAAACACGCCTTTGTAAATTCCGGCGGCAAGCGAAGAAAGGTCTATCATGGCCGGCTCGAACGGAGATACGGCCGACAGCGTCTTTTCATAAACCTTTCCGCCAAGGGAGGAATATATGGTCACAGCCACGTCGCCGGTCTTTCCGGTACGTATGGTAAGAAAGTCCTGTACAGGATTAGGATATGCCTCGACCGCCTCTGATGATGTGCGCACAAGGACCCTGAATTCTATTGATGCTGTTGCGCCCCTGGCGTCGGTGGCGGAAACCGTCAGGGTGGTAGAGCCGGGAGAATTGGCTTTCACGGTAAGAACATCTCCTTCCACTGTAGCTTTTGCAATGATGCTGGTAGTTGAAGATGAAACCGGGTATGTAAGATTCTCTCCGTCCGGATCCGAGAATAAGTCTGACAGTCTGAATGATACTTCCGGGGCCGATATTCCTTCGAAAATAATGTCATCAATGCTACCGGACGACACCGGTGTGCTGTTCTTTTCTATCACATAGTTGAACGCCTGCTGAACCGCCTGATAACCGTCTGTCACTTCAAGTACCAGCGGATATGTCTTCCCGTCTTCAAGTCTCATGGCGTCAAAGAAGAACGTAATCCTGGCATTTGAGGCGGTTCCTTCCCATATTGACGTCATTCCTTTCAACTCTGTTACAGTATACTTCAGGGAATGCCCGTCAGCATCTGAGACCTGGAAAGCCATCTCCATGCCTTTCTGGTGAGACTTAACTGTGAGGGTTGTTCCGTTAAGCGGGGTAATGACCGGGGCGCTGTTTGACACTGTGTTGAAGCTTATTTCTTCCGACAGTGCCGACGTAAGACCCTTCATGCTCTCCGACTGTATCCTGAGATAATACTTGGTGTTGAACTCAAGGTCGCGGATTTCCGCTCCCATGGTGGCACCGGCCTGACGGCCGAAAGAACTCACTGAAACCTTGGTTACGTTGTCAGGAAGACTGGCGGGATTGAGCGAAGCCATTGAAGCCTTGCTGTAGTAGATATTGAAACGCACGGGGGCCGGATGATCGCTGTCACCGGGTATCCGCCACTCGAGATTCACGTTGTTGGCAACAGGTGACGCCATAATACCGGCTGAAACGGGCAGGGGTTCCTTATCGTCCCCCGCCATCAGGGCCGCATAGGCGTCTACAAGGCCTGCGCCCAGTTTATTTGCAAAGGAACCGTTTTCTTCCAGGGCTTTCTTGTTGGCTGTGCTCTGAAGCAGATAGATAAGCTGGTCCCTTGTAAAACCTTTCCTTCCGGCTCCGTAATAAGAAACGATGAGGGCGGCAACGCCTGTCACATGCGGCGCGGCCATTGAAGAGCCCTGCATGTTGCCGTAACCGTTGTTTGGAAGAGTAGAAAGCACATATGTCTTTCTGTTTGCATCTCCACCCGGAGCGGAGATGTCAATCCAGTCGCCGTAACTGGTAAAATATGAACGAACGTAGTTTGCACTGAGCGCGGCAACGGCGAAGACGTTGTCGTCCATTGCCGGGTGCTCTACCTCACGGCCGTCGTTTCCGGCTGCGAAAATCACAAGGCCTCCAGCCATTGGGCCGGTCTGGTTTCCGTTCTCGTCAAAACCGGCGTTCTCGTTGAAGTAATCTATCGCCTCTGAAACAGCAGATGGTGTAGGATTTTCATTTTTCACATATCCCCAGCTGCAGTTGATAAGGACAGCCCCGTTGTCGGCTGCATAAACGAATGAATCGGGGGTGAAAGCTCCGTGTTGGCCGTCAAGGGTTGGCGTAGTCATTATCCGGATTCCAGAATTCGCATCCCCGTTTCCGCCTGCGACGCCGGAAACACCTATTCCGTTGTTGTTTACAGCGCCGATAGTGCCGGCCACATGCGTCCCGTGGTCGTGGGGCGTAATCTTTCCTATGGGGGTTTTGCCATCGTATGTGATGAAGCTGAACCCGTAGATGTCGTCGTCAAATCCGTTGTTGTCGTCATCTACGCCCTGCTGGCCGTTGAGTTCGGCCTGGTTTACCCACATGTTTGCCTGAAGGTCCTCGTGAGCATAGTCAACACCGCCGTCATTGACTGCAACAATAACCTCCGGCTTACCTGTCTCTATTGTCCAGGCATTGATGGCGTTTATGTCGCAGCCTTCTGCCCACTGGCTTTGGCCGCCGGGGTTGATATAATGCCACTGCTCCGGAAGACGGGGATCGTTGAACGGATATGTAATGTCCATGGCCTTGACCTGGGGCACACATTCTACTATATCCACCTCTTCCAGCAGCGATGCTGCATATGTTGCCTTGGTAAGGGATACAGACTCATCGAATATAACGTCGTACCACCTGTCAAGGCCGGCTTCATGATGCCGCTTTTCCCATTTTCCTGCAGGACGGAACGTCCTCACCATGGTATAGTTACCAAGTGCGGACAAGTCAATGCCTGCAGCCTTTGTAGGCGTGGGTGCCTCCTTGAACTTTATACGTATATGGCCGGGGGCCGAGTTTGACGGTGCCTGCTCCAGCGGAGAGTCCGGCACGCGGATACTGTCCTCCTCTTGCATCACCGTACATGCGGCGGCGAAAAGGAATAAGGAAAGGAAAATGGGAATGCGCTTCATCATTAATACAGAAAAATCAAGGCGTCCGTTTCCGGGCGCCTTGACCGAAAAAATTAATCTTAGAGATTGAGGTCTATCTTCTGTGCTCCGTTCTCATTGGCATAGGTGCTGCCCCAAGTGGGGAGATTGATTGCTATGCCGCTTGCAGGCCAGGTGATAACCTTGTTGACCATTGTACCGTAGGCAAGAGGCCAGATATTGAACTCACCGTAACCCCAGTCAAAACCAAGGAAGGTCTTGTCGAAGATAACTGCGTTGGGATCGTTGGCGTCAATAACCCACTTTGCACCGGGGGTGAAGTCACCGGGCTTATTGTAAGGGAATGCCTCTCCGTAAGGATCAAGGAGACGATATACCTCGAAGCCCTCAGCCTTTTCGGCGTCAACCTTCCAGGTCACGTTTTCTGTTCCGAACAGACCGGCAAGGAGGTCGTCGGTAAGGGTAACCTTTCCATAAGGAGCCCAGCTGTAGGCCTTCTGGAAAGTCACAACCACGGAGTCAATTGCGGTAGTCTCGTCAAAGTCATCCTTGTTTGCAAGCTTGATGGAGCCCTTATAGGTTTTACCTACTGCAACGGTGGGGCCGAAGGTGAGTTTAAGCTCAGTTTCGTACTCGCCGGCTGCAAAATTTGCAGAAGTAGGAACCGTGATATCTGCAGGAAGAGAAGTTGTGAGAGCTACAGTCTGATCTGCAGTTGCCACTGCACGGCCAAGCTTCAGGGAATAAGAAGTGGCTGCTGCGGAAATTTCAGTATCTGTCAGAACAGTCTGGAGGAATGTTACACCGTTGTTCTCCGAGCCTTCGCTGGTATAAAGGGTGTGCAAGTTTTCAACGTTGCAGGAAGCCGCAATCATTGCGGCTGCACCAAGAGCCAGAATGCTGTTGAATATATTTTTCATAAGGCGTAATCTTTAAATATTATTCGTTACCTGCTGTGACTTTGGCGTTCAGTGCCGGATCGTCGCCTTCGGTATCGGTAGCAGTACTGCCCACAGGGTTCTGAACCATAAGCTTGTTGGCGTCGGTTTCAGCGGTAGGTATAGTAAGTACCCAGTCGAAGTTCTCAGGATCGTTGAGCTTGAGATTGCCAAGCAGGGAGCCTGAAGGGTGACCCATGGCTGCGGTGCGGACAAAGCCCTGACGCAGACGCTTGATGTCGTAGACACGGCCATACTCGCCCCAGAGTTCAATACGGCGCTGGAGAAGGATTTCCTCAAGGAGGGAACCGGTCTCATCCGTAGTGAGGGCACCAAGAGCGGTACCGGTCTTGGCGGAGCAGTCATAGGTAGCATCACGGGTTGCCATAAGAGCGTTGAGGGCGGTCTTAGCCTCGGGTTCGTTTCCAAGACGGCAGGCGGTTTCAGCAACAATCAGCTGCATTTCCGGTGCGCGCATGAAGATGTGGTCAGAACCGGTGAGAGGGTTGGAAGCGTCCTTGAACAGGAACTTGTACTGCTGATAGCCCTTGGTAGAGCCGTCGGCAAGGGTTTCATAGCTCCACCATTTTGCACGCTTGTCAGCTACGCCAATCTTGTTGTAGAGCCACTCGCTGCAGCACTTGCGGGACTTGGCGCCGTAACCTCCGAAAGCAATGTCCATATGGGCAAGGAACTGAGGGTTGGTAGTACCCTGGGTGGAGATGATTTCAGCACCCCAGAGAACGCTGGCGTCTGTTGCGTCGTTGAAATGATAGTCTGCATCGAAAGCGTATGAGAGCTTAGGCATGGAAAGGGCTATCACAGCTGCATCGTGAGCAGTCTGGTAGTCACCCATATACAGGGCGATACGAGCCTTCATACCATTTGCAACATACTTGTCGAAATGGGAAACGTGCTTCTTGGGCTGGTCTTTCAGGTATTCGATAGCCTTGTTGATATCGTTCATAGCCTGAGTATAGACCTCTTTGTTGGTGGAACGGGCCTTACCGGTGGTACCGGCATAGGTGGGCTCGGTGTAGATAGGAATGCAGAGGCGGTCTTCGTGGCCGATGTAGCTGCGGGCGAAGATCATACCGCAATATGCATATGCATATGCGCGGATAGCATAGGCGTTACCAAGGATGTAATCTTTTACCTCGGTGGGGCCTTCCATGTCGTCTCCGGTGGAATTGATGATGTAATTACAGTTGGAAATGAGTGAGAAATAATAATTCCACACATCATATGAACGCCAAGTGGACGCATTGTAGCGGCTCTTCACGTTATAGTTGTAATCATACCAGAACCAACCATTTCCGGCTGCGGCCTGTACCATATCTTCACCCATGAGGTCAGCCATAAGGTTGTAACCCTGAGGGCCGACGCACTGGTGAGTGTTACCGGTGGTTGTCCATCCCCACTGCCAAAGAGCACGGATGGTTCCGTTGAGGGCCATGAGGCCGCCTTCGGTATCCTTGAAAACGGTATCGCCGGAAACCCTGTCAGTAGGGTTGGTGTTCAGGAGCTCTTTATTGCAGGATGTTGCAAGGATTGCAACTGCTGCCATCAAAACGTAAAATATCTTTTTCATGTTCTTGGTCTCCTTTCATTAGAAGTTAATGTCAACACCAACAGAGAGGGTACGGGTAGGAGTGTAGGCCCAGCTGGTACCACCGGTGATGTTGTACTGAGGGTTGAAGCCGTTAAGCTTGCTGTAGAGACGGAGGTTGTCACCCACTGCAAATACGCGGAGGGACTTGATTCCAACCTTCTGGAGAGCCTTGGCAGGCATGGTGTAACCAACCTGGACGGACTTGATGGCCAGATAGGAGGCATCAACCAGCCAGCGGTCTGCGGAGATGTTCTTGGAACCGATCTCAAGGATAGGAACGTCGGTGATGTCACCAGGTTTCTGCCAACGGCGGAGTGCGTGCTTGCTCCAGGTATCACCTGCATAGCTGATTTCCATGGCGCTGCCATAAACGCTATCCCATGCATAACCGCCGATGGAGAAGGTGGTCAGGAAGCTGAGGTCGATGGGACCGAACTGGAGGTCGGTACCGAAGGAACCCTGCAGTTTAGGCTCACGGCTACCATAGCCGAGATACTTGCTGTTGGTGGCCTTTGCGGTTTCGGTGGTCTTATACTCGTAACCGAAGATAGGATCGCCGGCTTTCCAATATTCATCTGCCTCCGGATCACCGTCCTGGGTGTGGATAGTATTGGGAATATTGTAGGCTTTCTTGAATTCGTCCTCGTTATAATCCTTTGCATCGGGATTGTTCTGAACAATCTTGTAAGCCCAATAGAGCTGACGTCCGGTTGCAGGGTCTACACCAGCGCTGCGGGGAACATACCAGGAATAGATAGGCAGGCCTTCCATGACGATCTGGCTGCCGGAAAGGATACTGGGAGATTCCTCAGTGAGTTTGAGAACCTTGTTCTGGTTCTTGTAGAGCATGAGGGTGCTGCTGGCGCGGACGTTGCCCTTATTGAGCCAGTTGAAGCGGAAAGTTCCCTCGAAACCGGAGTTCTGCATGGAACCCACGTTTGCATCGTAACCGGTGAAACCGGTGGACATTGCCATAGGATAGCTCAGGAGCATGTCCGTGGTAAGGCCCTTATACCATTCCAGGGTTACATTGAGGAACTGGTGGAAGAAGGTACCTTCGAGACCATAGTTCCAGGTGCCCTTCTTTTCCCAAGAAACTGTAGGGTTGGCAAGGCTGGAAACCATTGCACCGGAGTTGCTGGCGTTAGGCCATGTGAGGTCGTAGAAGGACTGCCATGCATAGAGGGCTTCCAGACCATCGTTACCAAGTTCACCGTAGGAGATACGTGCGGTAAGGTTGTCTACCCAAGGAAGCTGGCTGATGAACTTTTCCTGGGACAGGCGCCATGAAGCACCCAGTGACCAGAACTGTCCCCAGCGGTTTTCCTCATAGAAACGGGAAGAACCATCCTTTCTCCAGGTAGCCTCAAGATAATACTTCTCCTTGAAGTCTGCTGCCAGACGGGCGAAGTATGACTCCATGCGATAGGTATCGGAGTAGGAGTTTGCATTGATGTCACCTGCTGCAGGTGCAATTTCATAGAGGCCGGGATAAACCTGAGTACGCTCGCCGTAGAGGTAGCTGTACTGGTAGTTGTAATACTCGTGACCAACCTGGGCAAGAGTGTGTACGCCGCCGACGGTCTTCTCATACTTGAGAATCTGGTTCCAAGTGTAAGAGAAGGTACGGGTTGCATACTTGTCAACTTCACCACCTGTGGAAACACCGTCACCGTGGTAAGGGTTGTAGTAAGAAGTGATTGCACGGTTGGTGATATCGGCACCGAAGTTGGTGCTGAGGCTGAGGCCGCGGAGGAAGCCGAGGGATTCCTTGTCGCCGCCAATGGTTGCATACGTACGGATACTGCTGTTGTCACGGTTGGTGAGATACATATTCTCATGGAGGTCACCGACGGCGTTGAAGTTAACGCCCTTGGGACGGCCGTATTCCTTACCGTAGTCGTACTGCCTGTTGCCAAACTCATCGAGGATATTCTTACCATCCTTATCCTTCAGATAGACAGGATAGATAGGAGCCATGAACTGTGCGGTGTACCAGGCGTTACCAGTCTGGGTGTTGGAGTACTGGGAGCTGTTCTGAGTGGTGTATGCGTAGCTTGCACTTGCACCTGCTGCCAGCCAGTCGTTAACCTGATGGTCAACGTTTGCACGGAGTGAATAACGCTTGAAGTTGGTGGTGATGAGAACACCGTTATCGTCAAGCAGACCCACGGAGAATGCGTACTTGGTCTTGCGGTCACCGCCGCTCACACCAAGCTGATACTCCTTGCGGACAGCTTTCTTGTTGGTGAGTTCATCCATCCAGCTTTCATTCCACATGGAATTTGCATCTGCCATAAGAAGGCCGGTGGCGGGATCAATGACAGTTGCCCAAGTGTAGTTCTTGTAAGGGTTGTACATTTCACCACCCATTGAACCAGCCAGGTTCTCGGAAGCAAGCACGCGTGCAGCCTCATCTGAATAACCGTTCAGGAAGTAGCCGTTCTTGAGGGCTTCCCAGGTGAGTTCAACGAATTCCTTCTGGTTAACAACATCATAATCCTGGATGGAACGTGACTGGAGACCGTAGGTGGCCTTGAAGTTCACGTTGGACTTACCCTCGGAACCGCGCTTGGTGGTGATCATGATAACACCGTTAGCAGCACGTGCACCGTACAGAGCGGAAGCGGAAGCATCCTTCAGGACGGAGAGGGACTCGATGTCGTTAGGGTTCAGGGATGAAAGGTTTCCATCGAAAGGAATACCGTCCACAACGTACAGCGGGGAGCTGGAAGCGTTGATGGAGCCGATACCACGGATGATGATGGAAGCACCGTCACCAGGCTGACCGGAACCGGAAGTAGTGGTGATACCTGCAACCATACCTTCGAGGGCCTTCGTAACGTTGGCCACGGTACGCTGCTGGAGTTTCTCACTCTTGACGGTTGCTGCGGAACCAGTGAAGGAAGACTTCTTAGCCGTACCATAGGCAACGACGATAGTCTCTTCCAGGGATTCAGCGTCAGGGTCAAGAGCTACATTGATAACTCCCCTTCCGTTGATTTCCTCAACCACGGTTACATAGCCCACGGCAGAGAATTCCAGCGTTGCTTTTGCTGGAGCATTGATTAAGAAAGCACCCTCTGCGTCAGAGGAGGTACCGTTCATGGTGCCTCTTACCATAACTGCTGCAAAAGGAATACCTTCACCAGTGGACGCATCCTTGACAGTACCCGTCACGCGCATATTCTGGGCGCTCAGGGAAGTTGCCAGAAGCACAAGGATGGTGCTGAGAAACAGTTTTGCTTTTTTCATAAGCTTACTGGGTTAAGTTAAACATAAATATTGATACAAAAAATCCTTTCCTTGCATCAGATACACTACCGATTGTCCGCTTAAAAAAACGGATAATCCGTGCAAAAATGCTAAATCTTAATTAAAAATGCAAATTTGTTGAATCTGATAAAAATAGGGTATAATAAGTTTAATAAGTGTTTTTAAGGTTTTTTAGTATGGTTTGGCCCGAAATATACTAATAATTTCAAACTATTCAAATATTTTTACTTACGATTTTTAATTATAAAATATTTTAAAAAAATGTAAAAAGCCCGGCACAACCGGGCTAATTATATCATTATATGGCCTTTATTCACTGAATCTGGCCTTCAGATACTCCCGGTTAAGACGTGCTATATGGTCAATTGTCACATGTTTAGGACACTCCATTTCGCATGCACGGGTATTGGTGCAGTTGCCGAATCCAAGTTCGTCCATCTTGGCCACCATTGCGCGGGCGCGGCGGGCGGCTTCCGGCTTGCCCTGAGGAAGCAGAGCCAGCGAACTTACGCGGGCGGCAACAAACAGCATTGCAGAACCGTTCTTGCAGGTTGCTACGCAGGCGCCGCAGCCAACGCAGGCGGCAGCATCCATGGACAGTTCCGCATTGTCATGGGAAATGAGGATGTTGTTGGCATCCTGGGCCGACCCGGCACGGACGGTAATGAAACCTCCTGCCTGCAGAATCTTGTCGAATGCAGTGCGGTCAACAACCAGATCCTTGATCACAGGGAAAGCACCGCTGCGCCAGGGCTCCACCGTAATGGTAGCTCCGGGTTTGAAGTGACGCATGAAGAGCTGGCATGTGGTAACCTGATCGTCCGGTCCGTGTGCGCGGCCGTCTATATATAAGGAACAGGCACCGCATATACCTTCACGGCAGTCGTGATCGAATGCGACCGGCTCTTTACCTGCACGGATAAGCTGGTCGTTCATTATGTCCAGCATCTCAAGGAACGATGCATCCTCCTCCACATCCGTAACGTGGTAGGTCTCGAAATGGCCTTTTGCTTTAGCGTTCTTCTGACGCCATACCTTTATATTATATTCCATATCAGTCTTTGTAGTTACGGGTGGCTATCTTGATGTTTTCATACTTAAGGTCTTCCTTATGCAGTTCAGGTGCAGCGCCTTCACCCTTGTACTCCCATGCGGCAACGTACATGAAGTTCTTGTCGTCGCGAAGGGTCTCTCCCTCCTCAGTCTGCATTTCCTCGCGGAAATGGCCGCCGCAGGATTCCTTACGGTTAAGGGCGTCGCGGGCCATGAGTTCTCCAATATCGAAGAAGTCTACAAGACGTAGGGCTTTCTCAAGTTCCTGGTTGAATTCCTCGTTGGTTCCGGGAACGCGGACCTTCTGCCAGAATTCTTCGCGGAGTTTGCCAATCTCTTCAATTGCTTTCTTAAGACCCTCTTCATTCCTTGCCATACCCACGTATTCCCACATTATATTGCCGAGTCTCTTGTGGATACTGTCTACGGTCTCTGTACCGTTAACAGCAAATATCTTGGCTATGCGCTCCTTGACTGCCTTTTCTGCAGCATCGAATTCAGGGGCGTTGGTATCCGTCTTGGGCTCTGCAAACTTATGGGAAAGGTAATCGCCGATGGTGTAAGGGAGGATGAAATATCCGTCTGCAAGACCCTGCATAAGGGCACTTGCTCCCAGGCGGTTTCCGCCGTGGTCGGAGAAGTTGGCCTCTCCGATGGCGTACAGTCCGGGAATGGTGGTCTGGAGGTCGTAGTCTACCCAGAGACCGCCCATGGTGTAGTGGATTGCGGGATAAATCATCATAGGCTCTTCCCAGGGAGAGGACGATGTAATCTTCTCGTACATCTGGAAAAGGTTTCCGTAGCGTTCCTCTACCCTCTGGTGGCCAAGGCGCTTGATGGCATCGGCAAAATCAAGGAAAACGGCAAGGCCGGTCTCGTTTACGCCGAAGCCTGCATCGCAGCGCTCCTTGGCGGCACGGGATGCAACGTCACGGGGAACCAGGTTTCCGAATGCAGGATACCTGCGCTCGAGGTAGTAGTCGCGGTCTTCCTCCGGAATCTGGGAAGGCTTAATCTCATGCTTACGGAGCTTAAGCACGTCTTCCATCTTCTTGGGAACCCAGATACGGCCGTCGTTACGAAGGGACTCACTCATAAGGGTGAGCTTGCACTGCTGGTCTCCGTGTACAGGAATACATGTAGGATGAATCTGTGCAAAGCAGGGATTTGCAAAATATGCTCCTTTCCTGTATGCCTGCATGGCGGCGGAGCCGTTGGAGTTCATTGCATTGGTGGAAAGGAAATAGGCATTTCCGTAACCGCCGGTTGCAAGGACTACGGCATGTGCGCCGAAGCGCTCAATCTCACCGGTAACAAGATTACGCGCAATGATACCCTTTGCCTCACCGTTAATTATCACAAGGTCAAGCATTTCATGCCTTGGATAACTCTTTACGGTGCCGGCTGCAATCTCCTTGTTCAAGGACGCATAAGCGCCAAGCAGCAGCTGCTGGCCGGTCTGGCCGCGGGCATAGAAGGTACGGCTCACCTGAACTCCGCCGAATGAGCGGTTTGCAAGATATCCGCCATACTCCCTTGCGAAAGGAACGCCCTGCGCCACGCACTGGTCTATGATAGCTGCGCTGACCTCTGCAAGACGATAGACGTTTGCCTCACGGGAACGGTAGTCACCGCCTTTGATGGTATCGTAGAACAGACGGTATACGGAATCGTTGTCGTTCTGGTAATTCTTAGCAGCGTTTATACCGCCCTGGGCCGCAATTGAATGTGCACGGCGGGGAGAGTCGCTGATACAGAAAATCTTGACATTGTATCCCAGCTCACCCAGGGATGCAGCTGCGGATGCTCCGCCAAGACCGGTACCTACCACGATAACTTCCAGTTTCCGCTTGTTGTTAGGAGAAACAATTCGGATTTCCGACTTGCGCCTGGACCACTTTTCGGCCAGCGGTCCGTCGGGAATTTTGGAAATGAGTTTAGGATCTGCCATATTCTGAATAATGTCTTAAGTATGCAATTATAGTAATAAAAACGCACTTTTCCTAAAAAAGGGAGCCGCTTTCATCGGGATTGTACTTGCGCTGAGGGAGATAATTCTCCATACCGAGGTGACTGTACGCAAGTTCCGTGGCTACGCGGCCCCTTTGCGTCCTTATGATAAATCCTTCTTTTATAAGGAAAGGTTCATAGACTTCTTCAAGCGTACCGGCATCCTCCGATATGGAGGTTGCAAGTGTTCCAAGCCCCACCGGTCCCCCTTTGAACGTAATGATAAGGGTACGCAGGATCTTGTTGTCTATGGCATCCAGGCCGCGCTTGTCTATCTTGAGCTTATTGAGCGCAAACCTTGCAATCTCAAGGTTTATGCGACCGTCGCCAAGCACCTGTGCAAAGTCACGGACCCTCTTCAGGAGGGCATTGGCTATACGTGCGGTACCGCGGGAACGGAGGGCAATCTCATAGGCAGCCTCATCGTCAATATCCACTCCAAGGATACCAGCACTCCGGACAATAATCTTCTGAAGATCCTTTACATCATAGTATTCAAGGGCGCAGTTTATGCCGAACCTGGCCCTGAGAGGAGCAGTCAGGAGACCGCTCCTTGTAGTGGCGCCGATGAGCGTAAATGGACTCAGGGAAATGCGCACGGAACGTGCCCCTGGACCTTTATCTATAAGGATATCTATAACATAGTCTTCCATTGCTGAATACAGGTACTCCTCCACTTCCGGAGACAGGCGATGTATCTCGTCAATGAACAGCACATCACCCTTTTCAAGCGAGGTAAGAAGCCCGGCAAGGTCTCCGGGCTTGTCAAGGACGGGACCGGACGTAACCTTCATATTGACGCCCATCTCGTTTGCAATGATATGAGCCAGGGTGGTCTTTCCAAGACCGGGAGGGCCATGGAAAAGAACATGGTCCAGGGCCTCGCCCCTCATCTTGGCAGCCTTTATATAAATATCAAGATTTGAGACGATTTCCTTCTGTCCGGTGAAATCATCCAATTCCTGAGGCCTTATTATTCCCTCGAATTCACTATCTTTGCGGTCTATTGTGGAATGCGGATCAAATTCGCTCATGGCGGGTGCGGTTCAATTCAGATACAAATATAGTCTTTATTTTTAAGAATTGGTGTTTTTATATACCGTTGTTGAAAAGTTAATAACTATATAAAGTATTTAAAAATCAATAGTTTATAAAATATTTAAGTGTTGAAAAGCTTTTAATTGAGTGTTGGAAACCTGTTAAAAAGTAATGAATAGTTTTACAGAGTGTTTTTTAAACATGTTATAAACAGGGTTATCAACAGTTTTTCAACAGTAAAAACAGGGTAGATGTTAATATCTGAGAAAACCACTGCTCTGCTGCGGAAAAGTATCCATGAAAGGAAGGAGTCTTTCTGCAGCGGGCTTTTCCTGTCTGCACGCTGGGCTGTCCTGTCACAGGCCGCAGAAGAAGGACTGCATCTTATAGTACTTCCGTCAAAGGAAGCGGCGGAGTATTGCAGTGCGGACCTATATAATATGGTAGAGGGAGACTGCGTATTCTTCCTTCCAGAGTCCGGAAAAAGCGTTGAGCGCAGCAATTATAAATCGTCCCTGGGTGTGCAGAGGACGGCGGCGATAGGTAAGATTCTGGAAAAGTCCGATGGAAGACTATTCATCGTAACTTATCCTGAAGCCCTGGAGGAAAAGGTTCCGTCGGCAAAGAAACTCAGCGGGGCTATGCTCACTATAAAAGTAGGGGACCGTTTTCCCTACGAGGACCTTCGCCGTTCCCTTCAGGAAAAGGAATTCGAGAAGGTGGACTTTGTCTCGGCTCCCGGCCAGTATTCGGTAAGGGGATCGGTCATAGACATTTTCTCCTATTCCCTTGAAAAGCCCTACCGCGTAAGTTATTTCGGTAACGAGATAGACCGCATAAATACCTTCGACCCAAACACCCAGCTCTCCATAGATAAAGTGGAAAATGCCGATATATACCCGGACATAGCCGCCCGCGAGGAAGAGGAATCGGGAGAAAGCGTAATATCGCTTCTTGATACCGCCGCCACCGTGTGGCTGGACTCGTCGGACATGTACCGCGAAAGGGAGTTTTTCCCTCTGCTGGATTCTTTCCGTAAAGTGTATCTGGATATACCCCTTAGCCATCAGGAGGAAGAGCAGGTTAAATTCAATATATCTCCCCAGCCCGTCTTCAACAAGAATTTCGACCTTCTCATTTCCGATATCCGCGAAAAGCTTGAGAATCATTATAAGGTATATATTTTCGGAGAGAAGGAATCCCAGCTGGAGCGCCTTCGTTCCATAATGCTCAATGAGGAGCGTGCTGTTCTTCCGTCGTTTGTAAAGGGCAAGAACATCCATGCCGGCTTCATAGACCATGAGAATAAGATATGCTGCTATACAGACCACGAAATATTCGACCGCTTCCACCGCGTCCGCATCCGCAGGAGCGTTGATAAAACGGAGCAGCTTACCCTCAACGATCTCAGTTCCTTCAACCTTGGAGACTACATCGTCCATATAGATCACGGCGTGGGGGTATTCGGCGGCCTGGTCAAGATGAAGGACGATAAGGACCGCGTCCACGAAGTAGTGAAGCTGATGTACGCCGGCGGCGATGTAGTCTTCGTATCGGTCCATTCCCTTAACAAGATATCCCGTTTCCGCTCCCGCGAAGGGGAGGCTCCGCGCATAAATAAGCTTGGTTCAAAGACCTGGACCACCCTTAAGACATCGGCGAAATCCCGCGTAAAGGACATAGCCAAGGAACTGATAAAACTCTATGCCAAGCGCCACACCTCCAAGGGCTTTGCCTTCAGTGCCGATACCTATCTCCAGGAAGAGCTGGAATCTTCCTTCATGTATGAGGACACTCCGGACCAGGAAAAGGCCACCAGGGCGGTGAAGGAGGACATGGAGGCCCCGTATCCGATGGACCGCCTCATCTGCGGAGACGTTGGTTTCGGCAAGACGGAAATAGCCATAAGGGCTGCCTTCAAGGCGGTTACAGACTCAAAGCAGGTGGCCGTGCTGGTTCCCACCACCATACTTTCCCTGCAGCACTACGAGACCTTCCGAGCACGTCTGCAAAACCTTCCGTGCAATGTGGAATATGTGAGCCGCCTCAGAAGTGCAAAGCAGATTACAGACATAAAGAAACGCCTGAAAGAAGGAAAGATAGACGTACTTATAGGTACACATAAGATACTTGGGCAGGGCTTTGAATTCAAAGACCTGGGACTCCTTATAATAGACGAGGAACAGAAGTTCGGTGTAAGCGCCAAGGAGAAACTCCGCCAGATGAAAAACACCGTGGATACCCTCACCCTTACTGCAACCCCTATCCCCCGCACCCTCCAGTTCTCCCTTCTTGGCGCAAGGGACCTTTCAATTATACAGACCCCGCCACAGAACCGTATTCCTATCCAGACAGAGATTATCCTTTTCAATGAGGAGGAAATCCAGAGTATAATTAACTACGAGCTCAACCGCGGCGGACAGGTATTCTTCCTTCACAACAAAGTGGAAGAACTGCCTGCAATTGAGGATATCCTCCACCGACTTGTCCCGGACATGAGAATATGTGTCGCCCACGGGCAGATGGAATCCAAGACCCTTGAAGACCGCATGCTGGCCTTTATGAGGGGAGACTACGATATGCTCCTCTGCACAACAATAATAGAAAACGGCCTGGATATTCCCAACGCCAACACCATAATTGTAAACCAGGCGCAGAACATAGGCCTCAGCGACCTTCACCAGCTGCGCGGCCGTGTGGGACGCTCAAACCGCAAAGCCTTCTGCTATCTCATAATCCCTCCGCTCATTTCCATAACGGACGATGCCCGCCGCCGTCTCAAGGCCATTGAGGAGTTCTCCGACCTTGGCAGCGGATTCAACATAGCCATGCAGGATCTGGATATCCGTGGCGCTGGCAATCTTCTGGGTGCAGAGCAGAGCGGTTTCATATCGGACATGGGCTATGAAACATATCAGAAGATACTCTCCGAGGCCATGGAAGAGCTTGGTGTGGAAACTGGTATAGTAGTGAACCGTCCCGGAGAAAAATTCGTGGAAGACTGCACCATAGAAACGGACCAGCCGGCTTTCATCCCGGATACTTACATAGATATAAGTGCAGAGAAGATAAGGATTTACAAGATGCTGGACGCCCTTACAGACGACCGTGAGATAGATTCCCTTGCCGGCCGTCTGGAAGACCGTTTCGGTCCCCTTCCCGACGAGGTCAGGAACCTTCTTCTTGTGGTAAAGCTCAGGAACCTCGGCACCAGCACCGGATTCGAGAAGATTATCGTAAAGAACGGCATGCAGATAATGTTCTTCGTGAACAATCCCATGAGCGCCTATTACAATTCAAAGGAATTCGAAAAGGTGCTTGAGAGGGTTAACCAGAATCCCACGCTTTACAAGTTCAACCAGGATTCCGGAAAGCTAAGAACCGTATCAAGAGGCGTGGATTCCCTTGACAAAGCCCTTCAGATTTTGAAAAAACTGCAATAATTGCTATCTTCGTGGACTATGTCGAATCTTTTGATAGAAATAGGAAACACAGCGGTCAAGGCCGCCTGGAGCGACAGGATGACCCTTGGCAAGACCTTCCGTTACCAGGGGGAAAAGTCAATGGAGTTCATACTTTCCCTCACAAAGAAGGAAAAACCCGCCGTAATGGTGGTGTCTTCGGTATATCCCCTTTCAGATCAGGATATGGCGCTGCTGGAAGCGGAGTGTGAAAAACTCCTTATCCTGGACCGCAACCACAAGGACCTTCTCCTGGAAAGGGGCCTTCCGGCATATCTGTCATACGACAGGGCGGCATCCATCCTTGCATCACGGTATCTTTTCCGCGGAAAAGGCTGTACCATAGTGGACTTCGGCACCACCATGAGTATAGATTTCACATCCGGGGACGGCATTTACCAGGGAGGTAACATATCCCTTGGCTGCCGTACGCGTTTCAAAGCCATAAACCGCTACTCCCGCGCCCTTCCCCTTGTGGATACGCCTCAGGATCCGGAGGAAACGGGCCACTCGGAAGTGTCGTCAATAGAGAGCGGAGTTGTTTCAGGCATTGTTTTTGAAATAGAGGGCTACCTGAATCTGCATCCGGAGAATATTGCGGTGTTCACCGGCGGCGACGCAAATTATTTTGCAAAACGGATGAAAAGTTCCATCTTTGTAATTTGTAACCTCGTGCTCATGGGGTTGGCTTTAATAGCTGACGAGTATGTTCAGAAGATTGGTTAGCATAGTGTCTGTTCTGCTTTCCGGCTGGGTGGCAATGGCCCAGACGGACGGTACTTATGTAGGGTATTCCCCATATTCCGTCTATGGCGTAGGAAACCTCCACCAAAATGGAACTGCATGGAACAAGGGAATGGCCGGCGTAGGTATAGCAACCCGTAACAAGCGCTTTGTAAATACCGCAAACCCGGCATCCCTTACAGCCAGGGACTCCCTTTCCTTCATGTCGGATTTCACCCTGAGCAGCAAGATTTCCGTTTTCAACGAAGGTGATAAAAAGGGTTTCAACACAACCTTCAACCTGGAGAACTTCATCCTTTCTTTCCCCTTGTGGAAAAACACCGCAATGATGGTGGGCCTGTCCCCGTTCAGCGAGGTCGGCTACAGGATTTCGGATACAAAGACGGACTATTATTCCACCACCAACAGTTTTACCACTTATGGAAACGGAGGAATGTACCAGGTATTTGCCGCCGGTGCCGTAACGCTCTGGAACCGCCTCTCGCTGGGTTTGCAGGGCACTTATATCTTCGGCAGCATAAACAAGACATCGGCAAATACCACCGGAGACAGCAGCTTCCTAAATTTCTTTACTGGAGACTCCCTGCAGGTAAACAACTTCAGCCTTAAGGCCGGACTCCAGTACCAGCAGCCGCTGGGAACAAAGAATGCAGTCATCCTGGGTGCAACATACCGGCTGTCAACGCCTTTCGGAGGTCATCGTATCCACTATCTGTCAAGCGGCAGTTACGCCCGCACCAGGGAAGAGCACCTTATAAAGGAAGACAAGGTCTATCTTGGAGACGAGATTGGTGCAGGTATTTCATTCCGCAACTCGGACATTTGGTCCGCGGAAGTTAACTACATACGCACAAACTGGAACAATTCCAATTTCGAGAGCGTTCCGGGCTTTTCCAACGTTGGCGTTGAATCGTCTTTCGCCTCCGGGGCCGGACAGTCCGTCCGGGCCGGATTCGAGATTACTCCCAACCGCAACGACATCCGCTATTTCTTCAAGCGGTGCACCTACCGGGCCGGGGCGTATTACGACAGTTCCTACTTCACGGTAAATGGAAAACACGTGGACGCCGTGGGTATAACCCTTGGAATGACCCTCCCCGTTTTCCGCTGGTACAACGGCCTTTCAATAGGAGTTGACATGGGACGCAGGGGCCTGGATTCCAGCCAGATAGGCCAGAACTACGTAGGCTTCAGCCTTGGTCTCAACATGTTTGACATATGGTTCCAGAAACCACGGTACGAATAGTTTAGCACGATAATTGTTTAATTGAAAGTTAAAACATCTGACGATATGAAAAAGTTAACCTTCATTATCCTCGCCGCAGCTGCCCTGTTTGCAGGTCAGAACATAGCCTCCGCCCAGGGAAAATATGGTGCGGACAGCGCCGAGTGCCTCAAGTATCTCTCCTATTATCAGGAGTATTGGAAGCAGAAAAACTATGATTCCGCCCTTCCCAACTGGAGAAAGGCATATTCCATCTGCCCGGCTACCGCTTCGCAGAACATGTTCATCCACGGCACCCGTCTGATGACCCGTCAGCTGGACAAGATCAAGGATCCTGCAACCCGTTCCGCAATTATCGACACCATCATCACCCTTCAGGACCAGCGCATGGCCACCTATCCCAAGAAGCGCCAGGAAATCCTGAACAACAAGGGCCAGTACATGATCAACTACCGCGGTTCGGACAGCAAGTACATCTTCGAGAACCTTTCCGTCATCGTGGACGAGCTTGGCTCCAAGTCCAGCGGCTCCCTCCTGGTGAACCTTCTCCAGAGCGGCATAGCCCTTTATCGTGAGAACAAGCTCAGCGCCGACGACGTCATCGCCCTTTATGACAAGGTGAGCGGAAACATCGCCGCCGCAGAGGCCAAGAGCGACGCCGAGGTAGAGGACAACGCCAAGGCAAAGGCCACCATCGAGTCCATCTTCGCAGACTCCAAGGTCGCTTCCTGCGAGAACCTCATCGCAATCTTCGGCCCCCGCTATGAGGCCGATCCCAACAACCTTGCCCTGGTCTCCAACATCGTCAAGCTCATGAACAACGCCGACGACTGCGCCTCCAACGACCTGTACCTGAAGGCCGTCACCTCCATGTACAAGCTGGATCCTTCGTACCGCAGCGCATACGCCCTGTTCCGCCTGAACAGCGCCCGCGGCAATGTCGCCGATGCCGGCCGCTACATCGAGGAAGCCATCGCTTCTGCCGATTCAGACCCCGCAACCGACGCCCAGTACTACTATGAGCTTGCCCTGTTCGCATACAAGAACAACCTCCGCTCAAAGGCTGCCGACGCCGCCCGCAAGGCAGTTGACCTGGACTACGGATTTGCCGGAAAGGCATATATGATCCTGGGTAACCTCTGGGCCGGTGCAACCTGCTCCGGTGACGTAGAGAAGTACGCTCGCTTCTGGGCTGCTACGGACTACTTCCAGAAGGCCCGTACCGCCGATCCTTCCCTCGCAGATGATGTAGCATCTTCCATCGCCGGAGTTGCCAGGTATTATCCCGAGGCCAGCGAGATCTTCATGTACGACCTCACCGCCGGCCAGAGCTACACCGTATCCTGCGGCGGTCTCACCGCTACCACAACCGTACGTGTAAGCAGGTAGTGACTCCAAGAAACATATTTAAGATGATTGCAACCGCCGCGGCGGTTGCTTTCGTCGTTTATTCGTGCAAGGGAAATCTTTCCGAGGCGGAGAAGCTGGACCTTGACAGGATTCCGCTCCAGACGGTAGATTCCATGTTCTTCGTCCAGTCTGAAAACGGCCGCCTGAAAATGAGGGTGGAGGCCCCCAGGATGGAGGTTTACGAGCACGATACCGTCTCTTATGACCTTTTCCCGAAAGGGATAAAGGTTTTCGCATATGGTGAAACCGGCCTTCTGGAAACAACCATAGTGTCGGACCAGGCAAAACATCGTAAAACCGGGGGAGAACTGTGGTCGGCGTTCGGAAACGTGGTCGTAAAGAATATCGTCAAGAAAGAGACCATGGAGACGGACACCCTGTACTGGGACAGCGTGAAACATGAAATCTGGACGGACTGCTACGTCAGGATGCACTCTCCGTCCGGCCTCATGCAGGGTTACGGGATGCGCTCTGACGAGATGGCCCGCAACGCCATTCTCATGCATCCCTTCGACACGGAATTCCTCATCGAAGATGAAGACAACGCCCCCGTGCAGATAGATTCGGTCAATTTTATCGGGCCGATGTTAAAAAAATAGTGGTTATTTGGAAGAAAATCACTACCTTTGCAGCCCTTATGCGAAAAAAATAGAATAAAATTAAAAATATAACACAATGGCAGCTCTTGAGACCATCAGAACCAAATTCGGCATAGGTGCATCAATCATCATTGCCTTCGGTCTGTTACTCTTCCTTGTAAACCCGTCCGACATCATCCAGACCATCCAGTCAACTTCCACCAAGTACGATGTCGGCAAAATCAATGGCAAACGCATCACATACACGGACTTCGAGCAGGAAACCAAAGAGATGGCAAGTGTACGCGAACTCATGACCGGCACTTCCGCATCTTCGGAGCAGGCTCAGAAGCAGAACAGGGAAATAGCCTGGCAGAACCTCGTCCAGGAATACCTTGTAATTCCCACCGTCCGCAATGCCGGTATCCATGTCGGCAAGCAGGAAGAGGTAGACCTCTTCGTCGGTGAGAACCCTTCACCCGTCGTGGCCTCCTCCGGTCTTTTCTTCGACCAGGAAGGCAATTTCTCCCCGGAGCTCGTGCGTGATTTCATGGAGCAGGCAGGTGCCGATGAAAGCGGCCGTATGCTCATCATCCGCAACTACCTCCAGAACAGCGTACGCAACAACCGCTACTCCGAGAAGTATGGAAACCTCTTCTCTGCAGCATCCCTCGTGAACAGCCTCCAGCAGAAGAAGGCCGTTGAGGAGAACAACACCACCGCAAGCGTGAGCTTTGTGATGGCTCCCAACTCCTACTACCCCCAGGATTCTTCCATCGTCATCTCTTCCGCAGATGTAAAGAAGTTCTACAACGCCCACAAGGACAACTTCCGCCAGCAGGCCACCAGGGATATCGAATACGCAGTGTTCGAGGTCGTCCCTTCCGCCGCTGACATCGAGGCCCAGAACGTAGACTTTGTTTCTGCTTATGACGAGTTCTCAACCACTGAAAACGTCCGTGCATTCCTTCAGCGCAACTCTGACCGTCAGTGGCAGGACACCTGGTACAAGGACGGCGATCTCCGCAGCGTGAACCGTGACGTGGACGCCTTTGTAACCGCAAACAAGTCCGGCGTTTCTCCCGTGTACCGTTCCGGAAACAGCTTCTACGCTGCCCGTATCATGGAAGTCAGGAACATTCCTGATTCCGTATACGTCCGCCACATCATGTTCCAGGGAGCAGCTGCCCGCCACAATGCAGACAGCCTTCTGAAGCTTGTCAACAGCAAGAACTTCGCAGCCATGGCAGAGGAGAACTCCGCAGACCGCAACAACCAGTTTGACGGCAGTTTCGGCACCCTTGGCTGGATGACCCAGAACTCCATGATTCCCGGCTTCGAGTCCGTCCTTACCGCCGCTACCGGCAAGCCCTACATCGTCACAAGCCAGTATGGCTCACACATCGTAGAGGTAGTAAAGACCACCAAGCCCGTTGCCAAGAAGAAGGTTGCCATCTTCGAGAAGGCCACCCTTCCCAGCAAGGAAACTTATTCCACCATTTACAACAAGGCCAACCTCCTTGCAGTGCGCGCAGCCGGCAAATATGCCAACTACAAGGCAGCATGCGACACCACCGGAACCTACTCCCGCAGCATGACCATCAACGAGGGTACGGACACTTACGGTGCAATCAGCCACGCCAAGGAAGTTACCCGCTGGGCCTTTGACAACAAGCCCGGAAAGGCTTCCGGCATCATCACCGTAGACAACAACTACTTCTTCGTAGCAGCCGTCAAGGGCGCTCACAAGGAAGGTTTCGCTACGGTAGAGGAAGTCAAGGACCAGATTCAGAACCAGCTCTATCGTGAGAAGTACAGCGCCAAGCGCTGCGAAGAGGTTGCAGCTCAGATTGCAGGCCTCACCTCCATGGAGGAAGTAGCAGAAAAGCTTGGAACCACCGTCAGTGAACTCACCGACGTCACCTTCTCCACCAACTCTGCAGCAACCACGGAGCCCGCTTTCGTAGGCGCTGTCGCATCAGCCGCCGAAGGCCAGATTTCCGGCCCCGTTGCAGGTATCATGGGTACCTATGTGTTCAAGGTGAACGGCCGTGAGACCGGCTCCTACTACACAGAGGACGACGCCCTCTCCGCACAGGCCCGCATAGACCAGTATCATCAGCAGATGCTGCTTCCCGTCATGACGGACAAGGCCGTTACAGACAGGCGTGCAAAGTTTTATTAATAGGTAGAGATTATGTCTCTGAAATGTGGAATAGTAGGCTTGCCCAACGTGGGCAAGTCTACTTTATTTAACTGCATCAGCAGCGGAAAGGCCCAGAGTGCCAATTTCCCCTTCTGTACAATAGATCCCAACGTAGGCTCAACCAACGTTCCGGACAAGCGTCTGGAGGTTCTTACTCAGATTTGCCAGCCCAAGCGCACCATTCCCGCCACGGTAGAGATAGTGGACATTGCCGGTCTGGTGAAAGGCGCGTCAAAAGGCGAGGGCCTGGGAAACCAGTTCCTTGCAAACATACGTGAGTGTGACGCCATCCTGCACGTTCTGCGCTGCTTTGACGACGGTAATATTGTCCACGTTGACGGTTCCGTAGACCCTGTCCGGGACAAGGAAGTGGTTGAGACGGAGCTCCAGATCAAGGACCTTGAAACCGTAGAGAACCGCATCAAGAAGGTGGAGAAAATGGCAACCACCGGCGGTGACAAGGAAGCAAAAAAGCTTCTTAACCTTCTCCAGCGCTACCGTGAGGTTCTTCTGCAGGGAAAAAGCTGCCGCGAGGTTGTTCCGGAAAACGCAGAGGAAGAGCAGATGGCAAAGGATCTGTACCTTCTCACCAACAAGCCGGTAATGTACGTGTGCAACGTAGACGAGGCATCGGCAGCAGGCGGCAACGCATATGTGGACGCCGTCCGTGCTGCGGTCGGGGAGGACAATATTCTTGTCATCGCCGCCAAGACTGAGGCGGAAATTGCAGAGATAGAGGAGTATGAAGACCGCCAGATGTTCCTTGAGGAAATGGGTCTGGAAGAGTCCGGCGTCGTGCGCCTTATCCAGAGCGCATACCGCCTCCTCGGTCTCCGTACCTTCTTCACCGCCGGCGCCGATGAGTGCCGCGCCTGGACCATCGTCGCAGGAGACAAGGCTCCCCGCGCCGCCGGTGTGATCCACACTGATTTTGAACGTGGTTTCATCCGTGCAGAGGTCATCAAGTACGATGACTTTGTGCAGTACAGGACAGAGGCCGCAGTCCGCGCCGCCGGCAAAATGGGTATCGAAGGCAAGGACTATGTGGTGCAGGACGGTGACATAATGCACTTCCTGTTTAACGTCTGAGTTATTGTAAAAGGTTCGGTTTTTTATGCCGAACCTTCTACATTATACGGCCCGTAATGCCGTTTTGTGTGAATGGTTCGGTCACTTTTACCGAACCTTTTACATTTTTCTACCGGAAAATGCTGTTTGCCCAGCCGGCGTCAACCTCGGAAAAACCGGGGGCGGGGGCAATGCCAGGGTTGCGGGAAAGGATGCCGCGGGCGTCTTCATAGACATTGAAACCAACGTTGATCACGTTCATGGCTCCGTTAAGGGGGAAAGCCATCACAAGGTCGTGGTCCGCTCCTTCCAGGCGGAGGAACTTGAGCGGCGCATCTGCGGATTCGGGGTTCTTGGCGGCCAGTTCATGGCGGGTTACCCACTTGCACACTTCCATAACCGTGTCCTCCAGGCCGGCATCGGAAATGCATACCTTTTCTATGAGTTCCCCGGCCTCGCGGACGCGGCGGAGCGTGTAGCCTGGAAGATCTTTCACGGCCTCTGCCACGGCGGCCGGCGGCTCATAACCTTCCGGAAGCAGCCAAACCATGAGCTTCGCCGCAGGGTCATGGTACAAAGTGTTGTACTTCAAAAGATTGCGCGTGCCGCAGTAGGGGCATTCCGCCACGAATAAAGAGCCGTCTCTGACCCGCTCCTTAAGCTGCGGATCAGAGGCGACGTTTATACTCTGATAACTTGCGGCCTCAAATGAGGATCCGCATTTTGAACATTTTACCTGCATTAAAGTTTGCGGGCGCCGTCGCTGATGACAACGTCATAGATCTTGGGAGCGTGACCGAACCTGGCCTGGAACTGCTCCTTGGCTGCGGCGATGAAGCCGTCGTAGAGTTCATCCTTCACAAGGTTGATTGTGCAGCCGCCGAAGCCGCCGCCCATAACGCGGGAGCCGGTGACATCCATCTTGCGGGCAAGCTTGTTCAGGAAATCGAGTTCTTCGCAGGAAACTTCGTAAAGGCGGCTGAGGCCGAAGTGTGTCTGGTACATCATTTCGCCCACGGTCTCATAGTCGTCTCTTTCAAGGGCGTCGCAGACGTCAAGGACACGCTGGACCTCTCCAATCACATATTCTGCACGGAGGAAGTCTTCCTGGGGGATTTCTTCGCGGACCTCGTCCAGCCAGAGGCGCTTGGCGTCGGAGAGGAACTCTACCTCGGGGTGGTTCTTGCGGATGGCTGCGGCTGCGTTCTCGCAGGAGGCGCGGCGCTTGTTGTAGGCGCTGGAAGCCAGCTCATGCTTTACGCAGGAGTCAATGAGAACCAGCTTGTATCCCTTGGGATGGAAGGGGAAGTATTTGTATTCCAGGGTTTTGCAGTTAAGGCGGATGAGCGCGCCCTCCTTGCCGAAGACCGACGCGAACTGGTCCATGATACCGCACTTTACGCCGCAGTAGTTGTGCTCTGTGCTCTGGCCAATCTTTGCAAGCTCGAACTTGTCGATATTGTTCCCAAAGATATCGTTCAGGGCAAAGGCAAAGCAGCTTTCCAGGGCGGCGGAAGAGCTGAGACCGGCGCCAAGGGGAACGTCTCCGGCAAATACGGCGTTGAAGCCTTCCACCTTGCCGCCGCGCTTGATGGTTTCACGGCAGACACCGAAAATATATCTTGCCCAGGCCTTCTCGGGTGCGTCTTTTTCCTCCAGTCCGAACTCGCAGAGCTCGTTGTAGTCCAGAGAGAATACCTTTACCTTAGGCGTGCCGTTTACCTTGATGGCTGCCATTATTCCGCAGTCTATTGCGCCGGGGAACACGTAGCCGCCATTATAGTCTGTGTGCTCGCCGATGAGGTTGATGCGGCCGGCAGATGCATAAAGAACGCCCTCTTCGCCGAAAAGGGATTTGAACTTTTCCTGGATTTTCTGTTTCATATTAAAGGTTATTAGTTTTCTATCATACAAATATAACAATTATTTCACGTCCAGCCAAACCGGGCAGTGGTCAGAAACACCGCCAAGGTAACGCGGGCCGGAATAGGTTCTGAGGGGCTTCTTGCCGGCACCGTCTTCCTTGAGAAGAAACGGCACCTGAAGTATGTGCATTCGGGATTGCGCCAGCGCCCGGGACACGAAGAACAGGTCTATGAGTTCCCATTTGCCGTCATACTTTATGGTTCCAAAGCCCTTCCTCTGCATTGGCAGGGCAAGGTTTTCAAGCGGAAGCCCCGAATACATGGGGTTGTCCGGCGTGTCATTGAAATCTCCCATGGCCACTATGCGCCCCACTCCCGCAAAAGCAAGGGAGTCCGCCAGGGCAGCCAGCCTTGACACGGCCATGGCTCTCCGCGGCTCGGAGGCTGCTCCTCCATACTTTGACGGATGATGATTTACCAGCACAGCCACATCTCCCCCGGGGCCGATGAAATGTGCCATCAGAATATCCCTGGTGGCCATTACGGAATAGTCTGTATCGTATATGTGACAAGGCTTTGAATCCAGGAGCCGAAGCCTTGATTGCCTGTAGATAAGAGCCACATCTATTCCTCTTGGGTCCGGAGAATCATAGTGTACAATTGCATAGTCTGTCTTGCGGAGAGCCGTCCCCTGGAGCAGCCGGCGAAGCACGAACGCGTTCTCAACTTCCGCAAAACCCACAATATCCGGAAGTCCGCCCATGCTGTCTCCCGCCCATAGTATTGTCTTGGCTATGGCATTGCATTTGGTGCCAAAGCGTCTCTTTGTCCAGCGGCGCTCCCCGAAAGAGGAGAACTCCGAGTCCGAGATGCTTGTGGTGTCGTTCCTGTAGTCAAAGAAATTCTCCAGATTCCAGAACATTACCCTTTCCTGCGCCGCCGCAACGGAGCCGTAAAGCAAAAACAAAAGCACCCACCTTTTCATGACGGGTGCAATATATGAATGATTTCCGACACAAATGTAAAAGGTTCGGTAAAAGTGACCGAACCATTCACGCAAAACGGCACTACAGGCCGTATAATGTAAAAGGTTCGGCATAAAAAACCGAACCTTCTACATGTTTAGAACGACATGTCGAACACCGGCCCCACGAACCACGGGGTTTTCTGGCCGGACTGGCCGAACCATGTGCCGCCAAGTAAGCAGGCCGTAACGCCCAGTTCAATGTCCGCGGCAAGGGCAAAGGCGCAGCCAAGCTTGGCTGACAGGTCAAGACCCGCGCTCCAGAGGTTGCCTTCTGCAAAACCGGTGTAGTCGAGGTGCGGTGTTGCAACAAAGTTGAGGATATAGGCTACAGGCATCAGGGAAATGTCTCCGCCTATGGTGAACGGCATGGCGTAGTCGGCGGTTATGCGCCACTGCCGGTGGTTGTTCTCCGCCACCACTGAGGCTGCGGCGCCGTCGAATCCCCTTGGCAGCGTGCTTACGGAACTGTCCTGGAAAAGGGACCCCTCTTTTTGCTTCTGAATCATTCCGGTGAACTTGATGCCGTGGGTCTGGTACAGGCCGGGCAGATAGCCGTACAGATAGGCGTAGGTTGTTGGCGAGAACACCTCCGTCAGGCCGGGACGCATGATTCCGCCCAGTTCTGCTCCTATGCCCAGTTTGGGATATACCCTGTTCTGAGGCCTTGGAAGCATGAAATATCCCCTTAATGAGGCCGATGCGCTGTGAAGGAAAGCGTCGCGGCCATCGGTCTTGAAGCCGTTGAAGCCAAAGTGTGCAGGATAATCCTTGAAAAAGCCGGAAGGGGTTTTGAAGAGTATGGCGGAAGTGCTGTAGATATTATTGGAAATGGTATACCTGACCTGCGGAGTAATGCCGTAAAGCAGCCCGCCCTTGCTGAAGCTGAGCGGAACATAGGCCTTGACGGACGCCACCAGGGACGGGACATCCCTGAGCCCGCCGACGGAGCCCCGGGAGACCTCTCCCAGAACATCGTATTCGCCAAGCCGGTACCGCCTTGCGGCCTCGTCCCCAAAGTCCAGGGAGGCCTCAAACACCGGGAACAGTCCCGAGTATGTGAGTTTGGCATGAAGGGCGTTGCGCCATGCCCCGCTGCGGTCCGGGTCCGGGTGAAGGGAGTATCCGAGGGCTCCGGAGAGCGTTCCCAGGTCGTTCTGGAAGAAGGCCGTGAGGCCGGGGGCGATGTTGTCGTAGCCAAAGTCAAAGCTGGCGTCCATTATGGCCTCGTGATTGACGTACAGCGGCAGCCAGGTGTGGAATTTAAGGGGATGAAGCAACTCTCTGTACCGGACCGGCTCCGTAAATTGGACCGGCGTGCTCAGGTCTACTCCGCCCATGGCGTTCTCCTGCGCCGTAAGGGCATCCTCTACCGCATACCTGTGGCTGTCCGTAACCGATGCCGCGGCCATGGGAAGCATGTCCACAGGGGTGCGTACCACGGGCTCCCCGTCCAGTGCGTTCACGGTATAGTAAATATAGTCTTCCTCAAGACAGAATTCCTTGGCCCCGTAGCGGGTGTTTGTTACCTTCACAAGGCGTTTTTCTCCGGGATAGTACTGATAGAACTCGTTAACGCCGGAGGCATCGGAAATCCATTCCAGGCAGCCGGGCCCTCCGGCGAGGTCGGCCACCTTCGCGTTCATGGGCTCCACTATCCTTGTCCAGGAACCGTCCGGCCCGATATTATAGACAGCGCATCCGCCGTCCTCTACGGAAAGGCAATAGAGTTCCCCGTCCAGCCAGGCGGGAAAAGTTGCCTGTACGCCTGCTGGAGCAGCAAACCGTGCAGTTTCAGAACCGTCTAAAGTGCTTATAAGGGCCACGGCGGAGCCTCCTTCAACAGGGTATTCCACTACAGCCAGAATACAGCTGTCTTCCGATATGCTTGGGTTGAAGTACCTGCCGCCGGTTGTAAGGTCCCCCGTTTTCTGGCTCCTTAGGTCATAATAGCGGATAATGGACTTGCCGTCCAGCTCCCAGCGTGGGTGAGGGAGGGTCTCGCTCCAGTAAAAGCGCATCGTGAGATTGTCCGTAACCAGAGATGAAGTGTGGGAGGAGAAGGGGATGACGCTTTCCCAGTCGCTGCCGTTGAACCGTACCAGTTCCATGTTGTGGGTATATCCGCTACGAAGTGCGTAAAGATACCCGTCAAGGGAAACAACGGAGGCGTAAGTGACGGGGAAGGCCTCTTTGCGGCTAACCCTTTCCTCCGGCATGAAAGGAGCCCTTGCGGCATCCTCTTCCTGCCAGATGGCGTTGAACTTCCCGGCATACTCCCGGAAGTTCTTTTTTGCCTTGAAATTAAAGGGGGCTATGGACCAGGGGGCCTTGCGGCTGCGGTCAAGGGCTTTTCTTACAGCCAGGGGATTGTTCCCGAACACGCGCTCTCCGGCAATGGTCATGTACCCTATTGTGTAATGGTCCGGAGTATAGTGCTTGAAAGAGCCGTAGCGCCAGCGGTTCCATGTGCGGAAGTCTCCCTGGTCATATGCAACGCGGTAGTAGTTGAGGAAATCGGCGGTACGGGCCCTTGTGCCGGCGGCCAGGCCGGTCTCTGCGGCAACGGCGTCGCCTTCACCCATTGCGTTGTCAAGATAAAGCGCCCACAGAACGGGGTTGAAGCCCTCTCCAAAGAGCCAGGTGCCTATGCGGAAGCCTTTCTCGTAACCGTACTGAAGCTGCGCCTGGTGACGGGGCTCGTGGGAAACAAGCTGAACCTCCCATGGCGCGGGATCCGATCCGTATGCCTCCGGGATTGTATACAGGTCCATCCTCCTTGGCGCCCAGGCCACGGATCCGTTGGAGTAGACGTTATGGGTATGAAGCACCACCGGCATCTTTGCCCTCTGGCCGTCTCCCGGCGTTATGCCGATGGAATGCCCCGTGGGCTCCCTGAACTGCTCCAGGAGGCGTCCGTAGGTGCGGGCAAGGGAATCGGCCCCCTGGGGGTAGATAATCTTGTAATTGGGGGTTTCCGTGCTGTACCACTTAAGGTATGCCGGGTCTGAGCCGTTGGTGTAGAACTGGGCTCTGGCATTAAGGGTGGCAAGCAGGACAAGTGCCGCCAATAGTGCGGTTTTTCTCATATCAGTCACAAATTTAGCTTTTTTTCCCTAACTTTGGAATTGTATGAAAAAGTATATTGTTGCACTTGCAATTATGGCCTTGGCTGCCTGCGGACCCCGTCCCGCCAAAAAGGCCGATGTTCCCAAAAACCGCTCCTTCCCCCGGGTAGAGGCCCCCGCAATGATAGACAATCCCCAGGAAAGGCTGGAGTACATTGTCATGCACTTCTGGGACGCTTTCGCCAAGGTTGACCAGCCCACCGACTCCCTTACCGTCGGCGGCGTTCCCAAGGCCGACGTGGAGGGCCAGATGGGCGTTTTCGCCACCCTTCTGCAGCAGGTGCCGGAATCCGTCGGGCAGAAGGCCATGCAGGCGCTTTACGCCAATCTGGAAAAGGCCCCGGGCATGTTCACCCCCATGACGGAGCTCGTCCGCCAGTATTTCTTCGACCCCAACTCCCCCGTCCGTAACGAGGCCCTGTACCTTCCCTTCGTGAAGGCCCTGTCATCGTCCCCCCTTGTTGAGGAAGGTCTAAAACCCGGATACGCATGGGACGCCCGTCTATGCGCCCTGAACCTCCCCGGCACCAAGGCTGCCGATTTCCGCTTCATCGATACCTCCGGCCGCGCCCGCACGCTGCACTCCGTGAAGGCGGAGTACGTGCTTCTTGTGTTTGGCAACCCGGACTGCACCGCCTGCCGGGAACTTGTGGAAAACATGTCCTCCGTGCCGGAAATATCGGCCCTGGAGGCCTCCGGACGGCTTAAGGTGGTGGATATCTACATAGACCAGGAAATAGACCTCTGGAAAGATCGCATGGCCTCTTATCCCAAAAACTGGATAAACGGATACGACCCGGACTACGTGATAAGACAGGACCTCATATACGATGTCAGGGCCGTCCCGTCCATCTATCTTCTGGACAGGGACAAGACAGTGCTTCTGAAGGATGCCCCGGAAAACGTGGCGCTGGAAGTGCTGGCTGGGCTATAGTACCAGGTTGGTTATGAAAACCACCACAATTCCCACCGGCGCTATATAGCGCATGAGGAAGTAGATTACACTGAACACGCCCACGTTTGCGGTGCCGTGGTTGGTGAACTCGTCGCGGACATCGGCCTTTGACATGTACCAGCCCACAAATAGGGTGAACAGCAGGCCGCCAAGGGGAAGGAGCCAGTCGGAGCACAATTTGTCTATGCAGTCGAAGATGGTGAGCCCGAAGAGCTTTGCTCCGGAAAGCGGGCCGAACGACAGCGAGCAGAATATACCCAGGACCCAGGCTATGAGCGTAATGATTATTGTACCCTTTACGCGCCCTATGCCCTTTTCCTCCTGAAGATAGGCTACGCCCACCTCAAGCATGGAAATGGAAGAGGTAAGGGCAGCCATGAGAATTGTAAGGAAAAAGACTATTCCCAATATAGCGCCAATCCACGATGGCATCTGGCTGAAGATGTACGGAAGGGTGTCAAAAACCAGCCCCGGGCCTTCTCCGGGCTGGATTCCGGCAGAGAACACAGCAGGCATAATGGCAAAACCGGCCAGCAGGGCAAAACCAAGGTCTGCCAGGGAGGTGCCCACTCCGGAAGAGAGGATATTCTCATTCTCGGGAGCGTAGGATGCGTATGTGAGGATTGCTCCCATGCCGAGGGACATTGAGAAAAACGCCTGACCCATGGCGGCGGCAACAGCCCCCGCGTCAATCTTGGAAAAGTCCGGCTTTACCAGATAAATAACGCCTTCCATAGATCCGGGCAGGGTGAGGCCGTAGATGACTATGCCCACAATGAGTACAAACAGCGCTGGCATGCATATCTTGGTGAACTTCTCGATGCCGTTCTTTACACCAAGAAGGATAATGACAGCGGTAGCCACAAGGAAGATGGTAAAGGCGATGAGGGGCTCCCAGACGGCACTTATGAAGCCCGGGAAGAGTCCTGCTGTGTTGTGCGTAAGGCGCAGCGTGCAGGCCTTCCACAGGTAGTCTACGGACCAGCCGCCAACCACGCTGTAATAGCCCAGGATGAGAAGAGGGGTGATTACGGTGAGCAGCCCAATCCATTTCCAGGGGGAGCCTGGTGCCAGTTTTTTTATGGCCCCGAATGTGCTCAGGCGGGTGCGCCGGCCAATTATGCTCTCTGCCATGAAAATGGGCAGCACCAGCACAAAGCATGAGACGATATAGATTATAATGAAGGCCGCTCCTCCATTCTGGCCCACCAGGTAAGGGAATCTCCAGATGTTTCCAAGGCCGATGGCGCTCCCGGCCATTGCCAGCACCAGGGCAAGGCGGCTGCCGAAATTCTCCCGTTTATTCATCTTTTCTCTTGTACACTGCAAATTCAAACTCGAATCCGGTTTCAGGGTCCGTATGGGTTTCCGACACGCTTTCCCTTTCCCAGAGGGCGGGGTCTATCTCCGGGAAGAAGGCATCGGCATCCTTCACCTCCGTATGGACGTGGGTGATGTACAGGCGGTCCATCCAGGGAAGGGCGGCCCTGTACACCGATGCGCCGCCGATGATGAAGCATTTGTCGGCCCCGGTGAGCTCCGCCTCGGAGAAAGCCTCAGCGAAGGAATAGACGCTCACCACATCTGCGTCGATGGGCTCCCAGCCAAGGTTGAGGACTATGTTCTTGCGGCCGGGAAGGGGCCTCCCTATGGAGAAATACGTTGCCCGGCCCATGATTACCGGGTAACCGCGGGTGGTCTTTTTAAAGTACATCAGGTCCTCTGAGATATGCCAGGGCAGGGAATTCTTTACGCCTATTCCGTAATTGTCGGCGACTGCCACGATGAGACACTTTTGCATCATACGGCAACTGGGGCTTTGATTGCTGGCCAGGGGTCGTAGCCCTCAAGGGTGAAGTCTTCGTACTTGAAGTCGAAAACGGACTTGACGGCGGGATTCAGCTTCATTACCGGGAGTTTTCTGGGCTCGCGGGAGAGCTGGAGGGCCACCTGCTCGAAATGGTTCTTGTAAATATGGGTGTCGCCCGTGGTGTGCACGAACTCTCCTGGCCTGAGGCCGCACTCCTGGGCAATCATCATGGTGAGAAGGGCGTAGGAAGCAATGTTGAAAGGCACGCCAAGGAAGACGTCCGCGCTGCGCTGGTAAAGCTGGCAGGACAGCCGGCCGTCTGCCACGTAGAACTGGAAAAGGCAGTGGCAGGGCGGAAGGGCCATGCTGTCCACCTCTCCGGGATTCCAGGCCGTGACAAGCATGCGGCGTGAGTCCGGGTTGCGCTTTATGGTGTCTATAACCTGCGACAGCTGGTCTATGGTGCGGCCGTCCGGAGCGGGCCATGAGCGCCACTGGTGCCCGTAGACCGGGCCAAGGTTGCCGTTTTCGTCGGCCCACTCGTCCCAGATGGTTACGCCGTGGTCCTTGAGATACTTTATATTTGTATCCCCGGCGATGAACCACAGGAGTTCGTATATTATGGACTTGAGGTGGACCTTCTTGGTGGTGAGAAGGGGGAAACCGTCTTCAAGGTTGAAGCGCATCTGGTAGCCGAAAACGCTCTGCGTACCGGTGCCCGTGCGGTCTTCTTTCATGACGCCGTTTTCCCTTATATGTCTTAACAGATCCAAATATTGCTTCATAGGCACAAATTTAGGAATTTTAATTAACTTTGTAAAGAACTATAACCATTCACGCCATGATAGAAAAGAAACTTTGGGGCACCGCGCCCGACGGAAAGGAAATCTACCTCTATACACTTAAAAATACCTCCGGAGCTTACGTAAATCTTTGCAGCGTGGGCGCCGCCATCGTTTCCATTGTAGTGCCGGACAAGAATGGCAAGCTTGGCGATGTTGTAATGGGCTTTAACAGCGCCGATGACTATGTGAACGAAAAACCCTGCGCCGGAAAGATACCCGGACGCTACGCCAACCGTATCGCGAGGGGCAAGTTCACCCTGGATGGCGTTGAATACACGCTGCCCATAAACAACGGCCCCAACCACCTTCACGGCGGCCCTGCCGGATTCCACAAGCAGGTCTGGGACAGCCGCATAGATGGAGACGCCGTAGAGTTCATGTACTTTGCAGCTGACGGAGAGGCCGGCTATCCGGGTAATTTGAAAGTGGTTGCACATTACACCTGGGGAGAGGACAATTCCCTGAAACTTGTCATGACCGCGGAAACGGACAAGCCCACGGTCGTCAACCTCACCAATCACGTTTATTTGAACCTTGACGGAGAGGGCTCCGGCAGTGTCCTTAACCATAAACTGGAGCTCAACGCCTCCCAGTATCTTCCCACAGACGAGACCCTTATCCCTCTTGGGGAGCCCGCAGACGTTGCCGGTACACCCATGGACTTTGTTGAGGCAAAGCCCCTTGGACAGGACATCAAGGCAGACTTCCCGGCGCTCAAATACGGCAAGGGCTATGACAACTGCTATCTTATTGACGGCTATATCCCCGGCCAGCTTTCTACTGCAGCCGATTTGTGGGGCGCCGTTTCCGGCCGCCACCTTGAGATTCTCACCACCCAGCCAGCCGTGCAGGTGTATACCGGCAACTGGCTCAGCGGCGGCCTTGTTGGCAAATGCGGCCGCCCGTATGAGGACTACGACGCCGTAGCCATCGAGTGCCAGCACGCCCCGGACTCCCCCAACCATCCGGAGTACCCCACAACCGTGTTAAGGCCCGGCGAGGTCTTCGAAGAGGCAATTATCTTTGCTTTTGACGCGTAGGGCACTTCTCTCACCGAACACGCTCGAGTGCAAAAACGGCTTAAAATGGCCTAAAATGCACTCGAGCCGTTGTTTAAAAGGCGCATCAAGAGCAAAAACGGGGGTAAAACGGGGAGAAGTGCTCGCGAGCGTGTTCGGGCATAGATGCGTGTTCGGGCAAAGGGGCACGGCTACAGCCCCAGCTCTTCCTTCATTGCCCTCAGAAGATCAAAGGCCTGAAGGGGGGTAATGTTGTTGAGGTCGGTGCCCTTGAGCCGGTCACGGAGAGATTCCAGGAGGGGATCGTCAAGCTGGAACATGGAGAGCTGGAGGGAGCCGTCGCTTTCTACGCGGCCCTCCTTTACAGTGTGTGGTTTCACGGGGGTTAGGGCGCCCACGCGTTCCAGAGTTTGGCTGTTCTCGAGGGCCTTCAGGGTGCGTTCTGCGCTTTCCAAAACCTGCTTTGGCATGCCTGCCATGCGGGCCACGTGGATACCGAAGCTGTGGGCCGTACCGCCTTCCTTCAGGGTTCTCAGGAATATAACCTCTTTGCCTACCTCCTTAACTGCCACATGGAAGTTCTTCACGCGCGGGAAGATGCCCTCGAGGTCGTTGAGCTCGTGATAATGCGTTGCAAATAAGGTCTTTGCGCCCTTGCCGTACTCGTGTATATACTCAACTATGCCGCGGGCTATGGACATGCCGTCGTAGGTGGACGTGCCGCGGCCAATCTCGTCCAGAAGCACCAGGGAACGGCCGCTGAGGTTGTTCAGGATCATGGCCGTCTCCAGCATTTCTACCATGAATGTGGATTCCCCGCGGGAGATGTTGTCCGTAGCGCCAACACGGGTGAAAATCTTGTCCACCCAGCCGATATGTGCCTCTGTGGCAGGGACGAAGGACCCCGCCTGGGCCATGAGGACAATCAGTGCGGTCTGGCGCAGAAGCGCACTCTTACCCGCCATGTTGGGACCGGTAAGGATAATTATCTGCTGCTTGTCCGCGTCCAAATACACATCGTTGGGAACGTACTCCTCTCCGGGCGCCATGAGCGTTTCTATGACGGGATGGCGGCCCTGGCGTATGTCTATAGCTTTGCCTTCTTCCAGCACCGGGCGGCAGTAGGAACGCTCCAGCGCCTGTGCGGCAAAGGAGCACAGCACGTCCAGTTTAGCAAGGATGCGGCAGTTGGCCTGTATGTCCGGAATCTGCAGCTGTATCTTGCCGATGAGCTCTGCATAAATGCGCGTCTCTATGGCGTAGATGGTGTCCTCGGCCGTAAGGATCTGCTCCTCGTATTGCTTCAGTTCCTCAGTGATGTATCTTTCCGCATTTACCAGCGTCTGTTTCCGGATCCACTCCGCCGGCACCTTGTCCTTGAAAGTATTCCGTACCTCGATATAATAGCCGAAGACGTTGTTGTAGCCAATCTTCAGGGACGATATCCCCGTCCTCTCTGCCTCCCTTTCCTGCATGCGCAGGAGGTAGTCCTTTCCGCCGCCGGAAATCTCGCGGAGGTTGTCCAGTTCCGGATCCACTCCGGGGCCGATGACGGGGCCCTTCCCCAGCTGCGACGCCGGTTCCTGGGCCAGGGTTTTGCGGATATCGGCAAGGAGCTTTTCGCAGCCCTTGAGGCCTTTCAGAAGCTTGTCAAGCGGTGCCGACGCCCCTTCCAGGCGGCTCCTTACCGGCCCGGTGAGCTCCAGCGCTCTGCCCAGCTGCACTACCTCACGCGGAAGCGCCTTCCCGTTGGCTATTCGGCCAAGGATGCGCTCAATGTCGCCCATCTTGCCAAGGTCCGTGCGGGTCTCCTCCAGCGCCTCCTGGTTGTCCATGAGGAACTGGACTATATCGTACCTGTCCTCCAGCTCCTTCAGGTCCAGCACCGGCAGTGCCAGCCAGCTGCGGAGAAGCCTCGCGCCCATGGGGGACGATGTTTTGTCGATGGTCTGGATTAGCGAAACGCCCTCCGGCCCGCCGGCAGAGGCAAACACCTCCAGGTTCCGCAGGGTGAACTTGTCCATCCACACGTACTTGGACTGGTCCAGACGGCCTATGGACGATATGTTCCTGAGCCCGCTGTGGCAGGTCTGCTCCAGATACACCAAAAGCGCTCCGGCGGAGCACACGCCAAGCGGACAGCTCTCTACGCCGTAGCCCTTGAGGGAATCCACGCCAAGCTGCTTCTTGAGGCGCTCCACGGCGGCCTCGTAAACGAAGGCCCACTCGTCGATGGAAGTGAAGAAAAAGTCTCCCAGGCGCTCCTTGAGGCCTTTTTCATAGCCCCTCTGGACCACGAGTTCCTTGGGGGAGAGAGAACCAACAAGCGTGTTCACAAAGTCCAGCGACCCCTGCGCCACCTGGAACTGTCCGGTGGACACGTCCAGGAACGCCGCGCCAATCACATCCTTCTCCACGGTGATGCCACAGAGGAAGTTATTTTCCTTCTGCTCCAGCATACCCTCGCCGAAGGAAATACCAGGCGTAACAATCTCAGTAATACCCCTCTTGACCAATTTCTTGGCAAACTTGGGATCTTCCAGCTGGTCGCACACGGCAACCTTGTAGCCGGCGCGGATGAGTTTGGTGAGATATGTTTCAAGGGCGTGATGCGGGAATCCCGCCATTGCCACGTGGCCCTTGTCTCCGTTGGATTTCTTGGTAAGCACAAGCCCCAGCACGCGGGACGCCGTCACGGCGTCGTCCGAGTAGCTCTCATAAAAGTCACCCACCCTGTAAAGCAACAAAGCTTCAGGATGTTGTGCCTTTACCTCAAAGAATTGCTTTATGAGAGGCGTATCTTGCAGGGGTTTTGCCATAGGATTACAAAGATAGCAATTTTTATCTGCTTTAACCCCTTTGCCTGAAAACGCTCGCGAGCACTTTTGCCCTTTTTTGCTATTTTTGCTCCTGAGCCGCCCTAAATACAACGGCTCGAGAGCATTTTTGGCCGTTTTCAGCCTTTTTTGCACTCGAGCGTGTTTTGTAAAAGATGGCTGTCCGTGGACTACTGATCTTTCTGGTCTTTCTGGAGTTCCGCTACGACGTCCATCTTGAAGGGCTTGCCGTCGGAGCCCGTCATATCCATTTTAATGGAGTAATGCTTGTCGTCAAGCTTCTTGGTGACCTGTGTACCTTTGGCGGGGTCAAAATTGTAGTCATAGCCGTCTCCGTAGAAGTACATACAGAGAAGGTCGCCATAGCCACAACCTTCCAGGGTTTCGCTGTTGAAGGAAACAGAGCCGCCTTTAAGATCTTCTCCAATAGCCTTACGGGTATCTGCCTGTCCGGAACCGAAAATTTCAATGTCGGAATGAATCTCTACCAGGAGCCAGAACATTCGTTCGTTCTCAATCCTGTAATAGACATCCATATCAGTGTACGTCTTACCGTCGAAGGTTATGGAGTTCTTGGACGCGTCATCCGTGGTGCAGCTGCAAAGCAGCGCGGCAGCGATTGCTGCAAAGAATAATAACTTTTTCATAGTTTATTCAAACTTCTTTGAGTCGGTTGTAATGTTCATCTTGAAGGCGCGGCCGTCCTGGAGGGTGGCGTCTACGTCAAGGCTCAGGACCTTGCCATCGTCCTTGAGTTCCATAGTACCGGACTTGAACCAGGTGCCAACGGTGGAATGGCCCACCTCGCCGCCGGAGTACTCCGTGTTGTAGTGGTGGATGTCATAGACATAGTCGTGCTCAGAGTCGCTGTTGATTTCGAAGTCAAAAGCGTAGGAGGCGTTGTACTTGCCAAGGTCTACCTTCTTACCCTTGCAGGAAGCGGAGATATGGAGGAAAAGATGGCCGCTTACACCTTTGAGGATGAAATCTGAGTCAAAATGATATCCGGGACCGCCAACCTGATGGTCCTCTGCGATGTAGCCGCAGGGGCCTACGTTGATGTCGGCAGTGTCGTTGCCATAGGTGATGAAGTTCTTTTCGCCATTGTCCTTGTTGCAGCTGCAAAGCAGTGCCGCGGCGAGGGTTACAAGAAAGAAGAGTTTTTTCATAGTATTGAGTTTTCAGTTATTCTCAGCAACTGCAAAGATATGCGACCTGCAGGCGCGAGGGCCTTACAAATCACATAAAAGAGACTAACAAAACGATAAATGTTGGGCGTTTTACGCCTTTTTAGCCGCTTCTTTCCACTCCTGGGGGGTCATCCCCGTCATCGACTTGAATGTGCGGAAGAAAGACTGCTCCGACGAGAAGCCTGATTCTTCCGCTACTTCGGAAAGGCGCATCTGGGGCTTGGATCGCATAAGGTTCTGTGCGTACCGCACTCTGTAGCCCGCTATGAATTCCGGGAAAGACATGCCTCGCTGCGTGTTGATGCAGGCAGAGATATAAGTGACATTTGTGCCCAGGGTTTCGGCAACATCGGCCTTACGGAGGCCCGGCCGGCGGAAGGCTTCTTTATCCTCCATGAGGGTCGCGATGCGGCTCATGAGGTCTTCAGGGCTGGCTGTCGGGACCTCATCGGCAGAAACTTTTTTCCGGCCAAGGCTTGACAGGGCAAGCGTCAAAACGGCCGCCAATAACAAACCGGCAACAATCCACGCCCAGGGGACTGCCGCCCTTTCCAGGACTATTCCGGGAGAGAAGGCAAACACAGCCCTGGTTGGAGAGAAGTTGTTTTCCTCTATACCTCCGGCGCAGGCGATTCGGCCATCGGGCAGTAACGCAAATACAGGTCCGCTTTTAGGAAAGCCTTCCGGCCGCTCTTTTGTGAAGTAAATTGACCATGAGGCCTTGTCCCCCACGAGAGAGGCGTCATAATTCAGCTTGATCACATATAGGCGGCAGATGGCGTCGTAACCCATTAAATATACGGTACGGGCAGTTTTGTCCACCAGAAACTGAGCAAAGAAAGACAGGCTGTCTCCGTCAACGCCTTTCGGCTGTATATCGCCATCTGTTTTCAGGAGGGAAAAGCGGCCGCCTTCCAGTTTCAGGAAGCCAATTCTGCCGTCAGAGGCGTTCCTGGCTGGCATAAGGTACCGGTATTCGCCGATGAGGTAATCAGTGGGCGAAAAGAATGGATTGTACGCCAGCGGACGCCACTCGTTAAAGATTTCCGGAATGAAAGAATCTCCTTTTACGCAGTCTATCACTGTTGTAGAGAGCCAGTTTCCGTAATTGTCCATGCTGCCCAGGATATAGGCATCGTCGGCGGAAACCGGAAAAATTAATGGCGATGCGCGGTGAGCCGATACCTTTTTTTCCAGGGTGATGCCCTTCTTGGGCCCCAGAACGGCAATGGCGTCATCGTCATACCAGTTTCCCGACAGGACGATTTCCCCTCCGGAAAGCAGTGCCGCGGAGGCAAATGCGCGCTTTCTGTCCAGAATGTAGGGCAGGGCAGTAAACTCGTGATCTTCGGGATCATATGCCTCAACACCAAAAGTCCGGCCTACTCCGAAGCTCTCTGCGCAGCCGCCGCCTATGACATAACGTCCGTCCGGAATCCTGACCAAAAAGCCACCGTCGTGAGAATATACGCAGTTTATAAGGTGCCACCGTCCGCCGCTGAAATACTCGGCCGTTGTGCTGGGAATGAATCCGTCCGTGTGGCCGCCGATGACGGTAAGTTCCCCATTGATTACGGTAATTGCGTGTGTGCCCCTGGCCTGGTTCAAATCCGGAAGGCGCTCCGTCCCGAGTTCGTAGAGCGGTACGTCATCCACAACGCTTATGGGTTCCTGCTGGCGGGAACCACCAGCGCAGGACACCGCTATTGTAATAACAACCGCATATGTGGCTAAAGTGCGCATACGCAAATATAAGGATAATTTACTAACTTTGTAATCTATGAAGCGAGTGCTGGTAATAACTTACTATTGGCCGCCGTCAGGTGGCTCCGGCGTGCAGAGGTGGGTGAAGTTTGCAAAGTACCTGCCCAAGGAGGGCTGGGAGCCCGTCATCTACGCCCCGGAGAATGCGGATTACCCTTCTACGGACCTCACTATGGGAAAAGATCTTCCTGATACCCTGGAGGTTATCCGCCGTCCCATCCGGGAGCCGTACGCCATTTACCGCAGGCTCATGGGGAAGAGTGCAAAAAGGGAGGTTACTGAGATATCGTCCGGAAAAAAGACGTGGAAGCAGAGGCTGTCGCTGTGGATAAGGGCAAATATCTTTGTGCCGGACCCTCGCGTCTGGTGGGTCGGGCCAAGCGTAAAATACCTTAAGAAATACCTTCGGGAGCATCCTGTAGACGCCATCGTGACAACCGGGCCGCCGCACTCGGTGCATCTTATCGGCCTCAAACTTCATAAGGCGCTGGGAACGCCGTGGGTGCCGGATTTCAGGGACCCCTGGAGCCGGATGTACTACCTCAAGCACCTGCCCATGACCGCCGCCACCTGGAGGCAGCTCAGGAATCAGGAGCAGGCGGTGCTGGACGGCTGTTCTACCGTCCTGGCAGTAACTCCAATCGTCCAGGAAGAGTTCCAGGCGCAGACAAAAACGCCCGTTGCCATGATTACAAACGGGTACGACGCCGCCGATTTCGCGGGTCCCGCCCCGGAGCCGGATGGCTTTTTCAACATAACCCACACCGGCCTGTTTGCCAAAGACGGCAACCCGCTCACGCTCTGGAAGGTGCTGGGAGAGATGCCGGAGAGCTTCCGCGCAAAGCTGCGCATACGCCTTGCTGGAACGGTGGACAGGGAGATCCTGGAGGCGATATCGGCCCAGGGCCTTGGCGGGAACGTGGTAAACCTTGGGTATCTGGACCACGCCGGTGCGGTACGGGAGCAGAGGGCGGCCACCATCCTGCTTCTCCCGCTGAGGAACGACCCTCAGTACAGGCCCATCCTCCCGGGAAAGCTGTTCGAGTACCTGGCATCCAGAAGGCCGATCCTTGGAATAGGCCAGACCGACGGGGCTATGGCGCGCGTCATTTCTGAGGCGCAGGCCGGGGAAACCTTTGCCTGGGACGATGAAGCCGGCATCCGCCGCTTCCTGGAAAAGGAGCCCCGCGCCACGGAAGGAAACATAGAAAAATACACCCGGGAAAACCTCACCGCAGAGCTTGCCCGGCTGCTTGAAAGCATATCGGAATGAAAGAGATTTGGAAAAAGATAGCCATAGGGGCGGGCGTTGTGCTTGTGCTCCTTGGTCTCAGCTACGGCTTTGTGCCTCAGGTGCTTCAGGGAAAGATTGTTAACCAGAGCGACATCTCCGGCTACATGGGCATGTCCCACGAGATGAACACCTGGAACAAGGAGCATCCGGACGATCCCACGTACTGGACAGACTCCATGTTCGGCGGCATGCCCACGACGGCCATCTCCACCCAGAACGGTGGGGACTACACACAGGTGCTGTACGATTTGCTTTTTGCCGGCAAGCGTCCGGCCACATACCTGTTTGTGGCGCTTCTGGGGGCGTTTCTGCTGTTTCTGGCGCTTGGTGTAAGCTGGCCGCTAGCTCTTGGCGGCGCCGTTGCCATTGCCTTCTGCAGCTATAATTTCCAGATAATCCAGGTTGGCCACAACACCAAGATGCAGGCAATAGCCCTTATGCCCTGGGTGCTGGCCGCGCTGGTGTATACCTATAATTGCAGCAGAAAGGCGAAAGCCTCTCTGCTGCCCTGGCGTATGCTCCTTGGCTCCGTCCTCTTTGCCCTTGCCCTGAGCATGCAGATTAAGGCAAATCATCAACAGATTACGTATTATCTGGCCATAATGGTGCTGCTGTATGCCCTTGTGGAGCTTATTGCAACCATCAGGGACAAGTGCTGGAAGGGCTTTATCAAGGCAAGTCTCCTGCTGCTGCTTGTTGGCGGGGCCGGCATTGCAACCAATGTGAACAAGCTGCTTCCGCTGGCAAAATACACCCCGCACACCATGCGAGGCGGCTCTGAGCTTTCCGGCAGCGGCAACAATGCCAAGGGGCTTGACCTGGACTACGCCACAGCATGGAGCTATGGCTGGGAAGAGCTTCCAAACCTCATGATTCCGGACTTCAACGGCGGAGCCTCGGCCGGGGCCGTGAATCCGGACAAATCGGAAACGATAAAGCTTCTCAAGCGTGCCGGACAGAGAAACCTCAAGGAAACGGCTAAGAGCCTTCCGCTGTATTGGGGCCCGCAGCCGTTTACCGCGGGGCCTATGTATATGGGTGCAATAACCGTCTTCCTCTTTGTGCTTGGCTTGTTCCTGTACAGGAAGCGGGAAAAATGGTGGCTCGTGGCGGCGTGCGTCATAGCCGTATTCATGGCGGTGGGAAGCCATTTCATGCCGTTTACGGCGTTTTGTTTCAAGTATTTGCCGCTTTATAACAAGTTCCGCACGGTGTCCATGGCGCTGGTGGTCCTGCAGGTGGCGCTGCCGGTGCTGGGAATACTGACCCTGGACGGAATTGTCAAGGAAAAGTATAACAGGAAAGACGTCCTGAAGGCTCTCTGGTGGGCCTTGGGTATTACAGGGGGCTTCTGCCTTCTGTGCTGCCTGGCGCCAGGCCTCTTCGGCAGTTTTTCCGGCGCATCGGACGCCCAGATGCAGGACGTTCTTGTGGATGCCTTGGTCAAAGACCGCGTGACGCTGTTCCGGCACGATGCCTTTATTTCCCTGACATACATACTGGCAGCTTCGCTGCTCCTTTTCTGGGGCGGCAGCAAGAATGGCCGCAAACAGGCATCGGCAATAGGGATCTGTGCGCTTGTGCTTGTGAACATGTTTTTAGTGGGTAAGCGCTACCTGAACGCAGACCACTTCACCACCCCCAAGGACTTCAACAAGCCCTTCACGGAGCGCCCCGTAGACAAGATTATCCTTGCCGATGAAGCCCCCTCCTACCGCGTCCTTGACCTCACGGTAAACGTCTTCAATTCCTCCGTGCCCAGCTACCATCACAAGAATGTGGGCGGCTACTCCCCGGCCAAGCTCCAGCGCTACCAGGACCTCATAGAGAAGTACCTTTCCGCAGAAATCAACGGCTTGTACAAAGCCATGGGAGAGGTAGAGACGATGGAAGATTTTGCCGCCCACATGGCAGCCAAAACCCCCGTCCTCAACGCCTTGAACACACGTTATGTTGTAGTAGACCCCAATTTCCCGCCCGTGGTGAACGATGCCGCTTACGGTGCGGCCTGGTTTGTAACGGATTACGTAACCGCCGCCACTCCGGATGAGGAGATAGCCATGCTTGGCAGCGTGGATTTGAGGACCACGGCCGTACTGTCCAGGGAGATCCCCGATCAGGTCGGGGATGACGAAGCTGCGTCATTGCCGGCCACGAACGGCAATCTCCCGGAAGGGTCAATAGAAATAATCTCTTACGCCCCCAACAGGCTCAAATACCATTACACGGCACCTTCTGACGCCCTTGCGGTGTTCAGCGAAGTCTACTACCCGGACGGCTGGCATGCCACGGTTGACGGCGAGCCACTGGAACTCCTCAGGGCGGACTGGACACTCCGCGCAGCGCTTCTGCCAGCCGGAGAGCACAACGTGGAGATGTACTTCATGCCTGACAGCTACCGTACAGGCGCAGCCGTTTCACGCGCCTCGTCAATACTGCTGATACTATTGCTGTTGGGTGCCCTGGCCGGAGCGGTTATGCGAACACGCTCGAGTGCAAAAAAGGCTTAAAATGCCCCAAAATGCTCTCGAGCCGTTGTTTAAAAGGTGGCTCAAGAGCAAAAATGGCGAAATAGAGGCAAAAACGCTCGCGAGCGTGTTCGCGAGGGACGCCTCAACGTGGGAACAGCGCAGGATGCCGTCCTGTCAGAACAGCGACGGCTCCAGCTCCTTGACATGAAAGCTTTTCCGGTGCCAGGGCGTGAGGCCGTGGCGCCGGATTGCTTCTATGTGCTCCGGGGTGGGGTATCCCATGTTGCGGTCCCAGCCGTACTGGGGGTACTCCAGGGCAATGCTGCGCATGAAATCGTCCCTGTAGGTCTTGGCAAGAACTGACGCGGCGGCTATGGAGGCGTAGGTGGCGTCGCCATGGACTACGGTCTGGTAATCCTTGAAGCCGTAGCGGTCAAAGGGGCGGAACTTGTTACCGTCTATAAGCAAGAAGTCCGGAGCCGGAGAAAGCTTCAAAACGGCCCTCTGCATGCCTGTGACCGATGCCCAGAGTATATTCAGCTGGTCTATTTCTTCCGCGCTCACGGACTCTACGGCCCACGCGACAGCTTCGCGCTCGATGACCTCACGGAGTTCCTCCCGCGCCCGCTCCGTCATCTGTTTGGAGTCGTTAAGAAGCGGGTGATAGAAGTCTGCGGGCAGTATTACCGCAGCAGCATATACCGGCCCGGCAAGGGGGCCGCGCCCGGCCTCGTCGCAGCCGGCCTCCAGCCTTCCGGGCTCAAGGTATTGCTTAAGATGCGGCGTCAAACGGACTCTGCAAGTTTGCGTGCAAGGTCAAGGAAAGCCATGGAGTCCGGGCGGGTGCCAAGGGCGACGGGCTCACCGTCGTCACCGCCTTCACGGATGCTCTGGACAAGGGGAATCTGCCCCAGAAGGGGGATGTCCAGCTTCTTTGCCATGGACACGCCGCCGTCTTTTCCAAAGAGATAGTATTTCTCCTCGGGGTGCTCTGCGGGAGTGAACCAGGACATGTTCTCCACAAGGCCGTAGATGGGCTTGTTCACCTGCGGGGCACGGAACATGTTTGCGCCGCGGAGGACATCGGCAAGGGCCACTTCCTGAGGGGTTGTGACAAGCACTGCGCCCGTCATGGGGACGTCGCTGATGAGGGAAATCTGGATGTCGCCCGTTCCCGGGGGCATGTCTATGAGAAGGTAGTCCAGAACGCCCCACTGGGTCTGGAGGACAATCTGCTTGAGGGCGGTGGAGGCCATGGGGCCGCGCCAGATGAGGGCCTGGCCGGGAGGCGTCACGTGGCCCACGGAGAGCCACTTTACGCCGTACTTTTCCACCGGGACAAAGAGGTTGT
>JAEEGJ010002751.1_pt1 | contig 79955 bp, 65 predicted proteins | sample 8958761 | NCBI WGS metagenome assembly JAEEGJ01 (sample SAMN16246546, study PRJNA631951) | gut metagenome | biome: gut microbiome; feature: rumen; material: RS-attached | host: Bos | place: Iran: Karaj | collected 2018-10 | reverse complement strand
CGTCTCGTCGTTGCCGTCTTTCGTACGGCCGTTGCGATGCGAGATCCAGATGGACGCCGGGTGATCGTCGTGCAGGCGCATCCGAATGTAGGACGAGAGATGCTTCGAGAATTCGTAGAGTTCCCGCGGCTGGCCGCCCCGCACGACCTTGATCATGCGGTTGGAACGCATCAGGTCTTCTACGAACTGATTGTAAATCAAATTGTCGCCTACGGCGATCTCGGAAAGCGGCAGGTCGTTGTCCATGAAGATATACTGGATGAACGCCGAGTCGAGCACGATGTCGCGGTGTGACGAGAGCAGAGTAAAGGCACGGCCGCTCTCAAACCACTCCAGGCCGCTGTACGTCAAGCCTTTGGTCGTCTTGCCCAGGATGGAGCGCACGGCCGGATACATGACCCGCGCCTGGAAATCCTCCACGCTGTGGATGGTATTCAGCGTATTGCGCATGATATCCGGGTCTTTCCCGGGGAAGAGAAAGGCGGAGATCTGCTCCATCAGACGGTTCGAGGAGGCTCTTTTCAGCGCCGCAACCGTCTCTGCATCGTTATAGGGCCGTATATCGTCGTACATGGGCGTGTCCTCCTCTACTTTTTCATCGTTCCCAGCGAGAACAGGGGCAGCATGTTCGCCAGGCACAGCGGAATCATGGCCAGCAGCGGCATGTAGCTGAAACGGGTTTCCGCCAGCACGTTCTGCATCCAGAGAACATCGTATACAATCAAAAGTACCGCTCCAATTAAATACCAGAAACGCCATCCTGTCAGCGCATTAAGCAACAAAGCAAGAACCACCGTAGCCATGGGGACAACCAGATGGATGATGCTGTCGCCACAGCCGATACGCAGGCCGCAGATCACGCTGGAGACCAGCATACTGGCGAAAAGCAGCGCATAGCAGTACTTGGAAGCGCCGCTCCCGGCGGCACTGCGCCGGATCGCAGTAGCGGAGACCAAATCGGCATAAAACTTCTTCCTGCGACGGAAATACCAGATATACAGGATGATAACCACAACAGCTGACACCAGCCAGACCAGCATGGGATTGGTCAGTTGCCAGAGCACCTTGCCGCCTTCCGGCGCCCACATGGTACGGCCCAGCAACATCAGAAACGCATAGGCCAGCGCGAGCCAAAGCGACTCGATCCAGAAGGTCCGGGGCTTCATCCGGCCGTTGCGAACGGTCAAAACAAAGCAGAAACAGAGCAAAGCGAACAGAATCGCAGCCGTCAGGAGCCACGCACCGCCCGAAAAGCCTAATGTATTGACAATAAATCCGTTAATATCAAAAATGGTTTTCATATTTGTTCAAAAGTTTTTCTATTTGTTCAATTTTCTTTGTAAAAGCGAGGAATCCCCATAGCTCAGGAAGCGGAAATCGTTCGCCAAGGCAAAGTCATAGATTTCGTGCCATTCCTCCCCCACGAATGCGCCGATCAGGAGCAGAAGCGTACTCTTTGGCTGATGGAAATTGGTCACAAGGTAGTCAATGACCCGGAACCGGTAACCGGGAACGATGATGATCTGCGTCCGCGAGATCAGTTCTGACAGGCCTTTTGCGTCCATATACGTCAGCAGGGCCGTCATCGATTCGTGCAAAGAATAGGTATAACCGGCTTCGCGATAAGGCTCCCATTGATCCACAAACGTGGGCTCCCCCCTCTCAATGCATTGAACACCAAGGAAATAGAGCGATTCAAGGCAGCGCGTTGACGTTGTTCCGACGGCAGTCAGCGGCGTATCTCCTTTGTCGGCCAGTGCCTGCAGGAGATCCCGGGAGACAGAGAAAGGCTCACTATGCATGGCATGATCGCCTATCATTTCGCTCTTGACGGGAAGGAAAGTACCGGCTCCCACGTGCAAACACAGGTTGAAACGGCGGATTCCCTTGGCGTCAACATCGTCTAACTCCCTCTGTGTGAAGTGCAAACCAGCTGTAGGGGCCGCTACGGAGCCTTCCCGGCGCGCATACCAGGTCTGGTAGCGTTCCAGGTCGATCGGCTCGGTTTCGCGCTTCAGATAGGGCGGAATGGGGATTTTACCGGCATGTTCCATGACCTGGGAGAAAGACAGGCCGCCTTTCCAGGCAAAGCGGACCCAGGAAGCACGTCCTTCCCGACGTACGAGCTCGGCCGTCAGGTCGATTTCATGTAAGAGAGGCGCATCTGCATGATCTTCAGCGATATACAGATGCAGCAAACCTTCTTTCCAGCGTTTGGCATTGCCGATAATCGCTTTCCAGGTGCAGCCGGAAGTGGTCGCAAAGCAGAGCTGATAGTCCTCAGGATCAGACGGTTCCAGGCAAAAGATCTCAATCAGGGCACCGGTATCCTTCTGAAAGAGGAGGCGGGCGGGCACCACCTTGGTATTATTGAACACCATCAGTGAATTTACCGGGAGATAATCCGCCAACTCGCGAAATTTTCGACTCTCAGGCACTCTTCCGGTCGCATTTGTGTACACAAGTAGCTTGGAATCATCACGCTGCGCAAGCGGATAACGGGCTATACGGGCCTCTGGAAGGGGATAATCGTAGTCAGCTATGCGGATTTCCTGTACCATTGCTTCATTTTTCGCGAATGCAAAATTACAATTTTAGGTACGGAAATACAAGTTTATCTGTCCGGCCTCCATTGTTTACATTTTTCTACCCCATTTTGAGGTTTACATAACTTAACGGTCGATGTCGGTTATTTGTCTACAGAATCGCCGTCTCCCAAGCGATTGTACGAGTGTAGCTTTACAGTTTTGGAAATATAATATATTATTAACTGATTCCCAGTGTTTTACATCATCTTTCATCAAGCATTGCTTTGTTAAGACCCCTAAACAAAGGTGGGGTTATCCCTGATTTTGCAATGATTGAAAAGTATAAATAGTTCATTCTCAGTATAATTAGCAAATTAGCGCAAGTAAAGCTTCATCTGTTTCCATTTCGTTTCAACGTTAATTTCTGTAGCCAGCGCATTGTATACAAGTGTATTTGTTTAAGAAAGTGAAATTTCTTCCGGATTTTCTTTCTCGTTTCCAAGATTATATTTACATTTGTACATCGTAAAAATGAGCCTTTATGAACGACCGATTACAACAGTTCCTCACGATGGAGAATCTCTCCCCCGCCCATTTCGCCGAAAAGCTGGGGATCCAGCGTTCGGGTGTCTCCCACCTCCTCTCCGGTCGGAACAAGCCGAGCTTTGATTTTCTCCAGCGGATGATGAAGGCTTTCCCCGATGTCAACTATGAATGGCTCATCCTCGGCAAGGGTCGTCCGTATATAAGTGACCGTCCTTTGCCTGAAAACCCGCCCAAACCAGACTTTTTTACAGAACCGGATGATATCGACACCAGCGAAAACGAGAATTTATTCACTGATTATCAGGAATTTGATACTGAAATTCAGGCTTCTCAACTCGCTGAGAATCGCGTAAAAGCCCAGCTACCTACCGCTACCCCGTCGGAAAGTGGCAAAAAAATCGCCCGCATCATCGTCTTTTTCACTGACGGAACCTTCGAAGAGAAATAATCGTTAAATTTGTAGTCACTATGGCTGCACAACGACCGCTCTCTTCATTACGGATCCTGAAGATCGCACCTTTCCTGCGTCCGCTTGTCCAGTTTATTTATAAAAGGACTGCGCCGACGCTGAAAGTGGATTTGATGGGAATCAGTTTTTCCGGCCCCATCGGCATCGCTGCCGGCGTGGACAAGCGCGGAGAGTATACCGACGTCATCGCTTGTTACTCCCCCAGTTTCATTGAAATCGGTCCGCTGCGCGACGTCATGTTCACCATCAGTCATTTGCAGAACCGCAACGAGGACATCCGCATTCTGGGCAACCTGAGCAACACCAAGGACATCGAGCGCTCCTTTTCCCTGATCTACGACTTTGTCGATGCCATCGTGCTCAATGTTTCGCTCAATACCTCCGTCTCCAAGGTCATCGACCACCTGCTTGAACTGAGACGCTACAATGATACCTATAAACCTATCATTTTCAAGCTCTACCCTGATCTGACGCCGGAGGTTCTCGACCAGCTGGCCGACTATATGCTCAGAAGCGGCATCGATGCCGTGATGGTCCATGCGGAGTTTGTCCCGGTCATCCGGGAGAAGACCCTCGGCCTGATGACGGTCATCGCCCAGGCAGAAATCACCACGCCTGAAAGGGCGGCCGCACTCCTCGACACGGGCGCCGACCTGATCGCCGTCAGCAATTCTCCGCTCCACTACGGTCCTGCGCTTATCAAGAAAATCAATAAATATCTGGAAAAGAGATGAAAACAGCTTCGATCTGCACCATCGGCGATGAGATTCTCATCGGCCAGATCGTCGATACGAACTCCTCTCACATTGCCCGCGAGCTCAACCTGCTGGGCATCCAAGTGAAATACATGACCTCCATCGGCGACGACCGCGCAAGGATTATCTCCGAGCTCGGCAACTGCCTGGACAACACCGATATCGTGATCGTCACCGGCGGCCTCGGCCCTACGAAGGACGACATCACCAAGGACGCCCTCCGCGAACTCTCCGGTTCAGCGGGATACAAGCAGTCGCCCGAACAGATGGCACACATCGAGCGCATCCTCGGTGCGCGCGGCATCCCATTGATCGACACCAACCGCGCCCAAGCCCTTGTTCCCGATACTTGCACAGTGATTCCCAACAAGTTAGGTACGGCCCCGTGCATGGCTTTCTATGGTTTGGGCAAGCAGGGTTCTTCGGCACTCTACTCGCTTCCCGGTGTCCCTTTCGAAGCCATCGGGCTGCTTCCTGACGTCATGGCAGACATCAAGCGGCATTTTGCACTGGACGCCATCACGCACCATACGGTCGTCACGTTCGGCATCCCGGAATCGACGCTGGCCAAACAGATCGAACCCTGGGAGGACGCACTTCCGGAAAACATCCATCTGGCCTACCTGCCCAATCCGACCATCGGAGTCCGCCTGCGGCTCACACAGTTCGGGGGACAGGCCGATTTTACGCCTTATCTCACTGAATTAAAGAAGATTCTGGGTGATGCCATTTACGGCGAAGGGGAAGATACGCTGCAGAGCGTCATCGGCGACAAGTTGCGCGCTGCCGGCAAGACACTGGCTCTGGCAGAGTCCTGCACGGGCGGGCATCTGTCTGAGCTGATCACTTCTGTGGCCGGCTGTAGCGACTATTACAAAGGTTCCGTTACCTCCTACTCCAACGAGGTGAAAATGAAGGTATTGGGGGTTCGTCCCGAGACGCTGGAGCAGTTTGGTGCTGTCAGTGAACAGTGCGTCCGGGAGATGGCCGCCGGCGTCCTCCGCGCGCTTGACACCGACTATGCCGCAGCGACTTCCGGCATCGCCGGGCCGGGCGGCGGCTCTCCGGAAAAGCCAGTCGGCACGGCCTGGCTGGCAGCTGCCAAAAAGCTGCCGGACGGAAGCATCCGGGTCGCCACCCAATGTGTCCATTTCGCCTCCTCGCGCGCCGTCAACATCGAGCGTTTCGCTTCCAACGCCCTCGACCTGCTTCGCAGAAACTTATAAAGTCATACATCATGAAAAAACTGGTATTCTTCCTTCTGATTCCGCTCACGCTTATGGTATCTTGCAAGAATAATCCTGAAAAAGAACAAGTTGCAAAGCTCGATATGCTCTGTGCATCACTGTTCCCCGCCGATGAGCCGGGCGCTGCCGTCCTGGTGCTGAAGGGTGACGATATCCTCTTTGACAAAGGCTACGGCATTGCTGACATCGACACGAAAGTACCCATCGACGGCAACACCTTCTTCAACATCGCCTCGGTCTCCAAGCAGTTCACGGCCGTGGCCATCCTGCAGCTTGCCGAGCAAGGGAAGCTTTCGTTGGAAGATCCTGTATCCAAATACTTTCCGGAGTTCAAGGCGCCTTTCTGGAAGGATATTCAGATCAAGCATCTTCTCTCCCACTCTTCTGGCGTTCCGGATGCCCGCGGCGGAATTCCGCGCGAATTGAAGATTAAGGGTGACGAGGCGCTGGCGATGTCGTATCTTCCGGATCTCGATTTCCTTCATTTCCAGCCGGGTACGGCGTATGAATACATCAATCCGACTTTCGTGCTGTGCGGGGCCATCGTCGAAAAGGTGACGGGCCAGCCTTTCGTCGACTATGTGGCCGAGAACATTTTCCGGCCTGCCGGCATGGCGCAGACACTCTACTTCGATCCTGCCCACCAAGAACTGATTCCGAACATGGCGCACGGTTACGAGTACGCCGACGTGGAGGACATGCCGGAGGAGCGTACAGCTGACGCGACGCCTTCGGATACGCCGAAGGACTGGTACGAATACGATTACGGCGAAGAGACCTTCTTCGCGACGCGCCCGGACGGTGGCATCTATTCTTCGACGCACGAGTTTGTGGAGTGGGAGAAGGCTTTGCGGGCCAACAAGGTGCTCAGTGAGGCTTCCCGGGTGGATGCGCAGTCTCCGCACACCTATGCGAGCGACAGCCCCTGGAGCGACTATCAGAACCGTCCGAACACCTGGTACGGTTACGGCTGGTTCATCGAGCCGAAGACTGACTCGACCAAGGAAGTGATCTATCACACGGGAGACAACGGCGGTTTCAAGATTCTCGCGGCCCGCTACCCTGAAGACAAGGCGCTCGTCCTGATCTTCGCCAACCGCGCCGACTGGGACCGTTACGATGTCATGCAGCAGATCGAAGAAATCTTCGGCTTTTGATTTCTTCGGGCTTTTCTCAAGCGCTCTGGGCTATTGCTTTGAGGACCCTAACCACCCTCGGTTGATAGAGGGAGGGGCCCAAAATTGACTCGGCAATTTTGGGAAGGAGACTCGCTTGCGAGTCGGTCTGAGAAGCAATAGCCCAGAGCGCCAAGAAAAGCCCCTAACCCATCAGCCAATTGCCTATTTTCGGAATCTTTTGAACCAGGATGCTGAAAAGGGCTACGCCGATGAAGGAAAGAATGGCTATGGCGAGAATCTCGACGGGCGTAGTCCAGATGCCCAGGACACCAGCCTCACCCAAGCCGAGCCAGCTGCGTATCGTGCCCGATACATATACCAGTAAGAGTAAGTGGCACAGATACATACCGTAACTGGCCTTCGAGACGGGCAGCAGAATCTTTTCGTAGAAGCGGCCGCCCGATTCAATTTTCCGAAAGACCAGAATCCAGCCAAGCGTCATCATCGCGACGCCGAAAGTATCGTTGAGCCATGGTCCTTCCCACAACGCTGCCAGGCCGACGGGACCTTCTACTGGAAAGACACCGCCGGAATCGGCCAGGACTTGATTGAGGAAGCCTTTATGGCAGATTAGAAAACCGATGAAAAACGCCGGAATGGCGACGCCCAGCGTCGTTGCCCACGACAACTTGCCCACAAACTTCCTGAAATACAACCCCAACAACAAATAGCCGATGAAGCCGCTCAGGTAATAAAACGTTCCGTAGGTGTTCCAGCTTGCCTCGCCCCAGAGCGGATACTTGGCCGCATTGGGGATGCCGGACGGCCCGTAAATGACGGGTGCCGGGCCACCCACCCACTGGCGGATCAGCGGAATCAAGGTCGTGAAGAGCCAGATAGCCAGATAAATCTGTAGTTCCCGCTTCCCTACCTTCTCGGCCCAGGGAGAGAGCAGCGGCATGATCAGGTAAACGCCGATGAGCATGTAGACGAACCAGAGATGGCCAGCCGCATAGTTGAAGTTCAGCAGCAGGTCCTTGAAGTTCTGCACAGGCTCGCCCCAGACCAGCGCATAGACGATGCTCCAGAAGATGAACGGAACCAGGATCCGTTTCGCACGCCGCTTGAAGAATTCACCGGAAGAATAATGCAGCGGGAACTGCAAGTAGCTGGAAGTAAAGATGAAAAGCGCGATAGCCGCCCGCGGGATCACATTCAGGACGGAAACCCAGACCGCATCGGCTTTCGTCAGGATCAGGGAGCCTTCCCCACCCAGATAGAAGGGCTCGCAGCTGTGCGTTGCCATCACCAGGAAGCAGGCCATCACCCGCAGCCAGTCGAGCCAGATCTCCCGTTTTTCGTCTTTCGCCACCATGTCAGTTCCGGATCCAGTCGTTCAGGGGAAGATCCTCCCCGGTCAGTTCTTTCAGGAAAGGATCAAGCAGGTCGTGGCCGGTCGCACGGTTCGAGAAATATACGAAGCCTTCTTTGGTGCCAGGATGCAAGAGCCAGAGTGCCTTGAAGTTACCATTGTCGCCCCAGTGCCAGTAGTACTCCCCTGCACCGGCCGAAGGCTCTTCCACGGCCCCGAAGCCCAGGCACCAGAACACCGAGCTGTCGCAGGCCCGCGGCTCGTCGGCATAACGCTGGGCATGCACCTGATGCTGGAACATCTCCTTGTGCGCAGCGTCTGAGAGGCCTTCGCCGTTCAGCAGGCCATGCTGGATAAATCGCGCATATTCGCGAGCGTTGGTGCGCAAGGTATAGGCGCAGTTGGCGCGCGGATGGCGTCCTTGCCCGCGGTTTTCACCGTCGCGGTTGAAGCCCACCAGCGCCAGGGTATCATAGGCAGGCTGCCAGTCGTAGGAAGTGGTCGGCATATCGAAAGGCTCGAAGACTTCGCGGCGGGCGATTTCATCGAGCGGAGCGCCCTGGATGGCTTCCACGGCGCGCTGCAGGAAGGCGTAGCCCTCTCCCGAGTAGGCGAAGCAGGAATCGGCCGGATACTTGAACGTGATGCAGCTTGTCGGCCATTCGTCTGACGACGGCCCGGCCGCCCAGTTCGGCAGGCCGGTCTGGTGCGAAAGCACGATGCGCGGCGTCAGCCGCCGGGCCATCTCCTTATCCTCAAAGCGCTCAATATCAGTATAATCTGCGACAGGCCGGTCAAGGTCGATTTCGCCCCGGTCGACCATTCGCATCACGATATAGGCGAAGACCGGCTTGCTCAAAGAGGCCGCCTGGAAGATGCTTTCCTCAGTGACTGGCTGCGGGATGTCAAAGGTCGTATCCTGTGCCTGCACGAGTCCGTGCAGTTCGCCTTGCGGCGAAAAATAGCAATATTGCAGGACCGGGATGCCGCAGGAATCAACCAGGGCGGGCAGCGCGTCGAGCGCAGCCAGCACCGAAGGATTGACGGGTTCTTTCGGCGTATTGCAGGCTGCGAGCATCAGCGCAGCGCAGGTGACAGACAAGAGCAACTTTCTCATACCGAATAATATCCTTTATATTTTGCGTTTTATCAAAAAGTTCCTATTTTTGCACTCCCAAACCGGAAGCATAGCTCAGCTGGTTTAGAGCACCTGCCTTACAAGCAGGGGGTCACTGGTTCGAATCCAGTTGTTTCCACAGGCGCCCGCAGGGCGCCTTCTTTGTTTACGGGGGCATGCCCCCGAACCCCCGCGCCTCCCGGCCTTAGTACTTTTGCTATGCGGGCTTTCTGCGGATTCGAACTGCCTTGCAAAAGTACCGGCCTCCGGCGGTCCGCTGATGCGGACTTGTGTCTACTGGGCTCCGCCCAGACCTACCGCTACGGGCTGCTATCTCATAGGCCCACGCAACGCCCTCCGCTAGCGGCTGATGCCGCTTGGCCCGCAGGGCGCCTTCTTTTTTACGGGGGCACTGCCCCCACCCACCGCGGAGCATTTTACTGTCACGAAAGGAATCATTCATCTATCTCATCCCTTTCGTGCCAATAAAACCGGCTATTTCCCGCCAAAACCTGCCGCGAAAGGCACCAGACAACGCCGTCATCCCTTTCGCGTCAACACTTACGCCGCAAAACCAGCCAGCCTTTCAACACGTGAGCAAAGTTAACAATCTTTCTAGCATTTTAGTTCCCTATTTGGACAAAGACTCTCTTTTTTGTATATTTACTTAATTTCCCTAATAATCAAATGTAGAGATCCTATGAACAGAATCCGCTGCCTGACCATCCTCTTCGCTTCCATGCTGATTTCAGCATGCACCTCAGGGATTGAGCCCGATCCGCCTGGATGGGACGGTGCGGCGTGGATGTCGCGTCTGGACGATGACACGCCGCTCACTTGTGTTTCCATTCCCGGGGCGCACGATGCGGCCACCGCTGGAGTAACGGCATGGCCGCAGTGGACACGGGCGCAGGAACTCGACATCGAAGCACTTTGGAAACTCAGGCGTCCGGGCTTTCGATTTGCGGCCTGCGCTGGTTAACGGCGTGATGGGCATCTACCATGACAAGTATTCAACGCATGTCACACTGAAGGAAGCGCTCCTCATATTGTCGCACGCTCTCTCACGGCATCCCGGCGAATTTGCCATCGTGCTTATCCGACATGAACGGGAGGCGGACGGGGATAATCCGGACTGGGCCCCGGCCTTCTACAAGATACTGGAATCCCATTCCGACCGTGTGGTTGCATGGCGGCCGGACTTAACTGTCGGAGCGCTGCGGGGTAAGATCCTCGTACTGAGCCGCAACAGCTATGAAGGAGGACCCGTCGGCGGCTATGTCGAAGGATGGTCGCACGGCAAGGAACTTCTTGACCAGCAGGCCGCTTCAATCATCGGGCCGGATGGTGTAAACGAGCGGCTATGGGTGCAGGACTATTATGATCCGGATGACGTCGAAACAAAATGGGATGCGGTTCGGGGCCTGCTCGACGCGACGGCCACATCCCTGCCACCCCGTCCGCTCGTCATCAATCACACATCGGGCTATCTCGGAAATCTCCCCAATTACCGAAAGCTCGCCCGAGAGATCAACCCGCAGGCCGCTGAATACATCAGGCAACTCTCCGCTCCTGTGGGAATCATTATGATAGACTTCGCGGGAGTCGACGCCAGCAAGGGCGTCCGGGTCGCTGGCCGCGAACTGGTCCGTGCTGTCATTGAGAACAATTTCTGAATTCGGTTAATCAACTCACAATTTCACCTTCTTCTCCCACAGGTCTGCCATGCGGCGGTGACCGGCGGCGGAGGGATGGACGCCGTCCCATATCCAGTAACCGGGCACCGGCTCCTTGGCGATAAGCTTGTCGAACATCTCGTCAAAAGGCATCAGGGTGGCATCGAACTCCTTGCAAAGCTTCCGGACGATGTCGGCCATTCTGGTGGTCATCTCCTTTTGCATCTCATAGTCGGGAGCGTTGGCCATATTGCCTTCGCGAAAAAGAAAAGGAGGGCAAAGGACCAGCCTGACGGCAGGATTCTGTTTCTTAACCTGACGGAGGAGATCCCGGTAAGTGCTTTCCCATCGATCGTAGTCGTAAGGAGGGGTGTCGTCTTTCCGGTTGTAGAAATATGAATGTACGTCGTTTCTCCCGACCAGCACCGTAAGCACGTCCGGATTGAGGTCGAGTACGTCTTCCTTCCACCTTCCGGCCAGGTCGGAAAGCTTGTGACCACTGAACCCGCGATTGAAGAACACATGCCCTGCCTTCGGATGGCGACTCTGCCAGTCGGAGGCGATGAGCATCACGTAGCTGTGCCCGTAGATGTGGTTCAAGTCCGTCTGGCTGCGTTCTGCAGAAGTGGGTTTGTAATGGTAGACAATCCCCCAGTTGCCGTCAGTAATTGAATCCCCGATGAACACAACCCGTTTTCCCTGCGTCCGCGGAGTCATTCCGGACAGAAGCAGGATAGCCACCAAAAGGACGGCTCCCAAAAACCGATATTTCTTTTCCATACCCTAAAGTTACAGTTTTTTCACAATTTTTTACTTTGGGGTAGGTCCAACGAAAGTGCTGGCACCTACATCACTCTATGCGCTGCGAGGTCAATTTACGGGATAGGTCCCGGCTATTCCGTTCGACCTACCCCAAAACAGCGAGAGACCTACCCCAATATATGGCCGGACCTACCCCAGCATCAAGTCTGGCTACTCTTCGATGGCCTTCTTGTATGGGGCGACCATGCCTTCGGTAAATTTGTTTCCGGCCTTTGACTTGAGTTTCTTGTTGCGCATCAGCCAGCCGACGAGATACATCATCCAGGTTGTCTTCCACTGTTTCTGCGGAAAATCGTACTGGCCATGGGCCTTGAAGAACTTGTGGTCGGCCCGCATCAGGCCCCGCATCATGTAGATGAGATCCCTAAATATCTTCATCCCTCCTACTCCGAGGAAGTTCTGCGGCGGGGTGTAACGGGTCTCCATAGCATAGGAGAGTGTGGCACTCAGCCGGTCGATGTCGGCCTCCATGTCCACTTCGTCCGTCGCCACGCCTGCCAGAAAGTTGCCTCCGACCTGCGCCCGGGCTTCCAGGAGCAGGCGCAGGTTTTCCTCTTTTGCGTACTCCCCTTCCACCAGATAACCAAAGGGCGTGCCCATGGTGACAGTGCGGTGGCCGTTGCAGAACTGACGGTCGTCATACAGCTTGAAGCGGGAGCCCATCGAGTGGTCCTGGATGCGGAAAGCGTACACGATGGCGTCGTGCTGGTGGATGGTACCCCGAAGGAATTCATCGAAGCCGTCCTTGTAGACGCACTTCCCTGTCGCAGCGCAATTGAAGCAGCTCAGGCATCCGCCCATGAAGGGATACTCGCGGATGTTGACGACATCACAGGGATACGGGAATACGGCGAGGAAGTGGTCGATCATCGCCTTCAGGCGAGTGTCTTCGGGCGCCAGGTCGGCCACGATGACGGCCTTCTTGTTCTCCGTCTTTTGGGGCGTTCCCCGGCCATCAATCTGCCACAGGGTGAATGAGAGCCAGTCCTTCGCCTGCCTGCGGCCTGTTTCTTTCAGGATATCTTCCATGTCAGCCGACAGGCCGTCCAGCACGCGCATGCCCATATCCCGGCAGTTGTCCACGATGAAGCGGTGCGCCGTAATATCGTAGAAATGCTTGGAGGTGGACACCTGTGCGGCCAGCTTCCCGGAGAAGTCCTCGCCGGAAGCTTTCATCAGCTCGATGAAGCGATGGAGCTGGTAAGGCACCAGGAAGGTATAGACCGGGTAACAGAACAGGAACATATCCGCCTTCCGGAGCGCTTCCAACGCCGGGGAGAAGTCCTTTTCCAGGGCCTTGATCCGCTGGCCGGGCCAGATATAGTCGAACTGATGCTCCGGAAACTGCTTTTCCAGATACTGACAAGTGTGCAGCGTGATGGAATCTTTTCCTTTCGGGCTGCCGACGATGACAAGTATTCTCATTGTTCTATACGCTTGCTCATTAGATACCAAAATACTCCCGATACCGGTCATACAGATGTCCGGCTTGCAGGTATGCCGATTGCGGGGACATGAAGTGGGAGAATTCGAAGGTGATGGCCTTGTCGTAGCCGCAGCGGGCGGCCGCCTCCAGTTTGAGACGCAGTTTGTCGAACTTGATGGGCAGGAAATGGATGGGCATGTCGCGGTCGAAGGTCTCGGCGTTGGTCCAGCACTGCATCCCATACTTGTCGGCCAGCTTCTTGTTGACCGTGAAAAAGGCGTCCAGTTCGTCGTAGTCGATATGCCCGTCCTGAAAGGCGCAGGCGTCGACGTATTCGTGGATGCCGTCGAAGATCTCGTCCCATTCACGCTCGTGCTGCTGCACTGACACGGCCTGTTCCTTGGTCAGCGAGCCGCTGGCGGCATCCACGGCCTTCTTTCCATCGATCCACGGAGAGATAAAGGTCGGCAGGCCGCCCGACACCTCCTTGCACTGCCGGCCCATCGTACGGAAACTCTCGATGGCGCCCTTCGTGGCGCGGGATATTTCGCCAGAGATGTACCAGCCACCGAAGCTCTTGTATTTGCTGCCATATCGTTCCCATACTTCGTCAATCACATACTTGTTGGCCTCGACCTCGTAGGACAGGTCGCCCGTGTCCCAATATTTGCCAGAGTCGTAAAGGCCGAGCCAGAATTTCATCCCATATTTCTGTGCCAGGCGGCAGAACATGTCGATCAGGTCGACCGACGGCATGTAGCAGCCCTTCTTCAGCAGATACGGCGAAGGATACGTGATGAACTTGCGGTAGCCGCAGCGGATGTCGATCACGGTATCGATGCCAATGGTCTTCATATAGCGGAAGTCGCGGTCCCACTCACGCTCACCCCAGTTCTGATGCGGGATGTCGTGGGAGATCTCGTCGAGGAAGGTCCCGGTAATGGGCAGGGCCTTGCCGGGCTCGACGATGAGACGGTTTTCCACTGTCGGATCTGCTTCGATGCCCCATTTATCTTTCTCTGTCATGCGCTTGCAATCAGTCGCCAGCAGCGGCGCGGCCGCAGCAGCCAATGCACTTTTCTTCAGAAAGTCTCTTCTGTTTGCCATATCGTAATTGCTTTTTATTCAGGAACGTTTACCCAAGTTTCATTGGCCCAGCCCACCGTGCGGCCAGTACCGCGCACTTCTCCTTTTACGCCGCTCTCCTGCAGCTCGCGAAAGCCGGGGTCGCCAGGCCTGAGATCAAGGAAAGGCATCAGGTAGCAGCCATGGTCGAGCAGCACAGCCTGCACCTCCGCGGCGGGAACGGCCGAGGGATGCCGGCCGCTTCGGGCGGCAATAGCCGCAAGGACGCCGGCGGCCTGGCCGAGGCCGAGCAACACAGGCTGCAGCCGGACAGCCCCGTTCATCTCCCAGTCGACGGACACCGCTTTGTCGGCCACGAGCAAATCTTCGACACTGACGGGAATTATGACACCCAACGGAACGCTGAAGGATGGGATGGCTCCCAGGTTCAGATGGGATAGTTCTTTCCAGTCCGGGTTGGCATAGTGGTGATGGTCAACGGGATAGTCGCCGACGGCCACGGCGCGGGTGTAGCGGTCCGAAGCGTATGGATGCCGCGCCGCATCGACGGTCATTGTGTCGCGGCCAGCGATGCGCCGGGCTTCCCGGAAATACGGGAAGAACGGCAGGCCGTCCTCCGTCGGGAAGACATCATCGGCGATTCCGATCCGGGTGTAACCCAGCTCGTGTTGGATGAAATAGAGAAATCCCAGCGTCCGGAGCTTCGCCTGGTAGAAAACGTGTTGCCGCTCTTTCTGCGACATGTCGAGATAGTCCGCGTAGAAGTCGTTTCCTGCAATGGGCCAGTTGATCATCATATGCCCATCCGGCAGCCGGCCGTACGAAAGCATCTGGTCGGGAGACCATAACTTTTGTCCTTTGGGGTTGTTGCCGTCGATATCATCTGCCAGCGGATTCAGGCAGCAGTTGCGGTAGTTGTCTATATTGTAGCCTTCGGGCATTTCCATCAGCACGTCGTGGTCATATTCCTTCACGACAGCCACATAGGTCAGGTCCTGGACGGCGCGGCTGTCGTTGAGCGGAGCGGCACCCACGGCGGCAGCCACATCGCCCAGCTCCGTGCCGTCGATGATGATTCTTGCGCAGAGGCGTGAGCCGTCAGAAAGCCGGAGTCGCCAGGGCCTTCCATCTTTACCGTGCCGTATTTCTGTCGCAGTCGTCCCGAAGCGGACCTCCACGCCGGATTCCCGAGCAATGTTTTCCAAGATCTCAGCTCCGACGCGCGGGTTGAACAGGATGTTGGACACCCATCCTGAGCGGAGCTTATCGTAGCCGCCATAGCGCAGAGCCAGAGAATCGGCGAACTCCCCGAAGATGCCACCGCGCAGCTTGTAGTTGCCGTCAACGGCGCTGACGCCTGCGGACGTCAGCACGCCGCCCAGCCAGGGGGTTTCCTCCACGACAAGCGTCCGGGCGCCGCAGCGCGCCGCCTCGACGGCGGCCGCTGTCCCCCCTGCCCCGCCGCCTACAACCACGATGTCATAGGTCGGCGTGCAAGCCGCCATGGCCATCACAAACAGCCCTATTATTAAAAATCTCAACATCCGCATATCTACAAAGATACGGATAATCCTCGTTATATCTATCTTTGCAGTTATCATGGAAATGAATGATTTGGTAATCGGCCTGGGCGAAATCCTATGGGACAAGTTCGGAGAGACAAAGCGCCTGGGCGGCGCGCCTGCGAACTTCGCCTATCACGCATCACGGTTCGGTCATGAAGGCCTCGTCGTGAGTGCCATCGGCCAAGACGCCGATGGAAACGACATCGTCGCGGAGCTGGACCGCAAGAGACTGGCCCACCATCTGGAACGCGTGGGCTCCCCCACCGGCACTGTCGATGTGGACCTCACGGACGTCAACAACCCGAAGTACACCATCAACACAGACGTAGCCTGGAGCCGTATCCCGTTCACGGAGGAGCTGGCTCGGATTGCCGCTGGCACGAAGGCCGTCTGCTTCGGATCACTGGCACAATGGGGACCTGTCACGCGGGAGACCGTCGGGCGGTTCCTCGATGCCACGCCAGAGGGGTGCATGAAGGTATTTGATGTGAACCTCCGACAGGCATATTATACAAAGGAGATATTGCAGGACTCGTTCCGCAGATGCGATATTCTCAAATTGAACATCGACGAGCTCCAGACCGTCGCCCGCCTCTTCGGCATCGAAGCCTGGGACCGTCAACGGACCAGCAGGGACATGATGGCTTTGGCCGGCTGTACGATCCTAGTCGTGACGATGGGAGCCCAAGGGAGCGAGATCTATTGGGAAGGAAGCCGTTCATTCCTGGAGACGCCTACCGTGAAAGTGAAGAGCGCTGTCGGTGCTGGGGACGCCTTCACGGGAGCCTTCGTGGGAAGCTTCCTCAAGGGCGCTTCCATCCCCGAGGCCCACGGCGTCGCCGTCCATGTGGCCGCGTATGTCTGTACGCGTGAAGGTGCAATGCCGCCAATCCCTGAGGGAATTCTTTGATCAGCAATAATTACTCCTCCTCTACCAGCCCAGGAATCAAAGTTTTCTTGTCGGAAATCTTGATTCCGTAGGCAATATTGCGAACTTTACCCTCCTCCGGAATCAGGATGCCTATCTCTGCGAGGTGCTGAACATCACGAACTGCGGTATCCGGGGATACCTTAGCAAGTTTTGCCCAGCGCTTGGCAGTGAGTTTGCCCTTGTCACCGTCCAGGAAGATGTTGAGAACGGTGCGCTGACGCTCATTGATATCGGCTTGGGAGTGGTTCTGCCAAAAGACGGCTTTGTCCAGGATGGAAGACAGCATCTCTTCCGCACCCTTGATGGCCCGCAGCATGCAATCCAGGTACCACTCAATCCAGGCACTGATGTCAGTTGTGCCTTTCTGGCAACGCTCAAGCATGTCGTAATACTTGTTTTTCTCCTGCCCTATCTGGCGGGACATACTGAAGTATCGCAGCGTCGAGTTGTCAGCCTGGCTCAGCGCCATGTCTGCAATGGCCCTGCCGATACGGCCGTTGCCGTCGTCAAAGGGGTGGATGCAGACGAACCAGAAGTGGGCAATGGCGGATTTGACGTAATCCCTGGGGGTAGAAGGGTCATTGAACCATTTCAGGAATTGGTTCATTTCTTCCGGGACTCTCTCCGGTGCGGGAGCGTGGTAGTGAACCTTTTCCCTTCCGAGAGCACCAGAGATAACGTTCATCTCATCTACACGGTATTTCCCCACGTTGATTTCTTCGTAACCGTTCCTGCCATTCGGGAAAAGAGCGCAATGCCAGCCGAATAGCCGGTCATCGGTGAGAGGCTTGTCATAACCTTGAACAGCATCCAGCATCATTTGCACGATTCCCTCCACATAGTGACCGTATGGAACCTCGGCGGTAATGTGAACGCCCATCCTCCGGGCGATGGAGGACCGTACCTGATCCGGGTTCAACAACAGGCCTTCAATCTCAGAGGACGCGACGATGTCATGCGTGTACGCCTCCACTGCGGCACGCTCCTTTATGTCAAAACCGATGGAGGACAGTATCCCCTCCAGATAGCCGATGGCTTTATTTACAGCCGCAAGTTTGGGATCTGTACGGCTCCGGTCCCAGGTGAAATTAGGCCAAGCGTCTGTCTCGTGAATATACATCGTCCTTCAGTTTTCTGCAAATATAATACTTTGCGGAAAATAAAACGCAAAATTTGCGGTTTATTGGCTGCAAAAAAAAAGATCAAAACCAGTCCAAGCTTCGGGCATCGTTTGCTCCCGCAACAGAGCCCCCCCTATCCTATTCGTGTAGTTCTATGGGAATCTAAACGTCCTCGTCGGTATGATTCAGTGCATGTGCTAGTCCGTTTCCAGCCGCCGAAGTGCATCCCGAAGGACCACATCATGGTCGAAGGCCAGGGGCGGCAGGTCCGAGACAGGGAACCACCGGGCGTCACGGGCGTCGTCGTTGCCCTTGACTTCGGCCTTGTCGACGATCGCGTAGAATGCGATGGTGATGACGCGGCCTCGCGGATCTCGGTCTACCTTCGAGTAGCAACCCAGTTGCTTGAGACGGCCGTCATCCAGCGAAAGGATCAGGCCCGTTTCCTCTTGCAACTCACGTACAGCTCCCTCTTCCACGGTTTCATCCATTTCCAGAAATCCACCCGGGAAGGCCCAGCAGCCTTTGTAAGGTTCGCCGCCCCGCTCGATGAGCAGGACCGAAAGCCCTTCCTCATGGTCCTGGCAGAAGAGTACACAGTCCGTCGTCACGGCAGGACGGGGATATTCGTAGGTATATGTTCCTTGTATAACCATCATTCAACCCAATTTCACAGTTGTTTATAAATCCTCACCCTGCGCCTGGTTATGAATGTTGTCGTAATAAAGGCCTATGTAGTACCGACCATGATTTTCCTGGATCATGAACCAAACGGTACCGTCCTCCAGAGATTTCAGGCCCTCCATGAATGTGGCCAGGAACTTCATGGCTTTATCCGCATCCGGCTCAGAGCCGGGGGTACCTCCGAAAGCCATAATCCGCATCGCTGCAAACATCTTATCCTTGACTGCTGACTTTTGATCATCCGGTGCCGCTGCTGCTTCCGCGACATATCCCTTGAGTTTTTCCAGTTGTTCAGGCGTATAGAAGTCCGTAAACTTATCGAGAAGGGCATTCATCATTTCGACCGGATCCCTGTCGGCGTCGTAGTAACTGAAGCTGGCCTTATATCGCTTGTTATTTACGGACATTTCGTGTGGGATATCATCCTTATCCGGTATTTCTTCGTTCAGGCTAAAATCGACATATTTTGCATCATTCCTGAACTGCCTGAGCAGCTTGTTATACTCACCCTTGATTTCCTCCTTTTTCGTGTACGGAAATGCTACATACACACGATCGACAATGTCGTGGTTCGTATGAATGACGACGTCGACGGTCTTCTCGTTGAACTGTCCCCTGTAGCTTTCGCTAACAGCGTCGTAGGTAAAGCCTTTGCTTATAAGCTGATTTGCGAACTCAGCCTCCGGCCCATCGATAGGAATGCCCAGGAACTTGATCACTCCACCGTCTTGACCAAAACACACCACTGAAAGCAGTGTAAGGATGGCTATAAAAAAGAACTTTCTCATAATTATCGTTCCCCCTCCCTTCCGCGCACCCAGACGTGCTCGATTTCACCAATGTAGACGGAATGGACACCCATGCCGCGGGAAGCGTAGAATGACGCAGGGACATCGCCGAAGCCTTCCGCCGTAAACGGAGCGCCGTAGATCTTCCGTGCCTCGATGACCATGTCGGCCTCGGCGAAAGAAGGCTGGCCGCTGGCGAGGAACTCCAGCGTAAGCCCAGACTCGGCAATTTTGTCGGAGTCACGGCCGGAATGGGTACCCAGATAGGTAAGCGCCGGACGATACTGCTCAGGGAAAAATGCGACAGTGAAACGGTCCTCGCGTTCCATGAACGCGTGCGTGTAGCGGTCGCTGGACACATACACCGTGACGACGGGTTTGTTCCAGAGCTCGCCCAGCGAGCCCCATGAGATGGTCATGGTATTGAGGTCGCCGGCGTGGCCTGCCGTCAGCAGCGCCCAGCTCTGGTCAAACAACTGGATGGGATTCTCCTTGATCTCGGTAGGTAGGATTTCAGTCATGGCGTTGTTTAAATTATGGTTGTCCTTGTTCTTGCAGCCGGCCATGGAAAGAACGACGGCCAGGATTATCAGTAATCGTTTCATATTTCGGGAGAAAGTGTCATCTACAAAGTTAACAAGAAATCTTCAATTGTTTTTTTGTATTTTTATCGCATGAAACACTTCCCGTTTGTCTTTCCCTGTCTGATTCTGCTGCTGGCCCTGACGGCCTGCACGAAAGTTTCTCCGGTCGAATCCGGCGTAAGCCGCAATCTGGCCCGGGAGCGGGCGGCGCGGATCTCGGACCTGCGCTATGACCTGGCCTTCAGCATCCCGGCGTCCCAGGAAGAGCCCTGCTCCGGAGAAGTCACGCTCCGCTTCAACCTCGGGGGCAAGGGTCCGCTGCAGCTGGATTTCCGGCCCGGTGCCGAAGCCGTGTACGGCCTTGTCGTCAACGGTCGCGAATGGCCGGCAGACGTGCGGGATGAGCACATCGTCATTCCGGGCAAAGCCCTGCAGAAGGGACCGAACGAGATAGCCGTCTCCTTCACGCCGGATGACGCCCCGCTCAACCGACGGCCGGAGTTCCTGTATTCCCTCCTGGTGCCGGACCGTGCCCGGACGCTCTTCCCCTGCTTCGACCAGCCGGACCTGAAGGCAAGGTTCACTCTCACACTGGACCTTCCTGCAGATTGGGCAGCCGTCTCCAACGGAGCCGTGAAGGAAGAAAGCCTTTCGGGCGGCAGGAAGCACATCCGCTTCGAGGAAAGCGCTCCCCTGCCCACCTATCTCTTCTCATTCGCGGCTGGGAAATGGGATATCGCTTCTTTCGACCGCGACGGACAGCCCGTCCACATCTACCACCGGGAAACCGACCCTGCGAAACTGGCGCAGCTGCCCGAGATCTTCCGGCAGATTGACTGTGCCCTTGACTGGATGGAAGACTACACGGGCATCCCCATGCCCTTCCCGAAATATGACTGCGTCATCGTGCCGGGCTTCCAATTCGGCGGCATGGAGCATCCGGGCGCCATCCTCTTCAACGAATCCAGAATGTTTCTGGGCGAGGCGCCGACGGACGTAGAGAAGCTTTCGCGCACGGACTTGATCTCCCATGAGACAGCGCATCTCTGGTTCGGGGACGCTGTCACGATGGAATGGTTCGACGACGTCTGGACCAAGGAAGTCTTCGCCGGCCATTTCGCTGCCCAGATCACGCGGCCGCTGTTCCCGGAGATCGACTTCCGCACCATGGATTTCCGAAATTTCAACATCCGCGCCTACGAGGAAGACCGGACCGCGGGTACGACACCGATCCGGCAGCGGCTTGACAACCTGCAGGACGCAGGTCTTATCTACGGCAACATTGTCTACGACAAGTCCCCCGTGGTGATGCGCATGCTGGCCGATACGCTGGGAGCGGATGCCTTCCGCAAGGGCTTGCAGGAATACCTGCACCGATATCTGTACGGCAACGCCACCTGGCCGGCGCTGATCGACATCCTGGACAAATACACCGAGGCCAACCTCAAGGCTTGGAGCCATCAATGGGTGGAGGAGAAAGGCATGCCGGCGTATCCGGAATCCGACGCCCTGCCCAACCTGTCAGCGCTGGGTTATGGCTATTACCCTATGTCCAGCAACGCCATCGCGATTGCACTGGCTTCCGTCACGTCCCTGGAGAAGCCGTACGAGCGACTGTCGACGCTGGCCAACCTGTACGAGAATATGCTGCACGGACGCCTGACGCCGGAACAGATGTCCCCCTGCCTGGAGGAAGTCCTCCGGAAAGAGAAAGATCCGCTCGTCGCCTCTTCCGCATTGGGCTACTTGGGAGAAGTCTGGCGTCATTGTCCTGCCGAGGTGGAAGCGCTGCTGCATGGCCTGGCCAAGAGCGGGGACATCCCCGCGCAGGTGCGGCTGTCGGCTTTCCGGAGCCTGGTGCATCTGCACCGCGATGCCACTGTTGACGAGGAGCTCTGGCAGGTCTGGCTCCGGCAGCAGCCCTTGCCCGGGCTGCAGTTGTCGGCTGAAGACTACAACACGCTCGCCTGCGAACTGGCACTGCGGCGTCCTGCCGACAGAGAACGGATCCGCCAGGTCCAACGAAGCCGGATTTCCAACGCCGACCGGCTGGCCCGCTTCGACTATGTGTGGCCGTCCCTTTCCCCGGACAAGGCCGTGCGGGATTCCGTGTTTTTGTCGCTGCTTGAGCCCGGGAACCGCGCCACGGAGCCCTGGGCGCTGGAAAGCCTGCGCCTGCTGAACCATCCGCTCCGGCAGCAAGAAGCGCTGGGATACATCGTGCCTGCGCTCGATGAGATGCAGGAGATCCAGCGCACCGGTGACATCTTCTTCCCCAAGAATTGGATTACGGCCACGCTCTCCGGCCATGACAGCCCAGAGGCAGCAACCCTTGTGCGGGACTGGCTCGACGCCCATCCGGACTACCCAACCCTGCTCCTGAACAAGATTCTCCAGGCTGCCGACCCGCTACTCTTCGATAGCTTTCCTATAGGGGGCCGACCATGCCGACGATGACAAGTATTCTCATTGTTCTATATGCTTGATCAAAGGTCGAAATCGACGATGATGGGCCTGTGGTCCGACGGGTGCCAGAAGTTCGAGATTTTCTGGGGATTCCGGACGGGGGTGGTATATTCGTCGGAGACGATGCGGTCGGAGACGATGCAATCGTAGAGCGGCCGCGTGCAGTAGACGTAGTCGATGCGGGCCCGGCCGCCGGTAGTGGTGTAGAAGTCATTAGGGTGGCGCTCGTGAACGACGTCGATGTAAGGCGTCGCAGCATGAATGTAGTCATGCACCAGCAGTCGCGAATCATCCTCCGGGTAATGGTACACCCAGTTGTCCACGCGCGAGCGGCTGTTGAAGTCGCCCATCATCATCCAGAACTGGCGGGAGACCTCTTCGGCAGGTACCGTCCCGATTGTATGCCGGCAGATGTATTCCATCTCCGTCCGACGGTAGTAGTCGCCCTCACGAGCGGCCTTGCTACGTTCCCGGTCCTCCTTCGGCACGCGGAAGCCATACGCCTGCGGCCAGGTGTGCAGCGTCACGATGTTCAGTTCCTTGCCATGCACGCGCAATCTCGCCCACCCCGCCCCGTGGCAGACCAGCGTGTCTTCGTTGCCCGTGATGCGGGCCACTTCCTCGATGGGATAGCGAGAGGTAATGACCTGCGGATAGTCATCCCGCCAGCCGCCCAGAAACACGTACTTGTGACCGTAGCGGCGAGCCAACTCTTTCCAATGCTCCGGCAAGTAGTGGTCCTCCTCCGGCATGTATTCGTCGGTTCCGTCCTTGAAAATCGTCGCCGCCTCGCAGAACACACAGACGTCGGGCCTCTGAGCCTTGACCCAGGCGACAAAGCGGTCGTAGTTGTCAGGCTGCCCGTCCCACATCCCGTTCTGGATGTTCCAATAGAGGAGCCTGAAGTTCCCTGAAGAGCGTGATGAAGATGCCGTCAAGATGATGGCGAAGATGGCCAATACGACGCAGAAAAGAACTGTTTTTCTATTCATAAGCACTTTAGATACAGAAATATTCCCACCCAGTCGGTTTCAGGATCGAAGCCGAACTTGTCGTCGATGCCGACGTTGAAATAGAGTTTCTTGTCAAAGTTCTGGAAGGATGAGTTCCCGACCTCCGGGTTCTCGTTCAGGTAGTCGAAGTGGATGCCGTCCCGGGCGAAACGCTGACGATAGGCCTCCAGCCGTTCCGGGTGGCAGCCGCTCCAGAGGATCAGGCAGATGTCGTCGCGGCTGGACAGCAGCTGCAGGGCGGACTTGGCGTAAGGCAGATAGTCATAGGTTTCCTCCTTCTGGTAGCAGGCCCGCAGGATCGTGTCGTGGATGTCCACGACGACATAGATCTTATCCCACCCCTTCTCTCGCTTGCGGCGGAAGGCAGATTCAAAGGCTTTGGCGATACTCATATCCTGGTGTCTCCGGTCAGGACCTCTTCCAGGAACCCGGCGGCGTCGGCAACGCAGTCAGGACATTCCCGAAGGACGTGCCCCGTGTCGACGCCCTTGATCTGGCGGCACTGTGTCGCGCCATTGCGCGCCTTGAATTTGTCCATGATGATCTTCATGCGCTTGCGGGCCAGGTCGCGGTCTTTCGTCATCAGGCCCAGGATCATCCCGGCACCGACAAGCGAGCCGCAAGTTCCCTCCATGTTACCCATCCCCAGGCCGAAGGACCCGGCGATATCTTCCGCCACCTTCGGGTCCAGGCCACAAAGGTCACAGTAGGTACAGGCTACGGCCTGGGCGCAGTTATGTGTCTTCTGACGGTTTTTCTCCGCAGCTAGATGTTTTCTTGTTTCCATTGTGTGGTTTTGAATTATTCTTTTGTAAAGATAAAAAAGAAAACTTGAACATCCTCGTTTTTCATAACTTTGCAGTATGCTCAACGAAAGACGTATGAAAGCCATCTTCACAACCCTTGCGCTCCTTCTCATCCTGACCATAAACCTGCAGGGCCAGGAAAACAATTCCAACTTCGCCACCCAGACCGTCGACCGGAAAGTCGAGACGCTGCTGCTGATGGAGCGGCTGGACGACATCGCATATGTGGACGTGGTGCGACTGGCCGGACCGGCCCCGGCCTATCAGAAGGAAACAGGTACCGCATTCAAAGACTCCCTGCTCGGCAACCAGCTGAAGTTCTATGCCTACGTGTTCATTCCCCGGGAGACGAAGCAGAACAAGAAATATCCGCTGCTGGTGTTCCCGCACGGCGGCGTACACAGCAACTTCACCTCGGGATCGGTGCACATCCTGCGAGAAATGCTGGCGCAGGGCTATATCATCGTGGCACCGGATTACCGCGGCAGCACGGGGTACGGGCGGGGCTTTTATGAAAACATCGACTACGGAGGGCTGGAAAACGAGGATGTGATGGCTGCGCGCGACTACATGGTGGAGAGCTACGACATCGTGGACCCGGACCGCGTGGGCATCATCGGCTGGAGCCACGGCGGCATGATTACGCTGATGAACATCCTGCGTTACCCGGATCAATTTGCCTGCGGCTATGCCGGCGTACCCGTGAGTGACGTTGGCTACCGGTTGAGCTACCAGCAGCCCGACTACAGCAAGAACTTTACTGTGGAGTATCACATCGGCGCCACGCCTCAGGAGAAGCCGGAGGAATATGCCCGCCGCTCCCCTGTCACCTACGCCAGGCAGCTTTCACGTCCGCTGCGCATCGTCACCTGCACCAACGATGACGACGTCAGCGTCACGGAAGTGCAGCGGATGATCGACTCACTGACTTTCTACAATAAGGACTTTGAATACAAGGTGTTCCCGAAGATGCCCGGAGCCCATGCCTTCGAGCGCATCGACTCTATGGAAGCCTGCGAGATTCGTCTGGACACTTACGCCTTCCTGGCCCGATACCTCAATCCGCCCAAGCCCTTCAAGAACTTGAAAGACTTGCGAAAAGCCGGCTACCTGTATCATTGACGGCGTACGCGTCGATCCTTGTCAGCAGCAGTTGCTGACCGGGTTGTCGCAGACCATCTCGCTGCGGACCCAGCCTTCGAGCTGGCCCCAGCGGACCTTGACCCATTCGAGATCTTTCGTCACGTCGAGGGGCGTGACACTCGCTGCCTCTTCGGTAACCGTGCCGGCTACCGGCGCATCGTCGCGCGGCTCGGTGCGCAAGTCGACCGGCTCGCCGCCATAGTTGCGCAGGCCCAGTCCCAGCAGTGACGCGCTGATCCAGTATGGGCCGCCCGGCAGGAAGAAGTTCTCCCCTTCCACTGCCCAGATCATCCGGCCCGTAATCCGCCACCAGCCATCCGTCGGCTCCGCCACGGTAAGATAATAGATCTCCGGCGGAACTTGTACCACGACGTCACCACCGGGCGCGTCGCGCAGGTTCATCTTCGACTTGCCCGAGATCAGGTAGACGCCCAGTGCCGGCTCTACGGGACCGGGCTTGAGATACTCCGGGCCTTCGTAGCGGAAGCCATCCAGGCCGGCATAGGCATATCGGGCCGGATCATCCGTATAATAGCAGGCTATCTCGATGTCCTTTCCCACACGCGGCAACGAATAGTTGCAGAGCGCAGGGTCTAGCTGCACGTCAACCGGCGGCGGGTTCAGCGCCACCAGCTCGTTGCGCTCCGCATCGTAGTCATAGAAGCGGAGGAACGGATTGGGATCGGGGTCGTAAGCGTCCTGCAGCCTGACAGCGACACGCTTTCTGCCGTCGGGTAGGTTCCAGTAGCACATCTCCATGGCCTGAGTGCCGTCGGATACCATCTGCAGCGCCAGGTACCCGGCCTTGCGGTCGAGGGTGAACTCAGCCACGTCCTCGTTAACGTAATTCTCGCGGGTCATCAGCCGGATGAGTTCGTCGGTCAGCACCATGCCCTGGTGGCCGTAGGCGAAGGCCAGGGCAAAGTCGGCAATGCCGGGCTTCGCGGGACGCGTCTGGAGGCCGATGGCCTCATTGGCCCACTCCGTGCGGAGTTCGTCGATGGTGAAAGTGTCCTGTGCCCGCAGGGACAGCGAACAAAGCAGGACCAGAATTGTCAGAATCAAGTGTCTCATAGCCATAGATCATCAGCCGATTTCTGTAATGGTATAGACGTCGCGGCCGGAAATAACCGGGTAGGAATGGCCTTCCAGATAGATGGTGCCCTCGTCGTTGACACGTTCGACGCGGGCTTCCACGCCGGTAAGGTCGGAGGCGGCCGCCTCGCGGCCGTCGGAGCTATCAATGCTGATAACCAGGAGTTTGTCGCCAGGATTCATAGTATGTTCTTTTATTGTTCTTGCTCTTCTTCGCTTTCCTTGAAACTGTCCAGCAACTCTTTGTAGCCCGGAATGACCAGGCCCGTGGCCTTGTGCATGTCACGCTGGTCCGACACGCAGGTCAGCACGCGGTAGTCAGGCGTCACTGTCGCAAAGGCCTGTTGCGCCGGAATGCGGGTCTTCCCCACCTTGCCGCTGTAGGTGTACGAATAGTCGTAATAGGCCACATTCAGGGTATCGTCACCCATCATCTCCTTCATCGTGATGAGCTCATTGTAGATCTTCGTGTCTTTCTGCAGGGACTCGAACATCAGGGAAGCATTCTTCTTCATGCCCTGCTTCATGTATTTCTCCAAACGGGCCGTGTTCTGGTCGAGCCGCGTATTGTAGATTCCGATGCGGCGTTGGAACTCCGTGGAGAAGGTCGTGGAGTCCAACAACTTCAAATCCGTGATTTGCAGCTGATAAGGCTGGTCGACATCTTTCATCATCTCAGCTACGATGGCATCGGCCACGGGATCGGCCTGCTTCTTCGTGCAGGAAGCCAGCGCCAGCAGCGCCAGCGCGATTACGAAATAACGTTTCATCTTATTCTGTTTCCTTTGTATAAACAACCTCCGATATTGTCATGCGAGGCCCCCGTCACAGAAGCCAGGCAGTTGGGCCGGTCGGCCATATAGAGCGCACCCAGCAGCGCAAAGATCAGCGCCTCCTTGAAATCGATCGTCAAAGCGTCGGGCACTACGTACTGCACCTGCGGCGCGAGCGCCTGCATCCGCCCGACCAGAAAGCGGTTGCGCGCACCGCCGCCGGTCACCAGCACCCGTCCACTGCGGACGTGCCGTCCGACCTGGACGGCCACATGCTCGACAAATGTCGCCAGCACATCCGCCACGGGAAGGCCGTAACCCTCGATCAGCGGATAGACCTCCGCCTCCACCCATTCGCGTCCCAGCGACTTGGGGCCGGCCTGCGTATAGAAAGGCAGCGCATTCAAGGCATCCAGCAACGCAGTGCACACCTGTCCGCTCCGCGCCGTCTCCCCGTCGCGGTCGTACGCCATGCCCAGCCGGCCGGCATAATGATTGAGCACATAGTTGACCGGCGAGATGTCGTAGGCCAGCCGCTTGCCGCCCTCCGCATACGAGATATTCGAAAAACCGCCCAGGTTCAGGCAGTAGTCGTAATCGCCGAACAAGACCGCATCACCGATCGGAACCAGCGGAGCACCCTGCCCGCCCAGCGCCACGTCGGTCGTCCGGAAATCGCACACCGTATCGATGCCCGTCATCGCAGCAATGCCCGCCCCGGAGCCGATCTGGCCCGTAAAGCGCACGGATGGCTGATGGAAGATCGTCTGGCCGTGCGAAGCGACCAGGTCGACCTTCAGGCCGTTGCGAGCGATGAAATCACGCACCTTCTCACCCAGATACAGGCCGTAGTCCGAGTGGAGCCGCGCATAGTCGAGCGCCGACATCGTCTGGGCCGTAGCCAGCCGCTGTCGCAATCCTTCCGGATAGTCAACGCTTTCAGCCTTGACAATGTGATAATTCCAGCTGCCGTCATAGTCAAAATGGACGCAGCACAGGTCGAGCCCGTCGAGCGACGTGCCCGACATCAGGCCCACCACGTCAATATGAAAAGTCCCGGGTTTCATGGCTTTCATTTCCACAGATATCTGTAACGATCACTTTGATTGCATGTTTGCCGCGGCGCAGGCGCTCCGGTTTGAGTTCCAGCGATACAACGCCGTTGCGAAGCATCGACAGATACCATTTCCCGTCAATCTCCACCCGCGCTGCTTCGATGCCGGAACCGTCATCGCGCACGCGGATGCGGATGCGGCTGCCGTCAACGATATTCTTCTTGCGTTCCACGAACTGGATCGCGGGCGCCACCGTGTCGATGGCCACGCAATAGGTTCCGAAACGGACATTGACGCCCGAATAGCTCAATGTCCGGCCATAGTTGGCCATATAGGCCTTGTCCTCGAGTTCCGGGGGTACGTCAGCAGCGATCTCCAACGCCCCGGCCCGCATCAGCGGAATGTCGGGCGAGCCGATCTGCCAAACGTCGGACACGATGCCTCGGGCCGGATCGGGACCGGCCACTTTCTTCCATGTGAAATAGATGTTGTCGCAGAGCGCACCGGCAGGCAGATAATAGCTCATCGTGCTGTCGGTCACACTGTTCTGCATATACCAGAGCCAGGGAAGCGCTTGCAGCGTACTGTCGCGCACGGGAGCCTGGAAGCGTTCGTCCCCGTGCCGCACGCGGTAACGCAGCGCAGCCCGGTTGCCATGTTCGTCGATAGCTTCGAGCATCAGGGTATGGACGGCTTCGTCGTCAAGCTCGATTACCCCGCGATGGCGGCTTTCAATGCGGTCGTCGAGCCGGTTGCCGGGCTCCACGAGGCTCTTCACCAGGTCGCGGCCGCCCCGGCGGCTTTCGTCGTACTGGATGAGCGAGCGGATATAGCGTCCGCGGTCCGTGGGCACGTCACCCACCTTGAAGGCAAAGAGCAAGGTATCGTCAAGGCTGACGCGATATTGTTCCACGGCCAGCTTGGCACCTGTCCCTTCTTGGCGGTCCGTGGCATCAATGGCCACGTAGCTGCGCCAGGGCAGCACAAGCGTGTCGCGCACGGCCTCGGGCTTCGTCAGGTTGTGGATGCGCCAGCTCCCGGCCAGCGGCAGCGTGTCGAGGGCATAGAAGCACACCCGGTGGAACTGGGGGCTCGTCTTGTCAATGGGCTTGTAAACGCCCCGGGAGATGTAATTCAGGCTCAGGTCCTGCTCCGTGTCTCGGATTTCCATGTGGAGGTGCGGGCCGGCGGAAGAGCCGGTATTTCCCACCTGTCCAATGACATCGCCCTGTTTTACAGGAAATTCATCGGGAGCAAAGCGGAGGTTCACGCTGAAGCTTTCCGTCGCGTACTGTTCTTTCTCCACGCGCCGGGCCACGGGCTCGCAGAAACGGAGCAAATGGCCGTAGACCGAGGTCGTTCCGTCGGGATGCGTCACGTAGATGCCATTGCCGTAGCCCCAGGGAGACACGCTCACGCGGGAGATATACCCGCTTTTGATCACATGGATGTCATCGCCCACCTTGCCGCCCACGCGCCAGTCCACCCCGCTGTGGAAGTGGTCGTGCCGGAGCTCGCCATAGGTGCCGGCAAACGACATGGGCACATCGAGCGGCCGTATGGCCTGCTCCTGTGCCCATGCATTCAAGCTGAGAACCAGCGCGAAAACCAGCGGGAAGAATCGCTTCATGACTTGGGTTTGAAGGAAGATGAATCGCGCCAGCTTTCCATGATTTCTTTTTCTTTGCGGTCCAGTTTCTTCGGCACATAGACCTGCACGTAGATCAGGTAGTCGCCGCTTCCGTAACCGTTGACATCGGGTATGCCTTTTCCGCGGAGTTTCAGGATCTTTCCGGGCTGCGTGCCGGGATCGACCTTGATCTTGAGTTTGCTGTCGATGTACGGAATCTCGACCGAACAGCCGAGGACGGCGTCCGGGATCGACAGGTTCAGGTTGTAGATCAAGTCGTTGCCATCGCGCTGGAGGCCGCCTTCCTTGGGCCCCTCCTCCTCGATGACGACCAGCAGGTTGCCCGGGACGCCGTTGTTGCGGGCGGCGTTGCCCTTGCCCTGGATGGTCAGCTGCATGCCCTCCTGCACGCCGGCCGGGATCTTGAAGGTAATCTCCTCGGCGCTCTTCACCAGGCCGGAGCCGCTGCATTTGCGGCAGGGATTGGTGATCTTCTTGCCTTCGCCGCCGCAGTACGGGCAGGGTGAAGAGGTCTGCATCTGGCCCAGGATGGTGTTGGCGATCTTGGTCACCACACCGGTTCCGTGGCAATGGTCGCAGGTCTTGATATCGGCCTCGCTCACGGCGCCTCTGCCATGGCAGTCGGGGCAGGTCACCATCTTGTTGATCTTGACGGTTTTCTCGACGCCTTTCATCACCTCGGCCAGGCTCAGTTTCACTTTGATGCGGATATCGGTGCCGCGGGCCACGCGACGGCCGCCGCTGCTGCGGGAACCGCCGAAGCCGCTGAACGCACCGCCGAAAGCGCCGCCGAAGATATCGCCGAACTGCGAGAAGATGTCTTCCATCGAGAAGCCACCGCCGCTGAATCCGCCCTGGCCGCTCATGCCGGCGTGGCCGAACTGGTCGTAGCGGGCGCGTTTCTGCGGATCGCTCAGGACGTCATAGGCTTCCGCTGCTTCCTTGAACTTCTCCTCTGCCTCCTTGTCACCGGGATTCTTGTCGGGATGGTATTGGATGGCCTTCTTGCGATAGGCTTTCTTGATGTCTTCTGCCGAGGCGCCCTTGTCGACGCCCAGCACTTCGTAGTAATCTCTTTTTTCTGCCATTGTTCGTTCCTCCTGTCAGGCTCAGATGCCCACCACGACTTTTGCGTAGCGGATCACGTTGCCGTTAAGCGTGTACCCTTCCTGGGTCACGTCAATCACCGTATTCTTCTTCTCAGGGTCTTCGACCGGGAACTTGGCCACGGCCTCATGGAAATCGGTATCGAATGCGGCGCCGCGGGCAGGGATCGGCTCCACGCCGCGCTGCTTCAGGAAATTCATCAGTTTGTTGTAGATCAGTTCCGTGCCTTCGATGGCGGCCGGGTCGGCGCCGGATTCGCGCAGGACTTGCAGGGCGCGCTGGCAGTCGTCCACCACGGGCAGGAAGCCCGTCAGGATGTCCTTGCCGGCGCTGTCGATGAGTTCGAGGCGTTCCTTGGCGGTACGGCGGCGGTAGTTGTCCCATTCGGCCTGCAGGCGCAGGTGCTGGTCCCTTGTTTCCGCCACTTCTTCGCGGGCCTTTTCGAGTTCTTCGGTCAGAGCTTTGATCTGTTCGGCCTGTTCGGCGATTTTCTTTTTCTTACGGTCTTTCTCCGATACGGGCTTCTCTTCTTTCTGTTCTGTGTTTTCTATGTTTTTGATTTCTTCTTCCATATCTTTATCGGGCTTATTTTCCGGTCACAAAGATAATCAAAATACCTGCCATCGTAAAATGACAGACATTTTGGCAGTTCAAAACAGTTTCTTGGATTTTTTTTTGGAAAATCAAAAGTTTGGCGTACATTTGCAGTCCCAAACCCCATGGCGCTATCGAATAAGGGTTTAGTTCGCGGCCCTCTCAAGGCTGAAATCCGGGTTCGAATCCCGGTAGCGCTACAAAATAAAAGAGAAGCTCCGAGAGCTTCTCTTTTATTTTGTAGCGCGGAGGCTGCGAGCAGCCTCCTTTTCCACTGGGGCACATCCCCAGACCCCTCGGCCGTTCCGGCCGGCGCTTCGCTTTTGTAGCGCGGCAGTTGCAAAGCAACTGCCTTTTTCCTTTTATTTTACTTTGATGAAGCGGACGCCGTGGGTGGGAATGGTGTAGACGGCGTCCACAGGGATGTCTTGCTGGCGCCAGAGGTCTCGGACGGTCGAGAGGCCGGTCAGGCCGATCTTGGCCAGAGCGCCGGCGAGATTCACGGGGACATCGTCGTCATTCAGATTGAAGATACCGATGGCCGTGCCGCCGTCGGCCAGGGGACGGCTCCAGATCTGCATGCCGTCTTCGTTGACGTCACGATGCGCCTGCCGGCCCAGGATGTCCTGGTTGACGGCATTTACTTCGTTATTACACAGCAGATTGAAGGTAAAGTCGTCGATCTGGGCGATGTCGCAGCCGATAAGCATGTTGGCGGCCAGCAGCGACCACAACGTGATGTGGGTGTACTGCTCGTCGGGCGTGAGCCTGCTGTCGCGGAGATGGTCGCTCCAACCCACCTTCCCTACCACCAGCATGTCCGGGTCGTTCCAGTGTCCGGGGCCCGCGTAGGGATAGAGTTCCGTCTGACGCTGGAAGCCAATGTTGTACAAGGATTTCCAAGTGTCTGTAATATCGCCGGTCGTCCGCCAGGAATTGGCGTCCACGGCGTGGCCCCAGGTCCAGACATCCGCCATGCCGTACTGGCAGAGCGAATAGAAGATGTCGCGAGGCTGCTGCCGGAGATATTCCTGCATCTTCAGGTACGGGCGCACATAAGAAGCCGTCGACTTGTCGGACTGCGCCCTGAATACTTTCGAATAGCCGCACCAGTCGTATTTCAGATAGTCCACGCCCCAACTGTTCCAAGTCTCGGCATCCTGCTTTTCATGATCCAGCGTGCCCAGGTAGCCGCCACAAGTGCGATCGCCAGGACTGGAATAGATGCCCAGTTTCAGGCCGTTTCCGTGCAGCCAGTCGCCCAGGCCTTTCATGTCCGGGAATTTTTCGTTGCAGACGATGCTGCCGTCGGCAGCCCTTTCCTCCGCCTCCCATGCGTCATCGACATTGATATATGCATAGCCATAATCGGCAAGGCCCCGGTTGATGAGCGCGGCAGCCGAAGCCATCACTTTTTCCTGCGAGACGCTCAAGCCCCAGCAGTTCCAGGAATTCCAGCCCATGGGCGGCGTCAGGGCGATCTGGTCGCCTACTTTCAAGGTGAAGGCCTGACGGGCTTCGCCGTGCGCATTTCTCGCTACCAGTACCAGCGGATAATCGCCTTTTTCCGCGACGCTGCCGCTGAGCACGCCTTTGGACGGGTTGAGCACGACGCCTTCGGGAAGACCCTCGACGTCATAGACCATGGGCTTTTCGCCCGAGAAGGCCAGGCGGAAGATCACCGGCGATCCGGGGCGCACACCGAACACCAGAGGGCCGTTGTAACGCGGCGTGGCAGGTGCGGGCGGCGTGAGGATATACGGCGCAGCATAACGGGCCGACAGCATGCCGTCGAAGCGGTCGTCGCGATAGGTCACTTTGATGCGGCCCTGCTCCGGAACCGGCCAGGAAAGCACGGTTTCCTTGCCCGGAGAGAGCTTGACTTTCTGTACGACGGGCGCCTTTTCTTCCAGCTTGCCGGAAACATCCCCGACAACGGGTTCACTGATACACACTTCGAGTGTGCCGGAGGTCTTCATGGCACTACGGAGTTTCATGCGGCAGGCGTCCTTTTCCCCGGTCAGTGACAGCGTTACGACATCGGACAGGCCGGGCTTAGCGATACGCACCGGCCGTTCGAAAAAGCCACCCGGGTCTCCCCCGTTATACACGCGCACGGCGATCACATTGTCCTTGTCCCAACGGACCTTACCGGCATCCACGATATACCGGCGGGGCGTGCTCCACTGGCTCGAATAGCCGTCCGGATCATCAGGCATCGAACCCGTCTTTCCCACGAGCTGGCCGTTGAACCAGGTTTGGTCGGCATCGTCAATGGGACCGAGGTCCAGCAGGACCAGGCCGGAAGCTCCATTTTTCAAAACGGAAGGAATGACGACATGGATGCGGTACCATCCGTAGTCCTCCGTAATCCTGACACCCTGGTCATCCCAGTTTTTCTCCAGGGAGAGCACAGGCCAGGCACTGTCATCGAAACCAGCCGCACTCCAGGCGGCATTGTCGCCCTTGCAGAAACGGGCGTCAGACACTTTCACCTCCTGGGCCAGCGCCAAGGAGAGGCAGCAGAAAAACAGGTAACAAGCAATGACGAACTTTTTCATAGTGATTTGTTTTGCGCGTGTTGACAAAGATACTCTATTTTTCCCTTAGGCAGCGATGAAGCATATTATTTCGTACCTTTGCGGCCGGTATGCGAAAAAGGATACTGATCGTTCTGTTGCTGGCGCTGGGAGTGCTGTCTTCCTGCGGGGTGTTTCGCAATCGGAGCGAGGCCTATTATTATGCCGGCGAACCCGTTGACGAATCAGGCTACCAGCCTGTCGGCAATGTGGTTGAAGCATGGTATCCCTGTTCCGTGAAGGGACCGACGCAGCGGCGCATGATCGTCTATCTCCCGCCCGACTACGAGGAAGGCGACCAGCGCTATCCCGTCGTTTACCTGCTGCACGGCGCCCGTGGCCATGAGACCGCGTGGATCCAGCGCGGACATGTGTTCCAGGTCACCGACAGCATTTACAGCCAGGGACATGCCGTCCCGGCCATCATTGTACTGCCCAATGTCAACCAGTACAACGACGACGAGGACTTTGAAAATTCCCGCTACAAAGATGCCCTGGAGTCGCTCTTCGAGATCGATGGAACAGTGGAAAGCGCGTTCGTGCACGACGTCGTAGGCTATGTCGACAACCACTTCCGCACCATCCCTGACAAGGCGCACCGGGCCATCTGCGGACTATCGGTCGGCGCGCTGCAGAGTCTGTACATCTCCGCCGATTCCCCGCAGACCTTCGACTACATCGGCCTCTTCTCCCCGTTCTGGAAAGTTATCCCCAAGCCCAGCCAGCATATCCTGTTCTATTCCGGCATAAAAAAGAAGTGGAAAACGCAATTCGTTCCCACTCCTCCCAAAGGCTACTACGTCTGTACCAGCGACCAGGATTATTTCTATCTCCACGTCCAAAACCTGCGCCGCCACTTCGACCGCCACGGCTATCCGTACACCTACATCTGCACCGAAGGCATCCACGACTGGTACAACTGGATCTACTATTACAGCTACCTGCTGGAGCATGCCTTCCGGCCGGAAGACTAGAACGAAAACTTGTACCCGATACAGATATTCGTGTTGAACGCCCGCTCATAGGCGATCGACTTGAGTTTCGTTCCTTCAGCGTTCGTATCCACCACTTTGTCATAGCAGTAATCGCCCAGCAGGGTGAAATCGAGCGCATGTTGCTTGCTCAGCTTCCACTCCAGGCCGAGCGCCCCGCGCAAGCGGTTGACGTATGCATCGGTATAGCCCGTAAAGACATAGTCGCTGAACGAGGAACCATCATATTTCGCCGTGCAGGCGGGATCATTGAACACATTGCGCAGTTCGATATAGGCGTAGGGACTAACGCTTCGCCCCTTGTACTGCGCCTTGATGCGACTCTTGAGCGCCAGGGAATTGGGATTCGCCTGGAAGACATTCATATCATCGGCGTTGCGGTGCGTCAACTGCAGCCTTTCCCTGAGGGAAAAGCGCCAGTCGCCCACCCGGATGCCGCCTGTGGCATCGACATAGAACCGGTGGCGCGAAGACCAGTCCCCGCTGGATTTCAGCTTGTCGATGAAGATGTAGCCGCCGCCCAGTTTCAGGTAGGAATTCACCTTGTAGCTCAGGTCTGCGCCGACTTGCCAGCGGCCGACAGTGGAAAAGTTGTCCTTCAAGCGCAGTTCGCCGCCGATTGACAAGTGCAGGCCCTTGGACAGCTTCTTGTCCACGCCCAGCGAGAAACGGCCGCCCAGGTCAGTTTCCATGACCCCGACCGGGATGGTATAGGAAGTCTGCCCGCGCCCCGGCAGCGCAAGTATCAGTAACAGGCAGACGGTCAGAATCTTTCTCATGGCTTACTGTTCTATAAAATCCTTGGCCTTGGTCAATGTGTCGATCGAGGCGGCCTGCCCTTTCGACAGCGTGTAATAGACCTTGATAAAGGCGGCATCCTTGAGGAAATCGACGTGGCCGATTTCCAGGTTGTCCACTTTCAGGCCCGTACGTTTCTCCAAATCGGCGACCAGTTCGGCGCGGCGTTCCGGCACGATGAGTTCGATGCGGTCGTAGAGCACGAGCTTGGCCGAAGTATGCTTTAGCAGCCGCTCACTCTCGAGCACCCAGACCAGCACAATCACCAACAGATTGGCTAGTGCGGTCACCGCAACAGAGCCGGCATTGAGCACATAGTGAGGATTCGGACCCGTGGCGCCAGTAAGCTTGTAGACGGGCGCGAGGCCGTTGACGGCCGCCAGCGCGATGATTACGAACAGATAGGTCATCTCCCGGATAGGTACTGTCTCTGTACGGTAGCGGATCACGCCGAAAATGGCGAACAGGCCCAGGGTCAACCCCACCCCCACCTCGACGTTGCCCATCATGTAGAGCAGCATCAGCATTGCGGAGGAGAAGACCATGAAGGTGAAATAGTAGTCGCGGCGCCGGCTCTTCCGGTAGTAGAAAAACTGCACCAGAATCCAGCAGACCGCCAGATTCAGGAAGAAGCGGATGGCCAGTTCGGCCAGGCTCTGCGAGGTGGTCATCATCGCATCGGTAATGGTCTGCACGTCGAAGAGCTCCTCGTCGGCGAGGGTGTACTCGCCCAGGTCTTGCAAGGGTATCATTGTATGTCGATTTTATGGTTTATCGTCTTTTCTATCTGCCGTACCTTGGCCTTGAAGCGGCCCGAACGTGCAGCAGGTTCCGTCAGGGTGACGGCAATACAGTATTTGCTGATCCGTACCGGCTTGACCCGGTGATCGAGCAGGATGCGTTTCATGGGACTGTCGGCATGGCCGTCCTGCTTGAGCTCGATGATGACCGCGTCCCGCAGCGAAGCCGAAAGTCCGGTTCGGAAATTCTTGAATTGCAGGCACGTATCGATGGTCAGACGCTCCGTCCTGGCCGGATTGACGAGCGTAATCCGCGTAAAGCGGGTCTCGAGTACCGGAGACAGTTCCGGGGCCGTGAACCAAGACTTGCGGGCCAGGTAGGCGCACGCTTCAGGGTTGCCGCTGAAATCCATCAGTTGACCCGGGGGAATGGCCGTGCGCTTTTTGCTGGTGCGACCCTTGTTGTTCTTGCGCTTGATCTCCAGAAAGCTCAAGCCACTGCCCAGATAGCTGCGTGTGCGCACCTTCTGCCGTACCAGGCGCCGGTTGTGATGGTCGAGGAACATGCGCAGGCCTGCCGTGTCATAGTACACGGAATTGTAGGGACTGCGCTTCTCCCCTTCCGTCTCGAACGCCCGGTAGCCAGCCGCTGCCGCATCGGCCAGTACCTGCACCAACGTAGTTTCGTTGGTGAGATACTTGGTATCGATACGGTTCATCAACTTAATGGCATCCATCTCCGCCAGGGTGATGGGAGCGATGGCCGTGAGGGATTCCGCCAGGGATCGATGTTGGAAATCAGCCATAGCGCAGATCCGATCAATGCCAGCCGGGGCCGCCGCCCGGACCACCGCCCGGACCACTTCCACCACCGGAATAGGTACTCAGGGAGACAGACGAACCACCGGAAATGCCGGAAGTAGCCCATACAACGTTGCAGTAAGTCGTACTGCCTACGGATACGCCCTTGTAGCCATTCTTGAGCGACGGGGCCGAAACGGCCACAGACGAGATGCCCGACGGCGCCTTGAACGCAGCAATATAAGAACTGCCGTTGTGAAGGGCATTCCAGCTGCCGCCCGTGCAACTCATGGTATAAACGCTCTGGGATGCGGAATAGCCGCTCTCAAGGCCGCCGTAGGCCACGACGACACCGCCGGTAATGTACAATTTGTAGCGTTCCTCGGTATTGGCATCGATAGCCACCTCCGGGGAGCCCTTGGTCGTGATGGCGAAGACGTAACCGCCCGAGATCTTCAGGTCATGGTTGGCGTCCATGGCGTCGTTGGCCGTGGAATAGGCATAGACATAGCCGCCGGTGACATTCATTTCAGCCTGACAGTTGATGGCATCGTCGCCCGTGGAGTACACATAGGTCTCACCGCCCTTGAATGTCAGGTTGCCTTTGGCTTCGAAGCCCTCGGATTTCGCGCAGTTGATGACAATCGAGCCGCCGCTCACCGTCATGTTGCCCGCATAGCCGGTGACCTTGTTGCCGCTCTTGGTGACCCAGCCGATCTTGATGCCCTTGCAGGACACGTCGTTCGATTCGCTGCCGCTCGTAGTGATCTTGAGCGTCCCGCCGGAGATGTAGCTGTCCGCCACAGCATGCGTCGTACTGTCGTAATCATAGCTGCCGGCACTGATGCCCTTGCCGCCATTGCCGCTGTTGGTAATGGTCACCGTACCACCGGTCATGGCGAAGTAGTTGTCGGCCTTGATGCCGGCCGAACCTTTGTATTCGCTATCGTCACTGTCGTAGGCCACGCCGCCGGTCACCTGGATCGTCGTGACGCCGCCCTCGACCAGGACGTAGTCGTCGGAGGTAATGCCTTTTTTCATGGCAGCAGCGGTAGAGATGTTCAGCGTTCCGTTGGAGAGCTGGATGTAATCGTTGCCCTTGACGCCGTGGCCCGCGCTGCTGCCGGCCGTTACCGTAACAGTGGGGCTGGCCATCATGCGCACATAGTCGTCGGAGACGATGCCGCTCTTGCCCTGCTTGTTGTTGGCCGTCACGCTCAGCGAGCCGCTGCCGCTGAAGATGAGCTGGCCTTCGGAGAAGATCACGCCCTTCATGTCTTCGTCGCTGCTGGTCGAATAGGCCGCGGAAGCACCATCGGCCAGTTTGTTGGTACCCTCCACGTAGACGAAGGTACGTTTGCCACTTTGGTTGTTGATGGCTGCGCCGGCGCTGTTTGTAAGGCTGACGCCGCTCAACCAGATTGCCTGTTTCTTGGAACTGTATAGTTTGAAGAAGCCGTCGGACGCCGTGCCGGTCAGTTTGTAGGCCACGTTCTCGCTTCCAGTATAGGTAATGGTCACCTGATTGCCGCTCACCACGACATTCATGACGTCCGCGACGGCATTGTAGCCCGTGACGGTGGCACCGCCCGAAGCGTAGGTCACGGTCACCAGCCGGGTGAAAGTCGTATTGGAGATGTCGTCGTCGGATGAACTGTCACCCGCCGACGTGAAAGTCGTGGTCACGGCGCCCGTATCGGTACCGGTCGTATCCGTCGAAGTCGTCTGGGATGCAGGCGGAGTCGTGGTATCGACCGGGGTGACGATGTTCCAGCTCGCTTCTTCGCCGCCATCGACGACGGAAATGATGTCGTCGCCGATGCAATTGCACACGACGATTGCGATCAATACCAGCATCATGCTCATAAATAAACGTTTCATATCATTCTTCCTCCATTAAATATTCATAATACTTGGTCGCGGTGAGTTTTCCTTTCGCATCATAGGTATAGGTCACCTTTTTCCGCCCGAACTCGTTGTATTCGAACTTCTTCATATTGACCAGCCTGTTGCGCTCATCGTAGACCAGTTCCATGACCTGCTTGCCGGCGGCATCGTATTCATAGCGCTTGCGCCATTTCTGCGCCTTTCCGGTATACTCGATCTCTTCGATTTTCTTGCCGTCGGCATTGTAGGTGGTAACGTGGTCAAGTACCTTGGCGTTGGTTTTTACGTCCGCGTTCCATTCCTTGATGACAAGGTTTTTCTTGTTGATCTTCTTGTCCTGGGCTTGAAGCGAAGGCAGGACGGCCGTCAGCAGGAAAGCGGTCGTCAGCATATATCGCAGGAATTTCATCATGGTGTGGATGTTTTTTATAAAGTTATTCAATTACTCAGCCAAATTCAGGATCCTTCAACGAACGCCCTGTTTTCTTCAACGAAGCGGCGGGGGCATTGAAGAATTATCTGTAAATTTGCAATATGAACGTGATTCTGAAGATACTCCCCTTCCTGGCCCTGGTATTGATACACCACTTCCTGCTGGAGCCTTTGTCACGGAGAAAGAACAAGCTCTGGTATCTGCTGTTCACGCTCCTCCTGCTCGCGGCATTCGGCATTTTCTGTTTCTACCCGGACCGAAGGTCCGACTGGCAAGATGAGGGTTTTCCTGGGCCGCCACCCGACGAATGGCGGATGGACCGCCCCGGACTGCCGCCCGCCGACGGACGGGGCCCGATCCGTCCGGAAACACAGGAACTGATCATCGGCATCCTGCTGGTGGCCGGCGATTTGGGACTGACCGCCCTCTACCGCTCGCGGAAACATGAAGCCGAACTGAAGGAACTCCAGGCCGCCAACGTGAGCCGGCAGCTGGAAGCCCTCCGCTACCAAATCAATCCGCATTTCTTCATGAACACGCTCAACAACATCCAGTCGCTCATCTACACCGATCCGGACAAGGCCACGGAGGCTGTGAGCGAGTTCTCGAAGCTGATGCGCATTGTACTCTACGAAGGAGAGGCGCCCACCATTCCCCTATCCCATGAACTGGATTATCTCCGCCACTACCTGTCCCTGATGCGGCTTCGCTATCCGGAATCCGTCCGGATCGAGGACGCGTTGCCCTTCGACGCTGGAAGTGCTGTAGTCCCTCCGCTGCTGATGGCCTCGTTCGTGGAGAACGCTTTCAAGCATGGCATCAGTTATGAAGCCCCCTCTTTCGTACGGCTCTCCGTGGAGCTGACCCAGCGCCGCATTCTCTTTTCCTGCGCCAACTCCCTCCACCCCGCCAGGCAGACAGAACCGCATGGTCTAGGAATGGACAACATCCGCAAGCGCCTGGACCTGCTCTACGGCAGCGATTACGCTTTGCATATCGACGAACAGCCCGACAGCTACCGCGTGTTGCTCGACATTCCTCTCACTCCTAAAAGCGAACAGGCATGATCAGGATTCTGGCCATCGATGACGAACCGCTTGCCCTGCAACTCCTGGAAATCTATATCAAAAAGATTCCCGGACTCCAGCTGCTGGCCGCCTGTGCAAGCCCACGCGAGGCGCAACCCTGGCTCGAACAGGCCGACGCCCTGCTGGTCGACATCAACATGCCCGATATCAATGGGATGGACTTCGTCCGCTCGCTCGAGCATCCACCGTTGGTAATCTTTACGACGGCATATTCGGAATATGCCGTGGAGGGTTTCCGTGTCAATGCGGTTGACTATCTGTTGAAGCCTTTCAGCTTCAACGAGTTTCTGGATTCGGTCAAAAAACTGGAAGACAGGCTTTCTATGAAACGCGCCCTGGACGAATCAAAAGGAAACTTTCTCAGTTTCAACACGGCCAACCATGGGATCCGCATCGAAACGCAACGTATCCGCTACATCGAAGGCATGGGCGAATACCTGAAGATCCATCTGGACGGGGAAGATGCCCCGGCCATCGTTTTCTATCGCATGAAGAATATCCTGGATGAACTGCCACAGGACCGGTTCCTGCGCATCCACCGCTCCTACATCATCGCGCTCGACCGGGTGCGGGAAGCCCGGCGCAACGAAGTGACGCTCGATGATAAGACAAGACTCCCGGTGGGAGAATCCTACCGGGAGTCTTACTGGAAAATGATTTCTAGCGACTGAACCAGTCGAGGCATTTCGTGCAGAGACCGGCGATTCCCTGCCAGTCACCCGCAGCCAGTTTCTCTTTCGGGAAGAGTTTCGAGCCCATGCCGACGGCCGTGACGCCGGAGGCGGCCCAGGCCTTGAGGTTCTCTTCGGTGGGCTCCACCGCGCCCGTGGCCATGACCATGGCCCAGGGCAGCGGGGCGAGGATGTTCTTGACGAAAGCAGGACCGCCGACCGTTCCGGCCGGGAACACTTTCACCAGGTCACAACCCAGCTCCATTGCTCGGACGATCTCGGTCACCGTGCCGCAGCCCGGCGAATACGGAACGCCGCGGCGGTTGGCCACCGTGACGACTTCTTCGGACAGACAGGGGGACACCAGGAAATCGGCGCCCAGCTGCATGTAGATGACTGCCGTCGGCGCGTCGAGGATTGTTCCGGTGCCGAACGCCATGTCCGGACATTCCTTCCGGACATATGCGATGACGTCCTTGAACACCCGGTGGGCGCCGTCACCGCGGTTTGTAAACTCAAAAGCCCGGATTCCGCCGTCGTAACAGGCCTTCACGACCTGCTTCGTCAGCTCCACGTCGCTGTTGTAGAACACCGGGACGATGCCGGTGCTGCGGATGATGTTGATCGTATCGATCTTCTTGAACTTTGCCATATTCTTCGGTTTGAGATTCCGGGTCAAGCCCGGAATGACGTTACTTATCGGGAGACCCGGCCACTGCCGCCACCGTTCATGAGACCTTCGACTTCGGCGACCGTGACGCGGTTGTAGTCGCCGATAATCGTGTGTTTGAGAGCCGATGCCGCAGCAGCGAATTCAATCGCCTGCTGATCGGTATCGTAGGTCAGAAGACCATAGAGCAGGCCGCCCATGAACGAGTCGCCGCCACCCACGCGGTCCACGATGTGCGTGATGTCGTAACGACGCGACTGCCAGAGCGTCTTGCCGTCGTAGAGCACGCCGCCCCAGGTGTTGTGGTTCGCATTGATCGAACCGCGAAGGGTGACCGCCACCTTCTTGCAGCGCGGAAATTTCTCCATGAGCTGGCGGCAGACGCTGACGAAAGCGGTCTGGTCGATCTCGCCGCCCGTCTTCTCCGCATCAAATCCTTCCGGCTTGATGCCGAATTCCTTCTCCGCATCCTCCTCGTTGCCCAGGATCAGGTCGCAGCCCTCCACGAGCGCCGGCATCACCTCCGAAGCAGATTTGCCGTATTTCCAGAGTTTCTTGCGGTAGTTCAGGTCACAGGATACCTTGACTCCCATCTCGTTGGCCACCTTGATCGCCTCCAGGCAGGCATCGGCCGCTCCCTGGCTCAGGGCCGGCGTAATGCCCGTCCAGTGAAACCAGTCGGCACCCTGCAGCACCTTGTGCCAGTCCACCATGCCGGGCTTGATCTCGGCGATCGCGGAATTCGCACGGTCGTAAACCACCTTGCTGCCGCGGGCCACGGCTCCCGTCTCCAGATAATAGATACCCACGCGGTCACCGCCATACACCACACCGTCGAGCTGCACGCCCATTCCGCGAAGTTCAGCCAGGCACATGTCGGCGATATCGTTTTTGGGCATGCGCGTCACGAAATGCGCATCCACGCCATAGTTGGCCAGCGAGACGGCCACGTTGGCCTCTCCACCGCCGAAAGTGGCATCGAACTGCCGGGCCTGGGCGAAACGCAGGAATCCCGGTGTCGAAAGGCGAAGCATCACTTCGCCGAATGTTACTACTTTTGCCATATAGTCATGCTTGTTTTGTTTTACCTTAAATCTTTCGTGGCGCACCAGTCCATGTCGTTGTAGTCATCGTTCTCACCGCACATGCCCCAAATGAAGGTGTAGTTGCGGGTGGCGCAGGCGCTGTGGATGCTCCACTGCGGCGAGATGACAGCCTGCTCGTTGTGCATCCAGATGTGCCGGGTCTCCTGCGGTTCTCCCATGAAGTGGCAGACAGCGGCGTCTTCGGGTACTTCAAAGTAGAAATATACCTCCATGCGACGGTCGTGCGTATGAGCCGGCATCGTGTTCCAGGTGCTGCCGGGTGCCAGCTCGGTCATGCCCATCTGCAACTGGCAGCAGGGCACAACTTCCTTGACCAGCAGACGGTTGATGGTGCGTTCGTTGGACTCCTCCAGCGAGCCGAGGTGCATCACCACGGCATCTTTTTTCGACACCTGCTTCACGCCCGTCTCGCGATGGGCCGTAGCCGAGCAGAAATAGAAATGGGCCGGATGCTGCGGATCCACGCTCTTGAAAGTGACGTGGCGGTTGCCCCGCCCTACATACAGGGCCTCCTTGAACGGAATCGTGTATTCCTCGTCCCCTACCCGGACGACACCAGTGCCGCCGACATTGATGATGCCCAGTTCACGGCGCTGGGTAAAATAGTCCGCGCGCAGGATTTCGGGCGCGCTGAGCAGCAGGTCCTCCTGCACAGGGACAGCTCCGCCCGCGATGATACGGTCGAACATCGAATAGACCATGTTGATCTCATCGGGAAGCATGAGGTTCTCCACCAGATATTCCTGACGGATCCGGGCCGTGTCGTAATGCCTGGCGTCCAAATGGCTGGATGCCTGGCGTACTTGGCAATTGATTTTCATAAGACGGTCATTCTGAACGTATCGGGGAATCTATTCCGGTTGCTTGCCGATATAGGCCAGGATGCCGCCATCCACGTAAAGCACGTGGCCGTTCACGGCGTCGGAGGCGTGGGATGCCAGGAATACGGCGGGTCCGCCCAGTTCGCTCGGGTCCAGCCAGCGGCCGGCCGGGGTCTTGGCCACGATGAAGCTGTCGAACGGGTGACGACTCCCGTCGGGCTGCCGTTCGCGCAGCGGTGCCGTCTGTGGCGTAGCGATGTAGCCGGGGCCGATGCCGTTGCACTGGATATTGTAGGAGCCGTACTCCGAACAAATGTTGCGGGTAAGCATCTTCAGGCCACCCTTGGCCGCTGCATAAGCGCTCACGGTCTCGCGGCCCAGTTCACTCATCATCGAACAGATGTTGATGATCTTGCCTTCATGACGGGCCATCATCTCGGGCAGGACGGCGGCGGAGACGATATACGGGGCCACGAGGTCCACGTCGATCACTGCCTGGAACTCGGCGCGTTTCATCTCGTGCATGGGGATGCGCTTGATGATGCCGGCGTTGTTGACCAGGATGTCGATCGGACCGACCTCGGCATGGATCTTCTCCACGAGGGCCTTCACTTCGTCCTCCTTGGTCACGTCGCAGACGTAACCTTTCACGTTCGTGATGCCGGCTTCTTTGTAATTGGCCAGGCCGCGTTCCAGCGCCGCCTCGTTGATGTCGTTGAAAATGATATTCTTGATGCCTGCGCCAACAAAAGCCTTGGCAATGTTGAAGCCAATGCCATAGGAAGCGCCGGTGATCCAGGCATTCTTGCCTTCCAGGGAAAAAGGATTGTTCATGGGTTTATTGTTTTTTAACGATTTCATACCAGTTTTCAGCTGTCTTCACCTCCCCTTTCGACCAGCAGGAGCCGAACAGGTAGCGGAAGGGCTCCCCGCTGCGGACCTCAAGGGTGCAGATGCCATGGACGCCGTCATCGGTGATACGGGCGGTTTCCGCGTCCGGGACGACGACGGCCACGCCGAGCATGCCGTCTTCCGGCTCGATGCTCTGGTCGGAGGCATGCTCCCAGAGAGCATAACGGCCCGGAATGATGAGTTCATCGACCAGCGTGCCCAGCGCCGGATGGCGGTTGACGCCGGCGGCGATGGTCAGGGTCTCCGCACCTGTGAACGTATACGTATCCTCCACGATGCAGAAATAGCTGTCCGGCAAGACCGTAACCTGCTTGTCGAGCGAAACGGCCACGTCGTCGGAAGCCTGCCAGGCGGGATAATGGAGCACGAAGACCACTTTGTCGGGACGCTCTTCCAGCATGTCGTAGGAACGGTAGTTCGTGGACGGATAACGCAGTGTCCCGTCGATCAGCGGAGCGGAAGCGCCGCCGCCCAGGGAGACCGCCACCTTGTAGCAGTCTTTTCCGCCATGGTCGTGATGGTAATAGTCCGGATCCTCCATCGCCCCCTTGTACCAGTCGTCAGCGACCAGTTTTCCGGGCAGTTTCACCCATACGTCGATGCCGGGGGATGTGGGATTGCCTTCAAGGGCCTCGCCGTAGAAACGGCCGGCCACCAGATTGTTTTCATACACGAAGTCGTCGGCGCGCTCCGGAACATAGCGGGCCATTACGGTCGCTTCGGGCGACTTGCAGCCCGTCAGGGCCAGCAGCGCCAGGGTCAGCATCCAGATCTTCCTCATATTACAGCTCAATGGGTTTATACTTGGGAACCAGGATCTTCATGATGGTCCAGGCAATCAGGTAGGCCAGGCCGCAGAAGCAGAACATGATGAAATAACCGGCCGGCTTGCCCGTGAAGCCGAGGAAGCTGAAGGCTTCGCCGGCATGCTCCGCATACGTGAAGAGGTGGCCCGCCACCTTCTGGATAATCATCGAGCCGATACCGCCGGCCATGGCACCGATGCCGGTGATGGTCGCGATGGTACTCTTGGGGAACATGTCGCCGATGGTGGAGAACAGGTTGGCGCTCCAGGCCTGGTGTCCTGCACCGGCCAGGCCGATGAGGATGGCCGGCCACCAGGGAGAACCGAGGTTCACGCCCAGCGGCTGTGCGAAGAGCGCGGCAATCGGGAAGAAAGCGAAAATGAGCATGGCGAGCATGCGGCCCGAATACGGATTCATGCCTTTCTTCTCCACAAAGACCTTTGGGAGATAGCCGCCGAAGATGGAGATCACGGTCACGATGAGATAGAGCGTGAAGATCAGCCACTGTCCCAGCGTCGATGTGGCCGGCGCATGGAACTGGTTGCTGAAATAGGACGGTGCCCAGAACAGGAAGAACCACCATACACCGTCGGTGAAGAACTTGCCGACGATGAAAGACCAGGTCTGCTTGTAGGTGAAGCACTTCAGGAAGGGGATCGCCTTCTCCTGGGCGGCAGCCTCGGCCGCGGCGGCCTTCTCGGCAGCCTCTTCGGCATCGTCCTGGCGGATGTATTCCAGTTCGGCTGCGTTCACGTGCCTGCTCTTCTCCGGTTTGTCATACATGAAGGCCCAGAAGAACATCCAGAGGAAGCCCAGGCCGCCGATAATGATGAAGGCCATCTCCCAGCCGTATTTCACCGCCAGAGGCGGGATCAGCAGCGGAGCGGCGAGTGCGCCGACCGAAGCGCCGGCGTTGAAGATGGAGGTCGCGAACGCACGGTCCTTCTTCGGGAAATACTCCGCCGTCACCTTGATGGCAGCCGGGAAGTTGCCCGCCTCGCCGAGCGCAAGGATACCGCGACAGAGCATAAACAGGAATACAGAGGTAGTGGATACAGCCAGGGCGATCTGGGAACCTCTCTGCACGGCACGCAGGGCCTCCACGGTGCCGAGGCCTTCAAGATGGGCGGTAGCCCAGCCGCAGCCGGCGTGCAGGCACGCACCGGCCGACCAGACGCCGATGGCGATCAGATAACCTTTCTTCGTACCCATCCAGTCCACGAATTTGCCGGCGAAAAGGCAGCAGATGGCGTAGAAGATGGAGAAGAAACTGGTGATGGTGCCGTAATTGGCATCGGTCCAATGGAATTCGGGCTTGATGAATTCCTCGTAGGTCAGGGAGAGCACCTGACGGTCGAGATAGTTGACCGTGGTCGCAACGAAGAGCAGCGAGCAGATCCACCAGCGCCAGTTGGACATGAGTTTCTGTTGGGTAGTCATAGACAGCGTTGTTACAGGATATTCTGAACGGCGGCACGCATGCCGGCTTCATGAATCATGGTCAGGTAGGTCTTCAGCAACGCGGTCAGGCCCGGAATCTGGTTGAGGTCCTCACCCCAGATGAAATCGTCGGCCAGGACACCCTTGGCCACAGCGGCGATGTCGCCCGTGGCCCAGAGACGTTGCAGCAGGGCGATGATCTTCGGATCGTCGTTCGGGACAATCTCGTCTTCTCCCCGCTTCCCACCTTTATAGTAGGTACAGATGGCGGCCAGGCCCAGCACGATGCCTTTCGGCAGCTCGCCCTTGCGGGCCAGGTAGGTTTTCAGGCCCGGCAGGTCGCGCGTCTTGAATTTCGGGAAGGAGTTGAGCATGATGCTGGTGACGAAGTGTTTCACGAAAGGATTGCGGAAACGTTCCATCACGGCGTCGGCGAACTGCACAAGTTCTTCCTTCGGCAGGTTGAGCGTCGGAAGCAGTTCCTCGTACATGACTTTGCGCACATAAGGACCGACCAGCTCGTCTTCGCAGCATTCCTTTACGGTATTGAGACCGCTCAGGTAGCCCACAGGCGACAGCACGGTATGCGGGCCGTTAAGCAAGGTGACCTTGCGCTCGTGGTACGGTGCCTCGGAGGGCACGAAGAGCACGTTGAGCCCCGCCTTGTCAGCGGGGAACTCCCTGGCTACTTCGGCGGGTGCCTCGATGACCCAGAGATGGAAGATCTCGGCTTTGTCGAGCAGGTTGTCCTGATAGCCGGCACGGGCACAGAGCTGCTCGGCGGTATCCCGGGGATAGCCCGGCACGATACGGTCGACCAGCGTGCTGTAAACGCCGCAGGCCGTCTCGAACCACTCGCGGAAGCCTTCTCCCAGTTTCCACAGGTCGATGTACTGGCGGATGCATTCTTTCAGGTGCTTGCCGTTTTCGAAGATCAGTTCGCACGGGAAGATGATCAGGCCTTTGGCCTTGTCGCCCTTGAAGTACTGATAACGGTGATAGAGCAACTGCGTGAGCTTGCCGGGATACGAAGAGGCCGGTTTGTCATCCAGCTTGCAGGAAGGGTCGAAGGCGATGCCAGCCTCGGTCGTGTTGGAGATGACGAAGCGGATCTCGGGCTGTTCGGCCAGTTTCAGGTATGCGTCGAAATCCTCGTAGGGATTCAGGCCGCGGGAGATGACGTCGATCAGGTCGACGCTGTCGACGGGCTGGCCGTCGAGCAGGCCCTGCAGGTTGAGGTGATAAAGACCGTCCTGCTCGTTGAGCCAGCTGACCATGCCTTTCTCGATGGGCTGGACGACGACTACGGAGCCGTTGAAGTCCGTCTTCTGGTTGGTTTTCCAAATGATCCATTCGATGAACGCCCGGAGGAAGTTGCCTTCCCCGAACTGGATCACCTTCTCGGTGTACGTTTTCGCCTGAGGCGCCGTCGTACGATTTAATCTTTCCATATAGCGTATTTAATGAATATTCAATTTATAAGGTTACACCCGTCTTGAAAATGGCGATCTCGCGGATGCCATGTTTCTCGTTGTTGACGGGTTCGCCGGAGGCGACGGAGAGCACGTAGTCCGTGAAACGGGCGGCGACGGCTTCCATCTCCTCGTCTTGCGCCAGCACGCCTGCGTTGAAGTCGATCCAGGCGGGCTTGCGCTCCGCCAGCGGCGTGTTGGTCGAAATTTTCATGGTAGGAACGAAACTGCCGAAGGGCGTACCGCGTCCCGTGGTGAAAAGGACGACCTGGCAGCCCGCAGCCGCCAGCGCCGTCGATGCCACCAGGTCGTTGCCCGGAGCGCTCAGCAGGTTGAGTCCCCTGACAGAGAGCCGTTCTCCGTAACGGAGCACGTCACGGACGAGGCTCGATCCGCACTTCTGTGTGCAGCCCAGCGATTTCTCTTCCAGCGTGGAGATGCCGCCCGCCTTGTTGCCCGGCGAGGGATTCTCGTACACGGGCTGGTCGTTGCGCATGAAGTACGCCTTGAAATCGTTGATCAGGCTGACCGTCTTGTCGAAGGTCGCCCTGTCCTGGCACCGGTTCATCAAGATGGTCTCCGCCCCGAACATCTCCGGTACCTCGGTCAGCACCGTCGTGCCGCCACGGGCCACCAGCCAGTCGGAGAAGACACCCAGCAGCGGATTGGCCGTGATGCCGGACAGGCCGTCCGACCCGCCGCACTTGAGGCCCACGCGAAGTTCGCTGACGGGCACTTCGGTGCGACGGTCCTGAGAGCAGACCGCGTAAATCTCGCGGAGCTGTTGCAAGCCATATTCGACCTCATCTTCCACCTGCTGGCAGACGAACATCCGTACGCGGGATTCGTCCACTTTACCAACGATCTCCCTGAATGCATCCAGCTGGTTGTTTTCACAACCGAGCGATACGACCAGCACGCCGCCCGCATTGGGATGGTGTACCATGTCGGCCAGGATGGTCCGGGTGTTCCGATGGTCGTCGCCCAGCTGGGAACAGCCATAGTTGTGCGGAAAACAGACAACGGCGTCGACACCGGATTCCCAGTCTTGCCGGACCTGATCCGGCATCTCATCCTTGAAACGGGCGACAATCTGCTCGCAAATGCCGTTCACGCAGCCCACGGTGGGAATCACCCATATCTGGTTGCGGATGCCCACCTGGCCGTCGGCGCGGCGGTAACCCCGGAATGATTCCTCGGCGTCGCTCGAAATGACATCCCCGCCATTCCCACCGAGCGCATCCTTGTCATTTCGACCGAGCGGAGCGAGTGGAGAAATCTTCGGTTCATATTTGTAATCCAGCAGCCCTTCCAGGTTGGTCTTGATGCAACTGTGGTCGACCATCGTGCCGGCCGCGGCATCGCGGGTCACATGGCCGATCGGGAAGCCGTATTTGATGACGTTCTCCCCTGCCCTGAGATCCTGCAGGACGATCTTGTGTCCGCGCGGGACGTCGCACTGGAGCGTAACGCCGCACACGGCCTCACCGGCCCGAAGGTCGGTGAGCGCCACGGCGACATTGTCAGAAGGATTGATCTTGATGTAATCCATGGTATATGCCCGGTCAGGCCGGGCATGACGTTAGAAGTTAAAATACCTTTTTGCGTTGTTGTAACTGATGTCTTCGACCATCTGGCCGATGAAATCGAGTTCGGATGCCGGCAGCCTGCCAGTCTCGACATCGCGTCCCACCACGTCACAGAGGATGCGGCGGAAATACTCGTGCCTGGGATAGCTGATGAAGCTGCGGGAATCCGTCAGCATGCCCACGAAGCGGCTGAAGAGGCCGAGGGCGGACAGGGAGTCCATCTGGCGGCGCATGCCGACCTCCTGGTCGAGGAACCACCAGCCGGAACCGAACTGCATCTTGCCCGGGACCGTACCGTCATTGTAGGTATAGGCCATAGTCATCATCACGGCGTTGTCCTTGGGATTGAGGCAGTACAAGATGGTCTTGGTGAGCTTGCCGGCCGCTGTCAGGCGGTCGAAGAAGCGATGGCCGGGGACGGCGACGTCCACGTCGTGTATGGCGTCGTAGCCCGTGTCCGGACCGATCCGTTCATACATCTTCGAGTTGTTGTTGCGGATGGCGCCGATGTGGAACTGCTGGGTCCAGCCGGCATCCGCATCCATGATGGCCTGGTCGTAGAGGAAGGCACTGCGGAACTTCTCCAGCTCGGTCGCGTTCGGGGTGATCCCGAGCAATACTTTCTGGAAAATGAGTTCGATCTCAGGTCCCGTGTAACTCGTGGCGTAGAAGTTCTCCAGCCCATGGTCGGAGAGCTTGCAGCCGTTGGCGGCGAAGAAGTCGTGCCGTTTCTGCAGGGCTTCCTGCAGATCGCGGTAGGAACGGATCTCCATGCCGGCGGCCTCGCCCAGTTGTGCCAGATAGGCCTTGTATGCCTTCGGGTTCTCGATGGCCATGGCCTTGTCGGGACGCCAGGCCGGAATCACCTTCGTGCCGAAAGGATGCTCTGCGATCATCTTGTGCCAGCGCAGGTCGTCGGCCGGATCGTCGGTCGTGCAGACCACTTCCACGTTGAACTTGCGGATCAGCGCCTGGCCGCGGAATTCCGGCGTGGCGAGCTTCGCGTTGCATTCCTCGAAGATCTCGCGCGCCGTCTTGGGCGACAGGAGCTTGTCGATGCCGAACACGCGGCTCAGCTCCAGGTGCGTCCAGTGGTACAGCGGGTTGCGCATCGTATAGGGTACGGTCTCAGCCCATTTTTCGAAGGTCTCCCAGGCGGATTTGGTTCCGCCTGTGAGATACTCCTCAGAAACACCGTTGGCCCGCATCGCCCGCCACTTGTAGTGGTCTCCGTAGTGGCCGTCCACCAGCCAGAGCTGCGTGATGTCGCGGAACTGGATGTTCTCGGCAATCTGCTGCGGCACCAGATGGCAGTGGTAGTCGATGATGGGCATCTTCGCTGCATGGGAGTGATACAGCGCACGCGCCGTATCACTCTGCAGCATGAAGTTATCGTTGATAAAACTCATATCCGGTCGATTAGCGGGTTTTCAATCCGTTCTGCGGTTTGACCTGGTAATAGGCCGAAGAGCCAGGATTCCAGCGCGGATCGCCGATGTCGGCCCTGCGCAGGCTTTCGCTGACGAGACGGAAGTTGAATTCTGCGGAGTTCACGCAAGGATCTCCCTCCAGGACACCGCCGTCCGTCGTTGCGACCGTAGCGTCGATGGCACCGGTGAAGAAGGCCTCACCCACGTTGAAGAAGTAGTTCTCCGACATGGTCGGGACCGTAGCGCCACTCTTGGCCAGGATGGTCTTCTCCCCGGTCAGGTTGACGAACAGGTTCTTCGACACGACGTAGTCCTCCGGATTGGCGGCGCAGGAACGGATCCACAGCAGGCCGTTGCCCGCATCGATCGAGCAAGCGCCGAAAGTGTTGCGGGTGATAGCGATGCTGCCGGCAATCTCCTTGTCGCAACGGATGAAGTCGCGGCCACCGTCATAGAAGGTATTGAACGAGACATCGATGGAGCCATAGACGCCCTTGCGGATGTCGAGCATGCCCTGGCCCGTGCCGAAGCCGTGAACCAGGTTCTTGCGGAATTCGAACACCTTCACCTGGGAATCGGCACCGTTGCCATAGAGGAGGCTCTTGTTGTAGGCGCGGAATTCACAGCCGGTGATCCGGATCAGGCTCAGCTCGGTCGCCTCAGCAATTTCAAGGGCATTGCCCATCGCCTTCTCCGCTCCGTCGAAGATGATATCGTCGGCCATGAACGCACCGGTGCCGAGACCCAGATTGAAGCCACCGACGATGACCACCTGGCCCTTGCCCATGAGGCTGACCGGGTTGATCAGGTTGATGACGCCGCCTTCGGCAGCCTCACGCAGGTCATAGGTACCCGCATTCAGGGTAATACCCTGCTTGCCGGCATCCAGTGCATTCACCAGTTCCAGCACGTCATTGACCGTAATCTCCGACGTAATCTTGCCCTTGTTCACATTCCACATGCCGGCACCGACATTCGAAGCCAGGCAGAGCGGATTGACCAGTATGTAGTTGTGGACAGAAGCATCCTCCACCGGATCCTTGGCCAGGATGACGCCGCCGTTCGCCAGGGCGACTTCCTGGTTGATCAGGCCGGTCCAGAAGGCTTCGGCCACGCAATTGTAGAAGAAGTTGGAGGCCACCTCGTTCGGAACCGTGATTCCGCTGTCCTTCGACAGCTTGTTGTTGTCACCGTTCTCATTCAGGAACAGGTTGTTCTTGAACACATAGCTTTCCGGCGTGGAACGCACGTAGAGGATGCCGTTGCCATTGTTCAGCGTGACACCGTCGAAGGTGTTGTTCACGATGTTCACGGCGCCGGTCACCTTGCCGGCATCGGCGCGGATGAAGTCGCGTCCGCCGACGACCGTACAGTTCTCGATGGTCACGACGCCATAGGCACCCTTGCGGATGTCGATGGTGCCCTGTCCGCCGCCCAGTTCGCCCATGTAGGTGTCTTCAAAGACCAGGGCATCGAAAGCGGAACCTTCCGCACTGCCATAGAACACGCTCTTGCCGATGTGCTCGATCCAGCAGTTCCTGACCGTCAGGTTGCGGACCACCGAAGCGTCCGACACACTGATGAAGTTGTTGGAACCGTCACCTTCGAAGCGGATGCCCTCGATGACGATGGTGCCCAGCTCGCCTTCGGCCAAGTTGAACTGGCTGACCTTCACGATGGCGGAGCCATCCGAACTCAGGTGCATGCCGGCGCCCAGCGTGATGGCGGAAGCGCTCAGGTCATATTCACCGGCTTCGAAACGGATATCCGTCTTGCCGGCTTCGAGCGCCGCCGTGAACTCTTCCACGGAACTGACCGTAAAGGAATTGCTGTCGTCAACCGTCGCGATGGCAGGATTCCAGCGGGAAGCACCGGAGCCCAGGCTCATCACTACGGCATTGGTCAGGGTGTAGTCGCCCGTCGCAGCATCCTTGAACGGATCGGCGCTCAGGTTCACGCCCTGTCCGTCGAGTGCCAGCTCGGCATCGATGCAGCCGGTGTAGAACGTCTCACCGATGTTGTACCAGACGTTACGGATCATCTTCGGTTTCATGGCAGCGGTACGGCCGCTGATGGAATTGGTGACGTTGGCTACGATGTTGTTGCTGACCTCGTACTTGGACGGGGTTGCCCGCACGCAGAACACACCACCGGCGTTGCCGCTGTTGTTCAGGTTGTCGAGCGTATTCTTCGTCACCAGTACGCTGTAGATGGAGCAAGGCGCGTCGATACGCAGGAAGTCGCGGCCGCCGGTGACGGTGCTTTCCTTAAGCGTGAACGTGCCGTACGCACCGTTGCGGAGGTCGAAGACGCCCTGTCCGGAGCCATGGTTGCGCACCAGGATATTGTCGAAGACGATATCGCGGATCTCGAACTTGTCGGCCGTGTTGGAAGCGTAGATGACGCTCTTCGTGAAGCCGTCGATCACCGTGTTGCGGATGCTCAGTTCGTCGGCCTTGACACCGGCTTCGTTGTCGAGGTTCACGAAGATGTCGGCGCCGTTGGCTTCGACCGTCAGGTTATTGATGGAGAAGCTGCCGACTTCGCCGCTGAGCTTGAAGCCGCCCATGACAACCGCGCCATCCTGGCCCTTGAGGGCGAGCGGTGCAGTAACCGTCAGGCTGCCGCCCAGATCGTAGAGGCCGGGCGCCAGGGTGATAGCGGCCTTGCCTGCGTCGATGGCGGCCAGGAGCTCGGTGACATCCTTGACCACGAACTCGTCGTCACCGCCGCCACCGCCCTTCGGGAGGACGGCGAAGGTAGCCACGCCAGCAGCCGACTCGGTATTGTAGATGTCTTCAGGACCGGGGTTCGCAAAGACTTCAACCTTGTAGCTGCCCGCATCGAGCATGCCCGTCGTGGTGCCGCCGATCACGAATTCAGTGCCTTCGTTCACGACGCTGGTCTTGCCGTTGAACACGACGGAATAGCTGCCCGCATTGTCGACAGGATCCCAGGAGATGGTGATGTCAGCTGCGTCACCCTGCGTGATGGAGGCAGGATCCGCCTTCGGCTCCGGCGTCGGGAGCGCCGTGTTGATCGGCGTCACGTCGGTCGACCAGGCCAGTTTCTCCAGGCTGATCGGGCCGGAAGGATAGATGTAGACCATCGACTCTTCCGTGATGGAAGTGATGAGGATCTTCGTCGGCGTGTCGGAATCGGCCATGGCCGAGACACCACCCTTGAGGGCGATCTCACCGCCGGCGACAGGGCCGACACCCACTACGAAGTGGTTGCCCTTCGCATCGGGATCCTGGGCCTTGATGACCACGGAACCCGGCTGGTTCACCTTGAACTGCAGCACATTGTTCACAGGAACGCCCTTGCGGTCGGTCACCGCTGCAGCCTGGAAGTTCAGCATGCCGCCGTCCACCACGATCGGGAAGCCGTCGGTGGTATTGATGAACAGCTGGTCGCGGACCATCTGTTTCTTGATCGTGCCAGAGAAGAACTTGGCGTTGGCGAAGTTCCAGGTGTGATTGCCCTCGATCACGTTGAGCGTGAGGTCTTCGGGAGCTTCCACATACGGGGTCCACCACTTCGAAGCACCAACTTCCTTGCCGGCGATTTCAGAATCGGGCAGGATGTTGAACAGGCCGGCCGGCGCGTTGTAGCAGGGATCGGCCTCGAGGATGGTACCGCTGGCGTCGGCCAGGGTGAAGTTGTCGGTAAAGTAGGTGATGGAACCGTCGTCCCCCTTCGGCAGGTTATAGAACCAGTTGTTGGAGGCGGCCACACCCATCGACGAAGCCGGCACGTACTTGGCGTTGGAACCAGCCAGGACGGCCTTGCCGGTCATGTTGACGATGAGGTTGTTCTTGAACGAGAACGAACCCGGCGTGATCTGGAGACCGAAGACACCCGCGTTGTTGGCGTTGTCCACGAAGTTCAGGTTGTGGAGCGTGTTGTTCTCAAACACCAGTTCGCCGACGGAACCCGCGTCGAAGCGGACGAAGGTACGCATGCCCTGATAGACCGTATTGTCGATGAACGCAAGTTTCGAAACGGTGGTCGCCTGGCGGATGTCGAACACGTCGCCGCCGACCGTACCGTCGTAGTTGATGTTGCTGATCTCACAGCTCTCATACGTCACGTCACCCAGCTTCATGTCGTTGCCCCATTCGTAGATCAGGCCCTTCGTATAGTTGGTGATGACGCAGTTCTTGTAGGTGAGGTTGCCGATGTCCTTGCCCTTCACGGTGCCGCCGTTCTTGTTCTGGATGGCGAAGCCGAAACCTGAAGGAGCGGTAGCCGTGGGGCCGCCGTTGAATTCGACATCCTCGAAATAGAGTTCGTTGCCGGATGCCCAGGCATCGGAGATGTGGAATTCGCCCTGGATCACGGGCTTGCTGCCGTCGGCGGAGCTGACGCCCACAATGGTGAAGCCGTTGGTGATGTCGAGTGATTCGATGTCATACGGAGAACCGTCCATCTGCAAGGCGATCTTGGCGCCCGGTGTCTTGACGGCGTTCAGCAGTTCGTCCAGCGTGCGGACTTGCGTGAAATTCTCCGTGTCGGCACGTGTCCACGCCGTCACCTGGCCGCGGCTGGCGCTCAGGTACCAGAGGGTGAAGACATATTCGGTCGTAGCGCTGAGACCATCGACCAGGAGGGACGCGGTTTCCTTGTCCCCCGCCGTCAGTTCGATGGTCTTCACCGGATCGTCCGAACCGGGAAGAGAGACGGTGACATGGGTCACGTCGAGATAGTCTTCCACATCGGTCGACCACACAAGGAGTGCGCCGTCGACGTAACGCTCCTGGACAGTCAGGTAGAGATTGTCCTTTACGGCGTAGGTCTTGATGGCAAGGTCGTATGCGGCGACCTTGGACGACTGCTTCCGGCCGGATGTCGCCTGTACGGTGAAATAGTAGGTCCTGTCGGCGTCCAGTTTCTTGATGTACGGGACGTTCGACGGGGAAACCGTCTCGGTGAGATAGGTCTGCGTCATGTTCGCGTCCGTATAGACGGTGAAGATGTAGCTTTCTGCATCCTTGGACACATCCCAGCTGAACGTGACCACGTCACCGAGCGCGGAGTTGACCCTCGCATTGAGGTTCATCGGCTCCAGGCAGCGGTTCAGGTCGAGCGACGTGATCTCGTCGAACGGTTTGTCACAGGCACTCAGGCCCAGCGCAACCACGAATGCTGCCAGTGCATATTTCAGTAATTTGATCTTTTTCATAAGTAACCTGCGATTAGATGCTGTCGTAGCCATAGTCGTTCTTGATGGAACCCTGGCTGTTGGTCATGGTGTCGTTGAAGATAGGCCAGAACATGTACTGTTCGGGGTTGCGGTAGTAGATACCCTTGATCCGGTCGTAGTAGAAGCCCGTTTTCTTGCCGTCATCATATTTGTTGACATAGCCCGTGGTAATTTCATATCCGCCGGGGATTTCCTCACCCGCTTTCAGGAAGAGGATGTCCAGTGCTTTTTCGTCGGGCGTCAGGGCGTAGCAGATGTCGCCGGTCAGTCCGCTGTACGAACCCTGGAGGTCGCGCAGTTCGAGCATGTCGCCGGCCGCCTCGTCGAGCTTGGTCTTGAGCAGGTTCCAGCGGATCAGGTCAGCCTTGCGGAGGAATTCGCCGCAGAACTCGAGGGCACGTTCGTCCACGATGGCATTGAACATGGCATCCTTGCCGGCGATACCGTTGACATAGGCCTCTGCTTCCTCTTCATGACCGGTATAGGCGCGTCCGCGGACTTCCAGCAGGCAGCTCTTCGCATAATTGAGGTCACCCTCTTCGTTGGCGATCTCGGCGGCCATCAGCAGGATATCGGCATAGCGCATGACCACCGGCTTGATGCCGTCGTCGTTGCCGCCCGAATAAGGCTGGGCATCCATCCATTCGAAGCGGTATTTGCCGAAATACCATTTGGCAATGCCGGCAGGCTCGATCGAATTGTCCTTGTTCCATTTGTAATTGACGCAGCTGACATCGCGACGCTGGTCGTTCGCACCATATTTGAAATACATGGTCGGGACCGGGCCGGCATCGCCACCGCGGGTCACCCCGTTCGAGATGCTGGCGCCTTCCGAAGAAATGGCGAAGGTGAAGTTCCAGCGGCCGCGGCCGGCGCCGAACGGAATCACGTACAAAGTCTCATAGGCAGGGCCTGCAGCGAGGTTGTCCATGTTGTTCTGCTTGTACCAGTAATGCTCGAAATCGTTCTCGAGGCTGGCGGAGCCGGAATTGATAGCGTCTTTCAGATACGAAAGGGCCTTCGGATAAAGCACGCTCTTCTGGAGGTTGGCATCGCTCGAGAGACGGACGGTGCCCAGGTCGCCGGTGCCCACCATGCCGTCGTCAGGACGGATGGCATAGCCCGAAGCCAGCAGCGCGATGCGCGCATAGAGGCCTTCCGCGAAAACCTTGTTGACGCGGTCGGTGCGGGAGGTGGCGTCGGTCTTGCCCGGATAAGGCAGGTACGGGATGGCTTCCTCCAGGTCGCCGAGGATCTGGTTGAAGATCACGTCGCGGCTTTCCTTGGGCATGTAGATGGTCGAGCTCTGCAGCGACTCGAAACGGGCCGGGACATCGCCCCAGGCCTTGACCAGGTCGTAGTAGATCATGGCGCGGAGCGTCAGCGCCTCGCCGAGCAGATAAGCCATATCGGCATTCTCCTCGGGCTTGCCGTATTCACGGATACCCTCGATCACAAGGTTCGCGCGCTCAATGCCCATGTACATCAACGGGAAAGGACCGTTGGAGAGGTTCAGCTGCGCGTTGTTGGGTTCGCACTGGTAGGCGGCGATATCGCTCCTGCCGTCACCCGGTTTATAGGTATTGTACCACTCGACATCCGTGTTGAAACCATACCAGGGCAGGAAACGGCCACGGTAGGAGTTCACCTCACAGAAAGCCTCGGTGATACCGAAAATCGTTCCTTCCGCCAGATCGTAGTTCGAATAGACGGTTGCCGAATCGAAGGAAGAAGGCGATTCCGAATCCAGGAATTTCTCACAGGAAGTGCCGAGAGACAGCAGTGCTACAGCACTGAAAATAGAAAGGAATATCTTTTTCATCGTCTTGGCAAATTAGAACGTTAAGTTGAGACCGGCCACGAAACCGATGCTCTTGGGATAAGCGGAGTAGTCCACGCCCGGAGTCAGCGGGGTAGAGCGGCGGGTGTCGACCTCAGGATCGTAGCCCGAGTATCTGGTCAGGCAGAAGAGATTGGTGCCTGTCACATAGATGCGGGCCTTCTTGATAAATACTTTCCGGGTCAGGGTTTCCGGAAGGGTGTAACCGACGGTCGCGCTCTGGAGGCGGAGGAACGAAGCGTCCTCCACGGCCCAGTCGCTGAACACGGCATTGCCGACGGCCGGCGACCACATGGTCTTGCCGGCGTTGACGCTCTTGAGCTGGGCGGCGTCGGTGATCAGTTCACCGGTGCTCCAGTCGATGTTGGTCCAGCGGTTGTCCACATCCATCATCTCGACGAGGTTGCGGTTGTAGAACTTGCGCGAAGAGGTGAATTCCACCTTGTTGGCGTTGTACACCTGGTTGCCGATCATGAAGTTGAAGTTCGCACCGAAGTCGAAGCCGTAGAGATAGCCGTTCAGCGAGAAACCGCCCGTGAAGTCCGGAGAGGCGTTGCCGATGACCTTGCGGTCGGCCACCGTCACGCGGCCATCGCCGTTGAGGTCCTTCAACTTCATGGCGCCGGGACGGAGGTAGGTGGCGCCGATGACGGCGGAGTTGTCAACGACGCCGCTGTTGAGCACCCATTTGCCGCCGGTGTAGGTGAAGTCGTCGACGGAATAGAAGCCGTCATTGACATAGCCGTACATGTTGCCCAGCGGCTGTCCCACCTGGACGATGTAGTCGTCACCGATTTCGGTGGAAGCCCAGTAGGACTGCGCCGTGATGGACTCCAGGCCGCCGAGGCTCGTGACCACGTTCTTGTTGTACGCGATATTGCCGCCGATGGACAGGGAGAAATTCTTGTTGGAGACCACCGGAGCGCTGAGCGTGAGCTCGAGACCGCGGTTGCGCGTCGAACCGATGTTGCGGTACTGGCTGTCGTAGCCCGAACCGGTGATCGGGAAGTTGATGAGCAGGTCTTTCGTATCGTTCTGGTAAGCCTCGATGCTACCGGAGAGGGCTCCGCGGAAGAAGCTGAAGTCCAGGCCGATGTTGTGCGTATAGGTGGTTTCCCAGGTCAGGTCGGGATTGTTCATCACCTTGCCGGCCATCCAATAGTTGGTGCTCTGGCTCAGCCATGCGGTGGTAGTGGAGGAATACTGCTTGACAAGCAGGCCCGACGGGATGTTGTTGTTACCGGCGGTACCGAAAGAGTAGCGGAGTTTCAGCTGGTCGATCCAGCGGCTGTTCTCCATGAACGGCTCATTGGAAATGGTCCAGGACAGGGCCGCGGAGGGGAAGAAACCCCAGCGGTTGCCGCGGGCGAACTTCGAGGAGCCGTCGGCGCGGAGCGTGACGCCGGCCGAATAGCGGCGCTTGTAGTCATAATTCACGCGACCGAAGAACGACAGCAGCTTGTCGTCCGGGTTATAGTAGTTATTGGTCGAGGAAGGCGTGCCGGAAGACATGAAGTTCCAGGCCATCTGGGCATCGTAGAAGGCCGGCAGGCCGTCCACCATCATCGTGAGCACATTGCTTCTGGTAATGGTCATTTCCTCGCCGAGGAGGGCGGTCAGGTTGTGGTCTTCGCCCAGCAGGTTGCGGAAGTCGTAGTTCAGCGTGTTGGTGTTGCGATACCGGTCGTGGAAAGCTTCCTTGTGCTGGTTCGAAGGCGTGTTGCGGACCGTCGAGTTGTTGGCCACATAGTAGGTGGTCAGGCCATAGAAGCGGTCGTCCATCTGACGGTAGTCTTCGAGGCCGCCGTCGATCTTGAGGTTCAGGTTGTCGATGATCTTCCAGTTGAAGGCGGCGTTGACATTGAGCGTCTTGCGAAGGCGCTGCGAGTCGTTGTCGGACACCGAGAGCAACGGCGGCGCGTTGTCGCCATAGTCCTGTTCTTCGAGGTCACCCTGGATGGTGGACTGGATCGGAATCGGGGAATACGACACGGCGTGTTTCAGACGGCCGTTGCCGGAAGTCGTACCCGTGTCGTTGATGCCGTTGGCGCCGGAACCGCGCACTTTGGTACGGGAGTAGCGCACGTTGACATCGATGCTGGTGTTCTTCGAGGTCTTGAAGTTGCCCTTGAAGTTCAGGTTGTCGCGGATGTAGTTCGAACCGATCATGATGGCCTTGTCACCCATGTGGGCATAGCCGATGGTCCAGTTGTAATGCTCCCCGCTGCCCGAGACGGACAAGTCGGCACTGAAGGTCTCTCCGGCCCTGCCGAAGACGGCGTCCACCCAGTTGTTGCCGGCCAGGCCCGTGTACAGGTCCATGTCGTCGAAAGTGCCGAAATAAGGCTCGTAGTAGGTGCTGACATTGTCGCGGATCATGGCCAGTTCATACTGGAACTTCACGAAATTCTCCGGGTTCATGGCCACGATGGCCTTGGAATTGGCCATCTGCTTGCGACCGTAGTAGGTGTTGAATTTCACGGACACCCGCTCCCCTTTCTCGGCACTCTTGGTCGTGACGATGACGACGCCGTTAGCACCGCGGCTACCATAGATGGCCGTGGAGAAGGCGTCTTTCAGCACGTCGATCGAGGCGATCTCGGAGGAAGCGATGTCGTTGATCGATTCCACCGGGAAACCGTCGACGATGTAGAGCGGGCTGTTGTCCTGCGTGATGGAACCGCCGCCACGGACGCGGATCTTGATGTCTGCATCCGGGTCGCCTTCCGTCGTAACGACGGAGACACCGGCCATCTTGCCGGACAGCGCCTGGCTGACCGTAGTCACAGGCTGTTCTGCGAGCTTCTCGCTGCCCACGGAGGCGACGGAGCCGAGGAGGTCCCGGCGCTTGACGGTGGCATAACCCACCACGACCACCTCGTCGAGGAAGGTCTGGTCGGCAGCCATGACCACGTCAATCTTCGTCCGCCCGTTGATGGCGACCACCTGGTTCGAGAACCCGATGTAGGAGAAGACCAGATTGACTGCATCTGCCGGGACCGAGAGGGAATAGTCGCCATCGATACCGGTAACGGTACCGATCTGCGTTCCCTCCACCATCACGCCTGCGCCGATGAGCGGTTCGCCCGTATCATCGGTCACAACACCCGTGATGGTCGTCTGGGCCGAAACCGACCACGCGACGCCCAAGCAGAGAAGTGCCAGAAAGAGTTTCTTTGCTGGATTTTTCATAGGGTACTTGCTTAAATGATTAAATAATTGGTTATTAATTAGTTATCTATATAATATCTTTCACCAGATAATGGAGATACATTTCCAGGTTGGTGTAGCGGCCATATTTGTCGAGGGTCTTGGCCACGCCGTCGGACGCCTGGTTCTTGTCGAGGCCGGCGGCCTCTTCAAACCAGTCGGGCATGCCGTCGCCATCGCTGTCTTTCGTCTTGGCGAGTTCTTCCGCCGTCGCCGTATAGGACGGCCAGCCGCCCACGTCTTCCTGCGAATCGATGATGCCGTTGGTGGAGCCGTTGCTTCCCTTCCCCGACCAGGTGCCCTTGCGTACCTCGTCGGCGATGCGGGCGTCCACCTTGTCGCGCGACAGGCTGGCCCCGACGCGGGACAGCACAGCCGCATAGGCATCGGCAGCCGTCTGGACAGTCAACTTGCTGCCATTCGCGCTGATGTCGAAACGCGTGTCCGCCTTGATGACGGAAACATCCACGGAAGTCTTCGGCTGGATGCCCTGCCAGTTGTCAGCATTGACACCGGCGATCAAGTCGGCATAGCTGGCATCGGCCACCTGTCCGTCGAAATGATTGCCCGCCACATAGAATTTTCCCCAGATATTCGCCGGATTCTTGTCATCGCTCGAAGACCCGGACACATAGGGCTGGAAGATGCGGTTGACCAGCGCTTTCTTGGTCACGGTCGAAGCGCCCGGCTTGTAGTAGTTGTTGATGAAATTGTAGGAGCCGCCCTCGCCGGCATAGCCGCCGTCGGTCGGACCCCAGTTGTAGAACACGTTGTTGGCCAGCTCCACCTGCTCGATCTCAGGTTGTCCCGTATACCGGCTGCCGCACAGGCGGGGCGTGCGGGACGAATGATGTGCCAGCAGGTTGTGGTGGAATGTCGCCTTGTGGCCACCCCAGATGCCAGCGTATCCGTGCGCACCCTTGGGATGCTTGGAGTTGTTGAGGCTTTCGCTGAGGATGCACCACTGCATCGTGAAGTTTTCGTTGTCGTAGAAAGAAGCACATTCGTCCATGCACCAGCTCATGGAGCAGTGGTCCAGGATGATATTGGCGTGGTTGCGGCCCCAGATGCAGTCTTCCTGCCCGGAGACCTTGTCTCCCAGCCGGAAACGCACGAAACGGATGATCACGTTGTCGGCATTGTTCTGTACGGAATAATTGGCCAGGCAGATGCCGGCGCCCGGCGCCGTCTGTCCGGCGATGGTCACATCTCCCTTCGAGATGGTCAGCCCGGATTTGAGTTCGATGATGCCCGCCACGTCGAAGACGATGGTCCGGGTCCCGGACTGGGCCAGCGCATGCCGCAGCGAGCCTTTGTTATTGTTGTCTTCGAGGGTCGTGACATGATAGACCGTACCGGCACGGCCACCTGTGGTGAACATGCCGCATCCTTCCGCGCCGGGGAAGGCCCGGGCCTTGCCGTCTTCCTCTGCGACCGGGATCTTGAAATCTTCATATTGTAGCCCGGACGGAGTCGGAGGCTGCGGCGGTTCGGGTTCCGCTTCGGTGGACGCCGTCACGACCGGGGACCATGCCGAAGACAACGTGCCGGCAAGGCTGCGGACGGAAAAGCCATAGCTCGTTCCGGCCGTCAGGTTGGAAACCGTCACGTTCCGGCCGCCGGCCTGGCCCGTCTGGACCTGGGTACTCCCCTGCTGTAATTTCCATTCATAGGAAGTGGCGCCGGACACCGGCGACCACTGGAAGGTCAACGTATTCTGCGTGGCGCTGTGCAAAACGATTCCGGAAGGAACCGCCGGGGCCACCGGATCCGGTTCGGGATCCGGGTGCTCACAACAGTTCGCCCCCAGGCACAGCGCCAGCAGGACGCACCAATTTAACCTGATAACGCTCATATCCGTTCGTATTCTAGCGCAGCCCAGATCAGCGGGCCGATGCCCTTGGGATCGTTGCTGCGTATTTTTTCGTTGATGTAATAATCATAGTCGCCGCGGCGGTTCTCCTTGCCGCCCAGGCCTGCCACTTCGCAGCACTGGTTGAGGTTCACCAGGCCGTCCTCGCGGGTCACGAAGGTCTTCAGGAGTTTCTCATACGACGCTCTGGCATAGGACAGGCAGTCCAGGTATCCCAGCCTGCAGCCCTTGAGCATCGCATAGACGAACATGGCACTGCAGGTCGCTTCCACATAATTACCTTCGGCGCCCGGACGGTCGAGGACCTGGTACCACATGCCGGTTTCAGGATCGGCATAGTCCGGAAGCCTGTCCACGATGCCACGGAAAACCGCCAGCATCTCATCCCTGCCCGGTGAATCTTCCGGCAGCACGGGCAACACGTCGGCCAACGCCATCATATACCATCCCAGCGCCCGGCCCCAGGCATGGTCGGACTGTCCCGTCACAGGATCGCACCAGAACATCTTGTGCGAAGCGTCCCAGGCGTGCCTGTACAGGCCCGTAGACGGATCGAAGGTATGCTCCGCCACTGTCAGGAAGTGATGCGCGATATCGGCGAAATTGCGTCCTTTCAGGCTGTCGGGCACGAAACGGGCTGTGTATTCGGCATAGAATGGCTGGGCCATGTAAAGGCCGTCAAGCCACATCTGGTCGGGATAGGCCTGTTTGTGCCAGAAGCCCCCTTCCGGCGTGCGGGGCTGTTCCAGGACCTGTTCATAGAGCCGGTCCATGGCCAGGCGGTATTTTTCCCTGCCCGTGATGTCATACAGCTGAAACAGGGTCCGGCCGGGGCAGACATGGTCGGTGGAATAGTTGGATTTCTTGTAGTTGGCGCCGATCTTGCCATCGTCTGCGATAATGGCGTCATACCACGCGTCGACATAGTTCAAGATCGTGTCGCGCCCTGCGAATCCGTCATGCCGGCCTTGACCCGGCATCTCATACACGTCGAGGAATGCCTTCAGTTCCAATCCGGTCGTATAGTTCCATTTGAGTTTCCCCTCGAGGCCGTCGATATAGGCGGCCGTGGGGTTGCGCTGCATCTCGCTGCGGACCACCTCCACAGACAGCGGAGCCTTGTCCCGGCAGGAAGACAAGGCAGACACCGTCAGGACGGTTGTCAGGATCACTGATAGTGTTCGTATCATTTGTTGTCGTAAGGGTTCCAAACAATGCCGTCCTGCGGCTGGTACATCACTTTTTCAAAAGTATATTCGGCGGCCTGGCGGTCGGTGAGCTGGTACGACCATTTCACGCGCGGGCCGCGGGCACCGGGACCATAGTTCTGATATTCCGCGTAATAGGAGTTCTTCTTGGTATCGGGCTTGCCTTCCTTCTCCCAGTCGTGCCAGCCTTCCGGCAGGATGTGGGGGCCGAGTTCGCAGTGGATGAACACCGTCTTGGCGTAAGCGCCCCAGGGGCGGCCCAGATAGCATTTGTCGATGCCCGGATCGGCCGTCAGCCTGCAGTCCTTGAAGACATAGCCGTATTTCTGGCCCTGGAAGGTCGAGGCGGCGGTCACATAACTGTTCTTCTTGCTGTGGATCGTGCAGTTCTCGAAGTAGCAGATGCTGGGGCCGAAGATGAAGTCGGTCGTGCCTTCGATGTAGCAGTCCAGGTAATAGTTGCGCTTCACGCCACCGTCCTTGCCGTAGCGGCCGTAGGTGTAGAGCGTATCCTGGTTGCCGATGAAGCGGCATTTGTGGAAGAAGAGGAAATCGCCGTCGGTGAACACGGCCACGGCCTGTCCGATGGTCTTTCCCTCCCCTGCCGTATTCTCGAACGTCAGGTTCTCGAAGGTGACGTAGCTCGAATGCACGTACATCGTCGCGCTGCCGCTGGTCCCCACCTTGTAGTCAAAGCCGGGCCAGATCTGCTCGGCGTATTTGCCCCAGGTGATAACCGTGTTCTCCGCATCCTCGCCGGTCAGATGCAGGCGGAATTTGTTGTGCGGGATGGTGACCATCTCGTGATAGACGCCCTTGCGGATATAGATTGAAGTAATATGGCCATGGCTGTAGTCAGGGCATGCGTCGATGGCTTCCTGCACGGTGAAATAGTCCCCGTGGCCGTCAGGCGAGACCACGATGTCATAGCGGACCAGGTGCTGTGCCATGTCGGGCAGCTGCTTCCGGATCAGGCCGCACACGATCTCGGTGACCTTGCGGGCGCCGGAAGCCATGGTGTGCGTATTGTCTTCCTTGCCCTGCGGCGCGCACGCATACCGGCCGGGGGCCAGGTGCATGAAATACGGGCGGGAGGCCTCGTCACCCAGACCTTCGATCCAGTCGAGCGTGGCTGTCGTGACGTCCAGCACCGGAACACCGAATTCGGCAGCCACCTGCTTCATGGCTTCGGGATAGTCGCCATGGCAGTTGCGGTCGAGCTTTCCGTCCTTGAACCAACGGCGGGCCACCGGGGTCAGCAGCACGGGCTTGCAGCCCGCTTCGAGCGCGGTGCGGACAAAGGTGCGGAGATTCTCCTGATAAGCACCAAAAGGAGCAGCATAGCGCTCGGGGTCATCCTGTTTCGCATCGTTGTGACCGAACTGGATGAACACCCAGTCACCCGGCTTCAGATTTTCCTTGACCTGGTCCCAGAGGCCGCGGTCGATGAAACTCTTCGTGCTGCGGCCGTTCTGGGCGTAGTTCCGGACCAGCATGTCACCGTCGAGGAAGTTCTGGAACATCATGCCCCATCCCCGCTCGGGATTGCCATTTGAAAGGTCTTTCTCGGCCATCGTGGAATCTCCCATCAGATGGACGGTAGTAAAAGAACTGGCCAGAAGCCAGAGCGCCACAAGCGCCAATATACTTGACAATCGTTTCATAATCTACTTGTCATTCCGGGCTTGCCCCGGAATCTCCATTCCATTCACAAAAACCTTTTCAAACGTTACATTCTCCGCAAAATGGACTTCTACGTCCTTATTTGACGTGAACGAACTGTTGTGGAAATCCACGTTCCGTACCGGCATTTCCGGAAGGCCATTGATGAAAACGGCCTGGTCGCAGCCAGCGCAGATGATGTCCGACACATGGATGTCCCGGAATTCGGGCGTGGTCTCGTCGACCGGCTGCACATCGCCCTTCGCATCGGGATCCATGTCCGTTGCGGCGACGCCGGCATAATACAGGTTGAAGATCACGCCATACGTGACGATGTCCTTCATGTAGATATGGTCGCACCAGATATCCTTCACGACCCCACCGCGGCCACGGGTGCTCTTGAAGCGGAGACCCACGTCGGTGCCGATGAAACGGCAGTCCGTCACGCGGATGTTCTCCACGCCGCCCGACATCTCGCTGCCCACCACGAAGCCTCCGTGGCCATGGTAGACGGTACAGTCCGCGATGATGAGGTTCCTGCACTTGCGCGCATGGCGCCGGCCGTCGGCGTCCTTGCCGCTCTTGATGCAGATGGCGTCGTCACCAACGTCGAAAGAGCTTCCCGTGAGCAGCACGTTCTCGCATGCTTCGATGTCGATGCCGTCGCCGTTGGCGGACCAGTGAGGGTTGCGGACGGTGATGTCGCGAATCGTCACGTCACGGCACCACAGCGGGTGGAGGTTCCAGCAGGGGGAATTCTGGAAAGTACATTCTTCTAATAATACACGCTCGCACGCGCGCAAGGAAACGAGCACGGGCCGGAGGAAAGTCTTGATCTCATTCTCGTCAAGCGACGGGTCGGGAAAATTGAGTGAGCCGGCCGTGGCGCGGGCTTTCGCATATCCTTCATCCGGATACCAGACCTTTCCGTCTTCGGAAAGCACGCCGCCGCGCTTCAGGACGACCTTCCACTGGTCGGAAGAAACCTTGCGTTTCTTGACTTCCCGCCAGGCGTCTCCGCTTCCGTCGATGATGCCGCCGCCCGTGATGGCGATGTCGTGCGCACCTTCAGCATGGATAGGCGACAGGCAACGGCGCACGTCCAGGCCTTCAAAATTGGTGTCGATGATCGGATACAGGTCCTGGTCGGTACTGAAGACGATCACGGCATTGCGGTCTACATGCAGCTCGATATGGCTCTGGAGGCCGATAGGCCCCGTCAGCCAGATGCCTGCCGGTACGTCAAGCCGGCCGCCACCGAGCCCGGAAAGATGGGCGATGGCAGCCGCGAAAGCATCCGTGTTCATAAAAACACCGTCACCCACGCCGCCGAAATCGGTCAGCGAGACCGAACGGGCAGGAATCGAGGGCAGTGAAACCCTGGGCATCTCAAAGGGGAGGTCCCGGTAGTACACATCCATGTCGGGGCCCGAAACGCCCTTGCAGGTGGCTGCAAGGGCGATAGCGGCGAAAAGGGCGGCGATTTTTTTCATCATTTTGCAATATAGCATTGTTCGTTCCGGTACAAATGTAAGTAAATATTTTTGAATTCCGTGCACGGTAACGGAAATAATTTTCAACAATTTACTGTTAAAAAATATGAATCGGATAAATATTCTCGTTATCGGGCACGATTATTTTGTTCGTTTGCATTTTTTTATGTACACTTGCATTCGAAAACGACAATCATGGCCAAGAAGGAAACGATCACCATCCTCGATATCGCCCGCCACACCGGTTTATCAAAAGGCACGGTGGACCGGGTGCTGCACAATCGCGGCGAGGTGTCCAAAAAGAGCCACGAAAAAGTGATGCGGGCTATCGAAGAGCTCGGCTACGAGCCCAACGTCTACGCCTCACTCCTGGCCCGGAGCCAGGACCTGACGGTCGGCCTGCTCGTTCCGGCGGCCGAGCCGGGCTCGTTCTGGGAGCTGGTCTCTGCCGGAGCTGGCAAGACGGCCGGCAGCGTCGAGACCTTCGGCCTTTCTCCCCGCCTGTTCACCTACGACCAGTACGACATCGATTCTTTCCTGGATGCCTGCCGACAGCTTCTGGAAGCCCGTCCGGCCGGCGTGGTCATCGCCCCGCTCTTCCAGGAAGAGACCAACCGCTTCGCCCGGGAACTGGAGTCAGGCGGCATCCCCTACGTGTTCATCGATTCCAAGCCCGACACCCTCGGGCACCTTGCCTATTTCGGCATGCCCCCCTACCAGAGCGGCTACCTGTGCGCCGACCAGCTGACGGGCGGGCAGGACATTCCCAGTGCGCTCATCGTCCGCATCCGGCGCGACCGTGACAGTCGTTCCGACCCTACGCTCAACCGGCGCGCCGGTTTCATGGACTATATGGAACAATATTGTCCGGAATGCCCGGTCTTCCACCTGTTCATCGACCCGAACGACCCCGCCGGCATCGACCGTGCGCTCGACGCATGGTTCGGACTTCATCCCGACGTCCGGCATATCGTCATGCTCAATTCACGCATCCATCTCCTTGTCCCCTGGCTGGAAAGACATCCCGACCGGCGACGACGTGTCGTCGGTTTCGACAACCTGCGCGCCAACATGGACGCCCTGCGGCGCGGCACCGTCACCTGCCTGATCGCGCAGCATCCGGAAGAACAGATGCGGCAGGCCATCGAGGCCCTGGCAGACTACATCCTGCGCAAGAAACTGCCCGAAAACAAGGACAATTTCATGCACATGGACATCCTTACGCGTTTCAACGTGGATTATTATTGATTGTCAGATCAAGAATGTCGAGCCAACCGGCGTCATTCTTCGGCGCAGGCCGGTTGCAGAAAAACCCGAACTTGGCACCGATCCAACTTTCCGGCCTGGCCTTGAACGGAAAATCCAGCCGCTTGTAATGCTCGCCGTCCAGGCTGTAGAAGAAATAGCACATAGCTTCCGGAACCGGCGTATCCGTCGGCCATGCGCGCACCTCCAGGCGCACCCACAGCGTCACCTCCCGACTGTCATCATATGGGAAGAACGCCAATTCCGGGCCCTTCCCCATTTGTCTTCCGGACGCTTCGAGACAGTCGAAACTGCACAGGGTCGCACCCGATTCTCCATCCGTGAGCAGGAAACCCGCCATATCGTCGCCCGATACGAGAAAGCCGGCCGTCTCACCCCGTACGTCCAGCTGCGGATTGGGATGGAAACAAAGACGGGCAGACACAGAAAACCGCTCGGCAGTAAATTTATGCAGCAGCAGATTAGGACAGTTCCAGAGGTCATCGCCTGAAGCTTGTACGACCGAATACAGCCGGATTCCGCCTCCCGGCAAGGCGTAATGCCAATACGGCGACGGAACCGCCGGATACTGCCACTCCATGGGCAGGCCGTAGGGTCCTTGCGATACCCGGTCGGGTCGTGCCTGGCGCTGGTCGTCATTCCGGACCTGACCCGGAATCACGCGATAAGGAGCGGGCCAGGATGCAACCGGCTGCCCCACCCCGTCGCCATCCGGGTCTTCACCGATCAGCGGCCATCCATCTTCCCGCCAGGTCATCGGCTGCAAATGTACGATGCGGCCGTAAGCGCCTTTGTCCTGAAAATGGAGGAACCAGCTTTCGCCCGAAGGTGTTTCCACCCATCCGCCCTGGTGGGGCCCGTTGATGGTGCCCTCGGCAGCAGCCATCACGATGCGTTCTTCATAGGGGCCGAAGGGGTCGTTCGCCCTGAGGACCGTCTGCCAGCCGGTCGAAACGCCGCCGGCCGGAGCGAAGATATAATAGAGGCCGTTCCGTCGGTAGAATTTGGTTCCTTCGATGGTCGGCTGGGTCCTGTGACCGTCAAAGACGATGCAGGAAGGTCCGAGCAAGTGCGTGCCGTCCGGCGACATGGGCGCGACGAAAATGATGCTCTTGAGCCCGGCCCGGGAACCGGCCGCCGCGTGTGAAAGCCATGCCCTGCCGTCTTCGTCCCAAAGCGGACAGGGATCGATGAAGCCCTTGGCCTTCACTACCCAGACAGGATCTTCCCAGCGGCCACACGGATCCTGCGTCTTGACCATGAAGATGCCCCGGTCGGGATCCCCGCAGAAAATATAGAACCAGCCTTCATGGAATCGGATGGCAGGTGCCCACACGCCGTTACCGTGTTGCACGCTTTTATGAAAAACCTCCCTGTCCCCATCCCAATCCGGTCCGGGATAGTCCGTCAGCGCCGACCCGACAAGCGTCCAATGGACCAGATCCCGGGAATGCAGGATCGGCAGGCCCGGAAAGCAGTTGAACGACGAAGCCGTCATATAGTAGTCATCTCCAACCCGGCAGACATCCGGATCACTATAGTCCATATGCAGCACAGGATTGACATAACGCTCCTGCGCGACGAGGACGAAAGCCAGCGACAGGAGTATCGTGGTCAGGACGGAACGTTTCATGAAGAAGGGCTGTTTTTACAAAGTTAAAGAAAAAACGTATCTTTGCATTCCTTTCCGCAAAAAAAGGAACACTACTGACCTGAACTAAATGAAAATATTATTCGTCATCAATAATTATTATATTCGGGGCAACGGGCTGTCCGCTTCCGCAAGGAGGACGGTTCGAGAGCTGAAAGCCGCCGGTGAAGACGTCCGCGTCCTGAGCGGCTGCGACCCTTCCAAGCCCGGCCAACATCCCGATTTCCCACTCAAAGAATATCATTTCCCCTTCCTGCAGCCCATCATCCTCTCCCAGGGCTTTTGCTATGCAGACGGCGACCCGAAGGTCATCGAGAAAGCCATCAGATGGGCGGATGTCGTGCACCTGGAGGAAAATTTCGTACTGCAGTACAAAGCCATCCGCATCGCCCGAAAACTGGGCAAGCCCCTGACGGCCACCTTTCACCTCTTTCCGGAAAACATTCTTTCCTCGCTGGGCATGGCCCATTCCAAACTGGCGAATCAACTCCTGCTGAATGCTTGGCGGAAACATATCTACAGCGCTTGTTCCATCATCCAGTGTCCTTCTCATAAAGTGAAGGAACGGCTGGAAAGGAATCACTTCCCTTCGGAACTGCGCGTCATTTCGAACGGCCTTGTTCCGGAATCCTGTCTGCGTCCCGACCTGCCGCCGGCCGACTACCTGGACCCCGAACGTCCGCTTGAAGTCGTCTGTATCGGTCGCCTGTCCGTAGAAAAAGATCAGATTACGCTGATTAAGGCCATTCCACAGTGTAAAATGGCGCGTCGCATCCACCTGACTTTCGCCGGCATCGGTCCCAAAGAGAAAATGATCCGGCGAAAAGCCCGGAAGCTGTACGACGATGGCATTGTCGGCTATGAGCCCAGCTTCGTCTTTCTGGACCACGACGGACTGCGAAGGCTGGCGGCCAAAGCGGACCTTTGCGTCCACTGTGCCGTCCTGGAAATCGAAGGTCTGTCCATCATGGAAGCGATGCAGGAGGCCGCAGTCCCCGTCATCGCTGACGGCCCTTACACGGGTACTACCCAGTTTGCACTGGACGGACGTTCCTTGTTCCCCGCCCGTGACGCAGCAACCCTGGCCAGACGCCTTGACGACTGGCTCTCCATTCCGGAAGAACGGTGGGAGGAAGGCAAACGATACGCCGCTTCCATGAAAAAATACGACATCTCCAAATCTGTCGAACAGTTGATCGCCATGTTCCGCGATGCCACGAACCGTCAAAGCCATGTGGAAGAAACCGCATAACTGGCTGATTGCCGCCGCAGCCCTGCTGATCATCGTCCTGCTTGGAATGGATGTATGCCATGCCGTCAATCCGGATACCGGCGTCCTCTACACAGTCCGTTTCAAAGACAGACTGATCTACATCGTTTTCATCGTCTTGTCGTTTTTCATTTCCGACGTAGCGCTGCTCTCGGCCAAACAGCCTTTCTATCAGGTATTCCTGTGCATCACCAACGCCATCGTGCTGCTGGGGTTCCAGATCTGGATCTTCGTGGATTTCTTTACCACGAAACTTCCTTCCGGCCTGAAAATGTCAACGGTCTATTCGCTGTCAATCGGCAGCATCTTCCCCTTGATCGCCATCGTATTGCTGGTCATCGCCGTCCGCCTCGCCGCCAACGAAGGCACCGCCCAGCGCATTGCAAGGGCGTTCGAGAAAACTCGCAAATAATCCCGCGCCAGTACGCGCCAACAGGCGCTCCGATTCAGTTATCCGCGCAAAGCCGGTTGATGAAGTTGAAGATCACCAGCGTGCGTTTGCGCAGGAGCGGATAGTCGATGATGGCGGGGGTGTCGCTCTTCTTGAGGGTGTGCTGGTGGAATGCGGAGGTGAAAAGGACGGCGGGGATGCCGGCGCGGACGAAGGGATGCTGGTCGGATGTCGTGTACATCATCTTCGAGAAATTGGGGCTGCCATAGAACGTCAGGTCCAGGTCGAGCTTGTAGGCGGCCCGGCGGCAGAGATAGGAAAGGTACCCCTGATAGGACTCCGGCAGGGTGTTCTCCCCGATGGCGAACAGATATTCCCGGTTGCTGTGCGGCGGGACCAGGTCCGTGCCCAGCATGTCCATGTTGACCATCGCCTTGATCCTGTCGCGGGGAACAGGACAGTGCCGTACGAACCAGCGGCTGCCGGCCAGGCCTAGTTCTTTACCGTCGAAAGCCACGAAAACCAGGTTCTTGCGCGGGCCGGCGCCGTCGGCTTTCATGGCACAGAACATCCGTGCAAGCGACAGCAGGGCCGTCACGCCGGACGCATTGTCGTCCGCACCCGGATAGATGGTGTGGCCCAGCCGCCCCAGGTGGTCGTAGTGTGCACCGATGACGATGTATTCATCGCTGGGAATACTGGCGGGCAGCAGGCCCACGACGTTGCGGATGGCGATGGAATCCTCATGGCGGAAACTCTGCGTATAGGCCCAGTCCAGGGGCTTGAGTCCCATCGCCCGGAACTGCTCTACCAGATAATGCTCAGCCAGGAATTTCCCGGACGTGCCGGAGGCCCGGCCTTCGGTCATTTCGTCGGCCAGCTGCTCAAGCGTCCGCTTCTGATCCTGCGTGGAGACCAGGTTCTCATAGGGCCTGAGGCTTTGTGCCCCGGCTTCTTCCTGTCCGGCAAGGAACAGAAAAAGGAAGGTCAGGAGCAGAATGGCACAACTTTTTCTCATTTAGTTTCAAATGACCTGCAAAAATAGTATTTTTGCGAAGATGTTCAAACGCGGCTTCGCTTTTCTTGTGCTGCTGTGGCTTTCCGTGACCGCCGCACATGCACAATACGATCTCGACCACTTCTATTACAGCGGCCGGCAATTGCTCATTGACGGCAAGTATGCCCAGGCCATCGAGCAGTTCAACGTGCTGGCCCGCCTCGACAGCACCGTGTACGAAGCCTATTTCTTCCGGGGCATCGCCAAATACAACCTGGGCGACTTCGTGGGTGCCCAGCGCGACTTCGACCGGACCTTGCACTTCAATCCCATCTACACCCCGGCCTATCACTACCGGGCCATCGCCCTGAGCCGTACCGGCAAATACGACCTGGCGCTCAAGGACCTTGAAGAGGCCGTGGACCTGCGCCCGAGCTACACCGACCTGTATTTCAGCCGCGGCGTGACCTATTTCCTCTCGCAGCAGTTCGAAAAGGCGGTTCAGGATTTCAATACCTTCATCCGCAAATCCCCCCGCGAAGCCAATGCCTACCTGAACCGCGGTGCCTGCTACCTTTACCTGAAAGACACCGTGCGGGCGCTGGAAGACTACAACAAGGCCATCTCGCTTAACCGCTATGATCCGGAAGGCTACGTCCGCCGTTCCCGCGTGTATGCCATGCAGGAACGCACGGAAGAAGCCATCGAAGACCTGGATACGGCCATCCGCATCGACAGCACCAACACCTTTGCCTTCTTCAACCGGGCCATCCTGAAATACGACCAGAAAGACATTTCCGGCGCCCTGGCCGACCTCGACCGGGTGCTGGACGAGGAACCCGGCAATGCCCTGACACTTTACAACCGGGCGCTCATCTATTCCCAGGTCGGCGACTACCGGGCCGCCCTCGACGACTACGACCGCGTGCTCAACATCAATCCGAACAACGTGCTGGCCTATTTCAACCGGGCCGCCGTCTTCATGGAGCTGGGCCGCTACCGCGAGGCCATGGATGACTATTCCCAGGCCATCAACCTGTATCCTGATTTCGCCAAGGCCTACATGAACCGGTCCTACGCCAAGAGCCAGCTTGGACAGTACAACTCGGCCAAGCAGGACTACGACATAGCACAAAAGAAAGTACGTGAGTATCAGGCGCTCACCTCGGATTCTACGGGCCATGCCGCCTTTGCCGACACCGCCCGCAAATACGACCGCCTGCTGGCACTCGATGCCGAATTCGCCAAGAAGGATTTCGACAACGAACTGCTGCAATACCGTGACGTGGACATCCGTCTCAAACCGCTGTACAAGGTGCAGCCCGCCGATTCGGTAAGCGGTTTTTCATCCATCGCCCGGAAGTTCGAGGATGAAGTCCTCGACAATTTCATTGCCCAGAGCCCGCTGGCCGTGAAGTTTGCCGCCGACGGACGGACGCACATCCGCGACGGGGCCCGTGTCCGCGAAGAAGTAACCCGCCGGATGCGGCAGGACCGCAGCAGCGACAATCTTTTCGTCCGCGCGCTGGTGGAGGCGGAAAACAACCAGTTCAACACCGCGCTGGTGTGCTACGACGAGGCCATCGAGAAATCGCCGGAGACCTTCTTCTACTATATCAACCGCGGCGCCCTGCAGGCGGAGATGATCGATTTCATCTCATCGATGGAGAACAACGTGCAGGTATTGACCCTCGACAATGCCAAGACCGTCAAGACCCGCGTGCAGGACCAGGTGACCCGCAGTTACGACTACACGCCCGCCATCCACGACATGACGAGGGCGGCCGCCATCAATCCCGGATTCCCGTACACCTACTATAATCTCGGAAACCTCTACTGCCTTTCGAACGACCTGCCTGAGGCCATCGTGCAATATAGCCGGGCCATCGACATCTATCCCTATATCGGCGAGGCGTTCTATAACCGTGGCCTCGTTCTTATCTATTTGAAAGACAAAGAGAAAGGTTGCATCGACCTGAGTACGGCAGGTGAGCTGGGCATTCAGGACGCTTACAGCGTCATCAAGAAATATTGTAAAACCGAAGAAGAATTATAAATACCATGTGGCTTTGGGCAGCGGTAGGATCCGCAATTCTGCTGGGTATCTACGACGTATTCAAGAAGCAGGCGTCGACACGCAACGACGTGCTCCATATCCTTTTGTTCTGCACGGCGCTTTCCACGTTGATTCTCTCCCCTTTTATCCTGACCTCCGCCTTTGGCTGGCAATGGCTGGAAGGAACCAATTTCAATGCATCTCCCGGCTCGGTGCATGACCATCTGCTGGTCGTGCTCAAGGCCTTTATCGTCTCAATCTCCTGGATTACTGGCTTGATGGGCCTCAAGAACCTGCCCATCACCACCGCCGGCACCATCAAGACTTCCAGGCCTGTATTCGTACTTCTGGGCTCGATCCTGATCTTCGGCGAGCACCTGAACCTCTGGCAGTGGGTGGCCGTCATCCTGGCCTTTGCCGCCCTCTGGATGCTGGGACACACCAGCAAGCGTGAAGGCTTTGACTTCGTGCGCAACAAATGGGTCATCCTCATGTGGGTGTCGGTGTTCTCGGGGGTGGCCAGTGCCCTGCTCGACAAGCATCTCATGTCCTCCATGCAGCCTATGTTCGTGCAGGGATGGTGCAATTTCTACATTACCCTCATTCTGGCGGTCATCCTGCTGGTCATGCGATTCAGCGGCAGTTCTTCGTACCAGCCCTACAAGCACGACTGGCTGATCCTGCTGATCGCCCTGTTCATCACCTGGTCGGATTTCCTGTATTTCCTGTCGCTGAGCGGTGAGGGCGCCATGCTTTCCGTCGTCTCGATCCTGCGCCGCAGTTCGGTGATCATCACATTCATCTGCGGAGCTATCTTCTTTAAGGAGAAGAATCTCAAGTCCAAGGGTCTTGCCTTGCTGATCCTGCTGGCAGCGATGATTATTCTGGTGCTGGCGAGCTGATGAGCGCCGGCACGATTAAACCAAGACTATGAAACGTTTTCTTTTCTTCCTTTGCCTGACGGTCCTGGCTGTTGCCTGCAGCCCGCGTGAACAGGTGGTTACGGTGCCGGATGGCATCGAAGACAATTTGTACCGCTTCGGGGTGAACACCAGCCCCTACGAGTATTTCCACGTGGCGGAAACGCCAGTTCCGAACGGGTACAAGCCGTTCTATATCAGCCACTACGGGCGGCATGGGGCGCGCAGCGACTGGGGCTATGCATACGGAAAGGTCGTGGAAGCGTTTACCAAGGCGCACGAGGCCGATGTGCTGAGCGAGGAAGGAGAGCGGGCGTTCCGCCAGGTTCAGGCGATTTACGACCTGCACAATAACATGAACGGCCGCCTGACGCCGCGCGGCGCGCGGGAACACCGGCAGATCGCCCATCGCATGTACGGCAAATACAAAGATGTTTTCCGCAGCGGCAGCCGCCATGTCCGCGCCGTTTCGAGCACTTCGCCACGCTGCCTGGTCAGCATGGCCGCCTTCACCGGCGAGTTGCTGTCGCAAGACCCTGCGCTCGACCTCAGCTGGGATACCGGCGAGGAGTTCATGAAATACCTCAGCAGCGGCGATCCCGAAGACGTGACGAAAGAAGCCTACAAGATCATCGGGGAGTTCGTTTCCGGCCATAAAGCCGATACGGCCTATTTCGCCGAACGCGTTTTCTCCGATGTCGATGCCGGCCGGGAGGCCGTGGGCGGCTCTGTCGAGGATCTGATGTCCGGCACCCTCTCCTTCGCAGCCGTCAGCGGCTCGTTCGACCAGGACCAGACCCTGATCGACCTGTTCAACGTGGAAGACCTGAAGCAATATGCGCGGATGATTTCCCTGAACCTCTTCCTCCGTCAGTGCAACAGCGCTGAGTTCGGCGACCGCCGCATGGCAGTCCCGGAAGTGGAAGCTCTGGTACACGATTTAATCGGGAAGGCAGACGAGGCGATTGCGAACGGTGACTGCGTCGCAGACCTTCGTTTCGGCCACGACTGGCACCTGCTGGCCTTCTGCTCCCGGATTGGCGTGAAGGGCATCGGCGAGCGCCTGACGAAAGACGAGGCACCGGACTGGCCCGCCTGGCAATACACGCCCTTCGCCGGCAACTTTCAGATGGTCTTCTACCGGAACCCGGCAGGCAAGGTGCTGGTCAAATGCTTCATCAACGAACGCGAAGCCACCCTCCTCGGCCTTCCCGACGGCCCGTACTACGACTGGGAGGAAGTCAAGAAAGCATGGGTCAATCCCTGATCTTCACGGTCTATTCCTCGCAGTAAATCTTATCGTTGAAGAGAGAGAGCCTCGACAGGGTCGGGCAGGAAAGGGATTGGTCGATGGTCAGGCGGAGGGCCGTGGCAGTGACGGTGGGAGTCAGGACGATGCGCTTGTAGCCGACGGTGGTTTCGCGGGCGATCTGCCGCCAGTCACCTTCCGGCGTCAGGATGTCGATGTGGAAGGCGGCGATGCGCTGGCCCAGAGGAATGTATTCCTGCAGCATGACCCGGTTGAAGGTACGGGGCTCCGGAAACGTGAGCATCAGCGTACCGGTCGTCTGTCCGTCAGGCAGAGCCCAATAATGGTCGTATTCCGGTGAGAGGATATTGGCAGGAATGAATCGCCTGCCCCGGGAATCGCCCGAGACGGAAGCACCGGACGCCAGATCGATGGCGAAGATGTCATCGAGCGCCGCCCGGAACTTCAGGAGCCGCAACGAGTCCACGGCGTCGATGCGGCCGCGGGTATCCGGCGGGACATTGAGCAGGAGTAGCGAGTTGCGGCCGACACTTTCATAGTATATCTTCAGCAATTCCCGCACGCTTTTCACCCGGTCCGTTTCGGATGCACGCCAGAACCAGCCCGGCCGGATCGAGACGTCGGTCTCGGCGGCCGCCCAGTGCGAAGCACCCGGCGTTCCGCCGTTCAGCACCTCGACCGGCGGGCTCCCCGCCCCCGGCTCGAATCCTTCCACTTCCAGCGTCGACCAGTTGGTACGGCCGGCACACCCGGCCTCGTTGCCCACCCAGCGGCAGCCCGGTCCCACATCGCTGAAAATCACGGCATCCGGCTGCAGACGATGCACAGTGGCATTGAACAACGGCCAGTCGTACACCTGCCGGCGCCCCGTGGGGCCCTCCCCGCAGGCACCGTCGAACCACTGCTCGAAAACAGGTCCATACGCACCGCCGAGAACGCTTTCCAGCGTCCGGACGAAAGCGCCATTGTATGCCGGTGTGCCATAGCGTGGATCGTTGCGGTCCCAGGGCGAAATGTAGACGCCGAACTTGAGCCCGTCTGCCGAACAGGCATCTGAGAGCTCACGCAGCACATCGCCGTTCCCCTCCCGCCAGGCACTCTGAGCGACCGTATGCAAGCTCTCCGGCGAAGGCCAGAGGCAGAAGCCGTCGTGGTGTTTCGCCGTGATAATCACGCCCTTGAAACCCGCAGCTCGCGCCACGGCCGTCCACTGCCGGCAATCCAGGTCCGTAGGGCAGAAGATATCTTCCGGTTCAGTGCCGGTTCCCCACTCCGCTCCGGTGAACGTATTCGGGCCGAAATGGCAGAACAGGTTCATTTCCATCTGCTGCCACGCCAGCTGTTGCGGCGTAGGGCAGGCGCCGTAGGGCACAGGCGCCGACTGGCAGCCGGCCGCAAGCAAGAGCAAGAGCGAAAGGAAATAAACGTTTATAACCGTGTAGCTACGCATGATTCAAAGTTTTGGCCTTGTGAATTTACGGATTATTTCATACATTTGTTTTTTAAGACCGAAAAAAATGAAGAGAATAGCCATCCCCAGCTCGGAACTCATTATCAACGAAGACGGTTCCGTGTTCCATCTCCATATCAAACCCGAAGACCTGGCCGATACCGTCATCATGATGGGCGACCCTGACCGCGTCAACGCCATTTCCTACCTTTTCGATTCCATCGAAGTGGAAAAGTCCTCGCGTGAATTCCATACCGTTACCGGAAGATACCAAGGCAAACGTGTCACAGCCCTCTCCCATGGCATCGGCTCTGACAACATCGATATCGTGATGACCGAGCTCGACGCCCTGGCCAACATCGATTTCAAGACCCGGTTGCCCAAATTGAGACATCGCCGCCTGTCCATCCTCCGCATCG